>Ga0209648_10005055_pt1 | contig 11244 bp, 9 predicted proteins | sample GraSoi2013_115cm_FD_185830 | JGI IMG/M metagenome (GOLD analysis project Ga0209648, IMG submission 185830) | Grasslands soil microbial communities from the Angelo Coastal Reserve, California, USA - Sample 9_17_2013_115cm (SPAdes) (version 2) | ecosystem: Environmental > Terrestrial > Soil >...
CCCCTGATATAAATTTTGGCGTCCTGCTGCGTCGCTGGCGCGCTGTTCGGCGCCTCAGCCAGCTCGACCTTGCGCTCGATGCAGACATCTCAACACGTCATCTGAGCTGCGTCGAGACGGGCCGCGCACAGCCAAGCCGCGAGATGGTCCTGCGTCTTGCCGAGGCCCTGCAGGTTCCGCTGCGCGAGCGCAATGCCATGCTGCTCGCGGCGGGCTATGCACCGCTTTATCGTCACACCGGTCTCGACACACCGGAGGCAAAGGTGGCGTGTCAGGCAGTGGAGCTTCTCATGGCGCAACTGGAGCCTTACCCCGTACTCATCGTGGACCGATATTGGAACACGTTGAGGATGAATTCGGGCGAAAAGCGCTTTCTTGCTCTCTTTCCAGGCTGCGATTCTGTAACGCCTCACAACGGAGTCCGTCTTGTATTCCATCCGAACGGGCTGCGGCCCTTCATCGAAAACTGGGAGAGTGTTGCCGCACGCATCATTCAGCGGGTGCATCGCGAAGTTACTGCCAACCCGTCGGACGAGACGATGAAGAGTTTCCTTGAGGAGTTACTCAGTTATCCGGACGTGCCGAGCCGCTGGCGCATGCCCGATTTGGATGGCGCTTTTCCACCGTTCTTGACCATCAATTACAGGTGGAAGAATTCCACGCTTCGCTTGTTCTCCGCACTTACCACCTTCGGCACGGCGTTAGACATTGCTCTACAGGAACTGCGCATTGAAACCTTTTTCCCTGCAGACGAAACCACACGTGCTGTGCTGACCTCTTGACGTTTACTTCCAAACGGCCTACCTCAAACTCGTTTCATCATGACCTCTGAGGTCATGGACAGCGTGCTTCCCTCACTGAATAATGATTCCGAAGGACCCTATTGTTGTGTTACCGCTCGAAGGAAAAGTTGCGGTTATAAGGGGCGGGACCAGCGGCATCGGTGCCCGCACCGCCGAACTGTTTGTTAACGAAGTGAGAGGGATTTAATGAAAACTTTGGAAGACAAAGTTGCAGTCATTACGGGAAGCACAAGCGGCATCGGCGCCCGCACTGCCGAGGTTTTTGTCGCCGAAGGGGCCAAGGTCGTGATTGCCGGCCGGCGCCAAGATAGAGGAGAGAACCTCGCCCGAAAGCTCGGCGATGCCGCGAGCTTCATATCCACAGATGTCTCCATCGAGGCCGACGTCAAGGCGATGATTGGCCATGCCGTGGACCGCTTTGGCCGCCTCGATTGCCTGATGAACAACGCCGGGAGAAGCTCGCAATTCGCCACTATTGCCGATGTTGATCTGGAGCAGTTCGATGCGGTGATAGCCGTGCACCTGCGTGCCGTCCTTGCGGGGATGAAATATGCGGCGCGCGTCATGGCCGTGCAAGGAACGGGCAGCATCATCAACGTTGCGAGTGTCAACGGAATCCGCGCCGGGCTGGGAGGACACTACTATTCAGCCGCGAAGGCAGCCTCGATTCACCTAACGCGTTGCGCAGCAATGGAGCTGGGTGAAAAAGGAATTCGCGTGAACAGCCTCTCCCCAGGGATGATTGCTACCGGAGCTTTTGGCAAGTACATAGGCTTGCAATCCGACGAAGCGGATGACCACCCGGAATATGCCGAGGCCGCCATTCGTTCGATCGTGCCCCGGTGGCAGGCGCTGCAGTATGTCGGGCGCGCGGATGATATCGCGCAAGCAGCACTGTTCCTGGCCAGCGATGCGTCGCGTTTCGTGACAGGACACAACCTGGTCGTGGACGGAGGCATTAGCGCAGGCTGGCCGATCGCCGCTGCCCGCCTCGACCGCGAGTTGTTTTTCCGTACAATCCAGGCGAGCCGGTCGGCCCATTCCGCGTAGGTCGAGTTCCGTGCGGATCGTCATGACGATTCAGTAGCAACCATAACATCGGGAGTTTAATTCTTGTATCCCGACAACACCTCTGGTTACTTTTCGGAAATTGCCACCTCTGCGCCAGACTCATTGGAGGGTGACGAGCAAACCGAAAGCTGATTACGTTAGTTTTGCTGACCGGCGACGCATCAGGGATCTGCAAGGGTCGTCGAAGATTAAATCAAGGACAATAACACCCGCTGGCGGGTGAGATGGAATTAATATCTTGTTTACCCGCAGAAGATTGCTGGCTTTCGGTCTGCGCTCTATAAACCGAGTCGTACGACGGAGAGTGATGATGGGAGGAGTAGCCATGAGACGACAAGTAGCAGGAATGGTTGCGGGAGTTATTCTTGCCTGCCTGAGCGGGCGAGGCCAGGACAGCAAGGACCCGGCTGGCACTTGGGCTGCTCTCATGGACGCCGGAAAAGCGGCCATGGAGAAACGGCAATACGCCGAAGCCGAAAAGGACTTTCGGGACGCAGTTTCCACCGCTGAGAGAATTGGCGAGAAGGACGCCCGGCTTGCGGGAGCGCTTCTCTTTCTGGCGCAGGCCTGCGATGCCGAGTCCAAGAGGGACGAGGCAGAAATCTTGGCTAAACGCGCGGTCGAAGCCATGGAGAAGGCTTTCAAGGCCGTAAAGTCGAAAAAGGCAGAAGAGCAATTCATACAGGGGGATGCCGCATGCCTAACCTCCGACAAAGCGGCCGACATCTTTGCCGCTCACCAGAAGTACGCCGACGCGGAGTTTCTCTACCGGCGCGTCATCAAAATACGCGTTGACATGGCCGTCGAAAAGCCGACTCCTCAAAACAATGAAGATTACTTCCGCTGGTTGATTCAGGTTACCAGTGACGCCAAAAGCAAACTGGCTTTTGCGAATGAGAAACTGGGTAATCTCTATTTCACTGAACGAAAATACCCGGAAGCGGCTGCCGTGTATGAGGAAGCTCTGCGTTCACGTGCGAGCGACCAATCCACCAACCCACGAGTTCTCGCGCAGACACTCACAAATCTTGCCTCCTGCTACGCCGCCCAGGGCAAATACGATCAGTCCGAACCGCTCTACCAGCGTGCCCTTGCTGTTCTTGAACAGGCGCAGTGGGCGGAAAAGCCGGAGACGATAACTACCCTGCAGATGTATGCCTTGATGTTGAAGAAAGCCGGGCGTCACGAGGAGGCCAAGGCGATGATAGAAAAAGCGGATGCGATCAAGAATAAGTTGTCCCAGAATGCGCCTTGAGGAGCTAAAAGGCGGGGGGCTTTCTTGGCGTAAAATCGCTATTTCACTCATTGACCGAGGCGAGCTGCCCGCAACCCGGAAGCGGTCCAGAAACGGGAAGCGTCAACGTCGGTTCCGGGTGCATTGTTGGACTAACCGGAAGCAATCCGCCGGTTTGCTAGCTAAGCTCGAATCGGCTCCGGACCAAGCGCCGCCGAGTCCCTTCCCAGGGCAACAACAAGTCACTGGCACAATGTTTGGGCTTTTATCCAGTGACTCTGATCTCATTCCGGTGGCTTGGCTGCCGCTGTCTGGTTCAATTCGCGCTGCAACTGCATTAGCTGCCGCAATTCTTCAGTGCTGGGCTGGCTGACGGTCTGTGACGGTAACAGCACGCGCGGACTCTAAATGTTCTCCTTTGCTGGCTTTTGCAATATCACATAGATCTCGGTATCGGCGGGCACCGAGACCACAATGCGTTCCGTAAGCGCAAGGTTCGCTACCGTTTGGTCGGAAGCCTGCCCAATGTTGTTACTGACTCGCTCCCGTAAAAGGTCGCCCTCGCTCAGCGGCTGATTCAGACTGCCGCGGCCGACAAGCGTTGCCGCAATCTCGCCAACGCCGGCAAACGATCGCACAAGGACGTTCTTTCCCGCGTGCTTGCCTTCGACGATGCCCCGCAAGGGTCGCAGCTGAAGATCAGTGGCGGCGGCCTCAAGACTTACTGAAGATCCATCCGGCATCATCAGCGAATCGAAGCGAATTCCGACATATCCGGAACGATCCGCAGCTTCCAGGTGTCCGAATGCCTTTGCACCTGCCGGTATCACAATCTCGCCGTTTTGTTCGTAGTTGTATTCGATAACCGCCACAACCGGGGTCCGAACGGCGGTGTTCACGGCGGATTCGAGTCTTGCGCGCAGTCTCGTGCCCGGCGTCAATCCGATCCCCCAGTCGATAGGCGGGGCGGTATCTCGCGATTTTGCGTTCGATGCAGACGACGGGCTGTTCTTCACAAACACCAGTGACGCCTTATCCATGGCATCGTGCTCGCTTTTGATTTCAGCAGACGGGGCGGTTGGCGCCTGGAGTCCGTTCAGGTCGTTTGGCTGGCCTCCCGGCTGAAACGGTGCCGGCTGCCATGTCTGATCGTTATTAAATGGAGGCACACTGCCGAGAGATGTCCCTGGATTCGGCTTCGCCAATTTGGTGGCGGTGCGCGCGATCTGGTCCGGATTCACTAAGCTGCCGTCTGTATCCTGTGCAGGCGACCGACCTGTATCCAGGATCGGCGTCACACTCGCTGGCGCACGACCAGAATTCGGAGCTTGCGTTTGTGGCTGTTTGGGGTTGGCGCCTGAGGTCCTCGGTGTGGACGACCGGCGCGAAATGCCATTGAAGGCTAACAGCAGGAGCACCAGCACGATGCCTGCTCCGATGACCAGCAGTCGGCTGTTGTCTTTCAGTGTCTGCTTCGCCTGCTCTTTTTTCGGAACGTAGGGTGCGTTTCCGTTCTCACTTATTCGAGCACTGGTGCTGATCGGTTCGGACTGTTCTTCTACAACCTGAGTTTGATGGAATCCGTTCTCTTCGCTCCGATTCATTGTGATACTCCCTGCACGGTGGCTGTAAACGGCACGGGCAACAGGATCGGACGGTCTACCTGTTCCGCTTGTGCCAGCTGCAATTCGAGTTTCTCAGTCGATTCCTTGAACGCCGGTCGCTCAAACACCACAACGCCGTCTGCCCGCTCTCCGGGAGCCAGACGTCGAGTCGTCAGCCGATATTCGGAGATTGGAACCGGGTCGGCTTTGATTCGCTTTCCCTTATTCCCATGCGCTGAGCCGACCAGCTCAAGCTGTGGTGGTAGTAACTCAACCGTCCGGTTTGAGCGGTTGAGGACCGAAAAAGTAAGCACCGTCTGCTGATCTCGTCTAACGGATGCTCCTAAGGCGGCGAATACTTCCTTGCCCTCCCAGGCGGGGGAAGAGAGGCTCTGCTGTTTCTCGAGTTGCGCGCTCACTAGATCTGGCTTTTCAGGAGGGGGAGGACTGCTCGTGGATGCCACCTGCGAAATCGGGCGCGTCTCGCCAATCAGAAAGCTCTGCCGATCCGATGAACTCACTACCACGCTCTGTGGGCGCCGGTATTCCACGAGAAAATCGATCGGTGGATCTGTCGCCATAGTGCCTGCGCTCACTAAATGCAGCGTGATTTCGTGGCCGGACCTGGTCGTTATCAAAGCATTGCTCTCGCTCGGTTTCGACGTAATGGGCTTCAAGAAAACCAGCCTCGGCTCGGCGTCCGAGTGTTCCGCCTTGAAACCTGCCGGATTGCCGACAACTACAGAGCTGATCTCATCGGGAAGCTTGACCGAAGTGGTGTAGCCAGGAGCGAGGTGCAGCAGTGTGACTGCGCCTTCCTCGATCGATACGGTTGTCACTCTCGGGATAACCGCGCCGTCCTGGGTTTGAGCGACGCCGAGGGCTGCCATAACATAGACCATCACAAGCAAGTGCACTCTCATCGTGTTCTCCCTGAAATGCGTTGAACCTTCGCACTTCGAAACTGTCGCTGGCGCTCGACCCGTTCGCGGATGCTGGCTACGTAACCAACAACCTCCGGATTGGCATACTGAAGACCGCGGATTTCGACCACCCGCTCACCCGCATAGTAAGCTGCTGCGACCAGCCTCAGGTCTCCATTGAACTTTGCCATCAACCCTGCCAGGTGGCGGACCCCTCCGGAGATGTTCTGCTTCACGTCACAACGGTCCTGAACATTGAGTTTCTTAGCGGTATCCGGCATCAACTGCATCAGGCCTGCCGCGCCTTTTCTGGAGATAACGCACGTGTGCCAGCTTGACTCTTGCTCGATCAAGGCGCGGACAAAGTCGACCGGAACACGGTAATGTTGGGCGTAGGCAGCCACGTAGTATTCGGCTTCCGGCCTCGATCCGTCGCCAGTGCTAGCCCAACACGAGAAGGAGAAAAACAGAGCCAATACGAATCCGGCCGTCTTCATTGCTCGATAGCCTCCATGCTGTATTGTTGAGCGTCGTAAACGAGACTGGCCCAACCATCCCGAAGCAGAAGCTTTCTGCGATCGGCCTCGGTCTTGGCGAGGAGCGGCAGCAGAATGTCGCGCATTTCGGGCGTTATTCGTTTTTCCTCCAGGACTTCGAGCGCCTGCGCCAAGTCCAGCATCTCCGAAATCGACGGCGGTTTTTCCAGGCTCCAACCGCGCAATGCCTTCGCCAGGCCAGCCATGCCGCGGTGAAACTCTGCACTTTGGTTGGGAGTCCGCAGTTGGAGAATCTTGGCCTCGCGCTGCGGAGTAGGGTGATCAATCCGAAGATAAAAACTTCGTCTACGGATGGGGTCCGAGATCCTGCGCTCTTCGTTCGAGGTCAAAACTACAAAGGGTATGGTCTGTGCGGTGATCGCGCCCAGTTTGGGAATGCTCAACTGCCAAACCGACAGCAGTTCAAGCAGCATTGCCTCGAACGCCTGGGATACCTTGTCCAGCTCATCAATCAGCAGCACGCACGGCTTGGGGTATTGCAAGGCTCGCAGCAGCGGGCCGGCGCCGAAAAACTTCAGACTGTGGAGGTCCTGTTTGAGTGGCTCCCATTCCACCGGGCAGGATTTTGAGCGCAGTTCCACCGCCAGACGCTGCAAGGCCTCGTCAAACTTGCCAATGGCTTTCTCCTCATTGATTCCTTCAAAACATTGCAGGCGTTCGACTTCAGTGCTGATTGCCTTGGCGACGGCGTAGGCGAGTTCGGTCTTGCCACTACCCGGTGGTCCCTCAAGCAGGACGGGTTTATTCAACCTGGACGCGAGGTGTACGACCGTGGCGGTCACCTCGTCGGTGAGGTACCCAACCGCGGCAAGAGCTTCTTGCGTTTGCTGGGGTGAGGCAAACAACTCAGTCCTCCTCCTGTTTCGGCACCGGCAAGGCCTGCCAACAAGGAGAAGCTATGTCCACCTCAAATTTCGGTCAAATTTCCTCTTTTCCCAGGAATTTGATCGAAATTCTGAAGGCAGTTACAAAGACAGCATTGGGAGTTTGCTATGAGCAGAACCAGCCGATCGCAAGCAGAACGTGCTTTGTATGAAACTTCAATGGAACCCGGGCTGAGATTGGATTCCGGGCTGAGCGCCCTGAAGACCCGGGAATTGCCGAAGACAATCGAGAACGAAACGGCAAGCGATACGTTCGAGAAGCACTACTCTATCAACGAGATTTCGCATCTTTGGGGATTGAGTCAAAAAACTGTTCGCAGGATCTTCGAACAGGAGCCTGGAGTCGTAGAGATCGACAATCACAAGTCCCGGCACAAGAGGACTTATGTGACGCGGAGGGTCCCGGAGAGCGTCCTTAGACGGGTCCATCGCAAATTGCAGAAACCGGCCTAATTAGGTCGGGACATACTTGCTCTCTGCGGTTCCGCTGATCCAGCAACGCCGTTCATCGGGTGCCATGCAAGCCGAGCACTCGCTTCAAGCTGTTCCTGACGGGCTTTGACAAATGGAGCATAGTGTCGTTCTGTCACTTTGATGCTGTCATGCGCCAGCAGCAAAGAAACCTGGTCAAGTGGCACGCCGGACAGGAGCAACTCCACTGCAAACGTATCCCTGCACATGTGGGCGGTGCATCGTTTGGGAGTTTCGTCTGCCTCGCGCAGGTTGGCGCTCTTAAATAGCCGGCGCAGGCTCTTGTCCCAGGATTTCTTTGCGTTCTCTGTCTCACCTCTACCTGACCAGAAGAAGTAGCGTGGATTGGAATTCGGAATCTCGCGAAGCAATTGAGCCACTTCCGTAGGTAATGGCACATACACCGGAGTACCGGTCTTAGCGCGATACAGAAAGAGCTTCCCGTCTGCTGTAAGCTTATCCCGCTCCAGAGTGACCGCATCCGTAATCGCCAGTCCTCCCCAACGCATAAGCAGCAGCAGTGCTCGAAGCCGCGCTCCGCGATGTTGAAAGTCGTGACCGCCCTTCCAGTTGCCGTAAGCGTAAGTCGCATCGATAATGCGAGCAAACTCGTCGCGCGTGTAGTACCCAGTCGGAACCCGATGCACTTTGATGGGCTTTAGGAGGCGGGCAGGATTCCTGTCCATCCACTCGCTGCGGATGCAAAAGTGGAAAAAGCCACACAGACGCTCATGCTTTCTGCGGGCCGTATTCTGCGAGTTTGCAAGATCTTTGCTCCAGTGCGCTCGAAATCTTGTCAAAATGGAGACCGTCAGCTCGTCCAGGTATCTGAGGTGTTGTTGTTTGGCCCACGGGATCAACTGTATCCGCAGCAGCGTCTTGCTTTGCCCAGTTGTACCCTTCCGCAACTGTCGTCCTTGTTCATCGTCAAGAAATGCCTCGACGGCCTCCTCGATTGTGATTCTGTGCGGCGCCGCTTCGACTTCCGCAACAAGGGGCTGGTGTGTTGGCGGCTTAGGTAGCAGCAAGGGATGTTCCAGCTCACGAGCTTTTGTCTCGGCCTTGTCCCAGTCCGTGGTCCAAGCGGCTACGCGAATCCGCTTTTCGTTCATGACGCCCTGGATCCACTTTTGACAATGACAGCGCCTCCAGAAGCGATCACGGCGCCTGGGGCACTTGGCAGCGTGGCGGGTGTAGACGAAAAGATGCATGAAAACCGGGAAGAACGTAAGGCAGAAATTCAACTCGGTCAAAATTCGGTGGTACAAATTGGTACAAGCAAAAATTGGCAGGCTGTAAGTGACAGAAACAAAAGGGTTGTACATGGTGGAGCTAGTCGGGATCGAACCGACGACCTCATCGTTGCGAACGATGCGCTCTCCCAGCTGAGCTATAGCCCCACATGCCTCACGGGATGGTTTTGATTTTACCAGTCTCGGCATGGCTTACAAAATCAGCGCGCGCTTCTGGTCAGGGCTTTGCTTTGCTCGTGTCTGGCGTGCCGGGAGCCCGTGCCGCGACCAACCGCGTGACCAGTCCTGGGGCAAACCGTTTCATGTAGACCAACATTTTCTCGCGCCGAGCCGCGATGGTGACGTCCTCTTTCTTGCGAGCCACGGCAATGAGAATCTGGCGAGCGCACTCTTCGGCCGGCATGCCTTGCGCCAAATCCGGATCCATCTTTGCGTGCTTCGTGCCATCGCCCTTGAGCGCAGAGAGACTGATACCGGTGCGGATGAATCCTGGGCAGACCAGGGTCACTCGAATCCCGTTCCTTGCTTCTTCCGCGCGCAGAGCTTCGAAGAATCCGTGCAAGGCGAATTTCGTGGCCGAGTAGCCGGAGCGCAGTGGCACTCCAAACCGGCCGGCGACGCTTGAGATCACAACAATGTGTCCGCTTTTGTTCTCGAGCATAGAGGGCAGGACGGCTCGGGTAAGCGCCTCGGGACCGAAGAAATTGACTTCCATCAGCCGACGGTAGACGCTCTCGTCGGTGTCGCGGGTAAGAGATCGCTGCGAAATGCCGGCGTTCAAAACCAGGATGTCGATCCCGGCGAAGATCGCCAGAGCTTCGCGCGGCTTGACGCTCAAGTCTTCCGCGCGCGTCACATCCAAAGGCAGAACGCGAGTCTTCGGCTCGCCGCCACACTCAGCCTGAACGCGCTTCAGCTCTTCTTCGCGCCGAGCTGAAAGTATCACTTTCGCGCCGGCATTGTGAAAGGCATGAGCCAAGGCCTCACCAATGCCTGACGACGCTCCGGTAATCCACACTCTACGATCTTGGAAATCCATACATTTCTCTAGCTTCTATTTTGACGCAGCGATCTCGGTTGTTGCAGTATAAAGAAACCGCACAAACTTGCCGAAGCCGGCGATTTCCAGGCGTTCGTCATTGCCGTGAATGCGCTTGAGATCGTCTGCGCTCATCACGGTCCCGATATCGTAAGCTTGCACGCCTTTGACGCGAAGCTGAGCGGAATCTGTCGCTCCCACCTGCATGATGGGAATCGTGGGCACGCCGGGAAAGACCGCTCGCTGCGCGCGCTCGAGAGCGTGAAAGCCCTCGGTGTCGAGACCGGACGGTAGGGTTGCCGGCCGTTGATTCACGTTCTCTGCATCCACAATCTTGATGGCCGGATCGTTGATCAATCGCGTCAATTCGGCCTTCAGCGCGTCCATGTTTTCATCCGGCAAAGCGCGGACATCGAAGCGAGCTTCGGCTTCTGCGGGAATTACGTTGGCGCGGAAGCCTCCCTTAACGATGGTCGGCACTAGCGTGGTCCGTAACATCGAATAGTAGGAAGGCACCATCTCGTGGAGCTTTTGCTGAACCGCAGGGTCATCCACGTGGGCGTAAAGCTTGGCCTTTTCCGGTGGCGCGATTTTGGCCATCTCTCCGAAGAAGCGCCGCGTGGTTTCATTTAAACGCATGGGGGCTTCCCAGTTGGCGGCTTTCTCGACCGCTGCGGCTAAGTGCGCAATCGCGTTGTCCACGCGTGGAACTGATCCGTGACCACTGGTGCCGTGCGCTACCAAGGAAAATCCGCGGGGAACTTTTTGCGTGGTCGACACCCCGACGTACTGCACCTTGCCGTTTTCCTCGGGTATGTCGCCGCCTTCGTTCAACGCGTACTCGCATGCGATCTCGTCCCAGTGCTTCTCCACCATGAAGTCAATGCCGAACTGCGTGGTTCCCTCTTCGCCGGCCTCTGAAAGCAGAATGACATCGCGATCCAACGGGACCTTCAGCCGATGCAAGAGCAGAAAGACTTCGAGGTTGGCGGCGTCCATGCTTTTGTCGTCAACGGCGCCGCGCCCGTAAACGTAGCCGTCTTTGATCACGGCGCCGAAGGGATCCACGGTCCACTTGTCGCGTTCAACGCCGACAACGTCCAGGTGCGCCATCAGGAGCAGCGGTCTCTTCTTGCCGTTCCCCTTCAGCCGCGCAACCAAGTTTCCGCGGCCGGGAGCAGATTCATAGATCTGCGCGGCGATGCCCTCGGCTGCGAGGACACTCTTTATGTATTCCGCAGCACGAGCTTCATTGCCCGGCGGGTTGCTGGTATCAATCCTGACCAGGTCGGACAGAAACTTCACGGCTTCGTTTTGAGCGGCGGAAAAATCCGGTGCGGATTGCGCGAAGGCGGTAGCGAGCGTGAGCAATGCAACGACGGGTGCTGAACGAAACATAGCGTGC
>Ga0209648_10005056_pt1 | contig 11243 bp, 10 predicted proteins | sample GraSoi2013_115cm_FD_185830 | JGI IMG/M metagenome (GOLD analysis project Ga0209648, IMG submission 185830) | Grasslands soil microbial communities from the Angelo Coastal Reserve, California, USA - Sample 9_17_2013_115cm (SPAdes) (version 2) | ecosystem: Environmental > Terrestrial > Soil >...
GGATATGGTGAGATCGTCTACGACTCACCGCTGCGCGCGTGTGCGGCAGTACGGGGAGTCATCCGCGGCGCCGCCGCGCATTATGGCGTCGAGATCGCGATCACCGAGAACTATTGCGTTCTGTGGGGTGACGCGGCCTGCGTGTTTACAGTCGAGGGCAGCAAGGACTAAGGTCCTTCCCTATTCCCTTCGCGATCCCAGTGCGGTGACCAGCTGTTCGTGGGTGATCCGGCCCTCGGCGACGACCGCGCCATCGATCAGAACCACCGGCACGCGGAAGTCGTAAAGCCGGTCCAGCTCGTCGTCGGCGTCGACGTCGGCCAGCTCGGGTTGGATGCCCAGCTCCTGAAGCAGTCGCGAGGCGTCCTCGCAAAGGTGGCACCCCTGCCTCGTAACGAGCACGACGTTCACAGCGACCCGGTCGGGGGCTTTTCTGTGCTCATGGAACCGAGGCCATTATCTAGGCCGGCAGGCGCAGGGTCTCCCCCACCACGATCACCGGGCCGGCAAGGTTGTTCAAGCGCTCGATCTCGTCGATGCGGGCGCGAGGGTCGTCGCCCGGATAGCGCTCCGCCGCGATCGTCCAGAGCGTGTCGCCAGGCTGCACCACCACCGTCGCCGCGGCCTCGCCGCCTTGGGCCACCCGGCTGAGGGCGACCATCACGGCCAGGGCCGCCACCAGCACGAGCGCCCACCGGTACAGCTGCCGAAGCGCGCGCTCCGAGGGGACTGCTCTGGACGGCCGGGCGGTGAGCCTGGTGGCGTACATCTGTTCGAGGCAACAGTAACGAACGGGCGTTCGGTTGTCAAGGCACCGAACAAAGGTTTGCATCGAGGCGCCCCAGGTGATAGCATGGGCATCAACGTCCCGCCCACGCCCTGAAAAACGACTTCCTGGAGAACGAAATTGACCGAACAGCTGACCGAACGGCAGACCAAGATCCTCGACTACATCCGCTACGTCACCAAGACTCGCAACTACCCACCCAGCGTTCGCGAGATCGGCGAGGCCGTTGGCCTGAGCTCGAGCTCGACAGTCCACAACCACCTGAATCAGCTCGAGCGGCGCGGCTTGATCCGCCGGGACCCCAGCAAGTCCCGCACCGTCCAGCTCGTGCAGGACGCCGAGTTCGACAACCAGCGGCGCAACGCCATCTCCGTACCCGTCGTGGGCAACGTCGCCGCCGGGGCGCCCATCCTCGCCGAGCAGAACATCGAAGACCACGTGCTGCTCTCCAAAGACCTCGCCCAGGAAGGCTTCTTCCTGCTCCGCGTGCGCGGCGAGAGCATGATCAACGCCGGCATCTACGACGGCGATCTCGTCCTCGTGCGGCCTCAGCAGGAGGCGCCCAACGGCTCGATCGTGGTCGCCATGGTCGATGGGGACGCCACCGTCAAGCGCTTCGAGCGCGGCAACGGCCACGTCAAGCTGATCGCCGAGAACCCCGCCTACGAGCCGATCGTGAGCAGCAACGTGAGCCTGGTCGGAGTCGTACGTGGAGTGATCAGGCTCTTCCGATAACTGTCTTGTAGGACTCGAATCTGCGCGCCGCGTGGCGGGCGACCCAGCCCCACGCGCGCGTTCCGCCTTCGACGTATTCGGTCTTCTCGACGCCGCCGATCCGGCGCAGCTCGGCCAGCACGCCCTCGCGTCCATAAGGCACCAGGATCTCGAGCTCGACGACGTCGCCGCGGCTGGCTTGGTCGACAGCCCCGAGCAAATTGGCCAAGCCGGCCTTGTTCGTGGCCGAGATCGCGACCGCGCCGGGATAGCGCGCGCTAAGCGCGGCGACGGCGCGCCGGCGTGCGGCGGGACCGAGCAGGTCGACCTTGTTGAGCGCCACGACGCGCGGCTTGCCGGCGGCTCCCAGGTCGGCCAGGACCTTCTCCACCGTCTCCGCCTGCTCTGCCGCCGCGGGCGAGCTCAGATCCAGAACCTGGAGGATCACGTCAGCCTCTGTGACCTCTTCCAGCGTGGCGCGGAATGCCGCGACGAGGTCGGTGGGCAGCTTCTGAATGAAGCCTACGGTGTCGGTCAGCAGCAAGCCTCTGCCGGTCGGCAGGTCGACTCGGCGCGTCGTGGGATCCAGGGTCGCGAACAGCCGCTGTTCCGCATGCACGCGCGCGCCGGTCAGCGCGTTGAGGAGCGTGGACTTGCCTGCGTTCGTGTAACCGACGATCGCCGCCGTCTCCAGCTCGGCCCGCCGGCGACCGGTTCGCTGCTGGTGGCGCTGCGAACGCACCTGCTCGATCTCACGCTCGAGGTCGCGCATGCGCTTGCGGATGCGCCGTCGCTCGACCTCGATCTGCTGCTCTCCGAAACCGCCCCGCGCCCCCACCCCACCTCGCCGGCCTCCGACCTGGCGGTCGTACGCGTACGCGCCGATCAGTCGCGGCAACAGGTGGTGCAGCCGCGCGGCCTCGACCTGCAGCCGGCCCTCGTGCGTGCGCGCGTGTTGGGCGAAGATCTCGAGAATCACTTCTGTGCGGTCGAGCACGCGGATCTTGAGCTCGAGCTCCAGGTTGCGCTGCTGCCGCGGACTCAGGTCGTCGTTGCAGATGACAAGATCGAATGCGCCCTCGAGCTTGAGCTCGCGGAGCTCATTCAGCTTGCCCATGCCGATGAAATGTGCGGGATCGACTCCTGAGCGCCGCTGGACGTCGGTGCCGACCACTTCGGCGCCGGCGGTCCGCGTGAGATCGGCAAGCTCGGCCATCTGTTCACGAACCAGCTCGGGGGTCGTTCCCGGCAGCAAGAGCCCGACCAGGTATGCCCGCTCGCGCGGCGGCCTCGTGATCAGAGCTTGAGCCGCCTCAGGCGAGCCATCGCTTCCTCCAGGCGAGCGTCGGGAGCGGTAACCGAAAGCCGGAAGTAGCCCTCGCCGTGAGCGCCGAAGCCGACGCCCGGTGTGATGTTCACGCCCACCTCATCCAGGACATGGGCCGCGAATCGGATCGAGTCATAACCTGACGGTACGGGAGCCCACACGTAAAAGGTCGCGCGTGGAGGCTTGAGCGTCCACCCGAGGCTGTTCAGGGTCTCCGCGACCAGTCGATGGCGCCGTGCGTAGACCTCGCAGGCGGCCCGGGTTTCGTCCTCTCCCCCATGCAGGGCCTCGATCGCAGCCCACTGGACGGCCTGAAAGATGCCGGAGTCGATGTTGGTCTTCAACTGCCCGATCAAAGCCACCAGGTCTGCCCGCCCGCACACCCAGCCGATGCGCCAGCCGGTCATGTTGTAGGTCTTCGACAGCGAGTGGAACTCGAGGCCGACCTCCTTGGCGCCATCGATCTCGAAGAGGCTGAGCGGCCTGTAGCCGTCGAACGCGATCTCTGAATACGGAGCGTCGTGACACAGCACGATGCCGTGGCGCCGGCAGAAATCGACCGCACGCTCGAGGAACGCGCGATCGGCCACTGCCGCGGTGGGATTGTTGGGGTAGTTCAGCCACATCAGACGCGCGCGCTCCGCGACTGCATCGGGGATGGCATCGAGGTCGGGCAGCCAGTGGTTCTGGGGCTTGAGCGGCATGATGTACGGCTCGCCGCCCGCCATGAGCGCTCCCGTGACGTACACGGTGTAGCCCGGGTCGGGGGCAAGGACCACATCGCCTGGATCGACAAGCGCGAGCGGCACGTGGCTGATCCCGTCCTTCGAACCGAGGGTCGGCAGGATCTCGGTGGCCGGGTCCAGCGTGACGCGGAACCGCTCGCGGTACCAATTCGCGATCGCCTCGCGCAGTTCGGCGAGTCCGAAATAGGACGGATAGCGATGGTTGGCGGGGTCGGCCGCGGCCTCCTGCAGGACGCTGACGATGCGTTTCGGAGTCGGCAGGTCGGGATCGCCGATGCCGAGCGAGATCACATCCACACCCGCCCTCCTCTTCTCCTGCACCTTGCGGTCGATCTCCGCGAACAGGTAGGGCGGGATCAACCCCAGGCGCTGAGCGCCGGCGCTGGTCGTTCCCTTCAAGACGGCTCCTCCATGTAGTTGAGGATAGCGGCGATCGGATCGGGCTCGATGCCGAACCATCGGATGCGCGAATCTCGCCGCCACCACCGCAGCTGGCGGCGCGCATAGCGCCGGTTCGATCGGGCCATCGCGAGGGGAAGTTCCGCCAGTGTGAGCTCGCCGCGGAGGTGCGCAAGCGCTTCTGCGTAGCCGATCCCGGTCATGACGTAGGCCGTTGGAGGAACCCCGGCGTCGAGGGCCGCCTGCGTCTCGGCCACCAGCCCGCGCTCGACCTGCGCCATGCTGCGCTCGTCAAGACGGCGGTCGATCACCTCGAGCTCGGCCACCAAACCGATGCGCACCGGTTCCCACGCGGGCGGTGTTCGCCGGCGCAAACGCCGCAGCGGCGGTCCGGCCGCCTCGAGGATTTCGATGGCGCGCACCACGCGGACGGGATTCTGCAGGTCGACGCCAGGGTCAGGGTCCAGCGCCAGGAGTCGCCCGCTCAGTGCGGCGATGTCGAGGCGAGCAAGCTCGCTGCGCAGCTCTTGGTTCGGTGGCACGCCGGTGAGGCTGAACCCGTCGCAGAGGGAGTCGACGTAGAGCATGGTCCCGCCCTCGATGATGGGCACACGCCCGCGCGCGGCGATATCGTCGATGGCCGCGCGAGCGCCCGCCACGTATTCAGCGGCGTTGAAGCTCGCCGCGGGATCCAGGAAATCGATCATGTGGTACCGGACCCGCCGCTGGTGGTCGAGGCTTGGCTTGTTGGTGGCGATGTCCAGGCGTTGGTAGACCTGGCGCGAGTCCGCGACCACGATCTCGCCGCCGGTCTTCAGCGCCAGCTCGAACGCCACCGCTGACTTGCCGATGCCCGTCGGCCCGACGATGACCGGAACGCGAGGGGCCCGAATCAGTAGTTTCTTCGGAAGTGGCGCGTGAGCTCTTGCCACTCGACCACCAGGCGCGTCGGCCGCCCGTGCGGGCACGTGATCGACTCCTCGGCCGTTTCGAGGTCGGCCAGCAGCCTTCGCTGCTCGGCGACATCGAGGACGTCGCCAAAACGGACCGCCGAATGGCATGCGAGCGCGGCCGCCGCCTTGTGCAGCGCTTGATCGCCGCGCGCCTGGCTCAAAGCGGCGAGGGTTTCCTGCACAGCCGCGGTGGCGCGGCCCGCAGGCATCTCCACCGGCACCGCGGTGATGCGCAGGCTGCGCGGGCCAAGGGCCGCCAGGTCGGCGCGGTGATCGGCAGCGGCCGCAATCAACGATGGCTCGACATCAACCGCCTGCGGCATCAGGAGCGGCTGGCTGGCGCCTAGCCCCGTGCGCAGCCGTTCCAGCAGCCGGTTGTACAGCACCCGCTCGTGGGCGGCATGCTGGTCGACGAGGACCAGGCCCTGCGGCCCTTCAGCGACCAGGTAGCCGGGGCCGACCTGACCGATCGGGCGGAGCACACCGGCCGAGGGTGGGCTGGGCACGTCTTGCTCCAACGCCACCAGGGTCGAGCCGCGGACCATGAGCTGAGGCGCCGACGCCCGCGCCGCGGCGACGGCTGACTCCGGTGGCGGCATCTGGTAGCGAACCGGCTCGCTGGCTCCAAGTGCCGACCGAACCGCTCGCTGCAACGCGGTGAAGACTGCTCCTTCATCGCGGAATCTGACTTCACGCTTGGCCGGATGCACGTTGACATCCACAAGCGCCGCGTCGATTCCGACGTCGATGGCCGCGAGCGGATGCCGGCCGCGCTCGAGGCGGCCCTGGTAGCACTCCTCCAACGCGTACAGGAGAGGACGCGAGGTGATCGGCCTGCCGTTCACCGCCAGGACCAGCCCGTCTCGACTGCCCCGGCTGAGCCGAGGTTGAGACACCATTCCGGTGACCAGCGGCAGGCCCACGATGTCCAGCATCTCCGCCGCGACCGCCGCGCCATGCACCGACGCGAACGCGCGGCGCCGGTCACCATCACCTGAGCTGCCGACGGCGGCGCGGCCATCGATCGTGAGCTGGAATCGCACGTGAGGGTGTAGCAGCGCGAACGCGGTCACAACATCCTTGATGGCGGCGACCTCCGTGGCATCCGACTTCAAGAACTTGAGCCGCGCCGGCACGTTTGCGAACAGATCCCGCACCTCGATCGTGACCCCGGTCAGCAGCGGCCCGGCGCCCTGCTCGACCACCTGACCCGCCGTGATGTGAATGCGCGAGCCGCCGCTCGAGCATTCGACGTCCGCGACCGCGGCGATGCTCGCGAGCGCCTCGCCTCGAAAGCCAAGGCTGGTGATGGCCTCGAGATCCGAAAGTGCGGTGACCTTGCTCGTCGCGTGGCGCACGAATGCAAGCGGCAGCTCGTCCGCGGGGATTCCGCTCCCGTCGTCGCTGACGCGAATCGACGTCCGGCCCGCTCCGCGTATGTCGATGCTGATGCGACGCGCGTCGGCGTCGAGGGCGTTCTCGACGAGCTCCTTCACAACCGAAGCAGGCCGTTCGACCACCTCTCCGGCGGCGATCGCATCGGCCACTTCGGGTGCAAGGACGCGAATCTCTGTCATCTGTCGAGTCTGGACCGGAGCTCGTAGAGCTTCTGCAAGGCCTCGAGGGGGCTGAGCGTGTCGGGCTCGATCTCCTCCAGCTCCTTGCGCAGCGGGTCCGGCGCCATCTCCATCGGCAGGCCGAGCTGCTGCTCCGGCGGCTCCAACGGACGCTGGCGCTCGAGCTCCGCCAGCACCTGGCGGGCGCGCGCGATGACTCCCGAAGGTAGCCCTGCCAGCGCAGCTACATGGATGCCGTAAGACCGGTCCGCCCCACCAGGCACGACGCGGTGCAGGAACCGCACCGTCTCGCCCTCCTCCAGCACCTCGACCCGCTCGTTGCGAACGCGCGGCAGCCGCTCGGCCAGCGCAGTCAGCTCGTGATAGTGCGTTGCGAAGAGGGTCCGGCAGCCGAGGCGCGGCGAGTCGTGCAGGTGCTCGACGACCGCCTGAGCAATCGAAACGCCGTCGTATGTCGAGGTCCCCCTCCCCACCTCGTCGAGGATCACGAGCGACGAACGCGTCGCGTGGTTGAGGATGTTCGCGGTCTCGGTCATCTCCACCATGAACGTGGACATGCCGGCTGTGATGTCGTCATGCGCTCCAACGCGTGTGAAGATGCGATCGACCAGACCGATGACCGCAGCGTCGGCGGGCACGAAGCTTCCGCATTGGGCCAGCAGCACGATCACAGCCGCCTGGCGCAGGAACGTCGATTTGCCTGCCATGTTCGGCCCTGTGAGGATGGTTATCTGTTGCTCGTCGGGATCCAGCTCCAGATCGTTGGCGACAAAGGCCCCATCCGCGAGATGGCGCTCGACCAGGGGATGGCGCCCGGCCTTGATGCTGAGGATGAGGCCCGCATTGACGGTCGGCCGGCGCCAGCGTTCGCGCGCGGCCGCCACCGCCAGGCTCCCGAGTGCGTCGATGCTTCCGATCGCGTGCGCGGTCGCCCTGAGGACCGGCGCGGACTCGGCGACCTTGCCGCCCAGCTCCCGGAGGATCTCGACCTCCCTCGCTGCGATGCGTTCTTCCGCGCTGAGGACGACCGCTTCTTTTTCTTTGAGCTCCGGCGTCAGGTAACGCTCGGCGCCAGTCAGCGTCTGCTTTCGGACATAGTCGGTCGGGACGGCGACCGCGTTGGCGTTGCTGATCTCTATGTAGTACCCGAACACCTTGTTGAATCCGACCTTCAGCGATCGGATGCCGGTCCGCAGGCGCTCGGAGGATTCGAGGGCGGCGATCCACTCGCGCGCGCTCTGCGACGCGTCGGTGATCCCGTCGAGCTCGGAGTCATAACCGCGCCGGATGGCGCCCCCGTCGCGTGCGTGTACGGGCGGGTCCTCGATGAGCGCACGCATTAGCTCTGATGCGAGATCCGGCGCAGCCGTCATCTGCGCGGCCAACTCGCGGATCGCGAGCGCTTCGCACGCGGCGGCGGCATCGTGTACCGCTGGGATCCCGTCCAGGGAGCGGCGCAGAGCGACCAGGTCGCGAGCCCCCGCCCGGCCCTGGGCTGCGCGCGACACGAGGCGCTCGAGGTCGCCCACGTCTTTGAGTGCTGTCGCCAGGCGGTCCTGAAGAGTCGGGGCGGCGACCAGCTCATCGACCGCGCTGAGCCGCAGCTCGATCGACTCGGCGTCTCGCATCGGAGCCCCGAGCCAGGTCCGGAGCCGGCGAGCGCCGATGGGCGTCCGCGTGTGGTCGACCAGCTTGACCAGCTCGGGCAGCTCCAGGTTGCGCACGGTGGCGGCGTCGAGCGGCATGGTCGCGTCAGGCGAATACGTGCGCACGCTCAGGAGCCCAGGGCCGACGCGTGTCTGGATCTGCTTGAGGTAGTCGAGCACGACCCCGGCGGCGCCGACCGCGAGCGGCGCGTCGGCTGCGCCCACCGCTGCCGGGTAGGCGATTCCCAAGACATCCCGCAGTCTCTGCTGCCCGCGGATCGGATCGAACCGGTAGTCCTCGACTTCGGGCGGCGTCAGGAGCTCGGCCGGCGCCAGGCGCGCCAGCTCGGCGCTCAGCCGGTCCGCGGGGAACTGACTGAGGAGCAGCTCGCCGGTGGAGATGTCACACGCCGCCAGCCCGGCATCGGCGCCGCGGGTCCAGGCCGCGACCAGGTAGTTCGGACGTGCAGGGTCCAGGTAAGAATCCTCGACGACGGTCCCCGGGGTGAGCACACGAGTCACGTCGCGCTTCACGACCGGGCCCTTGCCGGGGGCTTCAAGCTGGTCGCAGATCACCACCTTGTGGCCCGCACGCAAGAGCTTGCCGGCGTACAGCTGCCAGGCGTGATAAGGGACTCCGCACATGGGCGCGCGTCCCGCCTTGCCAAGCGGCCGCGAGGTCAGGGTGACGCCCATCACCGGCGCGGCAATCAGAGCGTCGTCGAAGAACGCCTCATAGAAGTCGCCGAGCCGGAAGAGGAGGATGCCGTCCGGGTGCTGCTCTTTAGCCTCCCGGTACTGCCGCATGACCGGGGTCAGAGCAGTGGCGTCCTTCACGCCGCCGGCAACCCCAGTACCTGACCGGCCGTGGCCTGGACGACGCGCAGCCTGATCACGTCGCCCGGCGCGACCCCTGTCCCGCGGAGCACGATCGCGCGCTTACCCTGCCTGATACGACCATACGGGCGGCCCAGCTCGTCACTGCCTTCGATCAATACCTCGACGTCGCGGCCCACCCAGCGCGCCGTCTTGCGCGTGGCGATCTCGCGCTGCAGGGCGAGGAGATCGTTGAGGCGCCTTAGCTTCTCGGCGGCTGGAACGTCGTCAGGCATTTTGGTGGCGGCGAATGTGCCGGGCCGCGGCGAGTACATGGCCAGGTGCACGACGTCGAACTCCATCTCCTCGAGCAGGCTGCGCGTGTTCAGAAACGCGGTCTCCGACTCACCTGGGAAACCGACGATTACGTCGGTCACCAGGCCGAGGTCCGGCATCAGCGCGCGGGCGTGTTCGACGATGGCGCGGTAGTGCCTGGTCTGGTAGCCGCGCGCCATGCGCTTCAAGATTCCGTCGTCCCCAGACTGCACGGGCAGCTGCAGTTCTCGGCAAACGACGTCGCTCGCCGCCATCACCTCCAGGAGCTCGGGCTCGAGGTCCTGAGGATGCGAGGTCATAAAGCGCAGCCGCTTCAGCTCGGGGATCCTCTCCACCTCCCGAACCAGAGCCGCGAGGCCGCCACGACCGTCTGGGTCGCGGTAGTCGTCGACGTTCTGGCCGAGCAGAACGATCTCCCTGGCGCCGGCTCGCACCGCGTCGCGGCACTCCTCCAGCACCTCTGGCACCGGGACATGACGCTCCCGGCCGCGCACGCGGGGCACGATGCAGAAAGTGCAGTTGTGGTCGCAGCCCTGGATCACGCGCACGTAATGGCTGACTCCCGTGCGCCCGGTGGGCGGCAGCGCCTCGCCTTCCGAGTAGTCGTATCGGGCCGCGAGGCCGGCCAGGAAGTCGTCATATGCGCCGATGGGCACGACCGCGTCGAGGTGCGGGAACCGTCCCCGGAGGTCATCGCCCTCTTTGGCCACGATGCAGCCGGTGACAGCAATCGTCCGGTCCGGCGTCTTCCAGGCCTTGAGCTCGTGGAGCTTGGAGTAGACGCGATCCTCTGATGCCTGGCGGACCACGCATGTGTTGAGGATGGCGACGTCGGCCCGGTCGAGCGAGTCCTCTGTATAGCCGGCTGCGAGCAGCCTTCGCGCGAGGCTCTCGGAGTCAGCCGCGTTCATCTGACAGCCGATCGTCCAGATGTGGAACGAGCGCGCCCGGACTCGACTCCTGGTCGTTATCGGCTCTCCACGAGCAGGCGGATGCCGGTACGTTCCTCGCCGTCGATCGAGATGTCGATGAAAGCCGGTATGCAGACCAGGTCAAGCCCCCCCGGCGCCACGTAGCCGCGTGAGATCGCGATCGCTTTCACCGCCTGGTTGATAGCGCCCGCCCCAATTGCCTGCACCTCGACGCGCCCCTTGCTCCGGATGACGCCCGCTATAGCCCCGGCCACCGCAACCGGCTTGGAGGTGGCTGAGACCTTCAGCACCTCCACTGGAACGCGCTCCCCTGTCATTTGCTGGAACCCCTTGAAATATGTTCGCGGTCGATTCGCTGGATCGATGTGGCCCGTCCGGTGGAAGGCCTAATGGTAACCAGTACCGAATTGAAAGTCACGATTCCGGACGCCACCACGAAGCGGTTCGGTACCCCCGTCAGGAACCGCTGCAGGACGACGTCCTTGTCCATCCCGATACAGCTGTCGCGAGGCCCGACCATGCCGACGTCGGTGACATAGGCCGTGCCTTGAGGCAGCACCCGCGCGTCCGCGGTCGGAATGTGCGTATGGGTGCCCACGACCGCGCTCGCGCGGCCGTCCAGATACCACCCCATCGCGGTCTTCTCGGAGGTGGCCTCGGCATGCATGTCACAGAAGACGATCTTGGCTTGGGGATGGGCGGCCAGGATCGCGTCCACCGCGCGGAAGGGGTCGTCCAGGGTATCCATCGTGAAGATCCGGCCCATCAGGTTCATGACCAGGACGTCGTGGCCGGCCGCCTGGACCACGCACCACCCCTGGCCCGGAGCTTTGGGCGGGTAGTTGGCCGGCCGGAGCACTCGCTCCAGCTCGGGCAGCTCGGCGACGAACTCTTTCTGGGCGAAGACATGGTTGCCGGTCGTGATCACGTCGGCGCCGGCCGCTCGCAGCTCGGCGACCAGTTTGCCCGTCACGCCGAATCCGCCGGCGGAGTTCTCCCCGTTGAGGATC
>Ga0209648_10005058_pt1 | contig 11242 bp, 16 predicted proteins | sample GraSoi2013_115cm_FD_185830 | JGI IMG/M metagenome (GOLD analysis project Ga0209648, IMG submission 185830) | Grasslands soil microbial communities from the Angelo Coastal Reserve, California, USA - Sample 9_17_2013_115cm (SPAdes) (version 2) | ecosystem: Environmental > Terrestrial > Soil >...
CCAAGTGAGCTACTCCCGCTCGGGCAGAGGAGAAATCATAACCCGGCCCGGGTAGGCGCCAAACCGCGCGCCGCGGGGACCTTTTCATTGAACTCGAATATCTCCTCGATGTGACGATTGAATGTGCGCGCGATCGTGAACGCCAGTGGCAAGCTCGGGTCGTACTTGCCTGTCTCGATCGCGTTCACCGTCTGGCGAGAGACACCTAACCGCTCAGCCAGGTGGGCCTGCGACCAGTCGAGCTCGGCGCGTAGGACCCGCAGTCGATTCTTCACCGGTACCTGAGGGTGAAGATCGCGGTCCCCACTCCCCAGAGAATCGCCATCAGCGGCAAGACGAATGTCCAGCTGAGGTGCGGGAGCCCAACCCCTTCGAGGAATCCATAACCGAATGTGAGCAGGGCAGTGGCGCCGAGCGAGAATCCGAACGCTTGCATCTGAATGCGCTTTTGCATCTCGTCCAGGTGCGTGAGGGCGCGGACGAAAATCGAAAGCACGAGCGCAGCCGGCACCACCGGGAGCACCGCCACGACGTATCGCCACGGCGCGTTTGGATTTGACTGGAGGACAGTGACGGAGCCGACCAGGATCATCAGGTAAGCGAGCATCGCCAGCCCGAACTCGATCTGGGTTCTGTACGTGACCCACGTCGACGCCACCGCCGGCAGTACCGGCATGTCGACGTGCTTGGGCGCGGTTGAATCGGTTCGCAAGAATGGGGACGCCGGGTGTGTGTATAGGGGCTCGATCGGCGCCTCGGCCGGGTCGGGATTGGGCTGCTGCTCGCTCATGACGCCGTCAAATTGTAAAGTGTGCTTGGCACAATGTCAAGCACACTTGTCTTCACAAGTTTTCGCCACGCATGTTTGACGGCGAGCCCATGGCCGTTTATAACTACGCGCGAGCGCCGCGGGGGCGCCATCACCGCGGGAGGAAGCAGAACCATGCGGCGGACTTTACTGGTTGGGTTGTCAGTTTTCGCCATGTTGACGCTGAACGTTGCCCTCGCGAACGCCGCCTCGGTTCGCACCGGTGTGATCCATGCCATGAAGGTGAACAAGCCTGGCCATCACAAGGGTGGCGGCGGCGGTGTGCTCCTCGCGTCGCATGGCGGCGCGATCGAGCAAACGCCATCGGTCTACATCATCTATTGGGGGCCGCAGTGGGCAAGCGGGTTCACCACCGGCGGCCACACAAGCGCCGAGGCGCAGTCGTACCTCCAGGGCTTCTTCGGCAACGTCGGCGGAAGCTCCTGGGCCAACTCGACTACGCAGTACTGCCAGGGCGTCGCCGCGGGCACTACCAACTGCGCCGGCATCGCTGGCGCGGTCTTCGTGACCAATCCGAACGGGCAGTTGGCTGGCGTCTGGAACGACACGAGCCCGGTGCCATCCAGGCTTGGCACCAGCAGCATCGCGGGTGAAGCCTTGAACGGCGTCACGCATTTCGGCTACCACGCCAACGCCGACTACATGGTTTTCACGCCCAGCGGACTTTCGACGAGCGGGTTCGGCACGCAGTTCTGCGCCTGGCACAGCTCGACCAACTCGAGCTCCGGCCCTGTTTCGTTCTCCAACATGCCGTACCAACCCGACGCGGGCGCGGCCTGCGGTCAGAACTTCGTCAACAGCGACGGCTATTTCGACGGATTCTCGATCGTCGGTGGACACGAGTACGCCGAGACCGTCACGGATCCGTTCCCGAGCACAGGTTGGGTTGATGGCGCCGGCGCCGAGAACGGCGACAAATGCGCATGGATCAGCTCCGGCCAGGGGGCGGCGCAGAACGTGACCCTGAGCGGCGGCGCCTCGTACCCGGTCCAGTCGCTGTGGAGCAACGCATTCAACGGCGGCGCCGGCGGCTGCGTGGTCTCGTACCCGTAGGAGCAAGCGCTTCAATGAGTCAGATGCGGCCGGGCATGATGCCGAAGCCCAGCGAGCACGCCAAGGCGGCGTTCTCGAAGCTGGTGCCAGACGAGCCCACCGTGAGCATGCGGCCGATGTTTGGCAACCTGGCGGCCTTCGTGAACGGCAACATGTTCAGCGGGCTTTTCGGCGAGGACCTGTTCGTGCGACTGCCTGACGACCAGGCCGCGCCGATCCGCAAGCAAGGTGGCCGGGATTTCGAGCCGGTGCCCGGACACGCGATGAAGGGCTACGTGATGGTGCCGGCGACCTGGAGCTCTAAGCCTGCCGCGACCAAGACGTGGATCGCCTCCGCGCTCGCATTCACCCGCGCCATGCCACCGAAAGCCGCCAAGGCCAAGAAGGCCGCCAGTAAGAAGAAGTAACCCGGCCTAGCGCCGCTTCTTCTTGTTCTTGTCGGGCTTGCCCTTGATCGGCGGTGCTCCCGGCCTGCCTTTGCCGTCCTTGCCCGCCACTCGCAGCTCGGCGACAGGAGCCGGCGCCGCCGTCTTGATGATGACCGCCGGAGTGATCTTCGGAACCGCCACGAGCGGTTCGGCCGCGATCGGCGCGGCCGGCTTCTCTACCTCGGTCGCGAGCTTCGGCTCGGGCGCGACAGCAGTCGGCGCTGGGGCCTCGACGGCTTTGGTCGAAGACGCGGCCGCCGACCCCGCCCCCATCGAAACCTTGCCACTGAACGTCGCCCCGTCCTGGATGGCGAGCCGCGCCACCCTGACATCGCCGATCAATGAGCCCGACCTGGCGACGATCAGGCGCTTTCGCGCCACCACCGCGCCGTTGACGTGGCCGCGGATGGTCACATCGCGACCCGCCAGCGAGGCTTTGACCTTGGCCATGTCGTCGATCTCGACGTCGCCGGTGACCTCCACCTCGCCCTCGACGACACCTCCGACGCGAAGGTCACCCTCGATGTATATCTGGCCGATCACACGGTCGCGGGGGCCGAGCATGACCGAGTTCGGCTGGTTCGAGACGGCGGGCGGGGATTCCGTCGGCGGCTCGTCCGCCGACGCGGGGATGGGGCGCCTAGCTGCCGGCCTGCTGCTCAAAGTCGCCCATCCGGACGTAGCCGTTCAAGCTGGCACCGTCCTCGATCTGCAGCCTGCGCACCTGCACGTCGCCGTTCATCTTTGCCGTCTTGCCCAGCGTTAGCTTGTCGCGAGCCGTGAGCCTGCCCTCGACCTCGCCCTTGATGGTGACGTTGGAAGCCTCGAGCAGAGCCTTGACGACCGTTCCGTTCCCGATTTCGATGTTGCCGCCGATCCGAAACTCGCCTTCGGCGCGTCCACCTTCGACGGACATATGTCCGTGGTAGGTCAGCTTGCCTTCGAGGCTGTCGTTCGGACCGAGCGTGAGTTTGTTCTGTCCGTCACGCTTGGAGTCGGACTGGCCGTGTGTTTCGATGGGCGTGCTCTCCGCTATGGCCTCTTGTGTATCCATGAGCCTTCTCCCCGCCTAGGTATTGATCTCGGGGCCCGCCCGAAGTCGCGTCCCAGGATACTTCAGGCTCCGCCCTCGCCGCCGGGCGATCTCCGTTTGTTGCCAGGCAACGATCGGTAAGTCTGGTGAGCTTATGCGAATTCGCCGAGCAGACCGGCAGCGGTCAGCGCCGGAGCGTTCTGCGACAACGCGATATACGGCTCGCGTCCGTATCCCTGCTGAAGCAGGTGTGGATGGTTGCGTATCTCCACCCGCCATGTTTCCAGCTGGCTGCGGTGGCAGTCGATCGCCCTCAGCTTCATCTGCACCTCCTCAGGGGTGAGCTCGAGCACGAGGTCGACGCGATCCATGACCACGAGCGGAAGAACGCTGCCGTCCTCGCCGTTCAGCTCGATCGCCGCGCGGTAGAAATCCGCAAGCGCCGCGTCAACCGCCATGTGATACAGAGCCGGCCGCGCGGGTTCCGGAATCGCTGCGACCGCGGCGTCGGTGCAGCGTCCCATCGCGATGTGGTCAGGGTGGCCGTATGCGCCGTCCGGACCCCAACCGACGACCACCGCGGGCGCCAGCGTCGAGATCTTTTCGCGGATCCGCTCTGTGATCTCGCCATGGCTCGATGTCTCCACCCTGCCATCGGGGTAATCCCAGAGCTCGTAACCACTCAGCCCCAGGGCTGTCGCGGCGGCGTCCAACTCAGCCGTGCGGATGCGCGAGAGCTTGTCGGAATTTCCCGGCGGCCCGCCGGCCCAACCCTGCTCCCCACGCGTCGCGCATATGAGGTGCACCTCGATCCCCGGACGGGTGTGTCGCAGGATGATGCCGCCCGTGCCCATGGACTCGTCGTCGGGATGCGCGAGCACGACGAGCATTCCGCTCACGAGCTGCGGTCCTCGATCTCCCACGCGTGATCCAGCAGATGCCAGGCCATGCGGCGGGCGACATATCGGGGCGGCCATCTCTTCTCGCCTGTTTGCGGACCGCCTGCGCTTGTGCGAATCGCGTCGAGGATCGATTTGCGGGTTGCGGCAACCGCGGCAGCATCGTCTCGCTTGGGAGTGCTGAGCTTGAGCCCAAGCTTGGGCATGTACGCCGACTCCGCGTCGATGACGTGGTCGGCAATCTTGTTTCGGTCGCGCCCTCCGCCCCGTGGTCCCTTGCGCAGTTCGACCGGCGCTTTCGCGACCACTTTGTCGAAGACCTTCCACGAAGCATTCAGCAGCGCACAGATGCGTACCGCTTCGGTGGCCGAGAGCGCTTTTGCGTCACTCGAGACGGGCATCCCCGGCGCGCCGAAATCCGTGGTCGCGTTGCCTTTCACACGCTCAACGACCTTGAATGCCGCCTCAGTCGGAAATTCGATGCGCGCCGTCTTGGGCACGATCGCGTATCGCGGCAGATAGGTGAGCAGTGCCTCGATCGCCAGCTCCTCATCCTTGCCGGCGCGCGTCCATCCCGGCCAATCCAACGCCGACGCGAACACGCGCTTGGATCCGACCTCGAGGTAGATCGGGATGGCGGGTGCCACGGCCCGCCGATCCTAACCGACGCCCGTCAGCAGGTCACGTGCAGGACTGCGTTGGTTGCCTTGCCGCCGCGGTTGAGGATGGCGATCGCTTCTGGGGTTGGCACGCTGATCAGTTGTACCTTCCGCTCGCGTGCCTCATCACGCACCTCGTCCATCACCGGCAAGAGACCTTCTGCTCCAGTGCCAATCACGAGCCGACTGCAGCGCCACGGAATGTTCTCTTTGACGGATAACGGCGTGTGCTTGAAAGCCTCCCTGTACGGCTTGGAGGCTTTCTTCTTCCGCTTTTGGATCTCGCCCCGATCGATTACCAGGTCATAGTCGTAGGTCTCGCCGTCGATCCGGATCGAGCCGAACGAGAATTTCTCGAACCTCAAAATGGCACCTCAACGCGAGTCCTTGAGCGGACGATGGGAATCGAACCTACGTCACCAGCTTAGAAGGCTGAAAGCGGCATGACCGCCATTATGCTGGGCGGGAAGTGAGCACCTGGATCCGGATCGTCATGATCTTGCTTTTTGTGGTTTTGCCTGCTTCGTTGATCGCTTACTCCGCGGTTGGCAACTGGCTGCTGGGCCGTAGGTTGAAACGGCATCGCCGGCAGCAGTCCTTGGCTGAGCTTGAACACGATGCAGCCCCGCCACGCTAGCTGTGCGTGGGAGCGGGCGATGGGAATCGAACCCACGTAACCAGCTTGGAAGGCTGGCGCACTACCATTGTGCTACGCCCGCTTTCGAGCACCGCCTGGTGGCCCGTAGGGGCTTCGAACCCCTGATCTCCGGCTTGAAAGGCCGGCGTCCTAGTCCACTAGACGAACGGGCCAGGCGCCACCGATTGTGCCGGAAACGCCACGAGGCGTAACGGCGACCACACCCCGCTCGTCATTGGTGGGCGGCGAGGGTTTCGAACCCCCGACCTCCAGCATGTCAAGCTGGCGCTCTTCCAGCTGAGCTAGCCGCCCGCGGCGGAATCGGCGCGGAGTGGACGCTTATTCTAGGCCCGAACCAGTGATCCTCGAAATTGCTCTGCCGAGCGAGGAGTGACTCCACCGCACCCGGTCGATTGGCGGCGAAACCTGGTCGCGCTATGGTTCGCCGAGTTCACCGCCATCTTCGGTTTCAGCTTCGCTTTTCCGTTCCTGTCGATCTTCATCTCCCAAGACCTCGGCGTCTCGCAAGGACATGACCTCGATCTCTGGACAGCGGCCGCCGGCAGCGTGTCCGGGCTGACGATGGCGATTGCCAGCCCCATCTGGGGAGTCCTCGGCGACAGGTACGGCCGCAAGCCCATGCTCATCCGCTCCATGCTTGGCGGAGCGATCACGGTCGGCCTCATCTTTTTCGTCCAGACCCCGATCCAGCTCGTCGCCCTTCGGTTCATTCAAGGCGCGACGAGCGGCACCGTCGCCGCGGCCACCGCATTGGTGGCGGTCGAGACACCGCGCCAGCGCGTGGGATGGGCGCTCGGGGTAGTGACTTCGGCCGTTGCGCTCGGCAGTGCGATCGGACCGGTCGTCGGCGGACTCGCGGCTGCAGCCTTCGGGCTGCGCCTCGTCTTCCTCGGCGGCGGGATTCTGCTCCTGATCGCGATGATCCCGGTCGTGATGATCGTGCGTGAGAGCCCTTTGAAGCCGCCAGATCGCTCGCGCCCGGGAATGCTCGCGCTGATCAAGCAGCGTCCCGGGGCCCTGCCCTCGCTCGCGATCCTGATCGGCGCCCAGGGCCTGGTGACAGTGGTCAACACCGCGACGCAGCAGCTCCTCGTGCTCCGCCTGATCGAGATGGTCGGTCGCGCCGCGGCGACTGTGACCGGCATTGCGTTCGGCGTCGCCGGCTTGACCAATAGTGTCTCGGCCATCGGCTACACGGCGGTCACCCGCCGGATCGGTTACGTAAACGCGCTCACGATCGCGTCCATGTTGCTCGCAATCACCGTCGCCGTCCTCGTGGTGGCGCCCAACGCGGTGGTGGTGGTGATTGCGGTCGGAGCCGCGGGGCTTCTGTACGGTGCCATCGTGCCTGGGACCGCCGCGATGATCGGGCTGGAGACCCCGATGGAAGCGCAGAGCACTGTGTTCGGGCTCAACGCCAGTGCAGTCGCGTTCGGGTTCTTTCTCGGCCCGCTGATCGGAGGTGGGATCGCAGCCTCGAGCAACGTGAGGGACGCGCTGGCAGTCACCGCCGGGCTCGCGATGCTGCTGGCGTTCGTGATTACGTTAGGCGCGCGCGAGCCTTCACGCTGATTCGGTAAATTCCGACCTGATGAAACGCACATTGGCCGGCCTGCTCGCAGCCATCGCGGTCTGCGCGTGCGCCGATTCTCCAGGGCCGACCTCGACCGCCCCGGGCTGCGACAATGAGATTGTCACCTGTATGGAACAGCGAACCACGCCCCCGCCCACAGTCATCGACCCGGCCAAGAAATACACCGCGATTGTGCACACCTCGCGAGGTGATTTCACGATCACGTTCGTTGACCCCAACCTGGCCCCGCAGACGGTCAACAACTTCGTTTACCTTTCGCAAAACCACTACTACGACGGCCTCACGTTTCATCGGGTGGTGCCTGGGTTCGTCGTCCAGGGTGGAGATCCGCTGGGCAACGGCACCGGCGGGCCCGCTTACAAGCTCCCCGACGAAACCAACCCGTCGAAGTGGCCGCGCGGCACGGCGGGGATGGCCTCGAGCGCCGCGGGCGTCAGCGGATCGCAGTTCTTCATCACGACAGGTGACGCGCCGTTTCTCGCGACCAGCGGGGTCTACAACCATTTCGGCCAGGTCACCGCGGGCATGGAAGTCATCGATTCGATCAAGGTCGGCGATCGCATGACCTCGATCGACATCAGCTCTACGTGAGGGCGGCGCCGCTCGCAGCGCTGATGCTCGCCGGCGCATTCGCGCTGACGGCGTGTGGATACTCCGACCCCTACGCAAGCGCGGGGCCGGTGGCAAATGAGAGCCCGGGCCTGAACGTGACCCCGTCGCCTGGGACGGACAGCTTCAACGATGGCCGCGGACTGCCGGTGGTCACGTATCCGGACGGTCTAAAGTACGTCGACCTCGTCGTTGGGACCGGCGCGGTCGTCATCAGCAACAACAGCGTCACCGTGCAGTACACCGGATGGCTGAGCGACGGCACGAAATTCGACTCCAGCCGTGACCGCAACCAGCCGTTCCCGGTCGACCTCGGTGTCGGCGCGGTCATCGCCGGCTGGGACGAAGGCGTACCCGGGATGAAGGTCGGCGGGAAGCGCAAGCTGATCATCCCCGGCCCGCTTGCCTATGGCGCTGCCGGGAGGCAAGATCAGAACTCTGGCGCCTACATCATCCCGCCGAACGCGACCCTCGTCTTCGACATCGAGGTCTTGAGCGCGAAGCCGGGACCGAGCCCGTCACCGAGCCCGAGCCCGTCTAAGTCGCCGTAACCGTCCCCTTCATGCCCGACGCCTCGTGGCCGGGCTGGTCGCAAAAGATGCTGTAGGTGCCGGCCGGCAGGTTGGCCACCGTGAACACGAAGCTGTCCCCCGCCGACACCAGCTCGCTCGCGGCGCCGGAGACACGCTGCCCCGATGTGTCTCGAATGATCATGTCGTGCGAGATCGTGCCGGCATTGACCAGGAAGAAGACGACCTTTCCCGACGGCACGCTGATGGTCGACGGACTGAACGAATACTCGGTCATCGTGACCTTGATCGAGCCTGCCGGCTGGGCGGCTCCACCGCCGCCGCCGCCACAGCCCGCGAGGATTGCCAGCGCGACGAATGCGACCGCAAGGGCCCTCATCTGAACGCTGTCACCCCCAGGTAAAGAATGCCGAACAGGAAGATCCACACGACGTCGACGAAGTGCCAGTAAAGGGTCACCGCCGCGACGCCGACGTGGTGCTGCGATGAAAACTGTCCTCTCGCGGCGCGATAAAGCACGATCGTCAACAGGATCAACCCGCCAAGCACGTGCAGTCCATGGAATCCGGTCATCGTGAAGAAGGCGCTCGCGAAGCTGTTGGCGGTGAGGGTCAGCCCGCGCCCGAACGCGCTGATGAACTCATACAGCTGTCCGCCTTCGAATCCGAGGCCGAGGATGATCGTCGCGATCTGGAGGACGAAGAACTGCCTGCGGTTATCGTGGGCGATCGCGTCGGAAGCGAAATGGCAGGTGACACCACTGGAGAGAAGGACGATCGTGTTGATGAACGGGATCGGCCACCAGTTGACATAGAACTCCGGTGTCGCGGACGGTGGCGGCGGTGGCCACACGATGTGTGAGCCGTATAGATAGAAGTAAGAGGCGAACAGGCTTCCGAAGAACATCACCTCGGAGGCCAGGAAGATATACATGCCCATCATCCCGGGCTTGATCGCCGGGTACTGCGGGCCGGCCTGCCGCTGCATCGTTGCGACTGCCATCAGCTGTGCCCCTCACTGCCGCCCGCGCCTTCGGTCGGGTACATCTTCACGTCCTCGACGAGAACCCATCCGACCACTCCGACCAGGAATATCACGCCGCCGATCACCACGAGCGCGATGCGGACCACCGAGTCGAACGGGATCGCGGCCAGGCCGAGGAACAAGGCGCCGGCACAGATTACAAACGGCCAGTTGCTGGGCGGCGGCATGTGGATCCCGAGCTCATGGGCCTTGGCGTCGAAGTCGACGACAAGCTCGACGTGATGAGGGATCTCCCTGTCGAAGCGTGACGCCGCGGCGCGGGCAGGATCGGCTGCGCGCCACGCCTTGAAAGCCGCCGAGGCCGCATAGCTGGACGGCCACAGCTTGTAGGCGTCGTTCTGGCAAAGGTCCAGGAACCTGGGCGTCTCCAGCCCGCAACGCGGGCATTGGACGGACAGGGATGGGTTGGAGACATCCACATATCGGGGCTGCTTGGATGCGGCCACGTTCGGTTCGGATTCTATCAACCAGAGGGAAGCGGGCCGAGGGAGTCGCGCCTCCCGGCGTCGATATACTGGCAGCCGTGAAGCCCTGGTCACTGATTCGGTTGTGGCCTCTGGCGATTTTTCCCGGAGCCCTGCTGTTGGGCTCGTGCGAGGCGCCGGGCGGGATCTCGCCCATCTTCCCCGCACCGGTTTCGCCCAACGGCCAGGACATCTTCAACACCTACATCGGCATCTCGATCCCCGCGATCATCATCTTCCTCGGCGTCGAGCTGGCCCTGCTCTGGGTCGTGATCAAGTACCGCCGCTCGGCACAGCCCACCGGCTATGTCCCCCCGCAGATCCACGGCAACACGCGCGTCGAGTGGGCGTGGACGATCGTCCCGCTCATCATCGTTCTGGGGATCGCCGGGTACAGCTTCAACGAGCTGCAGAAGGACTTTCAGCCGGTCAGCAACTACGACTTCGAGGTCGTGGTTTCAGGTCACCAGTTCGGCTGGAACTACACGTATCCCGAGGGCTTCACCATTCACCAGGAAGGCACCCTCGCCGGCGACGTGACTCCTTTCGTCGTCCCCATCCACAAGCTGATCCGCCTGCGCATGCAAGGCACGGACGTCATCCACTCATGGTGGGTGCCGGCGATCTCGGGCAAGACGGACGCGGTGCCCGGCTATGACAACTTCACCTGGCTGAAGATCGACACGGAAGGCACCTGGAGAGGCGAATGCGCGGAGCTGTGCGGCGCCGGGCACAGCACCATGCAGATCATCGTGCAGTCGATGAGCCAGTACAACTATGACGTCTGGGTCCGGAAGCAACAGGCGGCGCAGAAGTGACGCCGAGAGCCTCGTTGACGCCGAGTTAGGATGGAGACGTAGTGGCAACTACAGTTCAGGTTCTGCCCCGCCCGAAGGCCTACGACGACACCTTCTGGAAGCCGATCACCCTGTGGCTGACGACGACCGACCACAAGCTGATCGGGATCATGTACATGGTCACGGGCCTTTTGAGCTTCGTGATCGGCGGCATCTTCGCTCTCGTCATCAGGCTTCAGCTTTCACAGCCGAACATGACCGTGGTCGATCACGAGACCTACAACCAGCTCATCTCGGCCCACGGCGTGACGATGATTTTCTTCTTCGTCACCATCTTCCTGACCGGGATTGCCAACTACATGGTCCCGATCATGATCGGCGCGCGCGACATGGCCTTCCCGCGCGTGAATCTGTTGGGGTTCTGGCTCGTCCCGGTCTCGATCCTTCTCTACTACGGTGGGTTCTTCACCGGCGGCGCGCTGGACGCGGGCTGGACGGGCTATGCGCCTCTGACTGAGAGGGCGTACCAGGGCCACAGCCTCGGCGTCGACTTCTGGGCGTTGAGCATCATCGTGTGGGCCATCTCCGGAATCATGGCCTCGACGAACTTCCTGACCACCATCGTCGCCCTTCGGGCTCCCGGCA
>Ga0209648_10005059_pt1 | contig 11241 bp, 11 predicted proteins | sample GraSoi2013_115cm_FD_185830 | JGI IMG/M metagenome (GOLD analysis project Ga0209648, IMG submission 185830) | Grasslands soil microbial communities from the Angelo Coastal Reserve, California, USA - Sample 9_17_2013_115cm (SPAdes) (version 2) | ecosystem: Environmental > Terrestrial > Soil >...
CTTTTTGTTGACGACAAACATCGGAACTTTCGTGCCATCTTTCGAGGTGTACCAAACCTGCTGCACGTCGTAGGCGGAAGGATCGATGGAAGGCGCGTCGACCTTGGCCCAGAGCGCGCTTTTCACGTCGGTTAGATCAACGCGATAAACCGAGGGTGGCACGGTGAAGGACTGGAATCCGAAAAAGATTTCGTTGCGGTCATATCGGCCGGAAGTGCTGAAAACATCTCCGAGGGCAGGCAGCGGAATGTCGGCGAGCTTCTTGCCGTCGAGCCCGAACAGCTTCAGTTCTGAAGTCGCGTTGTGTTCGTACTGCGCGAGCAGCTTGCCGCCGGTCACGCCCGCATTCTGCAGCACGGCGTCCGTCTGCGGGATGAGTTCCTTCCAGCTGTCGCGCTTGGCGTTGGTCGCATCGGCGACAAAAACGCGATAGTGGGGTGCATCTTCGTTGGTGGTGATGTAGAGTTTGCCCTCAAAAAATTCGGCGCCGTAAAGGAAATCTTTACCGGTAGTGATCTCAAGCGGCGGATTCTTCGTCTGGAGATCCTGCAAATACATCTCCGTCCTGGTCCAACCGTGCTCCACATTAATCAGCAGCCAGCGATCGTCTTCGGAGAGAGTGACGTTGGGAATATCCTGCGGATTGGGTCTGTCCCCGAAGATGAGCGGATCCTTGGCGGGATCGCTTCCGATCTGGTGGTAGAAAACCTTGACGTGATAGACCTCTTCTCCGTCCGGGACCTCACCTTTTTTGGGATGGCGCGTGTAGTAGAAAGCGGAGCTGTCCTTCATCCAGGCCACGCTGGCGAAGCGGGTGCGATCGATGGCATCTGGCAACACTTTGCCAGTCGCGCTCTCGATGACATGGAGCGTGCTCTCCTCCGATCCGCTGGCGGACGTTCCATAGGCAACGTACTTACCGTCTTCGGAAACGAACCACCAATCGAGCGCAACGGTGCCGTCGGCGGACAACTTGTTCACGTCAACCAGCACCCTATCTTCGTCATTTATTGCGCCGTTCACCCCCTCGCGCACATAAAGGATGGGCTGGTTCTGGTTGCCCTCGCGGCGGGTATGGAAGTAATACCTTCCTCCCATCTGCGGAGCTCCGACCGTGCCTATCTCGAGCAATTGTGAAAGACGCGCATTGATCTTGTCGCGTCCCGGGAGCGGGTCAAGGATAGCCCGCGTGTAACTGAGTTCCTGCTCGACGTAGACCTTGGTGTCGGGATCGCCAGGGTTTTCCAGGTAGCGGTAGGGATCGACGATCTTGTGTCCCTGGACATTGTCCTCGACCGGAGCGACTTTGGCTTTCGGAGGACCGGCTGGACTCGAAGGAGCGGAATCTCCGGCTCGAGAATCCTCCGCAAAGACCAGGGCAGCCACGCCGATAAGCAGAATCAGAAACGCAATCAACAAACGCGAACCTCCCAGCATAAACACCTCACCCGTGTTGTGGACGAAACGCCAAGGATTAGGTTAGCAGAACCATGGCATGACGAAACGCGCCGTCGCCCCAGCGCCGAAGAGCGAGTTTCCAATCACCTGCAGCCTCTGATATGATTTTATTGACAATTCAGCACGCGTGCATGCGTGCTCCCACTCCTCAGTAGCTCAATGGCAGAGCATCCGGCTGTTAACCGGAGGGTTGTAGGTTCGAGTCCTACCTGAGGAGCCATTTTTTCAGTAGTTTACGAACCCCACATACCGATGCACATGCCATTGAGTAATCACCTCGCCAGTTTTGCGCGAATCCCGCTCACGACGATCCGAAATGCTAGGCTAGTGCAGAGCAGCCAAATTGCGCCGGACCACACAGTCATCCCCACCATTTGAAGCCGATAAGCACATCGTCTTTCCAGAATTGGGTTGCGAAAAACGCTAGTTCCGCAACCAACGCAAAGCCAAGGTAAAGTGCGCAACTCAGAAGCGCAATTTTCGTTATGAACATTCCGCTTTTTCTCCTTGAACGCCCTGAATTGCTAGGCGTACCACCTTATTGTGAGCCTCACGCATGTCGGACGATGCCGCATCCCCATAGATGTTCATGGTGGTGCGAATGTCCGCGTGACGCATAAGCTTTTGTTGAACACCGATTGGAGTGCCCACTGCGTCAATCCACATCCGATACGAGTGTCGAAACGTATGCGTACCGATGTGACCAATGCCCGATGCCTTGCCCGCACGGTCTAGCTCTCGCCAGAATCCAGTGTAAGAGTATGGCTGCCTGCCTAGCTTCACAGGGAAAGCAAAAATCCAATCGCCCTCCTCTGGAAACTCCGTTGCCTGCTTCCACACTTTGATTCGGTCGAGCAGATCGTTGGCGATAACCAGCGACTTGCGCGACTCATCGGTTTTGACATCATCGACATTCTGTTCGACGATGCCACGTTCCACCCTAAGCAGCCCGTTAGCCAATCGACATCCGCCCATCGGAGCGCAAGGCATTCGCTGATACGAAGGCCAAAGCAGATGCAAACGAGTGACATCAAGTCGAATGGCTCTCTTAGGTGCGACACAAGCAACCGGAATTGCTCAACCGTTAGACTGCGGCGCACTTGTCGATAGGGAACTAAATTTTACGACAACAATCTAGCCCACCCAGACAAGAGACATGGCGAATAGCAGACCTGCGGTATTTTTGAAACACCCTAGGCTAGGGCCGCTTCCTCAATCTCACCGCTACCGAAGTGGCGAAATGTTGGAGTGTAGGAACCTCGGCAATCAGCCAAGCGCTCAGGCTGTAGACTAAACGATTCGTCTTCCCCAGCAACCACAGAGTCAGGGGAACAAAAGGTAAGCGGAAATAGCGCAGATCCTCCGCAGAGAAGCCACTTACCATGCAGTCGAACTCCGACCATGTGAGGGGGTGCTCATATTCAGAGATGTTCTGACCAGGCGGCAGCAATTTCCTGAACCGGTCGCATAACTTCGAAAACCGTATCGGTTCCGATAGCACCACGAAGCCTCCTCTCTTCACAATTCGCAGCATCTCTGCCCGTACCCGTGGGATATCTAAGTGGTGGATAAGAGCAATGCAGAAGATGATGTCGACCGACTCGTCAGGAAGTCCCGTCTCGTATGCCGAGCCGATGGCCAGGTCGGCCTTGACCCCCGCGGAGCGAATTCTTGCCTGGGCTAAGTGGACGAGTTCGGGGGAAATATCGATCCCTATCACGTTGCCTCCGCGTTCGGCGAGTGGTATCAGGTTTTCGCCTTTACCGCAGCCTAGATCAAGGATTGTTTTTCCGCGAATGTCGCCCAATAGATGAAAAGCATATTCAAGGCCATACGGAGTGTTCGACGGAGGATTGAGATACCGTTCTACCTGAGAGCGGGTGACAGAGGCGAAAAAAAGGCTACGAGCTTCTTCGGCGCTGCGCCTAATCTCTGCCAGTTCGCGTTCGCCCAGGGTAGCGGAGCGTGCAAGAGTAGCCATAGGGACTTCCTTCAACCTTTCGGGAGACAATTCAGCAGCGACACGATGCCAGCCTCATCGAACTTGGTCAACAGGAGAATCGCTGAATTCGTCATGAAGGGGTAAGCGCTGTTCCATCAGCCAGATAGCATCGGTTATGAAGAAAGTATGACCCACTTCACTAACAAATTTGTGGTCTTCTTTGCGGTCTTCCAGGATGAGCGTGTTATGCTGGGCCACCTCCTCCCTCCCTCATGGAGAGACCGCTTGCACCGAGCGAGAAACCAACCAGTCAGGCTCCGTTTCGGACCATTCGAAATCGATCGCGTAGCCGGGCGCCTCTATAAGCGTGGCGTCCCGCTGCACATCGAAAACCACCCGTTTCTGGTGCTTGAAGCGTTGCTGGAGCGGCCCGATGACATAGTCACACGAGAAGAACTCCAGCAACGGATTTGGGGGGACAGTACGAATGTGGGTTTCGAGGATGGATTGAACACGGCGGTGCGCAAGCTGCGGTTTGCATTGGGGGACTCCTCCGACTCGCCATTGTTCATTGAGACCATACCCAAAAGAGGGTATCGGTTTGTTGCGCCGCTGAGTGAGGGGAAGAGTGGCGGGAACGACGACTTGCCTGCGCGCCCGGATGACTCAGTCCAGATCAGGCCCGATGAAGAGATCCAGTTCGTCGAAGATCCAAGTCAAGATCTGAGCCAGACACCTGCGCCGAATGTTCCCTGGGTAGCAAGTTTGAACAGGCGCGAATTCGTCGCTGCGGCGGTCGTTCTGATCGCAGTTCCGATCGCGGCAATTGCGGGCTTAATATTTTGGCGGTACGGTCGATCCCAACGGCTTGCATCGAGCTTTTCCACCATACAAGCACGGACTGGAAGGTGTTCACACCCGGGAATCAGTGGCCCTTTCTCCGGATGGCCGTTATGTGGCATATACGCGATGGGATGGAGAGATGAGTTCCATTCGTTTGCGCCAGGTGGCGAACGCGGGCGAAGTGGAAATCCTGCCTCCTCGCAAGACCAACTACGTCGGCCTCACATTTTCGCCCGATGGCAACGAACTCTACTTCGTAAGCAATAACGAGGGCAATCCTCATTACAGAAGCCTCTACCGAATGCCCGCCCTCGGAGGACCGACACAAAAACTGATTGAGGATATCGATTCACCAGTCAGCTTCTCACCGGATGGGCGACGGTTCGTATTCGCGCGGTTTCGCGCCGCCACTTCCACTTTGGAAGTTCGAACGGCCAATGCGGACGGTTCAGGAGAGGAATTATTCACGCAGTTCCCCGGGTACGCTTGGGGCTGCTTTTTGCCACGGGCTGCATGGTCGCCGGACGGCCGGACGATCGCGATCCCTTTCCGTCAGTCCGCGCCTGTCTTCGCTCTATGCCGTCGATGTCGCTACTCGCAAGGTAGAAGAGGTTTATTCGGGCAGCGGGTGTATTGGGCATCCGGCATGGACGCCCGACAAAGCACTGATTTTCTCTCGCGCAGGCGGGTTGTGGATGGTGCTGCAGAGGAAGTTGCTGGAGAAAGTCCGGATCAACGGAATTCGCCGCCTGGCGGGCTACGGTGGCAGCCTGGCTGAGCAAATGGACATTTCCCGTGACGGCAAGACCGCAGTTGCGACCGGAGATCAATCCAGCAAGGGGCTCTGGGTGGTGCCCGTCCAGCCCGTTTCTCCCGCGAAGCAACTCATTTCTGGCGATGTGGCGTTATTTTCGGTCGACGAACTGGTCGACAGCAGGATTCTGGTCACGAAGGACGACAGTACTATTTGGACGACGAAAGTGGACAGCAGCGACTGGCAGCGTCTGGCGAACGTTAGCGGATCAGCGATGAGTTGCGGGCAATTCGTTGTCGTGCGGACGGATGACGGTTCATTACTCCGGTTCAGCGCGGACGGGACAGGCGGTAAGACACTCGCTCGAGGCCCCGTGAAGACACCGACGTGCTCGCTGAAGGGCGACGCGGTATTCTACGTCACGTCAGATCCACCTCAGCAGGTTATGCGAGTTCCGATCGACGGAGGCAATCCCATCACCATCGCAAAGATTCGGGAAGGCGTGCTCGTGACTTTGAGAATTTCTCCGGATGGAAATTTCCTGGCGTACGCGTTTTATAGCGGCAGCAAGCCAAATACTCGTCTTTCACTCTCGGTGCTGCGTGCGAGCGATGGGGGACTTGTCAATGCCATTGAGGAGGCAAAGTTAGGAGCGTGGGATTTTTACTGGGCACCCGATGGCAAGGCTCTCGACTATGTTTCCGCCGAAGATGAGTGGACTGACGTGTGGGAGAAACCTTTTGCGGGCGGAGAGCCTAGACGGATAACGCACTTTGGATCAGGCGAGGTTAGCGACTTCCGTTGGTCGCGGGACGGCAAGAGATTGCTGGTGGTGTGGGGTCCGACCAGCGATGATGTTGTGGTGCTGAGCGGCCTGCAGTAGAGACGTGGGCGTGCCACGTCTCTGACTGCCAACAATTCCGGCTTGTGCAGCCATGGGTAGGACACGGCTTCATTCCGGCACTTACTACGAAATTCTAACGACGGGATTGTTGGTGCAATGGGAATTTGCAATAACGATTTGAAGAAAGTTCCTGCGCTCTTTGGCCGATAACGCTGCCGACTCAAGCAATGGCATTCTTCATAACCGGTCGTATCTCGATGATGGAACAGTGTTTAGCGCTTCATGACGAATTCAGGACTTCTACAGTTGACGAAATCGGATGTAGGTTGACAAACTCATTCCGGTCGGTAGGGACAAAATCATGTCGTTAGGGGCAAACTCATGTCGTCCGTAGAGTCCACGCAAGCGATTCTCCTTCTATTGATGGCATTGGCACTACTGTTTGCCGCTCACCCAGCGCAGGCCCAAACTGAGACGGTGCTCTACAACTTCACCGGCGGCCGCGATGGCAATGATCCTTTTTCCGGCCTCACCTCCGACGGTGCGGGCAACTTCTACGGGACGACTGTATTGGTAAACGGGCAATCGGGGGATGGAACCGTATTTGAGCTTTCGCCGAACGGCAGCGGAGGCTGGAACGAGACGACAATCTACACCTTCCCCGGAGGGTTGAGCGGATTTTCTCCCTACGGCAACGTGATTTTGGACAGTGCAGGGAACCTTTACGGAACACTGTACGGCGGCGGCGCGCATAACTTCGGCGTCGTATTCGAACTTAGCCGCGTAGGAACAAGCTGGACGGAAACGGTACTGTACAGCTTTGCCGGCGGAACGGACGGTGCCACTCCGGTAAGCGGTCTAATCATGGATCCGGCTGGCAATCTCTACGGCACAACTCGCTCCGGCGGCAGCAACTCAGTCGGAACCGTGTTCGAGTTGAGCAAGTCCGGTGGCGGCTGGACGGAGCGAGTGATCTACTCCCCCGCCCACAAATTTAATTCGAGCAACTACACCCCTGCATTGACGATGGATGCTGCGGGAAACATCTTCGGCGCCTCGTATACAACAGTCTTCAGGCTCTCGCCGAATGGCCACGGTGGTTGGAATCCGACTGCGCTCCACACCTTCCCCGGAAGTTATTTTGCGGATAGCACGCCCGTGCTCGACCAGGTTGGAAATGTCTATGGAACAACCTACAAGGGCGGCGTTTACAACGCAGGGACGGTCTACATGCTGAGTCTTGGAAAAACGGGGACATGGACGTCGAAGACTCTGCATGCCTTTGGGAGCGGCCAGGATGGCGCTTATTCTTTCGGAGGGGTTGTCCTCGATGCGGCCAGGAACATTTACGGCACCACGCTCTGCGGTGGCCAGTTCGGCGCGGGGACGGTTTTCGAGTTAGTGGCGCAAGTTCGAATAGGCAGCTACAAAGAGAAGGTTCTCTGGAGTTTCAATAGCACCGACGGTTTCGCGCCCAGCGGCAGGCTAATTCTGGACAGTGCAGGCAACCTCTATGGCACGACTGATGGGGGCGGAAACGGATACCCATTCGGATACGGATACGGCGTCGCGTTTGAACTAACCCCGTAGGATTGCCTTCAACTTTCCACCTTAACTTCGCTAGGAACGCATCCGCCTTCGGAGCAGCTAGCTGGCTAATTGGATCGGGATCGGTCAACGAATCGCAGCGCAAAGGAAGGCGAATCGGATCGGGATCACGGCGGATCAGCGGCTCACGTAAGCAGGCGTTTACACCAACTGAGATTCTCAGCCCAGTAGTTGGTGAAATGGAGATTTGATCCAAATCCCCCTATCGCAAGTGCCCCGGCTGGAAACACTCGGGGTCCGACCAGCTCGTTTCAATGTGAATTTCGAAAGTGGAGCATCTAACGGAATTTCCTGGCATCGTACCATTATGATCTGGAAAACAATTAGGCACGGGCGCGCCTACAGATTTCTCTTCCCACTGTTCCTTCTTGTTTCCTTTACCGCGGCCCTTGGGCAGCAACATGAGCATGGATCGCATGACATGTCCTCCGAGAAACTTGGGAACGTTTCCTTTCCAACATCGTGTTCATCGAAGGTGCAGTCGGAATTCGAGACTGGTGTAGCGTCGCTGCATTCCTTCGAGTACGACAAAGCAATGCGGCACTTCAATGATGTATTGGAGCACGACCCAAATTGCGCGATTGCTCATTGGGGAGAAGCGATGGCCCTATATCACCAGCTCTGGAATATTCCTTCGGAAAAGGATCTCGCTGAGGGATGGCAATTTGTGCAAAAGGCGCAGACAGAAAGCGAACAGAGTCCTCGTGAACGGGAGTATATCCAGGCGATGGCCGCCTTCTATAAACCTGGAAAGCAAAGCGCAGAGGATCGGGCCACGGCTTATTCGCAAGCGATGGGGAAGCTTCACGAAGATCGTCCGTCCGATGAAGAAGCGACGGTATTTTATGCCCTGTCGTTACTGGCTGCCGAGCCTCCTAGCGACACTTCATTGCAGTACGCCAAAAAGGCAGTCGGCCTTCTGAATGGCGTGCTTGCAACGGATCCTGAGCATCCTGGTGTAGCTCATTACTTGATTCATGCTTGCGACAATCCCGTCATGGCACAAGAAGGACTCGGGGCGGCGAAGCGGTACGCGATGATTGCTTCGTCGTCTCCGCATGCATTGCATATGCCGTCGCACATTTTCGCGCGACTCGGTCTGTGGCAGGAAGATATTTCCTCCAATCTTGCTGCCGTAGCCTCCGCACTGCACGGCCCTTCGGGAACCGAGGCGCGACTTCATCCGATGGATTTCCTGGAATATGCCTATTTGCAAATGGGTCAGGATGATAAAGGGCGAGCAATCGAAGCCCAAGCGCTTGCCCTTAAAAATGAGGGCTTCACGCGAGGCTTAGAACCATATTATTTCTATGTGCAAGCGCATTTTCCCGCGCTCCTTGCATTAGAAACTAAGGATTGGAAAGCGGCGGAATCACTGCAGCCGATTGCCGGTGCAAATCCCCGCGTTCGGGCAATTACCTATTGGGCGCAGGCGGTTGGGGCAGGCCGTTTGGGCGACGTCGCAGCGGTTCGGGTTGCGGTTCATAACTTGGACGAAGCCCTTGAGGCCGACAAGAAGAGCCATCCCGATTCGCCAGCCCCGCCCGTAGATACAAATAAGAATGAGGCACACGCGTGGCTTGCCTTTGCGGAGAAAGACAGTGCTGCGGCATTCGAACTCATAAAACCGGTAATCCAGTTCCAAGACGAAGTGGGCAAGGGCGAGGTCGAACTACCAGCGCGAGAAATGTACGCGGACATGTTGCTCGAACTGAATCGTCCCAAGGAAGCTCTCGAACAATACCGCCTTTCATTGAAATCTGATCCCAACCGTTTCAACGGACTGTATGGCGCAGGACGGTCTGCGGAACTCGCCAATCAAAAAACGCTTGCCGGAACATATTACAAGCGACTGCTCGACAACTGCGATCTGAGCACAGAGTCGGATCGGCCAGAGCTAGAGCACGCCAAGAGATTCGTCGCCGAAACCGCGATTCAGTGAGCCACCTCCGGACTGGCGAATCCAAAGACTGGCGATAACAGGCGTCTCAAAATGCCGATTGGTGTGGGCGGGTCGCCGTCAGCGCCAGCATGCGGTATGCTCGGCGGGACGCGGGTCGAAGCGGCCAAGAAGCTCGCCGAGGCACTCAACGAACACGTCCTCAATATGTTCGTGGGGGTCGGAGAGAAGTCAACCTGACTCAAGAAGTACCAAAACGAATTCGACTCCGCGTGCACGCCCCGAGTGTTCGTCGACCACAGTGAGGGGCCTACTGGTCGGCGCGGAAGAAGTAATAGTCAGCCGTGTACGGCACGAGCTGAGTCTGACCCACAGAACAGGCAGTGGTTGGGGCAGATCCTCCATTGGTGTTTAGGCGTTGGACAAAAGTGGTTTTGGCCATCAGTCGACCGCCCGTCGGCCCCTTTTGGTTTCCGATCGACTGCAACAAGAGGCAGGGAATCGCGCCCGCATTCGGACAACTCCCAGGGTCCGACCCAGCGTCGATATGTCCCACCGCGGTTGCCCATACTTTGCTGGTGTCGAAGGAGCTCTGCCAGGTCGCGTTGCCCCCGGGAGGTAGCGGGTTGGGGGCAAACTGGTTGGGGTTTGCGTCGGGACTGAGGAAGTGGGCGATGATCTGAAGGGTCTGTCCGAAAAAATCCGCGAAGAGGGTGGCCTCGGGGCGGGCGGGGTTGACAGTCCACGAAGTGCCACCCGTGCTAGTGGGCAGGCAAGTATAGCCTTGAGTACCAAAGGCGTTGCCTACCAAGAAGGCAGTGTTTCCCGAGGGTGGTGTAATCGCGGCAGGAGTCGGTGGCGGCATGACTTTCTGCGCTGTCGCCTGGTTGACTGTGCTGAATGCACATGCGAGCACGAAAGCGGACGCGAACAGGTTCCGAACTCGCGCGGTCGTTTTTATTCGTTGATCAACGTGGTAGCTCATTTATTTGTTCTCCAGTTGTTTCTGTGTTATTTCAATTTCAAGAAACGTTGAGGTTGTCAGACAGACACTACCTCGGAGACGTTCGCCGCATTTGTTGCATGCGGATCAGAACGGCCCTACGCGCGACGAGTTGTAAGTTGTCTGGTATCGGCTCTTAGAGCGGTCCGCCCCAATCGGTTTTAACTACGCCCCCTGGGAAACCTGAATCTAACTCGCTCCAAGATGCCTTGGTGTGTTTACCCCCACCCAACGAACACGCGGCGTGTTTGTGATGACTATCTTCGGCGTATGGAGGATTTGATTCAGCGTCAGGACAATGGATCCGTGGATCGTGTCACATGTTTGTCAAATGATGTTTGCGCCTCGTGACATTCCGGGTCAACCGCTTCGTATCTGATCGAGCGCGATTTGGATGCGATCACCCTCTGGTCAGGCTTCGGTCGTTGGCAACGGAGGTTGTTGTTGTGCTGGCCGGTGCTTGCCGGCTTCTTTTCATTGTCAATGGCTGCTTTGAAGCCGCGCGGATATGGGAAGTGATCGCGATTCGCTCGTGGTTGTTTTCGATGAAAGACCATCAGCGGACAGAAACTAGGTCGACGGTTGACGGTCGCGGTAGGGACACCAGTGTGCCTGGTGCCCCCCGCACAGACCCGGACGAGCGCTCATTAGCGCATCCGGTTCTTCTCTCAGATAAGTAACGGCCAATGGTAAGGCTTGTCCGTACACTCACGCACCTGTGAGACACGCGGCTGGCCGGTCCCGTGCGTTACGACCTGAACACCTTTTGCCATCCTAAGGAAACCGACAAGAGCCAATACAAGACCCGCACCGATCAGTTTTAGGCGGCCATACGGACGTATTGTCTGAGGATTTGCGCGGTGTTTTTTCATAATGCATTGACCGGGTC
>Ga0209648_10005061_pt1 | contig 11241 bp, 10 predicted proteins | sample GraSoi2013_115cm_FD_185830 | JGI IMG/M metagenome (GOLD analysis project Ga0209648, IMG submission 185830) | Grasslands soil microbial communities from the Angelo Coastal Reserve, California, USA - Sample 9_17_2013_115cm (SPAdes) (version 2) | ecosystem: Environmental > Terrestrial > Soil >...
GTGTTTTGGAACGCGTGTGCGTTTCGAAACCGGCGTAACGAATCGTCAGCGTGAGCGTTCGCGTGGCGAGACCGGCCTCGCGGAGACGCTTACAGGCTTTCTGCGAAAGATGACTCAGCATGGCGGACAAGGAGTCAGCATCGTCTGTGTCCTCGCCAAAGGTGTGATTGTGGGAGATTGATTTTGGTTCGGCATCAATGACAAATTCGTAGGAATCGCCGCCGCGCGACTTGCGATAGAGCGCCGTTCCCCACTGCCCGAAAATGCTTTCCAGTTTTTCTTGCGGTACGGCTGCTATTTGCTCGACGGTTTCAATACCGAGGGCGCGAAGCGCGCGTTCGGTGACTTCGCCGATGCCGGGAATTTTTCTCACCGGCAGCATCGCGAGAAATCGCTGTTCGCTGCCTGCAGGGACCCAGACGAGGCCGCGCGGTTTGGCTTGGTCGGAAGCGACTTTGGCGACCAGGCGCGTCGCGCCCAGGCCGCCGGAACAGGGGAGCGATGTCTCGCGCGTAATTTGGCGCAGGAGCTTGTCCGCGGCGGAGAGTGGCGGTCCGTGCAATCGCTCGGTGCCGGCGAGATCGAGATAGGCTTCGTCGATCGAAACCATTTCGACGATGGGAGAAAATTTCGCGAGGATCGTCGCGACGCGGTCGCTCCACTCCCCGTATTTTTCGTGGTGACCGTCCAGGAAAATCGCGTGCGGGCACAAACGGCCCGCGGTGCGCAGCGGCATCGCGGAGTGAATGCCGTACTTGCGAGCCTCGTAGCTCGCCGCGGAGACAACGCCGCGCTGATCGGGACGACCACCCACAACAACCGGTTTGCCGCGCAACTCCGGCCGATCCAGCAATTCCACCGAAACGAAAAACGCATCCATATCCACGTGCAAAATGGATGTCGTCGCTTCTGCTGACCGCTCGTCGAGCGGCCCATGCTTGGCTCGGAATCGCGCGAGGTCCGGCATGCCTCATAGCCTACGCTGGACACTGGCGGGCCTCAACCTCTCCGGTTGAGTGTCCTCTACAACTGTTCGGCGGCGAGGACGCGGGGGATTCCGGCGAGGTCGTTGGTTACGCCGACATTGGTCCAGTCGGGGGCGTCGAGGAGCGGCCGGACGGCGGGGAGGCTGTTGTGGCCGAGTTCGAGGACGAGAACGCCGCGGGGCTTGAGATGCGAGGCGGCTTGCACGATGAGATTGCCATAGAGTTCGTAGCCGTCTTCGCCGCCGTAGAGAGCGATTTCCGGTTCGTGATCGCGGACTTCGCGCATGAGCATTGCGGCTTCGCGGCGGCCGATGTAGGGCGGGTTGCTGGCGATGAGATCGAAAAGAAGTGACTGGTGACTCGTGACTGGTGACTTGTGCGGCGCCCCTACAACGGAAAATTCCGCGCCTATTGCGCCGCGATCGAGGAAGGCATCGAGTAGATTGCATTCGACGAAATGAATGCGATCGGAAACGCAATGGCGTTTGGCGTTGCGCTGAGCGACGGCCAGGGCTGCGGAAGAAATGTCGGTGGCCCAGATTGTCACGGCGGGAAGTTCCTTGGCGAGAGCGATGGCGATGCAGCCGGAGCCGGTGCCGACGTCGGCGATTTGGAATCCTTCGCCAGTGAGGGTTTGTTTGCGGCCGGCCCGGCGTTCGCGAACGGCGAGGCGGTCGAGGGCGACTTCGATGACGTGTTCGGTTTCGGGGCGGGGAATCAGGACGTCGGGTGTTACTTCAAATTCGAGGCCCCAGAATTCTTGTTTGCCGGTGAGGTGCTGCGTCGGTTCGCCGTTTGCGCGGCGCGCAATCAGGGCGAAGTAGCGCTCGGCGTCCGCGGCGGAGACTTGCTCTTCGGGATGCGCGTAGAGCCAGGTGCGGTCGCGGCCGAGAACGTGGAGGAGCAAAAGCTCCGCGGCGAGCGTGAAGGAAGGGACGTGCGCTTCACGCAGTTGCGCGAGCCCTTGTTTCAGCGCGGTGCGAACATCGATCTGCGATTCGCTGTTACTCATCGCTGCACGCGGGAAAAAACCGGAAGAATTAACACAGAGAACACAGAGCTCACAGAGAAGAAAAGAGCGTGGAAATAGGAATAACCCTTCACCGCGCGCGAATTCGGTGAGGCGCGTGGCATCAGGCGCTGGCGAGTTCCTGCTGGAGGCGTTCGGACTCATAGTGCGAGACGAGGCCGTCGACGAGCGGGGCGAGTTTTCCATCCATCACGTCGGTGAGCTGGTGGAGCGTCAAACCGATGCGATGATCGGTCACGCGGTTCTGGGGGAAATTGTAGGTGCGGATTTTTTCGGAGCGGTCGCCGGTTTTGATTTGCCCACGGCGTTCGGCAGAGAGAGCGGCCTGGCGTTTTTCCTGCTCCTGTTCGTACAGGCGCGCGCGAAGAACGCGCATGGCTTTCGCGCGATTCTTGATTTGCGATTTTTCGTCCTGCTGGGAAACGACTAGGCCGCTGGGAATGTGCGTGATGCGCACGGCGGAATACGTAGTGTTGACGGACTGGCCGCCGGGGCCGGAAGAACAGAAGGTGTCAATGCGCAAGTCCTTGGCTTCGATCTTGATGTCGATTTCGTCGGCTTCGGGGAGGACCGCGACGGTAGCGGCGGAAGTGTGAATGCGGCCTTGCGTTTCCGTGGCGGGAACGCGCTGGACGCGGTGGACGCCGCTCTCGTATTTCAGTTTGGAATAAACCTTTTGCCCTTGGATCGCGGCGACGACTTCCTTGAGGCCGCCGAGCGAAGACGGAGAGCTTTCGAGAATTTCCACTTTCCAGCCTTGCGTTTCCGCATAGCGCGAATACATGCGGAAAAGCTCCGCGGCAAAGAGCGCGGCTTCATCGCCGCCGGTGCCGGCGCGAATTTCAACGATGACGCTCTTTTCGTCGAGGGGATCTTTCGGCAGGAGCAGGAGTTTCAGTTCGCGCTCGACCGCTTCCTTGCGCTCTTGAAGATGCTTTTCCTCGTCGTGTGCCAGCTGCTTCATCTCCGCGTCTTCCGCTTCGATGAACATCTCGCGCGCGCCGGCGAGATCTTTTTCAATTTGCTTGAACTGGCGGTGCTTCTCGACGATTTCTTCGAGCTCGGCGTGCTGCTTGGCGACTTTCTGATAGCGCGCGGAATCGGAAGCGACTTCGGAGGTCGAGAGCTGCTGCGTCAGCTCGTCGTAGCGAGCGCCAAGCTGGTCTAGTTTTTCCGTAAGTGTAAGAACGGCCATTGCGGTACCTCAAGAGTCTTCAGTGATCAGTTGACGGTTTTCAGTAAGAAAAAAGAATCAAGTGAAAATAGTATTTCCAGTTTACAAAAGAATGCGGGCTCCCGGAGAGGGAGCGAAAGGCGAGTCAGCTAATAGAAGGCGGCGTACATAGAATTGCTCTGTGTAAAGAATAACTCCGATGTCAAATTCTTGCAAACCGTGGTGTGTGCCACTATCCGGACGGCCTACTTATCCGCATGCGTCTTGGTTTCCAAAGTTGCCATGTTCCACGGTCCAACCTATAGCACCAGAGCGTGTCTTTAACTTAACCCACCATGTAGCTTTCGGCTGCTTGGCTTTGTCAGAAAAATTCTCGACGTCAACGACCTTTCCATCGTGCCACACCTTATAGTAACCCTCTCCTTCGTAATGGAGAATGTAGATTGTATCTCCGGCCTTCACCCCGGCATCCAGGTCGTCCTGCAGGGCGATGACTCGTAGAGGAACGCTGTGAACTTCCCCCGTTAACGCCATCACTCTCTCGCCTTTCTTGATCCGGCCAACAACTTTCTTCCCCTTGGGGCTGTCGAGAAGTGTCACGTCCGTGCGGGCTACCCATTCGCGGTACGTGCAGCACTCGAATGGGCAAGCTCCCTTGTCGATATAAATGTTCGGGGGCTTCTGCCCTCCAGTAGTCTGCGCGGTGATGATAGAAGCAATCAACGCGCTGAGTAGGGAGAACACCGGCACAAAGACTGTCCTCGCGCTCATTAGTAACCTATCGGTACGGATCTTGTCAGCGATACCGTCAGTAATTCCCACCAATCGTTTTCTGCATTTCCCCAACTCCAATCTTACTTCATTCTGATGGACAGCGCGGTTGCTCTGGCGCGGAGCGGTATACTACGATGCGGTTGAGCTGAAGCGGCCCGCCTCAGAAGGCGGCCCTTACAAAATCGCGCGGCGAAAAGGCTATGAGCGAAGCGGTACGAACGATGATGCGGATGGATGCCGAGGCGGCGCAGGAAACTGCGGCGCAGGCGGATGCCGGGTTTTTGTGGGATTTCTGGTATCCGGCGGCGCAAAGCACGGAGATTCGCGGGCAGAAGCTGGTGACGGCGATGCTGCTGGAAGTGCCGCTAGTGCTGGGCAGAACCTCCGAGGGAAAAGTGTTTGCGATGCGAGATTCGTGCCCGCACCGGGGGATACCGCTGTCGTACGGGCGGCTCGATGGAAAAGTGGTGGAGTGCTGCTACCACGGATGGCGGTTTGATGCGTGCAGCGGGCAGTGCGTCGAGATTCCATCGTTGTCCAGCCAGGACAAGTTGAAAGTAGAGCGCATCTTTGCTGGGCATTTTCCCTGCGAAGAGCGAGACGGGTACGTTTGGGTGTACATGAGTCCTGGCGGCCGCCAAGCGATCAATAGTCCTGGCGGCCGCATAGCGGCCGACAACGCACCGGGGACGCGGATGCCGGAGACGATTCCGGCGGCGCCGGCGCTTACCGTTTTCAGCGACAAATACAAGATCACGCATCTTTCCTGCGAGCTGCCTTCGCACATCGATCATGGGATTATCGGGTTGATGGACCCGGCGCATGGACCGTTCGTGCACCAATCGTGGTTCTGGCGGAAACGCGGGAGCATTCACGAGAAAGCCAAGCAGTTCGAGCCGATCCCAAACGGTTTCCGGATGAGCCCGCATTCGCCGAGCACGAACAGCGCGCCCTACCAGTTGCTGAAGAAAATCACCGGCGAGCCGGTGACGACGACGATTGATTTTGTGCTGCCGAATATCCGCACGGAAGAAGACCGCAGCGGGAAGATGTGGTTCTCCAGCCGCGCGACGGTGACGCCAGTGCGGCGGGATCTTTGCCGGATCGATTTCGTGGCGGCATGGAATCTGTTCTTTCTGCCGGTTTGGATTTTCCGGATCTTCGGCAAGATTTTTCTACGGCAGGATCAGGAGACGATGATCCAGCAGGCGGAAGGATTGAAGCACAACCCGCGGCTGATGTTGATTGATGATGCGGACCGGCCGGCGAAATGGTATTTCGCGCTGAAGGCCAACTTGATCGAGTCGCGGCGGACGGGCGCGCCGATGGTGCATCCGATGGATGGGCCGGTCACATTGCGGTGGCGGTCCTGAAAACAAAGTTCGCGGTCGACAGTTAAAGGTCAAAAGCCAGGAATCGAGGAAGGCTCGGAGCCAGCGTGTTGCGCGCTCTATTTGACTTCCGTTAAGGACGGGCCCGCGTGTTGTGCGGCCCCTACCCCCCACCAATTCGCATGAATGTCAAAGGAAAGGACTTACAAGAATTGCAATTCGTAAGTACCTGATTCTAAAGGACGTGATTATGGTTGTTTTGTGCTTGCAAGAGCTGAAATAAAGGCCTTGAAAAAGAAAACCGGGAGAAAGCTCCCGGATTCTATGTGTAGTTTTACACAGGGTTAAGTATACCCGGAAATAAGGAAAAGTCAAGGAAAAAGTTAAATAGCATACCGCTCACAGGTCATTGGTGAGTGGAATGCGCGAGCTAGCAGGGGCGCCGATGTCAAGCGGGCAGAGAACGGTTAGCGGAGGCGGGTGAGGTCGAAGTCGACGGAGACGGTGTCGCCTTCGGGGGGAATGACTTCGACGGTCACGGAATCGGAGGCGAAGGCGTTGGCGGGGAATTCCAAATCGATGGCAGCCCCCCTCGGACGGCAAGGGCCATAGCGCCCGCAGCGGTAGAGCGGGCGGCCCTCAGAATCGGAGGGCGAAAGGATGTGGCGACCGTCAGACACCTGGACGCGAAAGTCTCTCCAGAATTCATAGGGGCGCGGGATGAGAGGAGGGGAAGAGCTGAATCGTGTGGCCGCTGGATTAGGAATCAGGGCGCCGTAGGAATTGGTCAGATAGATTTCGACGGTGATCTTGACGAACTCTGGCTGGCCACGGTGATCGAGAAGGGCTTGCTGCGCGCTGTAGTTGCCGACGTAGTTGCTGGAGAACTGAGCGAACTGCGCGAAGGGAGTAAGAAAACTAATGGAAGAGATGTGAGGGCCGGTCTTGGGCGGCGGGAGAAATTTGATGTACTTGGCCAGGAAGGATGCATCGTGGCGCTGGCCGAGGAAATAGGCTTCGCGGACGGCCTCGTCGGAAAGAGGAGAGTCAAAGGTAGAGGAGGGCAGAGACACGCAAAGAACCATAAGCAGGCATGTGATAGGACGAATGACGTAACGCATGAAGACTTTCCCAAGGGAAGTATAGCGCTGATTCATGGGCTGGCCACAGCAGAATGATGTCATGGGCGCCGCCGGGAAAGGCAGCAGAGAGGCAAACAGTTTAGCGGAGGTGGGTGAGGTCGAAGTCGATGGAGATGGGATCGCTCTCTGGGGGAGTCACGTCAATGGTGGCGGAGCCGGAGGCAAAGTCTTCGGCGGAGAAGTCGAACTGGAGGGTGGCGCCGGTGACCTCGCAACCACCGTCATCGGAGCAAAGGTAGTTGGGCTGTCCAGAAGAAGAGAACGGTTTGAGCTTCTGGTCTTTGCTGGAAACCTGAACGTCAAAATCTTTCCAAAAGTCATAGGGACGCGGGACGAAGCCATTGGGAGACCCAGAACGGGAACCGGTGGACCGAACGATGTATGCCGCGTAAGAATTGGTGAGCTGAATTTGAATGACGATTCTCACGAATTCTCCTTGATTCCGGTGATCAAGGGCGGCTTGCTGGGCACTGTAACCGGAGGAGTGCTGGCTGGATTGCTGGACGAGAAGGGCGAAAGGAGTGAACACAGTGACGGAGGCAATGTCCGGACCGGTTTTCGGCGCCTCTAAAAACTTTGTGTATTTGTTGAGGAAGGTGGCCATGGTTTCGTCACCGCGCTGGCCGAGGAAGTAGGCTTCGCGGACGGCCTGGTCGGAGAGGGGAGTGTCGAAAGCGAAGGAGGACGGCGTCAAAAGTACAGCCGCCGCGAGGACTGGGGCGAGGGAGCGGACACGGGTGCGGAGCATGATGGGCCTCCAACTAGAGTATAGGATGCCTAAAGCGGTTGGAGAGTTTCAGATGCGGCGGGAGATGTTGGGGAAGTCGAGCCAGACTTTGACGCCGCAGAAGTGGGAGCCTTCGGTGCAGATGGGAGTGGTGATTCCCGCGCGGATGTGGCAGGGCGGACCGATGTAGCGAGTGAGTTCGGGATGCACTTCGCGGAGCTGGGCGATCTCGTCCATAGAGGCACTGTAGATTTCTTCCTGGGCGTTGAAGCAGGTGCGCATGGTCCATTTGTGGAGGAGATGGAGGAGCGAGCCGGATTCGTAGAGGCGGATGGATTTGGCGTTAGGGAGGAGATAAAGGGCGATTTCGGGAGGGACGCCGCGGTCGAGAAGTTCGTTTTTTGATGACCAGGCGTCGTGCATGGCGCGGTCGTAAACTTCTTTGGCGCGCGGATTGTTGGCGAGGAGCATGGGAGTGATGTAGTCGGGCTCGCGGGTATCGGCGAGGGTGAGAAGAGGGCGCGAGCCGGGAACCATGCGATGGCGCTGGTCCTGGCTGTCGGCGGTGTGGCTGATTTTTTTGGCGAAGGTGTAGTTGGCGTGCTGGAGGGCGCGCATGATGGGGGCGTGGACGCCGACGTTTAGCGTTTCGAGGCGGTAGAGGTTGCGCGCGGGATTCAAGAGGCGGTCAATGGCTTCGAGGTCGCTACATTGGGATTCCGTGAGGCCGGCGACGGCGCGGTAGGATTCGGCCATGACGCGGGTGGCGTTGGGGGAATAATCGACGAGGCGGGAAGTTTTGCCGTTGAGCTTGGCGTCGAATTCGCGGGCGAAGGCTTCTCCGGCGGATGATTGCCCTACCGCGTTTTTCCATTCGGGCAATTCTGCGAGAGGTTCGGTGCCGAAGCGATCGAAAAATTGGGCGTCGATTTCTTTGACGTGCGCGACCATGGCGCCGATGACGGCGCGCGCTTCGCTGGGCGTGTCCGAGGCGGCGCACATCCGCCACAAACGGTGGAGGACGATGCCGGAGATGGTGTGCACCATAGTGGTGAAAGCTGCAACGGGCAAGACGTAGCGGGCGATTTCGATGGCACGCTTTTCGGCGGAGCGCTCGATTTTCTGGAGGCGCTTGGGATGAGACATCGGGCCGACATGCCAGATATCGTTGAGAATAGTGCGGGCGTCGACGACGAGAAGAGAAGAGAGTTCGCGGTAGTAATTCCACGCACGAACAATCGCTTGTTCGTAAATGGCGCGATGGCTTTCGTTAAAGAAAAGCGCGGTCTGCGGACCCAACTGCGGGACGTAGGCTTGGGCGCGGTCGAGGCGGACGTAGCGCTGGCTCTGCTGCTCGGAATTGTAGAAAGGATGCGCATGGAGGAAGGACCAGACGAATTGGCGGCTGACGTTTTCGAGCCCGAATTCGAAATGAGCGTGTTGGTAAACGGTGTGATGGCCGCTGTAGAAGGTTGCGGCGCCGATGTTGAGGCGCTGCTTGTCGGTGATTTCTTCGGGGCCGATGAGGCGCGGGGCGTAGCAAGTGCGGGCGGCGGCGATGGCGGAGTCGAAGGGATGAGCGAAAGCGTTGCGGAGAGTGACGCGGGGCGGGACGGATTCGACGAGTTCGCCGGGGCGCGCGCCATCAAACATGCGAGATTGAGTAGCCACGATGGAACTTCATTGTACACGGGCGGAAGAGTTAAGAAAGTCGAAAGGCGCGAGACGAGAAAGAAAGGATAACGCAGAGACGCTGAGAGGCGCAGAAATGCGCGGAGAGTCCGCGGAAAAATTCAAAGTGCTGAGGCAGAGTGAAAGGAAGACGGGACAGCTCCTTCGACAAGATCGGGATAAACAGGAAGGGCTGTCCCCAGTAGATCCTGCGCAACTTTACTTTTTCGCGGCAGCGGATTTGGCTGCGGCGTCGGCGTACTTTTTGGTGAAACGCTCGACGCGGCCGGCGGTGTCAATCAGCTTCTGCTTGCCCGTGAAGAACGGATGGCAGTTCGAGCAAATTTCCACGCGCAGCATGTCGCCCTTAATGGTCGAGCGAGTCTGGAACGTGTGGCCGCAAGCGCAGTGCACCGTAACGGCATGATAGTCAGGGTGAATACCGGGTTTCATGAAGCTCCATTCTGTCGCGTCCGGTCTGCACGGCTCCCCGACAAGGTCAGGGCACTACAGCCGCGTCGCTAGGTCGCGAGGCAATTCTTAATCATACGCGAAGTGTCAAATTCCACCAAATATGGTAGAGGAGAGCGAATAGATAGAGAGCAGGCAAGTCACAAAAGGAGCTTTCAAGGATGTACACGTTCCGATGGATTGACGGAGATTGATGCGGAAATCGAGGGGTGATGGATGGATTCCACTAAGAAGGTATTTTTAGGGGCGTGCTTAGTTGCTTTGCTGCTGGCGACGGGACGAATGAGCGCTCGAACGGCAGAAGACGCGGCGCGAAAAGAAATTGAGGCGTTTAATAAGCGGTTTGTGGAGTTGCATCTGAAGATGGATACAGCGGGGATATCGGCGCTGTGGGCGGAAAGCGGTGTGGATCTGATGCCGGGCCACGCCCCGATGATAGGGCGAAAGAAAATTTCAGCATGGATGGAAGATATTGTGGCCAAGATGCCGGGATACAAAGTGACCAAGCAAGAGATGGAGTTCCACGATATTCATGTGTGCGGAGAATGGGCCTCGGAGTGGGCGACGGAGCATGTAGAGGTCCAGCCACCAGAACGGAAGGCGTCGATTAATAGCTACGGCAAAACGGCGCTGGTGTTGCATCGCGAGGCAAACGGCGAGTGGAAGGTTAAGCAGGAGATGTGGAACGCAGCGCCGAAGCCCTGAGACTCACAAGGAAAGGCGACGCATTAGAAGTACCAGAGAGTGACGGCGTCGGTGAAATTTTCGGCGTGCTCGTCCTGACCGAAGGCCCGTCGAGGCACGACACGATAGACATTACCGCCGCATGATTCGAGGATAGGGTAGACGTCGCCGCCGTATTTGGCGTTGTAGATTTGAGCGAGTTGCTTCCAGACGGCGCGATCCATGATTTCTTCGGCAGTGCCCTCCAGGATGACGGCTTCGTCGGCTTTCTCCGTGGCGATGACTACGTGCGGTTCAGCGGCGATGTTCTTTGCCTTGCGGGTGCGCGGGCCGGTGCTGAACCAGAAAGCGTCCTGCCACCAGATTCCCCAAACAAGCATGAGGTGAGGGCGGCCATCGGGACGGGTGGTGGCAATCCAATAGTTGTGTGATTTTTCGAGGCGCTCAAGAGCCCAGGGCCAGGGTTTGAGACCGCTCAAGTCATTCGAGGGATTTTGCAGTGCATCGGGCCAATGAGGGCGGCTAGCTTTGGGTTCGAGCATGGCGCGTCCTTTCCGACTGGGGAGATGCGGCGGAATTGTATCAGGATGGATGAGATGAAGCCGCCGAGTTCCAGATTCTTCTGAGTACGGTCGGGGCTGTCAGCAGAATTTGCAGAGATGCTCAGGAAACGAAGGCGCATCCCACGCGGACGCTGCCCTGATCGGTCTGTTGTCTCCAGACGGGCTTCAGATTCACGCGAACGGGCGGAAGAATAGGCACGTGCAAGACCGCCAGAAGATTCTCAGGAAGATCCTCGGGGGAATCCAGCTCCATCGCGACGCCGCCAAAGCCAAGATCGAGGACACGGGCGCGCCGGGCACCCTGCTCACCAAGAACAGCGTAGGCATTCGTACCGGTCATGGAGACGCGCTCGGCCTTACGTTGGACGGCGAAGACGCGCGATGGGGCCGGAATCACGTCCGAGGGAATCGCCGCGGGGGTTACAGGTGCAGGCGCGGCGATGATTGATTCTGTTTTTTCAGGCACGCGCCTGGATTCGATCGAAATCGGTTCTGGTGCAGGTGCAGCGCGCTCCGGAGCCGGAGCTGCCGGCACCTCAGGAGCGAGCGGAACCTCGGTCGGCGCGGAGCCGTTGGCCGCCTTGCTGTGGTTCGCGTGTTTCAGGCGATAGAGACGCTCATCAGCGATGCGAATCAGCTGATCAGCCTGTTCCGCATCTTGAGGGAAAATGGCGACGCCATGATCCAT
>Ga0209648_10005065_pt1 | contig 11239 bp, 10 predicted proteins | sample GraSoi2013_115cm_FD_185830 | JGI IMG/M metagenome (GOLD analysis project Ga0209648, IMG submission 185830) | Grasslands soil microbial communities from the Angelo Coastal Reserve, California, USA - Sample 9_17_2013_115cm (SPAdes) (version 2) | ecosystem: Environmental > Terrestrial > Soil >...
GCTGCGCGGCGTTCTCTACGTCCTCGACGAACCTTCCATCGGCCTGCACCACCGCGACAATGGACGTCTTCTCGCCGCACTAGAGAATCTGCGCGACCTCGGCAATACCGTTCTCGTCGTCGAGCACGATGAAGAAACCATTCGGCGCGCGGACTATGTCATCGACCTCGGCCCCGGCGCAGGTCGTCATGGAGGCGAGTTGGTCGCCAGCGGAACGCCTGTCGAAATCATGGACTCGCCCGCCTCCCTCACCGGCGCCTACATCGCCGGACGCCAACGCATCGCCATGCTCCCCCAGCGCCGCAGCCCGAATGGGAAAGCCGTCACCGTCCTCGGTGCACGCGAGAACAACCTCAAGAATCTCGACGTAGTCTTTCCCCTCGGCGTGATGACGGTTGTTACCGGGGTTTCCGGCTCTGGCAAATCAACCCTCGTGAATGACATCCTGTACCGCGCGCTCGCCCGCCAGCTCTATCGTTCCCGCGAAGAACCCGGCACGCACAAGTCCATCGCCGGAGCGGAGCAGATCGACAAAGTCATTCGCATCGATCAGTCGCCCATCGGCCGCACTCCGCGCTCCAATCCCGCAACCTACACCGGCATCTTCGCGGGGATTCGCGACCTCTACGCCATGCTGCCCGAATCGCGCGAGCGCGGATACAAGCCCGGACGCTTCTCCTTCAACGTTTCCGGCGGACGCTGCGAAGCCTGCCAGGGCGAAGGCCAGCGCCGCATCGAAATGAACTTTCTCCCCGACGTTTACGTGCAGTGCGAAGTGTGCGGCGGACGCCGCTACAACCACGAGACCTTGTCGGTCCGCTACAACGGCTCGTCCATCGCGGACCTGCTCGAAATGCCCGTATCCGACGCACTCCAGATTCTCGAAAACATCCCGCAGGTCAAACAAAAGCTGCAAACCCTGGTCGACGTTGGCCTCGGATACATTCACCTTGGTCAATCTGCCGTGACGCTTTCCGGCGGCGAAGCCCAGCGCATCAAACTCGCCCGCGAACTCAGCAAGCGCCAGACCGGAAGAACTCTTTATTTGCTGGATGAGCCGACCACGGGATTGCACTTCGACGATGTGCGCAAGTTGCTAGACGTTCTGCACCGGCTCACCAATCTCGGAAACACGGTCATCATCATCGAGCACAACCTGGATGTCATCCGCAACGCCGACTGGATCGTCGATCTCGGCCCCGAAGGCGGAGAGGAAGGCGGCCGCGTCGTGGCTCAGGGTACGCCCGAACAAGTCGTCCGCGTGAAGAAGTCCTACACTGGCCAGGCGCTAACCGCGTATTTCACTGGATCGGCAAAAAATGGCTCGGCAAAAAACGAGTCGGCAAAAAATAGCGCAGCAAGAGACGGCTCGGGAAAAAGCCAGCTCGCGCCCACTGGCACAGGGGAACGCGCGTGAACTTTTCGTCTGACGATCTGCCGGAGAGTCCAACGCCAAGTCCGAACCCTGCTGATGCGTTAATGGAGGGACGGGCGTCCTCGCCCGTCCAAGCCGAGCGCAGCTCGGCAGATGCCTCAGGCCATCCCGACTCTGGAGCCCTGTTAGCCGCCAGTCACCTTTCTGACGGCCGACCCGTCGAACGCGCCCCCGCCGCGCCGATCGATTCGACGTGGAAGGATCCAGTGTGGAGTGGCTGGGATGTCCTCCGCCTTATATTCCTCACCATCGTTGCGCTCTTCGTCGGCGTGTTCACCGTGCTGCTCATCGCCCGCTGGCGGGTGTACCCGCACACGGGTCTCGGCGAAATCGCGCGCGTTCCGCTAGTCGCCGTGGCTGGACAATCCGTCGCGTACCTTCTCATTCTCGCCTACATGTATGTTCTGGTTACGCGCGAGCGCCGTCGTCCCGATTTTCTCGCCGCCATTCACTGGAACTGGCCTTCACACATTGCCCTTTACGTGTTGGCGGGCTTCGTGCTTTCCCTGGCCATGCAAGGTCTGGCTTATCTGTTGCCGCATCCCAAGGAACTGCCGATCGACAACTTCTTCCGCACGCCCGCCGAAGCCTGGGCCCTCAGCATCCTCAGCGTGACCCTCGCGCCTCTGATGGAAGAGCTTTTTTTTCGCGCCTTTCTTTATCCCGTGCTCGCGCGCCGCCTCGGTTTGCCGGTTGCCGTCTTCGTGACCTCGCTCGGTTTCGCCCTGCTGCACGGCGCGCAACTGATGTTCGCCTGGGGACCCGTTCTCGTGATCTTCCTCGTCGGCGTCATCCTAACCATGGTGCGAGCCAAACAAAATTCCGTCGCCGCCGGACTGCTCATCCACATCGCCTACAACGGAACCATCTCCGTAGCGATGTTCGCCACGACCGACGGCTTTCGGCATCTGGAGAAACTCAATCAGTAGCACGCTTCTGAAAAGCTGTTGTTTCGTATCAGGGTATCGCTTTAGCGATACCAAACGTTACTCGAAGGCGACCGCCCCTTTAGGGGCCGAGCCCGTGCTATCGTAGAAATTCATGTCCATGGCACGACAAGAACTCCTAAAGCTGCTGGCGCAAAGGTCATTTCGCCTCGGCGAATTTCAGCTATCCTCCGGCGGCACCAGTGACTATTACATCGACTGCCGCGCCGCTACGTTAGACGCCCGCGGCGCACAACTTGTCGGCGAAGTCTTCCTCGATGAAATCCGCGAGCAAGGCTGGGAACCCGACGCCATCGGCGGACTGACGATGGGCGCCGACCCCATCGTCGTGGCCGTCGCCGTCACCAGCGGAACCATGCACGGCTTCCTCGTGCGTAAAGCGGAAAAGGAGCACGGCACCGGCCAGCGCATTGAGGGCTTCCGCGAAAAAGGCGCACGCGTGGTGATCGTGGATGATGTGTGCACCACCGGGTCCTCCACCGTGCAAGCCATCGAAGCCGCCCGAGAATTCGGTTTCGAAGTGGTAGGCGCCATGTGCCTGGTCGAGCGCCAGGATGCGCACGGCCGCCCCAACGTAGAAAAAGCCGCCGCGCCCGCAAACTTCATTTCGATTTTTACAGCAAACGATGTGAGGAAAGAGCACTTAGCAGTTAGCACTTAGCAATTAGCAATTAGCACTTAGTCCTGAAGCGTTGTGTCACGGCTCTGGGCTAAGTGCTAATTGCTAAATGCCAAGTGCTAACTGAGAACCGGGAACTGGGAACTGGGAACTGGGAACTCGTCAATGATTCAGACTCTAGAATGGACTAAATCCGGCGTAGTCTTCATCGACCAGACGAAGCTGCCCACCGAAGAAGTGTATGTAACCTGCACCACGCACCAGCAGGTTGCCGATGTAATCCGCAACATGGTTGTCCGGGGAGCCCCCGCCATCGGCGTAGCCGCCGCCCTGGGCATTGCGCTGGGCGTGAAAAATTCCAAAGCGCAGACCGGCGCCGACCTAAAAAAAGATTTCGACCAGATTTGCGAAACCATCCGCCAGACGCGCCCCACCGCCGTCAACCTGTTTTGGGCGATCCGCCGCATGACGGAGAAATTTGAATCTCTCCGCGTCCGCCCCATAGCGCAGATCCAGCAAGCGCTGATCGAAGAGGCCCAGCGCATGCACGCCGAAGATATAGCCGCCAACCAGGCCATGGGACGCCACGGCGCCACCCTCATGCCGTCAAGCGGCGGCGTGCTCACGCACTGCAATGCCGGAGCGCTTGCCACCGCCGGTTACGGTACCGCGCTAGGAGTAATCCGCGCCGCCGTCGAACAAGGCAAAAAGATTCACGTTTACGCCGACGAGACGCGTCCCTTCTTGCAAGGCTCGCGCCTCACCGCCTGGGAGCTAATGAAAGACGGCATCCCCACCACCGTCATCTCCGACAACATGGCCGGAGTCATGATGCAGCAAGGCAAAATCGGAGCCATCGTCGTCGGCGCCGACCGCATCGCCGCCAACGGAGACGTGGCCAACAAAATCGGCACTTATACGGTAGCTGTGCTAGCGAAAGAACACGGCATCCCGTTCTACGTAGCCGCGCCGATTTCAACTGTCGATCTGGCCACGCCCGACGGCAGCAAAATTCCCATCGAGCAGCGCAACGCAAGAGAAGTCACGCACATCGCCGGCAAGCAGATGGTGCCCGACGGAGTCCAGATCGAGAACCCCGCCTTCGACGTAACCCCCGCAAAATACGTAGCCGCCATCATCACCGAACGCGGCATAGCCCGCGCCCCATATGAGCAGTCACTAGCCCAGCTAGCAAACCGGACGTAGAGACGCGGCTCGCCGCGTCGACTTCATTCTCTACCGACAATTGAATTGATCTACAAGCCACCGCTTTCCCCTGTGCTCTTTCCCCTGTGTCCCTCTGTGCTCCCTGTGGTGAAGATTCTAGCCGCGCCCGACTGTCCAGCGGAACTTTTTCCCTCCGCCTACGTATCATATTCAGGAGGAGGTGTCCCCATGATTGCCTTCCTGCTCTGGTGCTTTCTCTTCGTGCTCTGCTGGCCCGTGGCCCTGCTGGCGCTGATCCTCTATCCGATCGTCTGGCTGCTGTTGCTGCCTTTCCGTCTGGTAGGCATCGCCGTCCACGGAGTGCTCGCCCTGGTCTGGGCCGCAGTGATGCTCCCTGCGCGCCTGCTCAGTGCCCCGTTTCGTCTTTCACGAATTTGACCTTCGGGTGGGTAGGCTGCCGCGTGTATGCACGTTACTGAAGGCCGAGAGCTGACAGTTGACAGCCAAGAGCGGCTTCACCTACATCGTCTTCAGCCCCGCACTAACCCGCAACTTCGGCTCGGTCGCTTTTTGCACATCGTCAACCGTCAGTCCAGGAGCAATCTCCTCAAGCAGCAAGCCTTCCGGCGTGACACGGATATAGGCCATCTCGGTGACGATTGTGTCCACAACCTTCACGCCAGTCAGAGGCAGAGTGCATTTCTTCAGGATCTTCGGCTGCCCATCTTTGGTCGCGTGTTCCATGGCGATGATTACGCGCCGCGCTCCGGCGACCAAGTCCATGGCGCCGCCCATGCCTTTCACCATTTTGCCTGGGATCATCCAGTTCGCAAGGTTGCCGAGTTCGTCGACTTCCATCGCGCCCAGCACGCTAAGGTCGACATGGCCGCCGCGAATCATCGCGAAAGAATCGGCGCTCGAAAAGTACGCAGTGCCTGCCAGTTCGCTGACCGTTTCCTTTCCCGCGTTAATCAGGTCCGCGTCTTCCGAGCCTTCGAGCGGATACGGCCCGATGCCGAGCATCCCGTTCTCGGATTGAAGAATCACGTCGATGCCCGGTGGAACATAATTCGCAATCAAGGTAGGCAACCCGATGCCGAGATTGACATAGAATCCGTCGCGCAATTCGCGGGCAATGCGCTTCACGATGCGCTCGCGTTTGTCGGTATCTTTCGTGGTTTTTGGCAAGGTTGACATGTTTCCTTCGAGCTTGGTCCGGTGATGAGGAGAAAAGTCGATGGTCGATGGTCGTTGGTCGTTGGTCGTTGGCGAGCGACGAGATCTGCTGCGACTCCCGAACGACTAACGACTACCGACCAACGACTTCTTGCTAGCTATTCGCTCCTGCCTTCGTCACAGTCCGTTTTTCGATCCTCTTCTCAAACCGCTCGCCCTGGAAAATTCGCTTCACAAACACGCTGGGCGTATGAACCATGTCAGGATCGAGTTCTCCCGGTTCGACCAGGTGCTCGACTTCAGCGATCGTTATCTTGGCCGCGGTTGCCATCATCGGGTTGAAATTGCGCGCAGTTTTGCGATAGACAAGGTTTCCCCATCGGTCGCCCTTCCATGCCTTGATGAACGCGAAGTCCGCTTTCAGCGCGCGCTCCATGATGTAAGTGCGGCCGTCGAACTCGCGCTCTTCTTTGCCCTCGGCGACAACCGTTCCAACGCCCGTGGGCGTGAAGAACGCGGGAATTCCAGCGCCGCCGGCGCGAATTCGCTCGGAGAATGTCCCCTGCGGAACCAGGTCGAGTTGCACCGTGCCGTTCAGCACCATCTGTTCGAGCAGTTTGTTTTCCCCGACGTAGGTTCCAATATGCGTGCGGATTTGGCCGTTTGCGAGTAGCAACCCGACGCCGAGGCCATCGACGCCGGCGTTGTTGCTGATGGTGGTGAGGTTTTTGACGCCCTTCTGGGCGAGAGCGCGGATCAGGTTCTCAGGATTCCCGCATAAACCGAACCCGCCAACCATGATGGTGGCGCCGTCAAACACATCCTGGATCGCCTCTTCCGCGCTCGCAACAACCTTGTGCATAGCAGGAGAATTCTATCGGAATTTTCATTCTGGCGGAGAGAAGTCAAGATTAAGATCCACCACGGAGGCACAGAGACACGGAGGAATTCATTTCCTGTTTTTCCCCGTGGCGACGCGCCGCCTTGGTGGGGCTTTTCTCAACTCATGCGCCCGTTCGAATTCCGCCGCCAGTTCGCGCGAGTCCAGATTCTCCCGGATGTGCGCCAGCCGTTGTTCCAGCTTCTGCAGCGCGTCGCTCAGGTTCTTCCGATTCGTGATGGCAATGTCGCGCCACATCGAATAAGGACTGCCGGAGATGCGGGTCATCTCGCGCAGCGCTCGTCCGCCGATGTCGAGCACGGGCGCTTCGGGGCCGAATTCATCGACCAGCGCCCCTGCCAGGGCGGTTGACATCATCTGCGGCAGATGGCTGATCCAGGCGCAGAAGCGATCGTGATCGGCGGGATCGACGACCGCAATCTTGGCGCCCATCTTTTCCGCGCAGCGGATAAACTCTCCGCAGTGTCCAGCGTGAACGTTCTGGCCGGGAAGTGGCGTGAAGAGCCAGGCGGCGCCTTCGAAAAGATCGGCGTCGGCAAACTCCACCCCGGCGTGCTCCTTGCCCGCCATGGGATGCCCGGCAAGGAATCTTTGACCGGCGCTTCGCCCGAACGATTTCGCAGCACACTGGACAATTTCCGCCTTCGTGCTGCCGACGTCGGTCACCAGCGTCTTGGCCAGAGACGCCGGACCGAGGCGCCCGATCAGATCGAGGATCGAGATCACCGGTGTTGCCAGCACCACCAGATCGCTGCCGCGCACCGCATCCGCGGGGCTGGTGCTTCCAGCTTCGATGGCGCCGCAGCCCCGGGCCCGCTCCAAGACTGGAGCGCGGTCGCACCCGATAATTCGTCCGGCGAGCTGGCCCTTCTTCAGGGCGAGGCCCAGTGAGCCTCCAATCAGGCCGGTTCCGATAATGGTGACTTGCTTGAAGGCCATGGGGAATTTGTAACTTGTAATTGGTAATTGAAAAGCAAAACCAACAATTACAATTTACAAATCACCAATTACAAATTACCCTACGCGATCTCGCGTCCAACCGCAGGCGCGATCATGCGCAACTGGTCCATCAACTCCGCAAACTGTTCCGGGTAAAGCGACTGCGCACCATCGGAGAGCGCCTTGTCCGGCTGGTGATGAACCTCGATGAGCAGGGCATCGGCGCCAGCGGCAACAGAGGCGCGCGCCATGGGAGCCACTTTGTCGCGCCGCCCCGTGCCGTGCGACGGATCGGCGGTCATGGGCAGGTGCGAAAGTTTATGAATGATGGGGATCGCGGAAATGTCCATGGTATTGCGTGTGTAAGTTTCGAACGTGCGGATGCCGCGCTCGCAGAGAATGATTTCGTAGTTGCCGCCGGCGAGCACGTATTCAGCGGAGAGCAGGAGTTCTTCGAGCGTGGCAGCGATGCCGCGTTTGAGCAGCACCGGCTTGCGGACCTTGCCCAGTTCGCGCAGCAGATTGAAATTCTGCATGTTGCGCGCGCCCACCTGGAAGATGTCAATATAAGGCAACATTAGCTCGATCTGGGAAATCTCCATGACCTCGCTGATCACGAGCAGCTTGAAACGATCGCCCGCCTCGCGCAGCAATTTCAGGCCGTCAACGCCGAGTCCTTGAAACGAATAGGGAGAGGAGCGGGGCTTAAACGCGCCGCCGCGGAGAACGCGCGCTCCGGCTTTGGCGATCAGGCCGGCGACGGTGAACAGTTGCTCGCGGGTCTCCACCGAGCAGGGCCCGGCCATGACGACGATCTTCTTGCCGCCGATCTCAATCCCGTTCGAAAATTTGACGACTGTGCCCTCGGGACGGAAGCTGCGCCCGGCCAGCTTGTAGGGTGAGCTGATCCGGTGAACTTCCTGCACCCCCGGCATCATTTCGATTTCGCGAGTGTCGAAATCGTGGGGAACCCCGACTCCGCCAAGCACGGTCTGGCGTGCTCCGGTGGAGCGGTGGACTTCAAAGCCGAAACGGACCAGTTGATCGATCACCTGCTGGATCTGATCGTCACGGGCCGATTCTTGCATTGCGACAATCATGGGTGCGCTCGTTTTGCCCAGCCGCGGCACGCAAAAAATGAAGAACCGCGTTGCGGCGTACCCGGGCAGTTTCTCAGTCCCTGAACTTTGAATCGGTCTCCGTGTCGCGGAATGTTTGCCGGTCGTCGGGAACAATCTCGTGCCTTTGGATGCTGCGCATCACGTCCATGATGCGTTCGTAGATCTGCACAAGATCGCGTTCGGCCAATGGACCGGTGTTGCTCTGCTGCACATTGGCGATCACTTCGCGCTCGCGGTCGGGTTCGTAAATGGGCAGGCTGGTATTGCGTTTCAATCGTCCAATTTCGACGGCAGCGGCAGCGCGTTCGTTGAGCAGCGCCGCCAGTTTGCGGTCCAGGTCGTCGATTTTCTTGCGCCAATCGGAAATGTCCATAGAAAGCTGTTAGCCGTTAGCTCAAGCTCTGAAAATCCTAATAGGACTCGGGCAGACTCTGGTTTCGTATCAGGGCATCGTTTTAGCGATGCCTTAAGTCATTCGAGTCAGACGCCTCTTTAGGGGCTGAGGTATCGAAATCCGATTCCTTCCGCACCCCCAGCCAGCGCGCGTTTCAGCAAAAAGCTAGGAGCTAGAAGCCAAAAGCTGCCTCACAAATTCTGCCACAGTCGCGGCTTCTCGTCCGGGATTTTGTTCGATGACGTGGACGATGGCGCTGCCAACGACCGCGCCCTCGGCGAATTTGCCGACCGCTGCGAATTGCTCCGGCGTCGAGATTCCGAAACCGACGGCAACGGGAAGGTTGGTGAAGCGGCGGATGCGCTCGACGAGAGTCTTGGCGTCGCCGGTCATCTGCTGGCGCGCGCCGGTGACGCCAGTGCGGGAGATCGCATAAATAAAGCCGGTGGAAACCTGTGCGATCAGCTTCAGACGCTGGTCGGTGCTGGTGGGCGCAGCGAGAAAGATGGTTGCGAGGTCATTCTTGCGGGCCTCGCGCAGATACTCGGCGGATTCTTCGACGGGTAGATCGGTGATCAGAGTTCCGTCAATCCCTGCAAGCCGTGCCACCTGGCAGAACTTTGCGAGGCCCATGCGCAGAATGGGATTGAGGTAGGAGAAGATCACGAGGCCGACGGATTGCGAATACTCGCGGATTTCGGAAGCGAGCGTGAGCACGTTCTGCAGCGACGTTCCGTGCTTAAGTGCCCGCTCGCTGGCGCGCTGGATTACCGGTCCATCGGCGAGCGGATCGCTGAAAGGGACGCCTAGTTCGATGACGCTGGCGCCGGATTCGATGGCGGCGAGGATGACTGCGCGCGTGGTGGCGAGGTCAGGGTCGCCGCAGGTCACGTAGGCGACTAGGGAGGGTTTGTTTTCGAAATGAAAGGGCATGAATGCTCAATAGAGGCTATCTCACAAATTGCCGTTTGGGTAGTTGCGGTGAAGACCGACAACACTAACTGTCAATGGCTTTGGGTGGCTGTCGATCCTATGCCACATTCATCACGCAAGGTTGCATGAAAATCCTCGGGAACAGGACCCTTTGGATAAACAAACGCGTCGTTTGTGAAGTATGTTACTCGCCCGCAGCGAAACGAAACTTCGATTTCGCGCTGCCCCCGCCATTTGGCGGATAGCTCAGAGAAGTCGAACCCGTGAAAGAAGCATTGCAGTTTGTTTTTGGGAAACTCACGGTTGGAGGTCTCTGTCACACATATGTCCACGTTGTGGATGCCCGATTTATGAAATTCCTGAGAGCGGACAAGTATCTTGAAGGGGCCATTCTCTACCTCGGTCACACTTTCGTCCGGTGTGCCCCTACATGATCCTAGGAGGGTAATCAAGCAACATACCGTGCAGATCATTATTTTTCGCATTGCGAACACGCTAATTGAGCTTCAAATTCTCCCGCAGAATCCCAACGTCCTTGTCACCGCGTCCCGAAATATTCACGATCACGACCTCTGATTTCTTCATTCTCGGAGCACGCTTGATGACTTCAGCAACAGCGTGTGCAGACTCCAGCGCGGGGATAATGCCTTCAGTCCGAGCGAGCACCTCCGTCGCTTCCAGCGCCTCAGCGTCGGACGCGGGAACATATTGAGCGCGCCCCGTGTCTTTCAGCATCGCGTGTTCGGGTCCGATCGACGGGTAGTCCAGACCGGCGGAAACCGAGTGCGTGGTCGCAATCTGGCCTGACTTGTCCTGCAGCACATAGGAATAAGTGCCCTGCAGAACGCCCGGCGAGCCACCGCGAAAACGCGCCGCATGTTCGCCCAGCGCCGAACCCCTGCCGCCAGCCTCGACTCCGATGAGTTCTACTTTCTTGTCTTTGAGGAAGTCGTAGAAGATGCCGATCGAGTTCGATCCTCCACCAACGCAAGCAATGATGGCCTTCGGAAGTTTGCCTTCGGCCCTGCGAATCTGGACGCGGGCTTCGCGTCCAATGACGCGATGGAAGTCGCGCACCATAGTCGGATAAGGATGTGCTCCAAGCACGCTGCCAAGCAGGTAGTGTGTGGTGCGGACATTGGTGACCCAGTCGCGCATGGCCTCATTGATGGCGTCCTTGAGGGTGCGTGAACCGGAATCAACGCCGCGAACTTCCGCGCCCAGCAAACGCATGCGGAAGACATTGAGTTCCTGGCGGCGCATGTCCTCTGTGCCCATGTACACCACGCACTCAAAGCCAAGCAACGCACAAACGGTAGCCGTCGCGACGCCGTGCTGACCGGCGCCGGTTTCCGCGATGACGCGGCGCTTGCCCATGCGTTCGACGAGCAAGGCCTGCCCGAGGCAGTTATTGATTTTGTGCGCGCCGGTGTGAAGAAGGTCTTCGCGCTTGAGATAGATTTTCGCGCCCCCAAGTTTGGCGGTCAGGCGGCGCGCGAAGAACAGCGGCGTGGGGCGCCCAGCGTACGTCTTCAGCAGTTGGTCCAAGCGCTGCTGAAATTTGCGATCGCGCTTCGCTTTTTCGTATTCGCGCTCCAGTTCATCGA
>Ga0209648_10005067_pt1 | contig 11237 bp, 11 predicted proteins | sample GraSoi2013_115cm_FD_185830 | JGI IMG/M metagenome (GOLD analysis project Ga0209648, IMG submission 185830) | Grasslands soil microbial communities from the Angelo Coastal Reserve, California, USA - Sample 9_17_2013_115cm (SPAdes) (version 2) | ecosystem: Environmental > Terrestrial > Soil >...
CACCCGCCTCGGGAACGCCAAGCACGTCGGAAAGTTTTTTCGAAGAAGCGATGATTTCCTCGACGGTATGAGGATCGGTGGCGTAAGCAGAGATCCCCAAGCCGTCCAGCGCATGCACGGTCTCGAGACGGTTGAAGCTTTTGGTCACAAGAACAAGGTCCGGATGCAAAGCGGCAATTTGTTCCAAACTCGGGTTGATTCCGCCGCCGACCTTGGTTTTATTCTGCGCGTCCGCGGGGTAATCGCAGAAGTCCGTATCTCCGACGAGACGATCCTGCAAGCCAAGCGCGTAGACGGTTTCCGTCAAACTCGGCGCGAGCGACACGATGCGGCGGACCGGCTGGGGAACGTGAACCTTGCGGCCGGCTTCGTCCGTGACTTCCCGGAAGGCTGGGGATACAGGAGAGACTGGAGGAACGCCCTGCGCACGCGACAGCGCTGCGCAAGACAGCAAAGCTGCGATTGCGGCAAAGACGGGGCTTCGGAAGCGCGGGCGTGCGAATTCTTTCACGAATCTCCCGTGACCATGGAATTTCACTTCGCCAACAAAAAAAGCCCCACGAGACACCTTGGGGCTTGCGGCATCGCTCCTTCTCGCGAAGAGCGCGGCCCTCTGCGGCACGGGAGGGTGGCCTGGCTTACGGCTTTTCAGCCGATCACAGTGGCGGGACCGCGGCCGATTCACACGGCCTTCCCCGCTTCCCCTGCCTGCAAGTTGAAACTTGAGTGTATGCCGCGCCCGCCGGAGTGTCAATGCACGACAGAAAACGGCACGAATGGACATGGGGCAACGGAAAAGATGCCGGCGGCGTTTAGCGATTCTTCCAGTTGGGTCTGCGCTTTTCCACCAGCGCACGCAGACCTTCCTGCGAATCCTCGAGGCGGTAGAGTTCATTCAAGAAAATGTTCATGGAATGCTTGAGGCCATCGCGCAGCGACAAACCCATGCCACCGAGAATCGCTTTCTTCGCCATCGTCAGCACTGGACCGGAGTGGCCGCTGATCTGGCCGACGAGATCGTTCACTGCTTTTTCGAGTTGCGCCTCCGGCACGAGGCGATTCACCATGCCGAGTTCCAGGGCGCGCTCCGCGGTCACCGGCTCTCCCGTCAGAACAAGCTCGAGCGCGATTTTGGGTCCGACGAGGAAAGGCAGAATGGTGGAGGCGAGCGGCGGGAAGATGCCGATGCTAATTTCCGGCTGGGCGAATCGCGCTTTCGGCGTGGCGATCACGAGATCACCAAAGGCGGCCAGCTCCGCGCCGCCGCCGATGGCCGGTCCGTTCACCACGCACACGACGGGCTTGCCAAGTTCCAACATTCCAGCGAACGCCGCGTGAAACGCGTCGAGCATCTGAAATACGCGTTGCGAGGTGTATTCACCGATATCGATTCCGCCGCAGAACACTTTGCAAGCCGAATCCAGAACAATCAGCTTGACGTCATCGCGTTCGCCGGCGTGAATGACTCCGTCGGCGATTTCGCGGAGCATGGCTTCATTGAGAAGATTATGTTCAAGACGATTGAGGGTCATCCTCGCGACGCCGGCGTTGATGCGCAGCTTCACATACTCAAATTGTTCCGGTTTACGCCGTTCCGGTTGGGTTATGAATTCTTCGGCGTTGACAGGCTCGATCATCTCCCGCGCTCCTGGGCTTTCATCGCCCCTTGGCTTGAGAAAACGCAAAAAGCAGCCAAACCCAATGCTAGCACGGTGTTCTGCGCTAAGGCCGATGAGTGGAATGCGTGGTGCGCAAATAGTTCGCAGGGCAAAGGAACGGACTTCATGAAAAGCCCTTGAAGCAGTTGCAAGGGAAGAAGAACTCGCTCTGTTATGCAGTTTTTTTCTTGTGCATCTCCGACCAATGGTTATTCTGTGAGCAGCCCCTACCATCGAGGGCCGGGGAACACCTGAGGCAAATCACAAGAATGTCTCCAGGCGACGCTATGGTCGATGAACGGACCGCTGTGGCTGTTCGAATGCTTGAACTGGCTGATGCAGATGGCTTCCCCACTTTGTCGTCCTGGAAACTTGCAACGCCACTGCGCTTCAAGGAGGACTGGCAAGGCAAGAACGCCGATCCCGAAAGAGAGACAGAAGTTCGGCTCCTGTGGACTCCCGAGTTCCTTTTTGTGCGATTCCACGCGAAATATCGCGCTATTACGGTTTTTCCCGATGCCGAGCCCAATGGCCGCCGCGACCAGCTCTGGGACCGCGACGTAGCGGAAATTTTCCTTCAGCCTGACCCATCGCTTCCCGTCCGTTATTATGAATTCGAGGTGAGCCCGAACGGATTTTGGATCGATCTGATCATCGGGCCAGGCGAAAAGCACAACTTGAAGAGTGGATTGCGGCGGCGCGTTATTTTGAACGAAGCCGCCAAAACCTGGGTCGCGGAACTTGTTGTGCCCATGAGATGCCTCGCCGGCCGCTTCGATCCAGCGGCCACTTGGAGGGTGAATTTTTACCGCGTCGAAGGAACTGCCGAACCGAGGTTTTATTCCGCCTGGCAGCCGACACGAACACCAGAGCCCAATTTCCACGTTCCAGAAGCATTTGGTGAATTGGTTTTTGCACAAGCCCTAGGCCGCGAAAGTACCACACTTCGTCAAGGGGTGCCGAAGATCTAGTAACCCTGCGTTTTATATAAGAGAGGGAATATCTAAGTGCCCTCTCTGGTGTCGCTTACTAAAAAAACGGGAGCAATTCTTCCCTGTTTAGTTGCACCCAGTCCTGCACCCAATCTAGTCACAAAGGAGAACATCACGTTCTAGGCAAAGAGCAACCGAGAGTTGGGAGCGAGTGTTGGGGAGCACCCGCTTTGCAAGCACGAGCACCCGTTCCAATCCTTCCATCCTTTGCTTTGCCTTCTTAATGTCTTCGGAAGAGGTCACCGTGGAGGCTGCAAAGCGCAGCTCACATACGTTGATCATTCGGTGGGTATCTTGTCCAGAGCCTTCACGAATTGGTAGGCTTCTTCGGCAAGCTCAACCCAGTTCGCTTCGCTGGTCCCGACGACGAACCACTCCTTCATTACTCTTCCATGGCCAGGGTCGAAGCGCTCGCCCTTTCTACTACTCACGAGTTCGTCGACGCGTTTCTTCGAGAGCTTCACAACGAACTTGCCCTTCGACGACATCATCGCGAAGATCTTGGCATTCACCTTGAGGGCGCCGGAGCCGAAGCCCTTCCGGCTCTCCCGGGTGACGGAGCGGTCCTTGGCGAAGGCTTCCACGACCGGCGCAAACCGCGGATCGACCTCGGCCGCATCCTGTTCTTTGGTCTTTTTCTTCGCAGCCATGACTTCCCATCCGCCCCTCGCCACTACGGTACATGCTGCGGAGCGCCGCGTTCACACGCAGCCATGCGCTGCTCAAGGAATTGCCGCTCCATGAGATTGCGTGCGAGCGCGTGCGCTGTCCGGAAGTGTTCGCGCGCGATTTCATGCCTCCCGCTGCGAAATTCAAACTCGCCCATTGCGGCGTGGTAGAAAGGATATGTGGCGAGGCGATCGTGGTTGGCAATGGCGCGAATCTCTTCGAGCCCGCGTTGCGGGCCTTCGTGCTGCGCGATAGCGATCGCGCGGTTCAAAGCAACAACCGGAGAAGGACGAATCGACATCAACATGTCGTAAAGTGAAACGATTTGCCCCCAGTCAGTGTCCTCGGTACGACCGGCCATCACATGAACCGAGGCGATCGCGGCCTCCACATGAAATTCGGTCAGCTCGGGACCAGTTGCCGAGAGATCGAGGAATCTTTGTCCTTCGGCCACGAGCCGAGAATCCCATCGGGACCGGTCCTGATCAAAGAGCGGGCTCAAGTGGCCCGACGAGTCGACTCGCGCCGGCAAGCGTGCCGCGTGGAGACACATCAGCGCGGCGAGCGCGTAGGTCGCGGGCGTTTTTCCGAGCGAGTGCTCCAGGAGCATCGCGGTGAGACGCATTGCCTCCTGGCAGAGCTCGGCACGCACCGCCGATTCGGGCGATGCGCCATGATAGCCTTCGTTGAAAAGCAAGTAGAGTGCACGGTGGACGGCCGGAAGGCGTCCGGAGAAATCGTCCGTGCCCGATATATCGAACAGCCTTTTCGATCCCGCGAGCACTTTCTTCGCTCGGGCGATGCGTTTCTCGATCGCTGCGTGGGTGCTGACGAAGGCGCCGGCGATCTCATCCACGGTGAACCCGCACAAGATGTGGAGCACGAGCGCAACCTGCGCCTCCTGCGGAAGGCGAGGATGGCAGCAGGAGAACATCATGCGAAGCTGGTCGTCCTTAATCGCGTGCGCACGAAAGAGCTCCTCGACGGTAGGAGCGAGTGTCCATTCACTCTCGAGCAGCCGCCCGAGTTCTGGTGCGAACGTGCGCGCGGTGCGGTCGCGTCGCAGGACATCGAGCGCACGGTTCTTGGCCGTGGCCATGAGCCACGCGGAGGGATTCTCCGGCACGCCACGGAATTTCCACACTTCCAGCGCGCGGCAGAAGGCGTCTTGTACGACGTCTTCGGCCAGCGCGAGGTTGTGGACTCCAAAGATCCGCGTCAACGTGGCGACGATGCGCCCTGCTTCACGCCGGAACAAGTGATCGCTAGGCTCCATCACATCTTCATAACCGGACGCACTTCCACGGCGCCATCAACCTCGAAGATCGGACAGCCCTTCGAAAGTTCTACGGCTTGTGCCAGATCGCGTGCCTCGATCAGCGTGTAACCGCCTACGACGTCCTTGGCCTCGGCAAACGGCCCGTCCGTCACGGTCTTCTGCTTGCCTTTGACCAGTTTGCCGGCTCGTTCGAGCGGTTGGCCCTGGTCCTTGATATGACCTTGCTGCCCGAGCTCCTTCAACCAGGTCATCCATTTCTGCATCATCTGCTGCGCTCTCTCGGGGGACCGCCCAGACTCGCCACCACGATATAGAAATACATACTCGCTCATTGTGATTCCTCCTTGGTTTGGTTTGATACTCCCAACCTTAATACGTTTGAAGAGCGCAGCGGCGGACATTTTTTTTCGACGATGCTGACGATCCTGGCCCGCCCCGGACAGTTTTTTTTGCTCGAGGAGAGTTTTGACGGACGGAAACTCAACGCCGCGCAAATCACAGCTCCTGAAGAAGTCATGGTTCTCGGCTTCAAAGTGAACTGGAAATCATTCGGCTCACTACCAAGTGTAGTTTGACGAAAAATCGGCATTCAAGAAATCTCAAGTATTTGAAAATGAAGAATTTGGCTCCCCGGGCTAGATTCGAACTAGCAACCCTTCGGTTAGCAGCCGCTAACTCTGTTTATTCACGATTTGCCGGAATGGGGTTTTCCGAGGAGAATCAGCAAGTTGCGATGAAGCACGATGAGTCAGAATGTTCCGGAACTTCGTCATGGGTTATGGAAGCAACGTCGCGGAAAGTGCGACAAGCGTGTCCTCTTCTGTGTCCCCGCTCCTGCCAGGAAGGGGGCTATCAGCATTAATCACATACTGCTGGTGATCGATGGTGAACATCTTTTTCCCGTATATCTTCACCTCAACGACTGTCTCGTCTCGGAAGGGCAGCCAAAAGCCGTCAATCCTTTGGAATTGACGGACAAAATCCGCTCGATTGATCCAGAAGGAGGGCTTCTTGGCGGGGTGGCCGGCGATTTTCACGACCGCGAAGTCTTCGACATCGATCCATATTTTCCCTTCGAACAGGTACTTCTCTTTGCGTTTCGGAGTGGCCTCGAGAACGAAGCAATGGTATGGGCCGAAGTCCTCTTCACCGGACAGCGTGAACGTGTAGTTCGTGGTCGTGATCGCACTGTCATGACGCTCCCGACCAGAAGATGTCTCGCTCTCGCTCTGCATCAGGCGGTCGAACACCATGTGACGAACGATCCTCGATCCCTCTTCGGAAGTCTTATCGAACTTTTTCTTGTCCGGCGCCCGGTAGTCCACGTGTACGACGGCCTGTGCCGCCAATTTCCCCTCGGGGTTTCTGATCTCGTACGTCCGGACTAAGGAGTACCGCTGCAACTGCTCATTACGCAACCGGTTGCGCTCAAGCATTCTGGCGATTACGTCGTCGCCCGTCAGACCAGCTTGAGCCCTGTAGTTCGACGAAACTATCTCCTGTGTTGTCCGGCCCGCGAAGCTTTGGCTGTCCGCAAACGGCGCCGCTAAGGCCACTCCCAAGACAAAAGCGACAACGACGAACCCTTCAATTCGTCCGACATGCGCGGCCATAACCTCTGCGCTCCTCGCCCTTCTTATCTTCACTTCCGCGGTTGTGTGCTATACATTCAGTCGCCGAAACTGAGAATGAAGCCGTCCACCCGGCGCTGAAATCCAGTGAACCTGCCAAAGAGAGGCGAAGTCACGTTGTTGTACACGTCATGAAAATTCCCGTGATTTGTGAGATTGATCGAATACAGGCCCACGCGAACCTTGTGCCGGCTTCCATGCTCCGTGAAAGGCATGTGCAGATGAAAATCTCGATAAGCCTGCGCATCGAGTGAAAAGAACGTCGGGAAGCGCGAGCCATTCGGCAACCCTGCGTAATTCTGAAGCACGTCGACGTTGGAATAGGGAAGGCCTGTGTGGACGTCAACAACAGGACTCACCGTCAGCGACCATGGGAGGTGGAATACTCCCCAACTGACCACGCGCTGGGGAACGTCGGAAGGCAGAATGCCTGAGACATTGCGGCGAATCACGGGTTGCTGGAAAGGAAGGAAAATGCTGGATACGGTATTCAGATCACCGCTTGCCCGGCTCCAGACGTAGGAAATATTCAGGTCAGCGGAACGAACTGGCCGAAAATGTAGCGTGGCCTCGAATTCATGATAGTTCGCTGTGCCCGTATTGAAGAGTCCCAACAGACCATCACCTCCGAAAACAGCCGGCACGGGATTCACAATGAACAGATTGCGCGTCTGGCTATAAAGCCAGCTAACGCGAAGGGTCGCCGCAGACCACAATTGCCGGTCCACTTCGATGTTCCCCACGAAACTGCGGGGACTGGAGTTGGGAGCAGATCGCACAAGGGAAGAGAGAGGACCGGCGCCATTACCCACGTAGGCGTTGTGAAAGAGAGTGGGAGTTCCGATGAGTTGGCCCGTCTCATCAAAAAGGCTCGTGGTACGCGCCGGATTGCGAGCGAAGCTTGCCTCCAGCAGGGAAACGCGGTCGTAGAAAAGCCCTGCTCCGGCGCGAAAGATAGTTTTTTGATTTTTTCCAGGCGAATAGGCCAAGCCAAGGCGCGGCGCAAAGGCCACAGCCCTTCCCACAGTCTCGTCGGTCAGGCGGCCACCCAGGGAGATCGCCAGGTGCTCGTTGAGCGTCCATTGGTCCTGGATGAACTCTTCTACATCCGTGGCTGAAGCGCTCAGCGGTCCGTTGCTCGTGAAACTGATCTCCTGGGCCAGTGTTCCGTTTTGCCTCAACAGTTGAACGCGGTGCGACTGGCTATTGCCGGCATAAGACCTGCGCGTCACGTCCGCGCCAATTTTCAGTTCATGCCGGCCAAGCCACTTTTTGTGCGCAAGCTGAAATGTTGGATATGCTTCGAACTGATTGGCAGCCCTGGTCCAGGAGTCAAAAAAATTCCCGCCCCAGCCCTCGGGATTGATCAGCATGTCCGCGGGTCCCTGACCATGGGCGTTGCTGTCAAATCGTGTGTAGCGCAAAGCAATCCTAAGCAATGCGCCCGAGCTGAAACTATGAAGGTCCGATATGCCTGCCGAGACGCCTTTCTGGTCGTAATCCGAGGACGCGGTCTGCGGCACCAGCGCCGAGATATTGGCGAACTGCGTGCGCATCGGGAAGACATTGATGTCCGCGCTTAAAACGTGCTTAGGTGACAGAATGGCCTGAACACGGGTAAAGGAATTGAAACCTTGAGTCTTGATCTCGTTGTCGGGCCATGCGAGGCCACGCACCGGATCTCTTCTGACGTCATACTCGAACACTTCAGAAAAATTCACTTTGCCACTGATGATGGGACCCCCGAAAGAAACCCGCGGCGTCGCTTGTGAGACGCCTACGAAGTGGCCATTCTTGCCACGCAAGCTCACGTTGAAGTCTTTAACTTTGTAGAACCAATCGCTCCGCGGCGGGATGGTTTCGATTCTGGTAAGGCCTCCGGAAAAACCTCCGTTCTCGGCGCTGAACGGCGTTTTGTCAACGTTGACAGTCTGAACAGCGTCGATTGGTACGGGGATGGAGAAGGACCCAGTGACGGGATCAACCGTCTTCGCAGAATCCACTTCCAGCATTCCTTGATTCTCGGAGAGGCCCCTAACGGCCAGTTTCCCGTCCAAGCCACGAATCACGCCAGGAACGAGAGGTAGCGCCTCCCGGAACTTCTGCTGCGCCAATGGCAATGTTTCCAGCTGCGCGTTATTGACGGTTGAAGCCGGGGAAGAATTTTCGGTCGGAAGGATTGCGGCTTGCTCTTTGACTTCCACCTTTTCCACTACAGTGTCAAGGGTGAGAGCGATGCCGACCACCGAGGTTTCATCCGCGTTTAGCGAAATCGTCTCAGTAAACGGCTTGAAGCCTTGCTGGCTGACACGAAGGGTATACGTCGCTCCAGGCAATTGCACGAATTCGTAATATCCCGTGGAGTCCGTGAGGGTCGCAAGCGGCTGAGAACCCTGAGAGCTCTCTTCCAGCTCCACGCGAATGCCTTCGAGGGGACTTGCTTCTGCCTGCTGGTCGAGTACCGTCACCACGCCTCGGATCGTTCCGCTCGGGGATTGCGGTAACTCTCTTTGTGGCGTCCGCATGCGCGCCGCACCTGCGGCAACGTTCAGGGCAAGAGCCAGCAAAACGCTGAGCATGCGGTTGCCCTTGGAGACCTCCCACTGACTATGTAACCCCAAGAGACGCATACAACCAGTTCCCTTCCAGTATCCCTATTCCGGACCACACACTCTAGCGCCCCTGCTGGAACGAAGCAACATCCCCATTGGAACCGCGTGACGGAGTCACCAGGCTCCTTCCTTCGTAAACCGTTTGATGCTTGGGAAAAGCAGAACGAGACAAGAAGAATCTACGAGCTCACAATCCAATCGCTGGCGTGACGACCCACGAGCGGATTGCTAGAAGCAATTCATTTCGTTGAAAACACAAGAGTTACGGACACCACGAGCACTCGGAAGTATACTCGAGTCTTGGCAACTAGTCAGGGCCCTTTTCCGAGAACCACGCGGGATCATTGCCGAGACATCTTGGCGACCAGCCTAGGTATCGTGCGGCGCGGAATCAAGCGCTGGGCGAAAACGCTGAGTTTATTCACAAAACCGGGAATCACGAGTCCGCCACCTTTCGCCAACGATTCCAACGCTTCGCGTACGACATCATCGGGCGATTGATAAACGAAGCCAAACTTTCGATTGCCGGTTTTGGCTTCTCCTGGGTGGCCATCGGCACGAATCCGGCCGGGGCAGAGTGTGACCACACTCACTCTGTTCGACCGGAGTTCTTCCTGAAGCCCCAAAGAGAAACTTATTAGGAAGGATTTCGTCGCTGCATAGAGGCTCGCGTAGGGAATCGGTTGAAAGCCCGCAGTAGATGACACATTGATGATTCCCGCCTGAGGATGTTCCATCAAGGAGGGCAAGAGCGAATACGTGAGTTCGACGACGGCAGCGTTATTCAGGCTCAGCATTTCCATCTGACGCTGCAGGGTTAGGTTCCAGAACTCTCCGCGGACGCCGAAGCCCGCATTGTTGACAAGTAGATTTATTTGAAGATTTCGATCCTGTAATTGCTGAACGAGGCGTGGGCCCGCGGAGGGAGAAGCAAGGTCAAATGCCAGCGCCTCGGCGAGAACTGACTGGGATCGCTTCAGCTCGCTTGCCAGGCTTTCCAGCTTGTCTCTCGATCTGGCTACAAGAATCACATTCTGCTTGCGTGCTGCAAGCGCACGCGCGAAGGCTTCTCCTAGCCCTTGAGAAGCGCCTGTGACCAGGGCATAATCTGAATTCTTCATCTCCGTACAGCCTAGGCACTGAGGGCGTATGCTTAAGCACAATGCCTATCCAGCATTTCTTAGATATCCGAACGGAAGAGAAAGATACAATCTTTCATACCAATCCTTCGGCCACTTATTGGCCTGCGGCTGGTCTTACTGGAAGCAGAGGTGTCCCTTCAACCTTTTTGTGCCTCTTTCACGGTATCGAGAATCAAAATGCATGTACATGAAGAGCAAAAACTTGATTATCGACCGTCCGGCACGTCGAGCTGGAGGGCCAAGAAGTCAAGGAGGGTGAATGTCTGAATTGCAGCAGTTGCCCACTTTGCCCAATCAGCAATTCCGGCGCGATGTCCCTCTGTACGGACTCCTGCAACAGCCTTCACGAGAGCTATCGCCTCATCGGCGCACATTGGGGAAATCTAAAACGTTGCTGGCACCCGTGTTTCCGCAATACCCTCAGCTGTTTCATGTTCTCGATGAGCAAGATAGCAAAGCTGTGAGCCGCAATGTTTTTCCACACTTGGCTACAACGTCGCCTATTGCTATAGCGGGCGCGTGTCATGCGTTGGCTCCTGAAACAAACCCGCAACGGCTTTCAGGGCGTAACCGGCAGTTTCGAATAAGCCGGAACCAAGCACTCCAGATGCGGCAAGGAGCAGGCCTTGTTCCCCCGGGAGGTGATTTGTGTCTACTGGATTGGCGCCAGCCTTAATAGGCTATCGCCCGACCGAGGGTTCGTTCGTAGCCTACAAACGCGAACAATCCCGTATTGCGCGACGGAGGCTCTATCCGCTGACGGCTTTCTACACAACGTATTCGCTGATCGTGACGCTGCTCGCCTTGCGTGGCGGACACGCCTGGATCGCAATGGCTTTTTATCTGGCGGGCATCCCAGTGTGGACTCTGGTGGAGTATCTCTTTCATCGTTACGTCCTCCACGGCCGCTTCCCTCCAGGCAAGGGCCTGATTCGCCGCTTTCTCCATGAACGGCTCGACCCTCTTCATTGGGAACACCATGAGAGACCTTTTGACGGCTGGCACATCAGTGGTGAATTGAAGGATGTCTTGCCTCTCTTTGCGGTGGCCGCGCCCTTGAGTTTCCTATTCCCTGCGCATACACTGCCCGTCCTACTTGCGGGTGTCGTGCAAAGCTATGTCGGCGAAGAGTGGCTACACTATTTCATGCATTTCGGAAAGTCTGGCAATCGCTATTTCCGGCATCTCAAGCGATATCATCTGTACCATCACAGCCGGCGCGGGATACAAATGGGTTACGGAATCAGCAGTGGG
>Ga0209648_10005069_pt1 | contig 11235 bp, 10 predicted proteins | sample GraSoi2013_115cm_FD_185830 | JGI IMG/M metagenome (GOLD analysis project Ga0209648, IMG submission 185830) | Grasslands soil microbial communities from the Angelo Coastal Reserve, California, USA - Sample 9_17_2013_115cm (SPAdes) (version 2) | ecosystem: Environmental > Terrestrial > Soil >...
GACCAGAGCAAGTATTTCCCCGGTATGCGGATCGAGCGCCACCAGCGCCACCTGCGCCTCGGGTCCCGGTGCAATCACGGTTTCTCTTTGCGCGCCCTTGCCTTTGCCCTTGACCACAGTATGCGTGCGCAATTTCTTTACCTGGGCATCCACCTCTTTGATTCCCACAGCAACCGCTTCGGCGGCGGCCTTTTGCAGATTAGGATCGAGAGTGGTGTAGATGCGATAGGCGTTTTCGTTAACGTCTTTTTCGTTGTACTTGGCAATCAGCGTGTCGCGAACCAGGTCAACGAAATAAGGGGCTTCGCTGGCTTCCACGTTAGGCGAAGCCAATTTGAGCGGAGTGGCTTTAGCGCGGTCGGCCTCTTCCTGGGTGATGGCGCCGGTTTCTACCATGCCATCAATCACCAGATTACGGCGCTCCAGGGTGCGCTCGGGGGATTTATAAGGATTGTAGTAACTGGGCCGCTGAATGATACCGGCCAAAAGCGCAGCTTCAGGAAGCGTGAGGTTCTTCAGGTCCTTGCCAAAATATGCCTGCGAGGCTTCACCGAAGCCGGTGATGTTAAAAGAACCACGCTGCCCCAGATAAATCTGATTGGCGTAGAGCTCGAAAATCTGTTTCTTGTTGAACTTCTGCTCCAGGATCATGGAGATGAGCATCTCGGTCAGCTTGCGCTTGTAGGTTTTCTCCTGGGTGAGGAAGAATCCGCGGGCAATCTGCATGGTCAGGGTAGAGCCGCCTTCCATGTAGGTGTGCTTGTGCATAGCGTCGTTGCGGGCTGCACCCAACATGCGGATGTAGTCCACGCCACCGTGCTGGAAGAAGCGGCGGTCTTCGATGGCCAGCACCGCATCCACCAGTACCTTGGGGATATCTTCGTAGCGCACCAGGCGGCGCTTGGAGCGCTGCTCGCCCTCGAAGAGCGCGGTGAGCAGCGGGGGCTCAAGCTCATAGGCATTGAGCTCGCGTCCGTCATTGATTGCGCTGATGCGCTCAACCTTGCCGCCTGAGGCGGTAATGACTGCGCCCTCGGGGCTATGGTAAGAGTTCACCCCCGGACGCACTTCAATTCCGTGCTGGATCAGACGGAAGGTGCCGATCTTCTGGTCGTCGGGCTGGTCTTCCGAATATCCGGCGCGGTGCAGTTCAGCCATGATTCCACGGCTGTCATATTTGTCCCCCGGATGCAACGTGCTGGGCCGGGCGTAGATTTTGGCAGCATTGCTGAAAATCTGGCCGCGCATGCGGCGGTCTACAATGCGCTCATATTTGATGTAGAAAAAGGCAAAGATGCCCATCCCGATGGTTCCTACGATCAGGAGGGCGATCAATCCGATTTTTACGATGGGTCGAGAGAGGGTCGCGCGCCAATTGCGCTTGGTTTTTGGCGGTTTGGCGGCCCCGTTTTTTGTGTGGGCGGGTTGGGGTTTTCCGTTCAAGATTAAACCTAGAGACTCCTGTATTGTTCGATGCCGGCAGAGGCCAAAACGGCCAATCTGCTGCCTGCCGGACAGCCGATGTTGCTTTTTATTCTATCGCGTTTAAAAGTTCAGACGAGCGGCGTATGTGCCCTGCACATTAATTATTCGTTGCAAATTCATTTGACGTATGCCAGGGTGGCCGCCGTTGCCTGCCCCCGGTCCAACTTTAATTCAATCGGCTTGCTGCTCTTCAGCAAGCTCGACCTTTGAAAAGTGTGGGCAAGAGGCCCACGACAGCCCGGCCAGACGCCGGCGCTGCGTCAAATTCCCTTGTTCGCCGAGGCGTCGTTGAAATGCAAATCCTGCGGGAAAAAGGGCAGGTCTACATGCACGGTGTAGTCCACGTTGATTTGAACCTGAAGCCTTCCTATGCTGACGCGAATCTGCTCTGCAGTGATAGGGAGATCATCACTCCGCGCTTCTTTTAAAACCTCATTGCGGATGGTATCTTCTGTGAGCGTGTTGCTGTTGTAAGAGGTTCTCAGAGCTTCATGATCCAGATAATCCTGAAATTGGTAGTTCTTAAAAAAGGGCGGTATGAGCTGAAAGCAGAGGTAAACAAAAATCACTACAAGCAAGACACCCAAAATTGGCTTGAAATATTTCATAGTGCAATAGCCGCCCACCAGGCGGAAAAACTTATTTCTTCCCCATGCCGCGGAATCTGAATTTTTGCGACCACCACTAGCGCCGTGCTATCGCCGTAAACTCATCTGTGATGCCGCTGATAGTAGCATCATGGCTCTCGCGTGTCGAGCGGTTGAACACTTCAATTTTACCCTCAGGAACCTTTTTGCCAACAGTAATTCGGTAGGGAATGCCGATCAAGTCGGCGTCCTTGAATTTTACCCCCGGACGCTCATCGCGGTCATCGTAAAGCACATCGTAGCCCGCCTTGGTCAGAGTTTCAGCAATTTCCTTCGACGCCGGACCCAGGATGGCGTCCTTCACATTCGTGGGTGTGACCACCACATCGAAGGGAGCAATCGAAGAGGGCAGCCAGAAGCCCTCTTCATCATAATTCTGCTCGATGGCGGCGGTTAGGATGCGCTCCATGCCAATCCCATAGCTGCCCATGATGGGTGTAATCTCTTTGCCGTCTTTATCGAGCACGCGCAGACCCATAGACTCGGAATACTTGTATCCAAGTTTGAAGATGTGCCCAATCTCGACGGCTTTAGCCACCTTCAGTGGAGCCCCGCAGTTTACACAGCCTTCGCCGGCGGCGGCGTTGCGCAAATCCACCCACTCGGTCACGCCGAAATCGCGGCCCGGAGTGACGTTGCGTAAGTGGAAATTTTCTTTGTTCGCTCCAGCGATAAGGTTCTTGCGTCCCTTGAGCGCGTTGTCGCCCAGGATGATCGGCAATGCCTCGAGCAGGATGCGTTGCGTCTGGCTCCCGCCCATATCGGCGTGAAAAGCCGCAAGCCCAACCGGACCCAGAAACCCGGCCGGTGAACGGAAAACCTGCTGAATCTCTTCCGGGTGCATAGGACGGGTTTCGTTTCCATTCAATGCGCTGGCAAGCTTGGCCTCGTTCAGAGTATGGTCTCCGCGCAGAAGCACGACCACCGGACGCGTGTGCGTCTCCTTGGTCTTGGGGTCTTCGCTGATTTGCATCAGCGCCAGGGTCTTGATCTTTTGCGTGGGCGAGACCTTGAGAAACTTGGAAACCTCTTCAATCGTCTTCATGCCCGGCGTGGAAACCAGCTCAGGCTTCGGCCCGGTCGGCTCTAAATCTGCCACGGGAGGGAGTGTGGAAGCCGCCTTCTCGAGATTGGCGGCATAATCACATTTCTCGCAGGTCGCAATCAGGTCTTCGCCCGCTTCGGTAGCCACCATGAACTCGTGCGATTGCGAGCCGCCCATTGAGCCCGAGTGGGCCTCGACCACGGAATATTTCAATCCGCAGCGGTCAAAGATGGCGCGGTAGACGTCATAGTGCTTCTTGTAAGAGAGATCGAGCCCGGCGGCGTCAACGTCGAAGGAATACGAATCCTTCATGATGAACTGGCGCACGCGCAACAGCCCTGATTTGGGACGCGGCTCGTCGCGGAACTTGGTCTGGATCTGATACCAGACCTGCGGCAGTTGCCGGTAACTGCGCAGCTCGTTGCGTGCGATATCGGTCATGACCTCTTCGTGGGTCATGCCCAGGCACAGGTCGGCCCCTTTGCGGTCCTTGAGGCGGAACATGTTGTCGCCCATGACCGCCCAGCGCCCGCTGGCCTCCCATATTTCACGGGGATTGAGCGCAGGCAGGTAGAACTCCTGCCCGATCTTGTCCATCTCCTGGCGGACGATGTTGGTGATCTTCAGGATCGAACGCTGGCCGAGAAACAAATAAGAATAAATTCCGGCGGCGAGTTGGCGGATGTATCCCGCGCGCAGCAGGTACTTGTGGCTGGCGACCTCGGCATCGGCCGGGGCCTCGCGCAGAGTGGGGATAAACAGTTGTGACCAGAGCTGCATAGACGTTAAGAGTTAAACCTGTGAGACGAATCATTGATTCTAATTCATTGATGGCAAGTCGGGAAACTCCCTGAAGGCGCAATAATCGCAAAACTAGTTTGGATTCCTGAAGATGTTGTTACTGTTGGGGCCACTCGTAGGGGAGCATCTTTCCAGCTTGTTCTGGCGTGAGTTGGACACCAAGCGTCTCAGCCGCGTGGGCCAGGACTGGATCGCGTTCATTCGCCAGATCAGCGGCAGTCGGCAGAACAGTCTCATCTGGTGTTACCCCTGTGTGCTCAAGGCTCTTGCCGTCGCTCATAATAAGATCGGCATCGGTGATGGATGCGCCGAAGAAGACAACGGTTCCTATACCTATCTGGTAACTGTATTCCTTGGCTTCCATGACGTGGCCCGAAGTTTGGTCGCCCAGAACCACCCCACGTTTTTCGATCTGGACCAGGCGCGCAAAGATCTCGGCGGCCGAGGCAGACTGGCTATCCACCAGCACGACGAGTTTGCCGCTGAAATGGTTATGGCCAATGACCTTGACGACCTCAGGTTTCTTTGTATCTCGCCCAACCCGGTCGGCGACCTTCACATTGTTTTCAAATATGTGGCCGATCAGATACCCAAGCGTATCTACACTGCCGCCGGGATTACCGCGCAAGTCCAGAATCAGGGCCTTGTGTTTGCGTGCCTTGCCGATGATGTCGTCCAATCCCGATTCGGGAAAAAAGAACGTAGGAAATTTCAGGACCATCAGATCGTCACCCACTTCGGCGTAACGGATTCGCATGAGATGTTCTTCGTTTTCTATCTCACGTAGAAGAGGCCAGATGCCGTTGCCGGTCAGATCCCTGACATGCACAAGTTCCGTGATTTTTGCCGCTACATCAGCCTGACTCTCGCCGCCCCTGGGGTCGCGCAGATTCAGATGCAGCCCGGGCTGCGGGCGTAGGATGTTGAACATATATTGTATTTTCCAGAGATTGTCCCGAATGGGGGTATAGCCGTTGATCGCCAGCACCTCGTCTCCGGGCCTTACATCTTTGGCATCGGCGTCGCTGTTGGGACGCACGCGGACAACATAGCAGCGGTCGCCGATCATTTGAGGCTGCCAGCCGTAGTCGTGGCGGTAAGGACGCTGTGGAGGAACAAAAAAGGTGTGGGAGTCGTGCAGGGTATCCAGCGCCGCCGCGATCTCGGCAAGCGCCAGGTTCATGGTCTCCGCCTTATCAATCTTCTGCTTTGCTTCCTTGACCTGCGCATCCCAGTCCACCCCGTGGAATTTCGGATCATAGTAATGCTTGCGAACGTCGTCGGCGACATCATGCAGCATATCTAGTACCTGGCCACGCTCACGACCGGATATCTGCTGCTGCTGCGACCATCCCGCGGTCGTAAGCAGTCCGGCGAGCGCAATCGCAGCATAAACAAATGCCTTCTTCGCGCACATAGCATCCTTCCATTGCTTCCTGTCAGGGTTCCCATATTAAGCCAGGACCTGCTTGATGTGGATAGGGAATTGGTGCGGTTACAAAATGTCTTGTGGCCTGCAGGAAGATGCGTCACGAGAACCGGAACTGTCCCTTACGACAACAACTGCGCGACGGCACTCTCGACATGAATCTTGGTTGTGTCCAAAAATGGAATATCGGTGGCGGCATCACGCAGAATCAAGGGCAGCTCCGTGCCGCCTAGAATCAGGCCTTCAATGCCCTCGCGTTCTTACAACGCGTTCACGATGGCCAACAGGCGCTCGCGGGTTTCCGGAAGAAAAATGCCGTTGACTAATTCGCCCATGTATTTCTCATGAATGTAGGCCTGTTCTCGCTCGTTGGGGCGTGACCAGCGCGATACTTTCGCGAGAAAAAATCTCAGGATAAAAGCGCCCCTGCATGGTGAACCGCGTGCCAAACAGACCTAGTTTCTTCAGACCGCGAAGCTTGGCGGCATCGCAAGTAGCCTGCACAATGCTGATCAACGGAATGGGGGACTGGCGTTGAACTTCATCAAAAACAATGTGCGCCGTATTGGCCGACAGCAAGCCGAAGTCTGCCCCGGCTTTGGCCAGCCTGGTGAGTTCGGCAACGAGGTACTCGGCTACGCGGGCAAATTCACCAGCCGTGATCAGGTCCACTGCTTTTTGCAAATTAATGCTGTTAATGATGATGGAGGGATAGCTACCATCCTTTTTCTTCTCACGATACGAGGCAATGATGAAACGGTAGTACTCGATGGTTGACTCTGGTCCAATGCCGCCGATGATGCCTAAGGTCTTCATCTTAGAGAGCGCCCAGGTTATTTCGCAACGTTATTTCGGCGTGAGGCTTTTGAGCAGCTCACGTGCCAGCTTCTGCGCCTCGCCGAAATGCTTCTGATATTCCAGGAACGTCCGGTTGGCTTCAATGGAGCGCTCAGGCGGTAAATGGGCGCGCAAAATCATATCGCGCACATGCACCGGGTTGGGCAGCACAGCTTCTTCGTTCAGCTCTTCAAGCGCGGTTTGTATGTTGTAGTGATACATAAGAATTGTCGAATTGGGTAATTGGTAATTGAGCTAGGCCGCATTTCAATTCTACAATTACCCGATTACCCAATTATGCAATTCTTACACCATTTCCGTTCCCCACAAATCATGCAGGTGAACAATGCCCTCGACCTTGCCGGTCGAATCCACAACCACGAGTGAGGTAATCTTGCGCTGTTCCATGATGTTCAGGGCGGCGGAGGCGAATTGCGTCGCCGAGATGGTTTGCGGCGAGCGCGTCATGCACTCTTTGGCGGTCAGGTCCATCACATCTTTGCCGCGTTTTTCCAGCAGGCGGCGCAGGTCGCCATCGCTGATGATGCCCACCAGCTTCTCGCGTTCGACCACGGTTGTGATGCCCAGGCCCTTGCGCGACATTTCGTAGATGACATCGTGCATTTTGGTGTGCGGCCCGACGCGCGGCACGGCGTCGCCGGAATGCATCAGCGATTCCACCAGCGCCAGCTTCTTGCCCAGCTTGCCGCCGGGATGCAGATCGGCAAAATCGGTCTCCTTGAATCCCCGCCGGTCAGAGAGCGCTACCGCCAGGGCATCACCCAGCGCCAGCATGGCCGTGGTGGAAGCGGTGGGCGCAAGGCCCAGGGAGCAGGCTTCTTTGTCCACGGAGCAATCGAGGGCCACATCGGCGGCGGTGACCAGGGTGGAAGCTTTCTTTGCGTTTTTGGATGTCTTAGCGCCGTTGTAGAGTTTGTCGCCGGTGACCGAGATCAGTTGAATGCCCAGGCGCTTGATGGTCACCAGCAGCCGCAGAATTTCTTCGGTCTCACCGCTGGAAGAGAGGGCGAGCACCACGTCTCCGCGGACGAGCACGCCGAGGTCGCCGTGCATGGCCTCAGCAGGATGCAGGAAAAGCGCGGGCGTACCCGTAGAGCTGAGAGTAGCGGCAATCTTGCGTCCAATGATGCCGCTCTTGCCCATGCCGGTGACGACCACGCGTCCTTTGCAGGCGTGCAGCAGTGCAAGTGCGCGCTCGAATGCGGTAGCCATAGGTCCACGAATGCGCGCCGCCAGCTCGCGCAAGGCCTCAGCCTCGATGCGAACCACGTTTTCACCGATATGCGACTTCTTTTCAGCAGGCTTCATACAGAAAGAGGATGTTAACAGAAGATTTAAGGAGAGCGCAGTTTTTGCCCGGATACCTGCCGTCGAACAGCAGTGAACCACAACCACCTTCGTGTCATTTGTTCGTATCCTTTGCGCCCTTTGTGGTTAAAGATTTACTCTTTCGTCCGTTTCCATTTCTCCAGGAATGCTTCCAAATCTTCCGGGCCGAGGGTGCGGATGGATTTAAACTCTCCGTTACGCTGGCTGAACAGCAGTGTGCCGTCGCTCTTCACCACGGCCAGGGCCGGCACACCTTTTTCCAGTGGCACCTGGAAGCGTTCCGCCAGATCGTGATTATTCTTCGTCTCCGACCCGCCAATATCAACGTGCAGGACCACATAATTTTTTTCTACCAGCGGCTCGAGGTCTGGACGATGGAAAGCAAGGTCGAGTACGTGACAGTCATATGACCAGTTGGCGCCAAAGACTATTAAGACATGCTTCTTCTCCTTGGCGGCCGCCGCCAGCGCCTGGTTCAATTCGGCATGGGCGTCAGCATCGGGTGGAAAAAGGTTGTGGTGCGCCATATGCGAATGCATCGGAAGCTCAAGCCGGGTGAGTTCGCCGCGCACAACCTGCACAATACGCCATCCACCTTTCTGCTCCTGCCAGTATTGCACCGCCCGCAGATACCAAGTGCGCGCTGTGCCGGTGGCAGGCGTGGAGGTGATGACTGCCTGAAAGATGACTTGCTCATTTTTTTTATTCTCGCCGGGTTTTACCTCCAGATCGTCAAAGGTCAGGCTGGTAAGGCCAGCTTCTTTACGCTCTTTCCAGAATTTGAGTTCTTCATCGGGGCCCTGGCTTTCAGTGATCGAGCCTTTGATGATTACCGGCGGCTGGGTGGAGTACATCGCTTGCAGCGCCGCCGAATCCCCGGCCAGCACAGCCTGCCGCCAGTGCTCCAAAGGCTCGAAGCTGCTGGCAGCGGCCACACTACTCGCTGGGCCTTGAGCGGAAAGAAGACCGATCACAAGAAGCAGAAATAAGAAAACCGAAAGAACCCGGCCGCAAAAGCGCATGTAAGTCTCCACAAGTGTGAACAACGATGTTAGCATCTGGATTGCAATTGCAAGCAGGCAAAGGTTGTTGAACCTTGGTTCTTTATTTATAGGCAAGTTCCCTGCTAATATCACTGCATCCCCGACCGTAAAATTCCAAGAACGTTATGTCCGGCTACGCCTACATTGCTGCAGGGAAGATGAAACTCAAGCTTGGGGAGTCGCCCGTCCACGAGATTGACAGCAAGTTTGGAAATTCTTTGCGGCAGCGCGTCCAGGATATCCAGAACCGCAACGCGTGGAAGCGCGAGGGGACCGGAGCGCAATTCATGCTGCGCGGGGCGGCGCTGTGGGGTGCGAATGCTGCCGAACCGGAAAGCATGAGGATGACCATCACCGGCCTGTGTTGCGGATGCGCTCCCGACGAACTCTTTTACACACTCGAGACCCCGGAGGTCGGCGGAGTTTTTTCGCTGCGTGATTCCGCCCGGCAGGAGCAGCGCCTGCTGCATACCAGCGACTACCGGCTGTCTCAGATCCATGCTTTGCCGGGGAAGGACCGCTTGACGTGTGTGATCCGGCACAAAGCGGGCAACTCGAGCATCGCTGTCATGCGCTCGGATTGCAGCGAACTCGCGGAAGCTACGCAGGGAGACTCCATAGACCTGGCCCCGCGCTGGGTCCCAGGCCGGGAAGATGCGGAAGAGAAAGTTGTATTTCAATCCGCCGGGATTGCGCGCAACGCGCAAGGCGTGGCTGCCGGGCGCAGTCCGTTCAGCATTCAGATGCTCGCTCTGCAGGGAGGCGAAGTAAGCTCGCTGGTGGAAGACCCTGAGCACGACTTGCTGGCGCCGCAAATGGATGCCGAAGGCGCGCTGTATTACATCCGCAAACCGTATGAGAAGCCGGTGGCCAGGGTAAATTGGCTGCGCGCTGCGCTCGATTTTTTGCTGTTCCCATTCCGCTTGCTCAATGCTTTGTTCCACTACCTGAATTTTTTCAGCGCGCGCTACAGCGGCAAGACCCTGATGAGCTCAGGTGCAGCCAAGCAGCAGGAGATGGACCTCAGGCAAATGATGATCTACGGCAACATGGTGGATGCCGCCCAGGCGCTGAAGGGACAGTCAGGCGATACCGCGCCCGACCTGGTCCCGAAATCGTGGGAGCTGGTGCGCCAGGCCCCCGATAGATCGCGCACAACCCTGGCAAAATCTGTGTTGTCATTCGACGTGTGCACCGACGGCTCTATCCTCTATTCCAACGGAAGCGCAGTCTTCAGGCTCGAGCCCAACGGCCAATCCAAGCAGTTGCAAAAAGATGCTTTCATCGAGCAGGTAGTCGCGATTCCTTAAAGCAGCTTGGCTTTGTTGGCATCTTTAAAACTGATCACGTCTTTAAATTGAATCAATCGATCCCTGCATTGAATAATAATGTTCTAATCACGCCGCTTGCGGCGCGCGGTGGAAGAAACGGCTTTATAGGTTCCTGCATAAGTAATCTCCTGAATCCATCTTTCATTGGAGGAGAAGTAGATACCCAAGCTCTGTCATCCTGAGCGGAGTCCGAGCGACGTAGGAGCGAGGACGCAGTCGAAGGACCCCGAGAATCTATCGCTCACCATGCAGTGTCAGGGCATTTTCACGATTATGTAAGCAATCTCGTGTGCAGACGAAGAATGGTTTACGCCGTCCTGATTGGAAGATGGGTTTGACTGAAAGTTCTAGCTCTAGGACATTATTAATGTCATTAATACCCCCGGGAGGCAAGGCTCGAAGGGTTTGGGCTTTAGCCTCGGGCCTTTGAGCGTAGGACATTTAGGACATTTATGTCGTCAAATCTGCAGCTTATTCGCACCGGCCTTTGGCAATGGGCCAAGGGCACGGGTCTGGAGCGTTTCGAACTATTACAAGCAGCAGACGAATGGGTCCTGCGAGGCACAATTCTCACCCATGCAGATCGCGGGCCTGCAGAAGCAAAGTATGAGATTGTCTGCGATGGTGCATGGCGCACAAAAAGCGCCACAATCTGGGTCCGTGAAGGAAGCGATGAACGCAAGCTTCACATCATCGTGGAAAATGGCGGCTGGTACGAGAACGGAAACGCCAACGAAACCGTCAGCGGTTGCGTTGATATTGATCTGGGCTGGCCCCCCTCGACCAATACTCTGCCCATTCGACGACTGCGCCTTGACGTCGGAAGATCCAGCGGAGCACTCACGGCCGCATGGGTGCGCTTTCCCGAACTGAAGCTAGAGCCGCTTCCACAGGAGTATCTGCGCATCTCCGAGCGGCAGTACCATTATTCCAGCCGCGGAGGAGCTTTCGTCGCACAAATTTCGGTTGATGACGACGGCTTGGTCGTAGACTACGAAGGGTTCTGGAAGCGGGTGAGCCGCGACTTCGAGTAAGCCGCTTTTCAGCCGGTGGTCCCATTGTGGTATCAAAACCCTGACTTTCGAGCACGCGTGGATTTATGATCGTCTTGGAAGTGTATCTAGCATTCAAGAATGCGGAGGCATTGTTCTCCTGCGCTCTTTGAAAATTCGTAAAAGCAGTACCTCGGCTTCAGTCTTCAATCCTCTGAAACGGCCCGCTGATGTTGCATGTCCAGTAAACACCGAGACCACCTCAGCAAGTGCCC
>Ga0209648_10005070_pt1 | contig 11234 bp, 9 predicted proteins | sample GraSoi2013_115cm_FD_185830 | JGI IMG/M metagenome (GOLD analysis project Ga0209648, IMG submission 185830) | Grasslands soil microbial communities from the Angelo Coastal Reserve, California, USA - Sample 9_17_2013_115cm (SPAdes) (version 2) | ecosystem: Environmental > Terrestrial > Soil >...
CACCACCGAAATATCGTGAGAGATGAAAATCAGCGTCAGTTCCATCTCTCGGCACAGCTTGAGTATCAGGTTCAGAATTTGCGACTGAATCGATACATCAAGCGCGGAGACCGGTTCGTCGGCAATGATCAGTTTCGGCTGAGGAGCCAATGCTCGCGCGATCGCGATGCGCTGTCGCTGACCACCGGAAAACTCGTGCGGATAACGCATCATTTGCTTAGGCGGCAGCCCAACCTGGCGCATTAGTTCACCGATTTTCTGAACCAGCGGTTTCCCCCGTAGTTTTGTTCGAGTTTGCAGCGCTTCCGCCAAGGTATCGAACACGGTCATACGTGGATTCAACGAAGCGTACGGATCCTGGAAGATCATTTGGAAGTTAACCCGCGACCTTCGAATCTCGGAGGAGCTGAGATCGGCCAGACTTCTGCCTTCCAGTCGAACTTCACCGTCGGTGCAGCGAAGCAACTGCATCACCGTTCGGGCCAGCGAAGATTTGCCGCATCCAGACTCTCCGACCAGACCAAGAATTTCGCCCTTTTTCAGGCTCAACGAGATTCCATCCACTGCCTTCACCGAAGCGATCTTTCGTCGAATGATAAGGCCGCGATAAATCGGGAAGTGAGTTCTCAGATCTCTCAACTCAAGAAACGCACTCATACCGCTTGGGCCTTCAATCGTAAATCGCCCAGCTCACCGCGTAGAACCCTCTGGCAAGAAGTTGTATGACCCGGCACCGGCTCGTCTAGATCGATCTCGCTGGTTTGGCATAGCTCTTTGGCAAAAGCACAACGCGGAAGAAAGGGACATCCTTTGATCTCATGGGAAAGATCTGGCGGCGCACCCGGAATCGTATAAAGAGGATCTCCCTTTCGATGCAGCGCCGGAATCGACTGCTGCAACGAAGCGTTGTAGGGATGGAGCGGCATGGCGAATAGCTCCTCGGTCGGAGCTGACTCGACGATCCGACCAGCGTACATGACGTTGACGCTTTGACAGAAGGAAGCGACGACACCCAAGTCGTGCGTGATGAAGATAACCGCCATGCCGAGATGCTGCTGACTTTGACGAATTAACTCCAAAATCTGGGCCTGGACCGTAACATCAAGTGCGGTCGTCGGCTCATCCGCAATCAGGATTTCCGGACGACTGATCAGGGCCATCGCAATCATGACTCGCTGCCGCATACCTCCAGAAAACTGATGCGGGTAGAGTTGAATCCTGCGGGCGGCATCCTGAATCCCGACTTCTTCCAGAGCCACGATCGCCTTGAGCAAAGCCTCGCGATGACTGATTTTTTCGTGAACCAGTAGCGGTTCCATGATCTGTTCGGAGACACGAAGATACGGATTGAGCGAAGTCATCGGATCTTGAAAGATCATCGATATCCGTTTTCCGCGTATCTGCCGGAGCTGTTCGCCCGAGCAGTGAAGGAGGTCAATCCCGTCGAAGCGCGCGGTTCCCGATTCGATTCGACCGGGGGGTTGTGGAACCAATCCAAGCATGGAATAGCAGGTCACCGACTTACCCGAGCCCGACTCACCCACGATACCGACTGTCTCGCCTTCCTGGAGGGAGAAGGAAACGCCGTCCACCGCCCGGATAATTCCAGCCCGGGTATGAAAATAAGTCCGCAGATTTTCAACTTCGAGCAATGGCATAACGGGATCCCGCACTGGTCTCTTTTCTCATTTTCATTCTCCGTCGGTATCAATCTTTGGCGGACTTAGGATTGCAGGCATCACTTAGGCCATCCCCGAGAAAATTCAGCGAGAACAGAGTCAACGAAAAGAAGGCGGCAGGAATCCAAAGAAGCCAAGGCGATGTCTCCATCGTTGAGGCTCCTTCCGAAATAAGGACGCCCCATGAGCTCATCGGCGGAGGCACCCCCAGCCCGAGGAAACTGAGCACTGCCTCGAGCAGCATCACATTCGGCACGGTGAGCGTCGCGTATATAACAATCACCGTGGTCACATTGGGAATAAGATGCCGGAACATAATCCGCGCCCGACTGAGGCCGAGCGAAACCGCGGCCTCCACGAACTCCTGGTGTTTGAGCGAAATGATTTGCCCCCGGACAATTCGAGCCATGGTTAACCATTCCACTGCCCCGATCGCCACGAAGAGCAGGATGAAATTCCGGCCGCAGAACACCATAAGTAAAATCACTATCACGGTAAACGGAAGAGCGTAGAGCACATCCACGATGCGCATCATTACATTATCCACTACGCCTCCGGTAAACCCGGCGGTGGTACCCCAGACGACGCCGATGGCGACCGAAATAAGGGTAGCAACAAAACCAACCGACAAAGAAATCCGGCCACCGACCAATACTCTGGTTAGCAGATCGCGACCAAGCGCATCGGTTCCAAATAGATGTTTTTGGTTGGAACTTTGGTAAAACAACGCTCCTTCGCTGTACTCCTCTCCCCGACTCAATCCGGCAGCGATCCGCTTGCGTTCGTCGCGTGGCTTTTCTACAAACTCATCTTCGATGTTAGTTAACGAATAAAAATTAACCTTTTTCTCGCCATTTTTGAGCGTCTCGGTTCGTTTAATGATTTTGTCTAAGGGCGGGCTGGCCTTCAGAGTTAAATCCGTTTGCTCATAGCTGTAGCCCGTCACCAGGGGTCCGATCAGACAAAGGAACGTGATCGTAAGAACGCAACCGAGCCCAAAGAGAGCTAATTTATTTTTTCGAAGCCGGTGCCAAGCGTCCGTCCAAAGCGAACTGCCGTGAACGAATTCTATTTCGTCCGGGACGATTACGGGAGAGTCAGTCGCGGAGGCCATGCAGAATCATTTGCGAGTGCGCGGATCCATCGCACTCTGCAGCAAGTCAGCGAGCAGGTTAAATACCACAATGAGCACAGCGAAGAATGCCACCGTGCCGAGAATCAGAGGATAGTCTCGATTAAAGACTGACTTGATAAATTCCTGACCCAGACCTGGTACGTTGAAGACCTTTTCGACTACGAACGAACCGCTGATCAGGCCGGCAAACTCCGGCCCCAGAAATGATACGACCGGAAGGAACCCACCCCGCATAGCGTGTTTGAATATGATGTCGCGATCGGGCACTCCTTTGGCGCGCGCGGTACGGATAAAATCCTGATTGAGCACATCCAGCATCCCGCCTCGGGTGAGGCGCGCAATGTAGGCGGCATAGAACAATCCCAGGGTAACTGCGGGTAAAATCATCGGATGCAAGGGGGCATAGTCTAAGCCATACCACCCGCTTACCGGCGCGATTTTCAGTGTCAGCCCGAAGTAGACCGCGAGAATCGGTCCCATCACAAAGGTGGGGACACAAATGCCGGCCATCGCGAGCGACATCGGCAGGTAGTCCCAAATCTGGTTTTTATGGATTGCCGCTACTACTCCCGCAGTGACACCAATCGCTAGCGCAATTATGAATGCCAGCGTTCCGATCTGAAGAGAAACTGGAAACGCGCGTGCGATGACCTCATTAACCGAACTAGTCTGATAGGTGTAGGAGGGTCCAAGATCAAAATGCGCGACTCTCGTAATGTAATGGAGGTATTGGTCCCACAGAGGTTTATCTAACCCGTAATATTCGTCGAGCTTCTGTTTGACTTCCGGAGTTACCTGTCGCTCCGCGCTGAACGGACCGCCCGGGATGGATTTGGAAAGGAAAAAGGTGACCGTCAGCACGATCCATACTACCGGGATCAGTTGCAAAAGCCGGCTGACGATCAGTTTGATCATGAAATTTAATGCGCGAGCGAAAGCTTGGGAATTCCATTCTCCTCGAGATCGATAAACTTGTAATTATGATCGTCGAGCGCCAATGGGTTCCAATTCTTGACGCTCGGATCCAGGTTATAGACCAGCGTATACCAGTAGAGAAGGACTCCCGAAGGCTCACTCAACCAGAGCTGTTCGGCCTGATGTAGAATCGAAAAACGCTTCTTTGGATCAGCGGTCTGAGCGGCCTGATCCAGCAGCTTGTCGTATTCCGGATTGCTCCAGCCGGTGTTATTATTGCCATCGCCGGTTCGCCAGACGCTCAAAAAGGTAACTGGATCCATAAAATCGCCGATCCATCCGGAACGCGAAACGTCGTAGTTCAAACTATTCTGCGAATCCAGGTACACCTTCCATTCCTGGTTTTCTATTCCCACGTCAATGTTCAACTCCTGCTTCCACATCTGCTGGATGGCCTCCGCTACCGTCCGGTGCCACTGGTTCGTGTTAATCAGGATGTTAAACTTCGGGAAACCGGTTCCGTTCGGGTATCCGGCTTCAGCGAGCAATCGTCGCGCCCGATCCGGATCATAGTGGATGACGTCCAACGTTTCGTAATCTCCCATCCCGGGCGGCACGTAACCGGTCGCCGACTTTTGCTTGCCGCGCGTGATGTTTTTGACGATTGAATCCCGGTCGATCGCGAGATTCAAGGCGAGGCGCACTTTGGGGTTATCAAATGGTTTTCGGGTTACATTGATCCGGTAAAAGTACGCACCTTCATATGGATCGATCCGGATCAGCTCAGGATGCTCCCGGCGATAGTAAGGAATTTTGTCGAGTGAGAGTTCTTGGGTCTTGTGCAACTGGCCGGCCTGAAACGCGCGCTCTTGGGTATCATAGTTTTCGATTGAATAGAAATTGATCCCGTTGAGCTTGACGTTCGCTGCGTCCCAGTAGAGCGGATTTCGAACCAATTCGATGACATCGTTTTCCTTCCAGGTTTTGAGAATGAATGGACCAGTACCGACATAGTTACCTGGCCGCGTCCACTTGGTATCGCGCTCGTCCATTCTACCAAACTTCAAAATCGTAGCCGGATGGACCGGGAACCAGGCGGTGTGCAGGATCGCAGAAAGGAAATAAGGCGTCGGCCCGATTAACTCGAATTGCAAGTCGCGATCATCGAGCGCCTTTACACCAACTTCGTTAAAATCGGTGATCTTACCGGCCGCATAATCTCTGGCTCCTTTGAGGATGTAAAGTGCGTCGATGTACGGGGCAGCCAGCGTCGCAGTAAGGATGCGTTGGTAGGAAAAGACGAAATCCTGAGCGGTGACCAGATCTCCATTCGACCATTTGGCGTTATCGCGCAGGTGAAACTTCCAAACTGAGTAATCTTCATTGTGCTCCCAACGATCCGCCAGACCAGGCAACTGTTTGGATTGATCATTGGGATCGTTCTCCATCAATCCCTCCATTAACCCCATGATGATATGATGCTCGGGGACTCCTTGCGAAATGTGGGGATCAAGAGTCCGCGGCTCGGTTCCCTCGCAGATCAGTAAGATTTTGCGCCGATTTGCTTCCTCCAACGCCGGTGGAGTAGCAGCGTTGAGTTTCAGCAAAGAGAAGACCAGAAGAGCCGCAGTAACGACAGGAAAGATCGGCCGAGCATTCATGAGATTACTGCGGGTTGATACCCAGCTTCTTCAGGAATGGGTCAGTTGAAGGCTTGCGACCGAGAAATTTCTCCACCGAGATGTTAATATCACGCGAATCTCCCACTGCATAGATTTCGTCGCGCAGTCGCCGGCCGACTGATACGTCGAGAAAACCGTCGGGAGCGCTTTGGAAAACTGACGCCATGTCAGCGGCAATCGCGTCCGCCCAAGCGTACCCATAATAACCGGCATCGTATCCATCGAACAGATGCCCAAAAGAGGCCAGCATGGCAGTCGAAGGATCCGACGGAAAGAAGACATCATTCAGGATGGAATTGGCGAATCCGTTGATATCCTCTTTCTGCGCGGGGGTTAGCGGCTGGTGGATCGATAAATCCAACAGACCGAAGGAGAGCTGGCGCCGGTAGGCGCAGGCTTTAGTCGCCAGGTCTGCCTCCTTGAGCTTGGCTAATACTTCTGCTGGAATCTTCTTCGAAGGATCCCGATAATCACCGGCAAAACTGTCCAGCACTTTTTTGTCCCAGGCGAAATACTCGAGCATTTGCGACGGAGCCTCCACAAAATCCCCCGGAACATTAAATCCGGAAAACTGAACGTAATTCACCGTCGTCAATATGGCGTGCATCGCATGACCAAACTCATGGAAAATCGTCACTACATCCTGTTGCGACGCCAGTGAAGGCTTATCACTCGAAGGGGGCGGAAAGTTACAAATTAAATCCACCACCGGTCGCTGATATTTTCCATCCGGCAATAGTCCGCCATTGATCAGCCCGAAATTAGCGAAATGATTATATTTCCCCGGCCGAGGAAATAGATCGAGATAGAACATTCCCAAAGGCTCGCGAGTTTGTTGATCGAGCACGGCGTACAGCTTTACATCGTCTTGGTAAACGGCCGGTGCATCGACCGGGCGAATCTGGACTTGGAAAATATGTTCATAGATCTTGAACATACCGTCGAGTACGCGATCGAACGGGAAGTACACACGAAGCGCCTCCGAATCGATGTTATACTTTTGCTTCTGCAGGAGAGCGCAAGTGAAGTACCAGTCCCAGAGTTTCACATCGGGAGTTATGGCTCCGGCCACGCTCGCCTTCGCCTTCTTTAATTCCGCGGTTTCCGCTTGATACTTGGGCTCTAAGGCGGTCTTCAAATGCTCTTCGAAATCGAGCGCAGTCTTGCCGGTCTTGGCCATTTTCACCTCCTCCTGGTAATCGGCCCAAGAACTATAACCGAGAAGCTCCGCCAACTCTGCGCGAATCTCAATCGCCTGAGTCGCCAATGGCAGATTTTTTTCTTTGGCGCGCGTGTCGTGGGCGATACAGAGGCGCTTGCGCGTTTCCTCTTTGCTGCAACTTGTCATCGCGTAGATGTACTGAGGAGGCACGTTGGCATCGACGGTGTATTCGTTCTCTCCGGTTTTTGCTTGCCGGAGAAAGTCATCAGAAGCGCCTTCCAGCTCGTCCCTGGTAAACTTCAAGGGGGCAGCGGCATTGTTCGCATTGACGAGATAGTGTGCTTGAATGCTTGCCAGTTGTTTCCGTAACGCCTCGACTTTTTGCTGTTTCTCATCTGGAAGTGTCAGTCCGGCCCGCCGGTAGTCGCGAACCGTGAATTCCACCAAGCGAGCATCTTGGCCCTCGAGGTGAGGGTTCGTGTCGAGATAAGCCTTGATCGAACGATAGACGTCCTTTCGGTAATCGATTCCGACAACGAACTCGTCTAGCTTTTGGGTCGCATCGAGGCTGGCGCTGCGCATTTTGGGGTCGGGATGCGCCTGCTCCAGAACTACTATCCGACGCCCCGTCTCGATTATTTTGGCATAAACATCGTCGAGTGCCCGGACGGTGTTTTCGAACGTTGCGCCCTTCGGATCTACGCGGGCAATTGCGTCCAGTTGGTGGTTGGCGTCGGCGATGGCCGCATCGACATTCGCGTCCAATTGAGCCGGCGTCGTCTCCCAATCCGGCAGGGTTAGAACCGAGTTGAAGCGCGTTGCTTGATCTTGGAGCTCGCGGAACTGAAGTTTCGGGGCCGGTGAGTTCCCTGGCCGGTCAGCCTTCACGGTTTCATCCGCCCAAATGGGAGCGAAGTTGCAGAAGGAAGCGGCAAGGGTCGTAGCGACCAGAGAGACTGTAGGACGAATGTATTTCTCGGCCCGGGCAAGGAAGGGTCGAAACGGTCTACAAGACAAAAGTATGATCACAAAGTTCTCGAATTGTAATGGGCCACCTACAATCGTTCTCGCAGGAAGCAACCGAAATATTTGTGGTTTTTACGCTCCTTCTAGCCTGACCCCCCTGCCTCAGGACGCTAGCCCCTCGCCATCTATAGTCCCGGGCTACGTCCGCTGAAATCGATCATCGGTCCAGGGGTCACCGAAGTCGCTGTACCCTCGCTCCTCCCAATAGCCGCGAATCAGTGAGTTTCTAAACTCAATCGAGCGCACGAATTTGGCTCCCTTCCAGGCGTAAAGTTTCGGGATGATCATCCGGGCCGGACCACCATGCTCCCGGGACAAAGGTTGGCCGTCCAGGTGAGTCGCGATCAAAACATCGTCGTCCAAGCAAGGCTCGAATGGAACATTGGTGCTGTAGCCATCATAGCTCCGGATAAAAAGAGTATTCACGTCCGGTTTCGGCTTTACGAGGTCGACCAACGTAAAGAACGCTACCCCGCTCCATCGGCAGTCGAACTTTGACCAGGTAGTGACACAATGAAAATCGCTGATATCCTGAAACCGCGGTAATCGAGAGAACTCGTCCCAAGACAGCTCCATTGGTTCTTCCAGCTCGCCGCTCAGCTCAAGCGACCACTCGGAGAAAGGTACGTCGGGTTGGATGCCCAGGTCGAGAACCGGGAAGCCGCTGGTCAAGTGTTGTCCGGGTGGGAGCCGCTCGCTTGATCGTTCAGGAACGCGAGAACGTTGTCCGGCCATTTTTTTGGCCCATCTTTCTTTGCGCTCAAGGATCGACGGATTCATCGGGGATTCGACGAGACATTTTCAGAATCGCATCGCGCAACTCCGCCGCCCGCTCATATGCCTCTTCGGCAATGGCTTTCTCGAGATCCCGCTCCATCACTTCCACCGGCGATAATGGGATATTCTCCCGCACCTCGTGCAGCCATTCATTGAGAAAAGCCAACTCCGAACTGCTCTCAATCCACTCCGGTTGATTGACGGAGCGATAGAACTTTTCAATCTGCTGCTTACCCTCTTCGATCAATCGGATCGCCTTCCCGGCATTCCCTTCCTGAATTTCGAGCGAAGCTCGCGCCCGGATATTCATCATCATTACGTAGGGGCGGAACTGTTCGAAGGTCCACTTCGACTCATCTTCCTGGGTGTATTTCGACACAAAATTAAGCAGCTCCAGATTTCTTTGCGTGTCTCGGATCACATTGGGATAATCACGAAGCTGAAAAAGGCTCAGGTAACGGTGATAATATTGGACGCTCTCCTGTTGCAGAGCGACCAATTCCGCTTCGCTTAGTTCGTAAGGGCTGCCGCGTGACTCGGCGCTCTGGACTCTGGCCTGATGGTACTGTAGCAAAGACTCGAAGCCGAACGGGCGTTGGCCATCGGGCCGACCGTTCATTTCCATTTGGATAAGACCAAGGTCGATGCGCAACTGGACCTTCTCTCGCCCATCGATCCCCATGATTTTGCGGGCCTTCACTTGGCCGGGCTCATGTGGAAACCCATCCAACAAGCTATTTAAGTCCAGATTACTCACTGAGGAAATATCAAAACGACATCGGCCATTGTCAAAATCCGAAGTGCTTTGTCAAAGAGGTGTAAAATTAAACGTCCAGGCCAAATGCCAATTTGGCTACCGCGCATGGATTCGAACCATGAATAACGCCTCCAAAGGGCGCATGTTTACATTCATAACCTATTGTTTTTCAACTAGTTAGAAGGTCGAGATTTTTTGTTGCTGCATTTGTTGCTGTTCCGCGTTGCCTTTTCCTTCAATAATGCGTCCTCCTGTACCCGCAAACGGCTTCGGGAGAAAGGACTTTTTCCGCGTCGATCCAGCAAGCTGCCTCTCCTTCCTCATTCTTCTAAGCGAACCCAGGTTCGCTTAAAATCACTTCTTTAGCTTGTCTGGCCCACGCCAGATCTACATCGAACCAACGGACGCCCTCGCAGGCGCAAAATTATCGTCTGCTAAAATCAGTGCACACGTTAGCATAATTGCAGGCTATATGGAAAAGCTCAGGTTCCAACCAAGGCGACTTGGAGCCAGCTTTCTCAAATGCTTAGTTCGTCGGCAGCATCCCTGAAGCTTTTATCAAATGAGAGGCAGAGGGCTGGGGTCAGGAGAACAGTAGAATCTTTAGTCGGAGTCCCCATTGTACGGATGGACGACGCTGCCGTAGACATTGGAAGCGACCAGCGTCTCATGACGTTGACTCACTTTCGCCCAGGGGCGCGGGCGCGACCGAACCGAAACGCCTCACGATTCAACGGGCTTGATTTCTCGAGCGAAGTAGGCGCAAAAAGCTTCCATCAACTCGCGCACCCATCCGATGAAGTTGGGAGATTGAATGGGTTCGAGCAACGTCGCGGAAAAGTAGTCGGGCTGATAATGAAAGACGCCGTTCCAACACCGGCGGAGCGCCTTGACATTCGGCGACGCCAGGAGTGCGTTAATCCTGGGATCAATCAGCCTCAGATTCCGGAAGCCTCGCGCAACGACGTACAGGCTCGCGTACCAATAGTACATGAAGTTGCCGCGTGGGCCGGAGAAAAGTTCGAAGGCGGCGAGATCCGGATCTTGTAACGCGGCAACCCTGGGTTCCTCGATTCCTTCCCGGCTTCCTCCATCCGGTTCTGGTCGCGATCTGGAATCGCAAGGTTGTTACGCGTGTCCGCAGGCTCGGCATTTTTTCTTGGCGATTCGATTGTGGATCTCCAGGTTCCCTTCAAAGGCGCTCCAGGTCCAATCGACCAGATGCCAGGCGGTAACAGCTGCATTAGTTCCGTGATCGCATGCATCTGCCAGCGACTTGGCAGCTTCAAGCCGGGCAATCTCGCGCTCGAGCTTTGCCAGCATACCGCGGCAGGAAATCAGGCCGAACGTTATAGCTTTCTTCGTTTTCAAATTAGGACTCATCTTTCCATCCCGAAGGCGGAGGAGGCGTACCCGGGTCAAACCAGATGTCTTTCTTCTCTTGGGAGTTCGAGACGAAGTGTTCGTCGCAGTGAAATCGTGTTCGGCGATTGTTTTCATCGATCAAGTACGCGGCATTCTCCGGAATGTGGATATAACCTTCACGGAGCCTGCGATGGGTCAGTAGCAACAATCGACTCGGCGCAATTGGCATGGTAACTTCAATGGTTTCGGCACTCAGTCCGACGTGACAAATCCGGCGTCATTGGATCTGCAGATGATCGTTATCGTCATGTAGGAGAGGATTTTGGCCTCGGCGGTGGTAGCGGCGCGTAGCATGCGTTGGAAGGGTTGTTCTGCGAGTGCCCTAAGCTCTTCAAAGCTGATTGTCGGTCCGGACGCCGGAGGGACGCTCTGTAGCGCAGCTTTTTCTTCGGAGGATAGCGATTCGATGTTCTCCGTAATACGATCTCCCAATTCAACCGCTTCTCCCCATTGGCGCTTCCAATGATCGCGATTTCTCGGTGTTCGGAACCGAGCAGTCGCGACAAAAAGACAGAGTGTCGCTTTGTCTTCATCCGTCAGCGGTTCGCATCCCATGATCTTGTCCCGGCGCAATCTCTCGAACATGTCCTCAAGTCTGCTTAGACCCTGCTCGATCGTCAGATCGCGACGTCCTTCTTTGTCCACGAAAGTGTACATGTCGCTCTCGCGAAAGAGG
>Ga0209648_10005071_pt1 | contig 11233 bp, 10 predicted proteins | sample GraSoi2013_115cm_FD_185830 | JGI IMG/M metagenome (GOLD analysis project Ga0209648, IMG submission 185830) | Grasslands soil microbial communities from the Angelo Coastal Reserve, California, USA - Sample 9_17_2013_115cm (SPAdes) (version 2) | ecosystem: Environmental > Terrestrial > Soil >...
GTAGAAGCGGTTGAGCGTCGGGTTGTCGATGGCGAAGCCGCCCCACAGCCAGGTGGTGATCGAATCGCCGACCACCGGGATGGCCGAGAACAGGCTGGTGATGACGGTAGCGCCCCAGAAGCTCATCTGCCCCCACGGCAGCACGTAGCCCATGAACGCCGTCGCCATCATCAGCAGCAGGATGACAACGCCCAGGATCCAGAGAAGCTCGCGCGGCGACTTGTAAGAGCCGTAGTACATGCCGCGGAAGATGTGGACGTAGACGGCGATGAAGAAGAACGACGCGCCGGTCATGTGCAGGTAGCGGATCAGCCAGCCCGACGGCACGTCGCGCATGATGCGCTCGACCGAGTCGAAGGCCATCGTGGTGTGCGGCGTGTAGTTGGTCGCCAGCACGATGCCCGTGGCGATCATGAGCACCAGCATCACCGTGGCGATCGCGCCGAAATTCCAGAAGTAGTTGAAATTCCGCGGCGTCGGGAAGGTGCGATACTCCTTCTCCATATACGAGAAGATCGGCAGGCGGTGATCGATCCAGGAGATCACCTTGTTGTTGAAGACCGGCGGCGTGCCGTGAGACGAGGCCATTCTGCGAACTCCTGGAGCGATCCTTGAGGGTCGGTCAGCCGATCAGCCGACGCGGACGAGAGTGTCTGACGTGAACAGGTAGCCCGGGATCGCGAGGTTGAGCGGCGCCGGCCCTTTGCGGATGCGTCCCGACGTGTCGTACATCGAGCCGTGGCAGGGGCAGAACCAGCCGCCGAACTCGCCCTTGGGATCGCCCGGGTTGTTGCCGAGCGGCACGCAGCCGAGATGGGTGCAGACGCCGATCATGATCAGCCACTCCGGCCGCACCTTCTTGTCGGTGTCGGTGACCCTCGAATTGTCGGTCTGCGGATCGCGCAGCTCCGACATCGGTACCTCATCGGCCGCCTTGATTTCCTCCGGCGTGCGATGGCGGATGAACAAGGGCTTGCCGCGCCACTTCACGGTGATCGCCTGGCCGACCTGGACCGGTGCCACGTTCACCTCGACGGTCGAGAGCGCCAGCGTATCGGCGGCGGGATTGAGATTGTTGATGAAGGGCCAGGCGACGGCGATCGTGCCGATGGCGCCCAGGGCGCCGGTTGCGACCATGAGAAAGTCGCGCCGGGTCGGATCGCTGTGACCGCCGGCCGGGATGCTTGATGACGCCATTGTTTCTCTCTTCCGTCCCCCCGAGGAGATGGGTCTTTAGACCGCAAAAGCCCCTTATGTTTCAAGGCTCTGTTGGTCGCAGGCTGAGCGCACCCCGTTGTGTGACAGCGTGCCGCACGAACGCGCGCTTTCGCGCCCCGGACGAGAGTAGAACAGCGCTCATGCGCCTTGCCCTGTTCGAGCCCGATATTCCCCAGAATCTCGGGGCCTTCATCCGTTTGGCCGCCTGCCTGGGCGCGCCGCTCGACATCATCGAGCCCTGCGGCTTTCCGCTCGACGACAAGCGAATCCGCCGCGCCGCCATGGACTACGTCGACTTGGCCAAAATCGTCCGGCACGCCTCGTGGCAGGCTTTTCGCCGCGATCGCCCGCCGGGTCGCCTCGTTCTGCTGACCACGTCGGGCAACCAACGCTTTCCCGATGTCGCCTTCCGGACAGACGACACGCTGCTGCTCGGCCGCGAAAGCGCCGGCGTGCCGGCCGAGGTCCGTGATGCGGCCGACCTCAGGCTGCGCATTCCGCTGCAGAAGGGTTTGCGCTCGCTCAATGTCGCGCTCGCCGCGGCAATGGTATTGAGCGAGGCCCTTCGCCAGACCTCCGGATACGATGCGCTCTCCGACTAAGACTCCGACGCCGCTGCCCGACGACGCCACGCTCGCCCAGCGCAAGGACAAGGTGCGCGTCTGGTTCGAAGCGCTGCGCGACCGGATCTGCGCCGAATTCGAGCGCATCGAGGACGAGCTTTCAGGCACCCATCGCGATCTCGCGCCCGGCCGCTTCGAACGCAAGGCGTGGCAGCGCGAGGCCGGCCCCGACGGCGAGGATCGTGGCGGCGGCACCATGTCAGTCATGCGCGGCCGCGTGTTCGAGAAGGTGGGCGTCAACGTCTCGACGGTGTTCGGCGAATTCAGCCCCGAGTTCCGCGCCCAGATCCCGGGCGCCGAGCAGGACCCGCGCTTCTTCGCCTCGGGCATCTCGCTGGTCGCCCACCTGCGCTCGCCCAAGGTGCCGGCCGTTCACATGAACACCCGCCACATCGTGACCACGCGCGCCTGGTTCGGCGGCGGCGCCGACCTCACGCCGATGGTGCCGAACACCCAAGACACCCAAGCCTTCCACGCCGCGCTGAAGGCCGCCTGCGACCGCCACGATGCCGGCTACTACCCGCGCTTCAAGCAATGGTGCGACGAGTACTTCCACCTGCCGCACCGCGGCGAGCCGCGCGGCGTAGGCGGCATCTTCTTCGACGATCTCGACAGCGGCGACTTCGCGCGCGACTTCGCCTTCACCCACGGCGTCGGCGAGGCCTTCCTCGAGATCTATCCCCGGCTGGTGCGCGGGCACATGAACGAGCCGTGGACGCCGGCCGAGCGCGAGCACCAGCTGGTGCGCCGCGGCCGCTATGTCGAGTTCAACCTGCTGCACGATCGCGGCACCAAGTTCGGCCTGATGACCGGCGGCAATGTCGAGGCGATCCTGATGTCCCTGCCGCCCGAGGCGCGCTGGCCGTGAGGGCGGGAATACTTGCGCACTGCATTGGGGGCCCGGAAATCGAGTGAAATTCTGCTTTGCGGTGTTTCCGAGACGGGTTTCCGCAGTTTCCGCTACCCGCTAGCCGTTACCCGGCTGCTGGCGGTCAAGGTTTCTGCTGCCGCGGGCCGGGTGTCGGTTGGCCCGTGGAACCGTCGGGATGAATGAACATGATGTCGCTCCTTTCTCGGACGCGGGAGACATAGGACGAACTTAAGTATAAGTCAAGCTATTATTTAGCACAACTTATAGACAGGTCGGCCGGAATAAGTGCGGCGCGACGTCCGGTAATTTTCTTAATTTTTGCGTGCCATAGCGAGGACGGAAAGTTGCTCGCGCAGCCTGGGCACACTACCGGCGGTGCCGACTTCAACCGCGATGCCAGCAAGATGCTGTCATTCGCCCGACCGCGCAGCCTGTCGTAATTGCGCACCGATTGAGGGGTTCATGCCGAGCCTCTTGCGCAAGTGTCGGCAGGCATACGCCACAACATTGCGCAGGACTGTCAAGAGCCAAGCGTCATCGCCTCTCTTTACCTCCCCCGTCTTACGGCTAATGGATTCACACATCCGAAATCATTTGGTGGCTAATAAGCGCGGGACGTTTCCAGTGCGAGCGCCGTAGCTCTCACCCTCCCGCGCTTCGCGCAGTCGAAGCTCCCGACAATTTCAGATCATCATCCTCACAAATCGTCTGTGTGGCTTTCCCCCTCCCCTGCCCTCCCCCGTTTGACAGGGGAGGGGGAAGAGAGGGCGACGCCGGCGATGATCGGGGCGGCGAACAGGCCCAGTACCAGCAACGGGTAGGGCGCGCCCCACCAGAAGGCGAAGCGGTCGAGGAAGGTTGAGGGATCGTCGGCGTAGAGGAAGCGCGCATAGAGAAAGTCGACGATCACCGTGGAGGTCGGCCACAGCAGCGCGGCCAGCAGGGCCGCCTCGAACCAGCGCGGTCCCGTCGTGCGGCGGGCATGGATCAGCGCCAGCATCGCCGCATAAGGCAGCGGCACCAGCGCCTTGTACCATTCGACCGCGCGCACCGGGAGCGTGAGGCCAATCCAGGTGTCGCCCACCGCATTGTTCAGCACGATGAACAGGGCGATCGCCAGCCACAGCGCAAAGGTAAGGCCAGGTCGGATCATGCCGTGCGCGCAAGGCGTTTTAGCTCGGCGAGACAGGCGGCGCGATCGGCTGAAAAGTCGCCGGCGATCCACCAGCGCTCGACGGCTTCGAGCAGCGCGCCGACCTGGGGGCCGGGCTTGAGGCCGAGCGCCAGCGCATCGGCGCCGCTGATCGGCAATTCCGGCAGAGTCCAGGTACGCGCGAGAGATAGGGCGGCCTGCCAATCGTCCGGGCCCTCGAGGAGCACGCGGTCGATGAAGAGGCTGGTGCCCAGTCGGTAAAGGGCGGCGCGGCGGTTTTCCAGATCGCCGGGGACGGCGGGTTCCAGCATCAATTGCAAGCGAAGCGATCGCTGGGTCGACAGTCTTAGCCGCTTGGCGACCGCCGTCGCGGGCAAAGAGACGATCGCCGCCAGCCGGCGCAGCGGATCGGGCGTGTCCTCGCGGGCGATCAGGGCTTTTAGCCGCGCGCTGCCGGCATATTCCGGTAGCCAGTGATCGAGGGCGCCGGCTTCGGCCATCGCCTCCAGCGCCTCGGCCGGCGCGGGTGCCGCCAGCAGGCGTAAAAGCTCCTTGGCGACGCGCTCGCCCGACAGGCTGCTCAAGGTGCCGGCGTTGCGGCGGCAGGCATCGAAGCCCGCGCTGTCCAACGGCGGTTTGCCGTACCAGCCATAGAAGCGGAAGAAGCGCAGGACGCGCAGGCGGTCCTCGGCGATGCGCTGATCCGGCTCGCCGACGAAGCGCACCCGGCCGGCCAGAAGATCGGCGCGGCCATCGAACGGGTCCCAGATCGTGCCGTCGGGATCGGCGTAGAGCGCGTTGAAGGTGAAGTCGCGGCGCTCGGCATCGGCCAGCCAGTCGTCGGTGAAGGCGACGACGGCGCGCCGGCCGTCGGTTAAAACGTCGCGCCGCAAGGTCGTGAGCTCGAACGGCCGGCCCTTCACGATGGCGGTCACCGTGCCGTGCTTGAGGCCGGTCGGCACGACCCTGAGATCCGCCGCCTCGAGCGCGCGCATCACCGTCTCCGGCGGCTTGTCGACCGCGATATCGATGTCGTCGACCGGGCGATCCAGCACGGTGTTGCGCACGCAGCCACCGACGAAGCGCGCGGCGATCCCGCCACGGGCCAGCGCTGCCAGCAATGCCTGCACCGGCGGCTCGTCCATCCAGGGCGGTGTCACGGGTGAAGACTCATGCGGAGCGCGGGCCTCCAGGCCCGCTCATGCTCATGAGCGGGCCTGGAGGCTCGCGCTCCGGCAAGAAGAGTCATGGCGCGAAGAGGCCGCCGTAGCCCTGGTTCTGGGTGAAGAACAGCACGACGAAGCCCGCGATGGTGCAGACAAGCCCGGCGATGGCGAGCCAGGTGATCGGCATGTCCTGCCACGCCGGCAAGGTGCCGGCGAGCTTGCGCTCCTGCTTGATCTTGACCGCCCAGGCCCACAGGAAGAAGCCGGCGGTCGGCGCCATCACCAGCAAGAGAACCAAAAGGATGACGCGCACTTGGCTTCTCCGTCTCTCGCCTAGCGCATCACCTCATGCTGAGGAGGCCGCGCAGCGGCCGTCTCGAAGCATGGGCGACACCCGGACTGAGGCCCACCCTTCGAGACGCCGCGCTTCGCGCGGCTCCTCAGGGTGAGGTCGTGGTGCTGTTGTTGCATGAGCCAAGCATCCCGCTCTACCCGGCGGCGGTGAGGACGAACTGAAGATTCTTGAGCATACCGGCAGTTGCGCCCCAGATGTAGCGTTCCCCGTAGGGCATGGCGTAGAAGCGCCGCTCGCGGCCCTGCCAGATGCGGCTCTGGATCCGGTGGTTCTTCTCGTCGAGGAAATGCGCCAGCGGCACCTCGAACACGTCGGCGACCTCGCGCGGATCCGCACGGGTGGTGAATCCCGGCGTCACGATGCCCACGATGGGCGTGATCTCGTAGCCCGTGCCGGTGCGATAATGATCGACCGCGCCGATCACCTCGACAAAATGTCGCGCCAGGCCGACCTCCTCCTCGGTTTCGCGCAGCGCCGTGGCCACCGCGTCGGCATCGGAGGCCTGCGGCCGGCCGCCGGGAAAGGCGATCTGGCCGGCATGGCTCGGCATGTCCTCGGTGCGCTGGGTCAACAAAACCGTCACACCGGGCTCGCGGCGCACCAATGGCACGAGAACTGCAGCGGGCCTAAAAGTCTCCGGTACGGGTACGACGCCGTTCAGGGAGAAATCGCTGCCGAGAGGCGGCTGCGGTACGGGCAGGCCGGATGCCAAACGTCTGCTGCGCTCGCGCACCCGCTGCACTATTTCGTCAACCGTCATGCCCTTGTTCCAGCCGCATTTCTGGGCTTCCCTCAATCCTAATCCCGCCCGCAGTCTTTCGATCACAGGAGCGCCCCGGTGGCCCCAGACACATCCACTGCAACCGACGCTGACGCCATCGCCGCCCTGGCCGACATCGAACGCCTCGGTGCCCAGTTGCGCGCCGCCCGCAGCGCCATCGGCAAGGTCATTTATGGCCAGCAGGACGTGATCGATCAAACCCTTGTAGCACTCCTGTCGGGCGGCCACGTGCTGCTGATCGGCGTGCCGGGCCTGGCCAAAACCTTGCTGGTGGAGACTTTGGGCGTCGTGCTCGGCATGGAGGCCAAGCGCATCCAGTTCACGCCCGACCTGATGCCCGCCGACATTTTAGGCTCCGAGGTGCTGGAAGAGACCGACGCCGGCCGCCGCTCCTTCCGCTTCATCCAGGGCCCGGTGTTCGCTCAGCTGCTGATGGCCGACGAAATCAACCGCGCCAGCCCGCGCACCCAGTCGGCCCTGCTGCAGAGCATGCAGGAGAAGCACGTCACCGTGGCCGGCAACCGCCACGATCTGCCGGCGCCGTTCCATGTGCTGGCGACGCAGAATCCACTCGAGCAGGAAGGCACTTATCCCCTGCCCGAGGCACAGCTCGACCGCTTCCTGCTGCAGATCGACGTCGGCTATCCCGACGAGACCGCCGAGCGCCAGATCATGATCGGCACCACCGGCGCCACCACGGCCAAGGCCACCCAGGCGCTGACGCCGGCCGACCTGATCGCCGCCCAGGCGCTGGTGCGCCGGCTGCCGATCGGCGAGAGCGTGGTCGATGCCATCCTGAAGCTGGTCCGCGCCGGCCGCCCTGACTCGAGCGACCTCGACGTGGTGCGCCAGCGCATCGCCTGGGGTCCCGGCCCGCGCGCCAGCCAGGCCTTCATGCTGGCCAGCCGCGCCCGCGCCATCATCCAGGGCCGCCTGGCGCCCTCGGTCGACGACGTCGTGGCGCTGGCCGGACCGATCCTGCGCCACCGCATGGCCGTGAACTTCTCGGCCCGCGCCGAGGGCATCACGGTCGAGACGGTGATCGCCCAGATGTGCGCGCGGCTGGCTTAGGGTATGCATTTTCTTCCGGAGCGCGGACCTTCAGGTCCGCTCATGACTCATCTCATGAAGTGGACCTGGAGGTCCGCGCTCCGATGAAGCGGAACAGTTAATCAATGGCGTCCCCCTCGACCACCCTTCATCGCTCGCTCGAACTGGCCGGCACCCTGCCGGCGCTCATGGTGGCGGCCGATCGCGTTGCCGCGACCGTGATCCAGGGTGTGCATGGCAGGCGTCGGGTCGGCCAGGGCGACGCGTTCTGGCAGTACCGGCCCTACCGCGACGGCGACAGCGCCAGCCAGATCGACTGGCGGCAGAGCGCGCGCAGCCGCCATCTGTTCGTGCGCGAGACCGAATGGGAGGCCGCGGCCAGCGTGTGGCTGTGGCGCGACGCCTCGCCCTCGATGCAGTATGCCTCGCTGCGCAACACCGACACCAAGGCCGTGCGCGGCGAGCTCTTGGCCCTGGCGCTGGCGAGCCTTTTGGCCGATGCCGGCGAGCGCGTGGCCGTGCTGGGCAGCGGCATGCGGCCGACCTCCGGCCGGGTCGCGGTACGCCGCATCGCCGAGACGCTGTACGATGAATCGCGCGATACGACGCGCACGCCGCCCAGCCTGCCGCCGCTGGTCCCGCTGCCGGCGCATGGCACCATCGTGCTGGTCTCCGACTGGCTCGACCCGCTGGAGAACATCGAGGCCGTCATCCGCCACTATGCCAGCGGCGGCGTGCGCGGCCATCTCGTGCAGGTGCTCGATCCGGCCGAAGAAGACCTGCCGTTCGACGGCCATGTGAAGTTCGAAGGACTGGAAGCCGAGGGCCAGCACACGATCCGCCGCGTCGAGGCCGTGCGCACCGCCTATGGCGCGCGGCTGGCGGCGCAGAAGGAAGGCCTGCAGCAGCTCACGCGCTCGACCGACTGGACGGTTCATCTGCACCGCACCGACAAGTCGCCGCAGACGGTGCTGCTCTCGCTCTACCTCGCCATGGCCGACCTGCGTCGGCTGAGCGTGGCGTGATAGTCATGATCATCTTTGGAGCGCGGACCTCCAGGTCCGCCCATGAGCATGAGGCGGACCTGGAGGTCCGCGCTCCGGCAAGAGTCGCGCGGCGGCAACCGCGGGTCCGCGTGTCCTCATGCTGAGCCTCGGCGCCTTTGCGTTCGCGGCGCCCGGCATGCTGGCGCTCCTGCTGGCGTTGCCGTTGATCTACTGGCTGCTGCGCATGATCCCGCCGTTGCCCAAGCTGGTGCGGTTTCCGGCGATCCGGCTCCTGATCGGGCTCGAGCCGACCGAGCAGACGCCGAGCAAGATGCCGTGGTGGCTCTTACTACTGCGCCTGCTGCTGGCCACCGCGCTGATCCTGGCGGTCGCCCGGCCGCTCCTCAATCCGCAGGCCGACCTGCCGGGCAAGGGACCGCTGCTGCTGGTGATCGACGACGGCTGGTCGTCGGCGCCGGGCTGGACGACACGCATCGCCCACGCCGAACGCCTGATCCAGCGCGCCGAGCGCGCCAACCGCCCGGTCGTGCTCGCCGGCACCGCCCCCGCTCCACTCGATGCGCCGGCGATGCGCAAGGGCGCCATGCGGCCCGACGAGGCCCGCACGCTTCTGCGCGCCTTCCGGCCCAAGCCCTGGCCGACCGACCGTGCCGCGGCCGCCACCAACATCGACCAGATGCAGGTCGATCCCGGCGCCTATGTCGTGTGGCTGAGCGACGGGCTGGAAGACGAAGGCGCCGCCAAGCTCAGCGAGCGCCTCAGCCGCTTCGACGGCATGCAGGTCATCGTGCCCGACCAGGCGACCACGCCGCTCCTGCTGCTGCCGCCCGCCGCCGAAGGGCGCGATCTCAAGGTGCAGGCGCTGCGGCCCGTAGCCGACGGCCCGCGCAAGGTCGCCATCCAGGCGGCCGACGAGCAGGGCCGCACCGTGGCGCGCATCGATCTCGACTTCGCGGCCACCGCGACCAAGGGCGAAGGCACGCTGCCGGCGCCGCCGGAGCTGCGCAACCGCATGGCGCGGCTCGACATCGAGGCGCAGGGCGGCGCGGGCAGCATGGTGCTTCTGGACGAGCGGTCGCGCCGCCGGCCGGTCGCGATCCTGGGCGAGCGGCCGACCGCCAGCGGCCAGCCGCTGATGCAGGAGGTCTACTTCCTCGAACGCGCCCTCGATCCCTATGTCAGCCTCACGATCGGCGATCGCGAGACAGTGCTGACGCGCAACACCGCCGTGCTGCTGATCCCCGACGGCGCGGCACCGTCGGCCAACGATCGCGACGAGATCGCCAAGTGGATCGAGCGCGGCGGCATCGCCGTGCGCTTCGCCGGCCCCAACCTCGCCACCGGCGGCGACACGCTGGTGCCGACGCGGCTCCGCCTGGGCGACCGCGCGCTGGGCGGCGTCATGAGCTGGGGCCAACCGACGGCGCTGGCCGAGTTTCCGGCCAACAGCCCCTTCCTCGGCATCCCGATCCCCAAGGACGTGCGCATCTCCCAGCAGGTCTTGGCCGAGCCGACGCCCGACCTCGCCGACAAGACCTGGGCGCGGCTGACCGACGGCACGCCGCTGGTCACCGGCGAGAAGCGCGGCCAGGGTTACCTGGTGCTGGTGCACACCACCGCCAACACCAGCTGGAGCAACATGGCGCTGAGCGGCCTGTTCGTGAACATGCTGCAGCGGCTGGTGACGCTGTCGCGCGGTGTCGCGGGCGACGGCGTCAACAAGGCGCTGAAGCCGTGGCGCACCCTCGACGGCTTCGGCCGCCTCGGCGCCCCGCCGGCCGGCGCGCAGATCCTGCCGCCCGACGCCGACGAGACATTCAAGCCCAAGCCGACCACGCCGCCGGGGCTCTATGGCGACGAGAACGCCCAGGTCGCCTTCAACATCGGCGGCCGCGTGCCCGAGCCCAAGCCGCTGGTGCTGCCGGGCGGGGTCTCGACCGACAAATTGAGCGAAGGCGGCGAGACCGACCTGTCGCGCTGGTTCCTGCTGGGAGCCCTGCTGATGCTGCTGGCCGACCTCTTTCTCTCGCTGTGGCTGCGCGGCCTTTTGGGCCGGGCGTTCCGCTTCGGCAGTAAAGCGGGGCGCCAGCGGCGCTGCTGCTGCTGGCCGGCGCCTCGTTCCTGATCGTGGCGCCCGCGCCGAATGCGCGTGCGCAGATACTCTTCGCCTCCCCTTCGTCTCACGAAGGGGAGGTGCCTACGAAGTGGGCGGAGGGGTCAAGACTCATGACCCCTCCGGCCTCCGGCCACCTCCCCACTTCGTGGGGAGGAAGCGGGTTCACCCTCGTCGCCGACCAGGCTGCCAAGCCCGGACCGCCGCCGCTCACCGAGGAGCAGGCGCTGAAGGGCGCGCTCGACATTCGCCTCGCCTACATCGTGACCGGCGACAAGGACGTCGACGACATCAGCAAGGCGGGCCTCGAGGGCCTGAGCGAGATTTTACGCAGCCGGACCTCGGTCGAGCCGGCCGATCCCGTCGGCCTCGACCTCGAAAAGGACGAGCCGCGCCTCTATCCGCTGATCTACTGGGCGATCACCTCGACGCAGCCGGCGCTGTCGGCGCGCGCCTCGGCTTCGCTCGACCGCTATCTGCGCACCGGCGGCATCCTGTTCATCGACACGCGCGACCAGCAGCTCGCCTTCGACCGGCCGGCCGGCGGCAATCCCGACCTCAAGCGGCTTTTGGGCGGCATCGAGACGCCGCCGCTGATCGCCATGCCAACCGACCACGTGCTGACCAAGTCGTTCTATCTCTTGTCGGACATGCCGGGCCGCTGGCAGGGCGGCAAGGTCTGGATCGAATCGGGCAGCGGCCGGGTGAATGACGGCGTCACCACCATCGTGATCGGCGCCAACGACTATGCCGGCGCCTGGGCGGTCGACCAGCGCGGCCGCGGCCTGCTGCCGGTGACGCCGGGCGCCGAGACGCAGCGCGAGATGTCCTACCGCTTCGGCGTCAACCTGGTGATGCATGCGCTGACCGGCAACTACAAGGACGACCAGGTCCAC
>Ga0209648_10005072_pt1 | contig 11233 bp, 8 predicted proteins | sample GraSoi2013_115cm_FD_185830 | JGI IMG/M metagenome (GOLD analysis project Ga0209648, IMG submission 185830) | Grasslands soil microbial communities from the Angelo Coastal Reserve, California, USA - Sample 9_17_2013_115cm (SPAdes) (version 2) | ecosystem: Environmental > Terrestrial > Soil >...
CGCAACGTCTGCCTTCGCGACTGGCGTACATTGAACCATTTTTGCAGACTCATGAAAGACCTTTCTCTTTTCATTTAGTAGTACAGAAGAGATGAGACATTTTGCTTGAAAAGAACGACTCCCAGAAGCATATTGCTGTGTTTCTGGGACTAATAGAGCACTGGGCTATGTGCGGATAAAGCATCTGATCAGGCGGCATATAGCTAACCGCCGCGCTCACCACCAACATTCCCGCCGGGTGGGCCGAAGCGAGCTACACCGGATACAATTTCATCACGGATGCCGAATCGCCCACTGGAACGGAGATCGCTGTGTTCGGCCTGAAGGCTGGCGACCCGCCGACACTCGGCAGGTATTTCGTGCCGCCGCTCGACTCCGACGTTGCGAAGCTGGTCAAGGGGATCGCCAGGATCGACTCAGGGCTGTAGCTCACCTGGAAGACCGAGAAAAGTTTCCGCCTCTTGGGATGGGGGTGCTCCATAGAGGTTCATTCCTTTTTTAGAGATGAACCATTATCGTTTGCAGATGCCGGATGGTAAGGTGATCGAGCGCGATATTGTTGAGCGTCCTGAAAGTGTGCTGGTGCTGCCTGTTGGTCAAAAGAACAATGTGATACTGATAGAAGAATACGACTTGGCTGCGGATACTTGGCAATTGACGCTACCGGGTGGGAAAGTAATCGACTCTTCACTTGATGGGATATGGCAGCAAGCGCAAAATGAGTTGAGGGAAGAGACTGGTTTCCGTGCTGGCAAGTTGGAGAAGCTGCTGGACCTGGGTATGATTCGCAGGAGTGCGAGGCTTTATATCCAGTATGCTGAGGCTCTGTTTGTAGGTAGGGATTTGAGTTGCTGCTTTTATGCTATTGAGGGGTTGAAGATCGCCCGGTCTGTTGGCTCTACTGATCACGTGATAAGAAACTAAACCGAGTACCCACATTGTCGTGAGCAACTGCGAATGATGTCTCGTTTGTGTCGCAAACGTTCTCTAGCGCGAATAAGCTGGGTAGACAAGTCATTGAGATCAGTACAACAGACATTGCCCAACTCAACGCGCTTGAGATAATTCCAGATCCCTTCATCGGGATTAAGATCAGGCGCATAGCCTGGTAATTGCTCCAAATGCAGACGTTTGGCCGCTCCGCGCTTGAGAAAGTCTTTGAGCGCGTTCGCCCGGTGGATGGGTGAGCCATCCCAGATGAGAATGATCTTGCCCGGAATCTTGCGTAAGAGCACACGCAAGAAGCCTACCACCGCTTCTGCATCATAGGAGTCGGGACGCACTTGCATGAACAGTCGTCCATCCAGGGTAATGCCACTGATCGCCGAGAGGTGATCGTGCGTGAGTTTCACCCGCAGGATCGGCGTCTGCCCACGTGGTGCCCAGGTGCGCACGGCCATCGGCAGCAGATAAAACCCCGCTTCGTCTACCCAGAGGATGGTCGCTTTCTCCTGGTCGGCTTTTTTTTTAGTGCCGGCCAACGCTCCTGCGACCACTTGCTTCCGCGCCTCTTCGTTGCGCTGGCTCGCCCGCTCGATGGGTTTCTGTCGGCTCCAGCCCGCCTCACGCATCAACCTCCCGACGTGATCTCGATGGTAACGCACGCCAAAGGTCTTCGCGATCACCTCGGTCACTCGTCTGGCCGTCCACACGTCGCCCCGAAATCCATAGCTCTCTGCTCCTTTGGCTAACAACTCGGGGATGTGAGCCTTCTGCTCCGCCGTGAGTCGTGGGCTCACTCCTTTGGGCGGATGCGCTTCGAGAGCTTCTATGCCTCCTTCTCGCCCTCGCTTCATCCAGTGACTCACCGCTCCTTCGCTTACTCCCAATGCCACAGCTATGTCTTGCTGTGGCCAGCCTTGCTCTTTCAACTTCCAGGCCTGTTTCCGTCGTTCTTCTCGCCAATCGGCTTTCTTTGGTGCTCCCATACCTCCTATGGTATCACACTTTACTTTCTTCTGCTGTTGTCAGTAAGTACAACATTTGGCGCGTAAAAGAGTTGGCGACCAGGCTTCATTCCCAGTTTCCTCATGATAAGAGGATAAAAGAACTGCTAAAGGCTTTGTAGCGTTAGAGTTTTTCAGGGAATAGAAGAGAATACCAGCAAGGGATCACCAGGAGCAAAATGGCGTTATTGGTAATTTGCTCCTGGTGATCCGGCGTGAGAAGAGGTCGCTAAAGCAGCCCCTGGGCTTTTGCAAGGCCATAAGCAGTAATCGTAAATCCATCTGTGAGTTCATTCTCGCGAATCATTCGCTCGAATTCAGGCAACGTCGTGGGTAAGATTTTGACTATACCCTCATTGGTTTCAAATTGCCCATAAGACTCAACCTCCGCATAAAAGAAGTCGTTATATCCTGCCTCAGCTCCTGCATCTGGGTACACCCTTCCCAAGGGAACTAAGTGAGAGATTACGGCTCCAATTTCCTCTTTAAGTTCCCTTTGAGCATTCTCTTCACTTGAAAAGCCCTTTTCGCCAAAACCTCGTGGAATCTCAATATGCCAACTCCGCGTTGCATGCCGAAAGTGGCGAATAAGAAGTACCTGTTCCTGATGAATAGGAAGCATAATAACACCTGGTACGTCATCTCCTACCATACGTATGTATGTCCATTTTTTCTTATTTGGGAACTCAACAGCATCACGGAGGATCATGGCATATTGATCTTGATAGGCAATACCCACTTGTGCCCATTCGGTGGGCAGTTTTTTCTCTTTAAGCCAATTTTCTACTTCCGATTCAGCTTCTCGAATATCTGCTACTTCGGTGAGGATTTTAAACGCTGCTCCGGGTGGGTTCTCGAACAAAGCCGGATGTGCTTCCTTAAAGGCGAAGTAATCTTCTAATGTACCCATGTATAGTTTCCTTCTCTAGGCTATAGGCTCCGGGGGAGTAAGGTTAGGAGCCTTGTCTGGTGAAATTTCACTTTCCCGGAATGCCCTGGTTTCTCTAACTAGACGTAGCAGTTCATCCCATTGTTGTGTAGCATCTCTCATTTTCCCTCTCATCAGTTCTATGCTATTAGACAGCCCTTTGTTTGCACGTTTACTAGCGATGTCTCTAATAACAAAGCGCACAGAGAATGATAAAGCTTTCTTACCAGCCAAAGCAATTGCGCTTCCTCCCACAACTTGGATGATTGGGCCACCTGGTATACCTGCTACTGATATTAAGCCTGCGCCGATCTCGATAACCAACTCAATGACGAAAACCGTTCTGGTAGCCGCTTTGGTCAGATCTTGCGCATACCGGTCAGCTATCAGCTTTGTCATTTGATCTGCAAGCCGAGCGTAGCTATCTTGAACTTTATAAGCCTGGCCCTCTGCAAATGCAGGTATAGGATCTGCAAGCAATTTCTTGAATTGCTCATTGTAATCATTCCATTCACTCATTCCCCTGATTTGATGCACATCCGGGAGACTGAGTAAATCCAAGGATGGAAGATATCGCCCCTCTTGGACGAATTCAAACAATTTGCGTTGTAGCATCTTCGTAATATCTTGAGCTGTTGTGTCTGACGACCTTAATTCATCGGCTGCTTCCTGTAAAGCTGAACGGGGTAAAGAATCGATAGGTGTGAGTAGATAGCCTCCAAGAGCATCGGGTAGGTTACGAGCATAGGCGAGGTCCAGAAGTTCCTTGATTTCACCTGCGAATGGCTTAGTCCTATCATAGTGTCTATCAGCAGGTTTTGTGCCGTCGATAGTAACGAAAGCTTTATAGAGGTCTTCGCGGGTGACCGTTTCATTCTGATTGAGAAGATCAACGGCTTTTTGTATTACAGTACGAAGCTGTTTTTTTAACTCGTCCTTATCATGGTCTTCTAAATCTAGATCCTCTATATACTTTTCAAAGTCTTTCTGAGGAGTGCCTATTGTTAATGCAGAGTTTACAAATCTTCCGGCTACGTCTATATCTGTGCTTTTGTTATTTTGTTCCTCATTCCAGGAGAGACGTACACACTGCATACCTGGTACTTCCGTACATACCTTTTTCCACTCTTCAAAACTGAGCGTGCTGAAATTCAGTTGTTGAACTGGGCTTTTCTCTTTGAAAAGGTAGGGAACAACTACCTTATCTCGAAGCAGCTTTTTAAATGCCTCACGATTATCTACAGCTTTGCGTACTTCATCGGAGTTGCTGCCCTTTTTGGCTGGTAAATAGTCTCTGAAGATAATGGGGTTGTTGAAGAGATACGCTCGGTTAATAACTACCTGGTCACCATTGATGAGCGACCGTATGTACTCGGCCCGCACGATCTCTTCACGCTGACGCTCTAGCTCAGCTGTTACCTCTCCTATTTTTAGTGCCTCTTTTAGAAGATTACGCGGCAACCACTGGTTATCAAGAGCCTGGGATAGAACTGGAACTGAACTCAGTTCATCGCTCTCGATTGCTTCAAACTTAACTCCGTCACGTTCAATAATGGTTCCTTTCAGTTGCCGTTGTTGATCGCCATTCTGGGAAGTGCCTTGTGCCGGTTCTGCCATGGTTATTCCCTCCATCATTGTTGTTGATCATTGTCTGCTAAAGTGCATCCCGCTTTTCTAACTTTATGACATGTTATGGCACCAGTATACTCGAACTACTCTTTCAGTTCAAGATAATATAACGAAGCTTCTTTTTACCATATCATAAACTGGAAGTTTGATTTGAATAGATATATTTGCAAGATGTAGGACTTAAAACTACCGTAATTAAGCAAGCACAAACGATGTGCAAAGTGCAAGTCTTGTGCAATATCCTCACTTCTTCCTCTTGCCATACCCAAAAAACAACTACTATTGCGCCAGGTGGTCTACGAACTACACTCGCTGAAGTGAATACGGATTGGTTTTGAACTGGCTGCTTGATACACAGTCGTGTGTAGCTCGTAGACGCGGCAATTGGTTGAGGTTGACGAAGAAAGGTGTAAACGTTGACTCGTAAACAGTCTCTTGTAGAACAGTTCGGAAAACTGCTTGCTGGTATGTCGAAGGCGGATGTGGAAGTGGTCTTGCAGTTCTTGTATGGAGCTCTTGACAGGCGTGTGCCCAACGCGGCATCGAGCCCTACATCGCCACGGGCCGTGATCCGCATCATCCGAGTTGGTAGCAGCGGTTCGCCCCGTTGCCTGATCCGCCGCCCGAGGACGCCAGTGCTCAGGTCAAGATGGCGTACAAGCTCAGAACAGCGCTGGGCAAAGCGATCTATGGCGCACGCAAGTGTACCGTCGAACCGGTAATCGGCATCATCAAGGAGGTGCTGGGCTTCCGCCAGTTCTCGTTGCGTGGAGTCCTGGCGGCCGCTGGCGAGTGGTGCCTGGTCTGTTTGGCGTTCAATCTCAAGCGCTTCCCTACCTTATCCTGGGCGTAATACGGGGACGATGGCCTCCTTCCAGGTTATGCGGCCACCATCTCTGTCCCTCTTCTGCCGGCGATGGAACAGAAGAAGGTCGACTCTGCCTGTGCCATGAAGGACACGTTCCCTGGGAGAGCAACCGGGTGGACTACTGCTCTGTTCTCTCCGACAAGCTGCTAGGGCTTGCTGTTAAGCAATAGCCTTGGATATGTCTTTATAAGGCTTGAACTGTTGTCTCAGAACCACATCGGCGGCAATGATAGACATGAAATGTAGCTCCCGAATAAGTTCTGTCAACTTTAATTATTTGTCCCTCTGCGGTAAATATCTCAATATCATAATCAGCATCTTCAGGTGGGAGAATTGATACTTCAAAGTCATCTTCATTATGACATGTACTACATAACACTTTGCCTTGCAACCTTAGACTATTCCATTTAGAAGACAGGATGCGTTCCCATTGAAGATAATTTATTCTTAAAAGCTTAATACCTAAATTGATGGAACTGGAAAGATACTCAGCCCAATCGCAAAGGTCTTTGTATTTAAATATCAACCCATTCCAAGTACCTCTATGGGCATTTTTATGAATTAATCGATTTTCGCTTCCATGAATATAGCTATTAAGATCACCATATAAACCTGAAACTTCATTTGCCATTGAATTCGATAAAATTTGTTTATCAACTAACTTTTTGATTAGTCCATCGCGGCCTCTCAATGAAGGTGTGCAATAGTTATTCGCTTTCCACTGATCGAACTCCTGCATATTTTCACAGAAGTTAATTGGTAGAATTAGCTCTTCTATAAAATTTCTCAAAACTTGTAGAGCCTGCTTGTAGTAAAGATGTGATGCGAGGAGAAGCGAGCACTGGATCTCTGTATCTGACTCTAAAATATGCGCCAGAGAGTAAAATGCAGACTCTGCTAGTAAATCGCTCACACATCCCTCCCAGGCGATTACATATTTTGCAGCTTTCCCAAACGTAGCATCTTCAAGAAAGTTGGGAATATTGAGTGTTTGAGTGGCTGCTGCTGGAGCAGGCAATGCTTCTTGTGCATATTCATTAAATTGCTTTGACAAAGCACGAAACTTCTTTTTACCCTCTTCATAGAGATATTGACCGTAAGAAGCGTAAATAGTGCCAGCATGGAGCGCATCAAGAAATTGCGATATATCTGTTTCCTGTTTCCATTGCGATAAGGGTTCCTCAGAAAAAGGAAGAATGTTGATGGCTGTTTCAGGGAGAATACTCAAGTACATTTACCTCATAGTGTACTAATACAAGAATGACAGACACTAGAGATATTATAATACGAAAGTCAATATACTCCTGCTTAGGCATGGTTCAAAGGAACGTGACAGTTCCTCACCACTAGCAAGGTCCAGCCCTGTCATGCTGAGCGCAGCGAAGCAGCTGTCTGCCTCTCGAAACAGACCCTTCGCTGCGCTCAGGGTGACACGGGGTGACTGTTCAAACCGTCAAGTACTTTTCTTCACATCGAACCTTGCCTTAGAAAGGATGGAGTATTTGCTCCTGGTTTAGTCCTTTACTAATTTGTTTATCTGATGGATTATTGATTGCTTGGTCAAGCCTGAGCTTTTCGAGTGCGATTCTTTTTGCAAATATCTCCAGTATCTCGCGCCAATATTTTAAGTCGGACTGTTGAAAAAAATTTGGTTTGTCACAGTGTGCTACAAGGGTACCAATGAGGCGATTTTGATCTGACAATACCGGGTAGACGATTGACGATCTGATACGGTCGCGCTCATGGTCATAAAGTTCACTATATTCATAGTGAGGATCAAAAGTATCTGGGATAACTCGTGGGAATGGACGTTGTGCCAGATACAATTTGGCAGTAATAGTTCTGTCATATATATTCGGATCATCTTGTCGTATAGATAAACTTGTAGGCATACGTCCGTCACGGTTAGCCCAGGCAGCAACAGTGATTTTCCCGTCTAAGTAAGAACGAGTCATGAATGTAACTTCGAACTCAATTCGCTCATTGATATGTTCTGCTTGTGAGAAGTGTGCTTCTAAAGTCTCATACAACGAATGGACTAATAGGCGTATGGAGTACAAAGGATCATGTGGAACATATACCTGTTTGACATCACTTACTGCTTTTCCAATTACACCTAGATGCTCTATATTTTGGGTTATCCAGTTGTCCGTCATTGTGTGAGCAAAGGCAAGTGCTCTCGCTTTTCTATTTTCGCCAGCCTCTAAAGCCTCTGCGAACCCGCGAATGAGTAATGAGGCAAAAACAATTATCGCTATGAGCACAATAGCTACAATTGCATGGAAAATGATAAGAAAAGCGCTACCAATAGAAAACGCTATGGCAATTTGTACACTTAAAAGCGCTGTAGCATATGCTATTAACGCAGTTACAAGGGCCTGCAGACCTATTTTGGTAGACTGAGATAATCGAGAATATGAATGTATTAATTTCTTCATGTAGCCTTATATTCTGATGCCATACCGAATTTTGTGTAATGGTACATAGCAGAAAAGCCCGGAAGCACCGTCTGGACTGAGTTTAGCGCCTTTCTCGCTTCACACATTACACAAAATTCGGTATGGCATCTTATATTTTCTCCTATAATAGCCGTCTTCTTATTATAGCACCTGCATGTTCTAGAATTTCTTGAAAAGAAGGAGAATTAACAAGTGATATAAGCTCTTCAAGATTTTGTACTTTTATGCTTACTGAGAACCCCGATTCTCTGAGAGCCCGACCCATGAAAGTTTCTTGGTCCGCTTCAACAGATACCAAAATAGTTGGTTTGGAAAGAGCCAAAGCCATTCCTGTTTCTACATGTGCCCCAAAACTTGCACCAAGCATGCCAAAGAATAGATCACACTCTCTGACCAGGCGTAAACATTCCTGACCCACTTCTTTTGGACTGAGTTCTTTTTTCCCCCACTTATTAACGTCCCGATGTGGGAGAATTGCTTGGTATCCCAATTTTTCAAATGCTTTTGAGATGTCAGAAAGAGCTTTACGATATTGCCCTAATGGAATGATCCCATGCTGTCGAGGAACATCAAGCAGTTTTAGCTTTTGAGCGCCATCTGAGGAATCTGAGCTAGTTGTACTAGTAGTGACTGCACTAAAAGGAGCAGCGATATAAACTGAAGGTCGTCGTGATGGCAATGATATCAGAGGTTTAGCTTGAGTGATGTGAAATTTGGATGTATGTTCAACTTGGACATTATTTAGGGGCCTGAGTAGTTGTGGCTGTTTTTCATTTAACACATCATTAAAAGCTGTAGGGAAAAGTTCAAGCTGTGTTGCTTTCTTGGAAGTTCCAGAAGAAAGTAAAACTGATAAGTCTCGAGCAATATGTTTGATCACGTCAACGTTACGTGTATCGTAAGTAGAAGTATCTAAAGCAAATAAAGGACATAAATTGAAATTAGATGTCCATACTTCATATTGCTTGTGTAAGCGTTCAATATGGCCCTTTGGAAAGAGAGACTGGTAAGGCCTTGGACGATTTGCTAATCTATTCTCGCAGATCCTAGGCGGGCACATACAATAAATAATCGCAAGAGGTACAACTAGATCTTCTACAAGTAGATTTGCGTATGATGTATAAGTACTAAATGCTCTCGAATCCATAGTGCCTAAATTAGCGAATATTTGAGCAAAAATATCTATATCTTCATAGATTGAACGATCAACAACGAAATCTATACCTTTTCGAACAGCCTCCTTAATGCTACGGGCCTTGTGACTGAGAAATGCCATTTGAGCTTCGAATGACCAGCGGTTGGGATTTCGAAAGAGATCTTCTATATAGCTAGTATCATAGCCAACTGTGGGGCGAATCTGCCAGCCGAGTTCTCTAGCTAAAGAATGAACAAGTGTCGTCTTACCCGAGCCAAGATTTCCTGCTACACAAATTATGCGACTCACATTGAATCTCCTAAATATTATGCTTGCTATTGGATAAACCATTATTCGGATAGAGTAAGCTTTGTAGTACTTCTTGGGCAAAATGAGAAGAAATTCCATGCTGCTTAAAAGTTTCCTCGACATACAATGTAGCTCGTGCCCGTTCTGAGGCGTGTAAATCACACATACCGCAGTCAAAGAGGCCCTCTGGTCCTACGGGACAAATATCCTTAACTTGCTTCTCTTCAGTAAAATAGAAAGGACGCAAAATAGGAATTTCTCTGTTGTGTTTACGGAAAACTATAGGTTGCATTGTTTCAATCTTTCCTTTATGAAAAATATTCATAAGAAGAGTAGCCATCGCGTCGTTAAGGTGATGACCAACTGCTAATGCATTTAGTTGCAAATCTGAAGATGCTTCTGCTAATATCCTCGCGCGAATGGGCGCACAACCTCGGCAAGGTGCCTTCCCTTGCTGAAGCAGCTTAGCTGCTGTATCTCTGGTATCTGCCGTGAAGACTTGAAGAGTAAGACCGTATCTACTATGTACAAATTCCTCCAAACGAGCTACCTTTTGAAGATTCATATATTGATTAATGTGGATCGGGACCATATCGATGTTAGGTAAGTACCCAGAATTAATAAGAATTGTGATAGCTTCTAGTAAAGCTAAAGAATCGGCGCCGCCAGACAATCCTATTCCTACTCTACTCACATTATCTAACATGTGCAGCTGATTTATAGTCGATAGCATGCTAGCGATACCAAATGGCAAGTTGTGTTTCACACTGGTCGGCACGTTTTCTATTTTTAAAAAAGCTTTCCCGGCATTTGTATTCTTGATGTCCACAGCAGCTTTCTCCAAAAGTTCTAAAATCATCAGCTGTCACGTTTGCTAAAGAACACTTTAGCACCTAGAATATATAAACGTTTATAATGCCCAGTTGTTAAAAAGCGATTTAACTCATCTAGGATATGACGTTGCATTTCGCACATCGCTTCATTTCTGATAGAAAAGTGAAATTATATCGCCATTTTACCATATTCCGCAGCCTATTCTAACGGTCTCAAGTACAGAAGTAGAAATCGTATCAAATCTTTTCGAACTGACTTCTTAAGTGGATAATACACCGTTTCCTATGTTAGGATATCTGATAGAAAGCATTGAGCAACCGGCTCTGTCCAGTTATCACCAGATAACTTTTTCGTGCTTCCAAATTTTGCAATGATATGAACTGCCTTCTCAGGCCGCACCAAATCAACCGACCGGTGTTTTTGTGGTAGACTGCCCGTTAACCGGTAGGTTACAGGTTCGAATCCTGTTCGAGGAGCCAAATGCCCTGGAACTGGCTTCCAGGGCATTTCTGTCTTGGGAACACCAACCCGGCCTTGTTGCTTGAATACTACAACCAATTGATACCTCCCCGGTGCATACACATGAGACCAGTTCGGGAATAGGAGCCGTCTCTCGAAAATCCCCCTTTTATGCACGAGCGCACACAGCGATACAACTGTATGAGTTACTCACAAAGAGAGAAGAGACCTTGTGAGCGTAGGTTTCTCCGCGTTTCACATGGTGAGGCTTACTTCTTCCCCACAGCGCAGCGCAAGGAACAGGAGCAGCTAGCTACACATCGGTATGTGGTGTTCTCCGTTGTTTGTCCGTGCGCAACCATAGTGAGACGTGTGCCGGCTGCATCGTCTCCTGCACCACTGCCAGCAAATGCTCACGCAAGGCTGCCAGATCCACTTCATTGCGCAGCGTGGCGCTGAACGCCTCTAATGTCTTGGCTGCATCGTACTTGCGGCGATAGAAACGGCGGTCAATGATGATCTGGAGACGATGGCGCAAAGGTCGGAAGAGTGCAGCAATGGCGAGCGTCGAAGCAACAATGACCACTGGAGACTGCGAGGCCTGCCCGGTAAACAGGCGCACAAGCGACTCGAGACCGATTACCAGGCCAACGTAGACCAGCACCA
>Ga0209648_10005073_pt1 | contig 11233 bp, 10 predicted proteins | sample GraSoi2013_115cm_FD_185830 | JGI IMG/M metagenome (GOLD analysis project Ga0209648, IMG submission 185830) | Grasslands soil microbial communities from the Angelo Coastal Reserve, California, USA - Sample 9_17_2013_115cm (SPAdes) (version 2) | ecosystem: Environmental > Terrestrial > Soil >...
TGTGCACCTCATTCAACACAGGAGAGTTTGTAGCAATCCATGGCAGATGGGCTACAGGGGCGGTTTTAGCATCACGATGGCATTTCCTCATGCAAAAGCCCACTGCCAGGGAATAGACCCTGTCCTACCTGCTACCAGTATAAGGAGGAAGCGTCATGAAAACGTCATGAGCAGCGTTATGAGGAGTAGCTCCAAACCGTGAGCGAGATAAGAGCCAGAACGCGCTTAGGAGGAAACACACCGACAAGGCTGCACCCTGGCAGAGCCAGCATCTGGATTCGATGACGCGTGTCGGCATCTTGAGCTGATCCTCTCGATGACCGGGCGAGCCTCGTCTGAAGCCAGTTTATTCCCCTTTCAAGAGTCAGGAATTCCCTCAACCACTCTCAAGAGCAATTCGCCAACACTGTCAAAGGTGACTGAAAAAATGCAGGGTGTGAGCGTGTTTCCAGGGGCCTGTACACGAAGAAAAAAGAGCTGCAACCAACAAAGATTGCGGCTCTTTTCATATGCACGTGTCACCAGGGAGTTGCGGTAGCACGAAACAACGCACCTAGACAGCAACCGCTGCTCTATGTGAGAATAAGGCATGGCTATCATTCGATTAGAAACATACATCAACGCTCCGATAGAGCGCTGTTTCGATCTCTCGCTGAGCGTTGACTTGCATCGTCACTCTGTAGCACATACGCACGAGCGTCCAGTTGCTGGTGTGACTTCAGGCGTGATGAAACTGGGTGATACTGTGACCTGGGAGGCCATGCATTTTGGCATCAAGCAGCATCTGACGTCAAAAATTACTGCCTATGAACGACCCTACCGTTTTACCGATGAAATGGTCCGGGGAGCTTTTCAGGAACTAACGCATCTTCATGAATTTGTTTCCCAGCCACCTGGGACGCTCATGATTGATCTGTTTGCGTTCCATGCTCCCTTGGGTATTCTTGGGAAGTTGGCTGAGACGTTGGTTCTCACATGCTACATGAAAGGACTGCTGCTCACCAGGAACAGGTACTTGAAACAGGTTGCAGAAGCGGGGACTGATGCTGCGCTTCTCTAGTTGGCCTTCAGCGCGCATTTCCCCAGGAAGTCACGTTACCGGGTGCTCTTGGGCAGGAAGCACCCACGGGATGCGCAACGAGATGCATCATGGGAAGAAGCCCGGAAGCAAGAGACAGAGCACGTGGAGACCAACGAAGCTGCGGGTTCGGGAGAGAAGATTTCTTCCTTGTAAAATACCATACCGTATGGTATAATATGAGAGAGAGTCGTGCGAAAGCGCAAAGGAGGAGAGAAAGAACGATGGCGCTTATCACCAGGCGCAGATGGTTACAAGAAGGGCTGGCTCTTCTTGAAGAGGCGGGAGCCGAAGCGCTGACGATCGAGTCACTGACCAGCCGACTTGATGTAACGAAAGGGTCCTTCTACCACCACTTCACCAATTACCAGGACTTTCAAGAAAGTTTGCTGGTGTTTTGGGAAGAGGAAGGAACACTTCGCATCGTCCAATTGGCAGAAAAGGAGGCTTCACCGTCAGAAAAATTGGAACGGGTGCTGCAAGCGAGCTTACAACCTTCCCGGCTCGATGTTGCTCTGCGTGCCTGGGCATGGCAAGACGAGAGGGTTCGCGTTCACCAGCAACGGATCGACCAGCTGCGACTCGCTTATGTCGAAGAGGTGGCATACGCACATACGGCTGATCGTCTTTCCGCCCGGCAGCTCGCAAGAGTGTTCTACAGTCTCTACGTTGGCAGCCAGCACATCATCCCCCCCATCGAGGGTGAGGACCTGAGAGCTTTGTACCAGCTAGCGCAACGCTGGTTTGAAAAGGAGAGCCATTGATGTTCGTCGTCATCTACACCCCTGGCCCAGCCTGGCTTCAAGGGAAGTCGGTTCGTGAGCAGCCTTTTTATCGGGAACATGGCAGGTATATGCACCAGTTTTTTGCTGACAAGCGGCTCATCATGGGCGGTCCTTTTCTGGACAATCAGGGTGGACTGGGCATTCTCGATGTCGCCAATGAAGCGCAGGCGCTTGAAATCCTCGCGCACGATCCCGCCGTGTTGGCGCAGTTCCTGGAGGCCCATGTGCATCCCTGGCATGTCGCCTTCAATCAGTACCCGGCCCAGAGCTCTCAATCAGGAGCCTGATGCGGGCGTGGTCGACGAGGCGAGAACCAGGCCGTGGCCATGGCAAAGACGATCGGGATGCCAAGCGGGTGAAGCTGGACCGCCAGCCGGGCATATTTCTGTGCTTTTCCCACTTTTCTTCTACAACCTCGTTGCGCATCCCGTGGGAACGCGATATTTCCTGTGGTTTGACTCGATTAATTGCCAAAAAGGGCAGATATGCGTCAGCAGAGAGAACTGGGCAAGGATATGCGTCAGTGAGACGGGAGGTAATATAGCCTCGCAATTGAGGACTCACCTTGCTTCTCAGTTTTTGCTTGTGCATTTGTCCTCACCACATACCGAGGGTCGGAAGGACGCAGCGCTCGCTTGCAAGGTTCGACTTTAATTTTTCGATGGACGATCATTGAGTGTGGAGTAATCTGGTAAATACCCTGAAACCTTGACATTTTTTGCCCCCAATCATGCACATTTGCCCTGAAATATGCACATTGGGACAAAGGTTCCTAGGCAAGCCGCTCCCTATCTGGTATACTCTTCCTAAAGTTGTAAATTGTGTCCCGTGTCTCAGACGATACTTCCCGTTGGTACACTTCATTTACCGCTTGTGCAGGAGGGATACCGATGGTCGCACCGGCTATGGAAGGTATTGATCTGTTCAAAATTGCGGGCCGCTCCATTTCGGGCTGGATCCCCAGCTTTAAGACGGGCACGGCTTCTCATGTCCGGCAACCGTTCTGTAGCAAGCTCGAAGAACGTCTTCTTCTGTGGCTCGAATATCATCCCCAAGTGGCCAGCTACGCTCGTGGCGACATTGGCTCTCAGTTTGCGACCGCCTACCGCCTCCCCATCCCCAAGAACGCGCCTTTCGCGATTGGCTATACGTTCGAGGACAACCCCCATGACTACCTGCCCGATGTCGTGGGCAGTCTGTGCCCTGGCAACCGTGCGAACGAGACGAGCTTGCGGCCATTGTTTCCTCAGGATGTGGTATCACTACTAGTTTCTGAAACCATAGCGTTTTCTTGAGTTTTATAGCGATCCATCACATCATTTCCACTTTTTTGATGCCTGGTTAGAATACCTATGCGAGCACATTTCCAACTGAACAATGTTTGCAGGTTCCGCAGTAAAACCGTCCTGCGGGTAAAAGCATTGCGGTAAGAGAGGTCTGACCCTCTCGTGCGGAAGCTAGCTTCCAATAGGCAACTAGAGGAAGTAGAGGCACCCGTAGTCGTGCCAGTACGGTTTCCGTACAAACAAGAAGTTGATGCAATAAAACGCAAGACTTCTTGATACTATACTCCTCTCGTGTTGGGGAACTCATCCTCGATCCCCAACCGCAGAGAAAGGAGACTATGCCCAAGCCGTCGCAATACGCCCTTGTCTGGTCACATGCATCCCAGCATTACGAACTCCACACACAAGGACAACTGATTCAGTGCTTTCGCGAAGGCGAGGAAGCCACGTTCTCGCGCTGGTTAGATGCGCACACCTCCTTTGCGTTTGTGGGACAAAACGGACGGCTCTCGGTGCTCAAAGAAGCCCGGCCTCGTGGAAGCGGCTATTGGTACGCCTATCAGAAGCAGGGCCGACAGACCCGGAAACGCTACCTGGGCCGCTCAAACCAGGTGACGTTCGCCCGCTTAGAGCTGGTAGCGCATATCTTGACAAACCGACCTGAGCCCTTCTCTTTTGCCCCTGAGCCTGGCACGCCGTCATCCGAGGCGCAGGGAATGCTGCTTTCCAGTAAACTCTCTCCACCTCGCTTGCCGCACGCTCTGGTGGAGCGCACTCGTTTGCTTGCAGATCTGGCTGCCATAGGCTCTTACCCGTTCACGCTTGTCTCGGCTGCTGCTGGCAGTGGCAAGACAACGCTGCTCGCGACATGGGTAGCATTCCAGAAGGCGCAGGCAAACAGCGGAAGGGCACAAGGAGCCGACCAGGCAGTGGCCTGGCTCTCCCTTGAGGAACTAGACGATGATCCGATCCGCTTCTGGGACCTGGTCATTGCGGCCCTGCGCCAATGCCGCCCCACTCTTGGAGAGACTGCGCTCGCCCTGCTGCATTCACCCCAGTCTCTCCCACTCTCGACCGTCTTGACGGCATTGCTTCATGACGTTGAGCGGAACACCCAGGACATCATCCTGATTCTGGATGATTACCATGTGATCTCTGATCAAGCCATCTGTGATTCCATGAGCTTCTTGCTCAATCATGTACCCAGCACCCTGCATGTGGTGCTGGTCGGCCGCGCTGACCCGGATCTCCCTCTGCCCAGGTTTCGCGTGCGCGGGCAGCTGTTTGAGATCCGTGACCAGGATTTGCGCTTTACCGAAGCCGAGACCGCCCACTTTCTGCGCCATGCGACGGGTTTGCCCCTTTCAGAGGAGGAGGTAGCCACTCTCTCCCGGCGGACGGAGGGTTGGATCGCCGGGTTGCAGCTGGCCACGCTCTCCCTGCGCAAGCGACCAGATTATGCGGCTGTTGTGAAAGACTTTGCGGGTGCCCACCGTTATCTGCTGGATTATGTGCAACAGGACATTCTCGCGCCGTTGCCGACGCCTCTCCAGGACTTTTTGCTTCAGACATCGATCGTACCTCGCATGAATGCAGCTCTCTGCCAGGCCGTCACCGCCGGTGCCGGTGCGTCTGAGAGCCAGGAGATGTTGCAGGCACTGGAGCAGGCCAATCTCTTCCTCGTGCCGCTGGACTCCGAGCGGCAGTGGTACCGCTATCATGAACTCTTTCGTGAAGCCCTCCTCGCCCGTTTGCATGCCAGTCAACCCCAGTTAGTGCCGCTATTGCATCTGCGCGCGGCCAGGTTTTATGAAGCTCAACATGAGTGGCGCGAGGCGATTACGCACGCGCTGACTGTGCCTGACCATGCCTACGCCGCTTCCTTGATGGAGCAGGCAGCGTGGCCGTTCTGGCTTCGTGGAGAGGCCAGAACGATCCATACCTGGGTGTTCTCCCTGCCCGATGCCATCCTGCGGGCGCGCGTTCACCTGGCTCTGGATGCCGCTTTTCGCTTCATCGATTCGGTGAATCTCAGCACTGATACGCGGCATGATAGTGTGGTTGCCCAGGTGGAGAACACCTTCACACGCATAGAAGGGCTCCTGCGCGAGCAACAGCGCTGGGCCTTCTCTGAAACCGAGGTGGCGTTGACCCGCCGACGTTTGCACCTGTTGCGGGCCTTGATCGAACTCCGAGTGATCCTCCAGCAGAACGATGGCAACCGCCTGCGGGATCTTATGCGTGAGCTCGAAGCGCTGCCCTCAGATGAGAAGCCGTGTTGGACGATTATCCCGCTCTATATTGCGTTCTGGCTGACGACTGTGTATCAGGGGTATGGAGTTGCCCTGATCCCCCGGCTGTGTGCGGCCAGACAACGCCTGTTAGAGATCGGAGACCTCTTGATGACCACCCGCCTCTCGAGTTGGCTGGCTTGTGTTCGTGCTCTCTATGCCGCACAGTTACGCCAGGCGCAGCAGGACGCTCGCTCAGCCCTCGCACTGGCGAAACAGATCGGTACGTACACCCCATCGGAAGGCTATCTGTATTATTGCCTGTTTGTGGTCTCCTACGCCTGGAATCGGCTGGAAGAGGCATCGGACTGGCTCGCTCAGTTGCTGCGCCTTGCGCAGGATTGGCAACACATGGAACTGCTGGTCGTAGGAGAGACCTGTGCAGCACAACTGGGGCTGGCACGGGGAGATCTCTCCGCGACAGAAGAAGCGCTGCACCGGCTCGAAGTCCTGCTTGAGCAGAGTGGTTTTGCCCATCATGTTCCCTGGGTCAACGTCGTGCAAGTCCACTTGTGGCTGGCACGGGGCAATCTGGCTGAAGCATCCGCGTGGGCAGCACAAACGACCTTCTCACCCGAGTCCTGGAATCCCTTACACCGCTGGGAACTCCTGATGCTGGTGCGGGTCTTGCTGGCCCGGCAGCAGTATCAGCAGGCGGTCGAGACGCTCTCGCGCTTCAGCCAGTACCTTGATCGGGAAGGGTCTATTGACACGGTCCTCGAATTTCTGGCGCTCTCTGTCGTATCCCTGCATCATGCGGGCAACAGCGCACAGGCGGCACACGTCGCGGCACGCCTGTTTACAATCACCGAGCCAGAAGGCCATCTGCGCGTCTATCTGGATGCAGGGACACCAATGCGACAGGCACTCTCCGCGTTGCTTGCTGACGCACATCCGGGGAAGGATGAAGCGCCCGCGGAGGATGAACCCGGTAGCGCGACTGTTGCCATTGCTCGACCCTACGTGTTGCGCTTGCTCGCAGCCTTTGAGCAGGAGGAGCAGAAAAAAAGAACGCTCTCCATCACTCTCTGGCCAAGACCCCTCACGCATCGTCTGTTCCAGGGCGCGTTGCTTCTGCCTCACCTGCCCTCGTCGAGCCACTGACCGAGCGTGAGCAAGAAGTCTTGCGCCTGCTGGCAGCAGGTGCCTCCAATCAACAGATCGCCGCAGCACTCGTGATCCAGCTTTCCACCGTCAAGAAACATGTCAGCAACCTGCTCGCGAAGCTGGGAGCAGAAAGCCGCACGCAGGCGATTGCCCAGGCGCGTGCCTTTTCCCTGCTGTGAGGATGTTCCTCCCCAACACCCACCTTCTTTCCCAAGAAAATGCTACCCCAGGGTAGACTTTTGGTGACTGTTTGTGCCTCATCTCTGCGCTATCCTTGTGCATGTGGAGATCACGCAAGGAGAAAAAGCTGATGAACTACCAGATTCGGATCAGAGGACATCTCGATCTCTCCTGGCAGGACTGGTTGGCGGGACTTCAGATCGTGCATGAGCCATCTGGCACCACGCTGCTTTCCGGTCCCTTGCCCGATCAGGCAGCTCTCTTTGGCGTGCTGCTCAAGATCAATCGCCTTGGGCTCACCCTGCTCTCACTTGAAGCACGGAATGGAGCCGCTCCGCACGAGACAGGGGATGATCTCTGACAGAACATGGGCTTTAGCCCGCCGCAAGCCTCGGGTCTTTAGAACCAGTGGTGAGGCGATTTTCAGGCTTTCGCCCTTGCCTTTCCGGTTTTTTCTCTGCTACAAAGAAGAGATGAGTACCTTGAGAACTGAATAACGTACGGGTTGCATAGCGAAGGGCTATGCGTAAAAACGTTACCGCGTTACCCAATGTACCAAGCTATTTGCTGCTGCGAAGGCACGGGTACCCAATCCACGGCCTTAGGAAGTGTGGCAGCCTCAAAGAATAGCGCCAGGAAAAGCCTCCCACTCCTCTGCTCTGGCAGAGAGGGCGTCGAAAGACGCAGGTGTTGATCTTCCTCAAGACGCCAAAAACGGAAGTTGTGGGCCATCTATCCCTTTCTGAAAGGCATAGGAAGATCAACGGGCAGGGCACCGCCCAGGACCCAGACCACATGGATGGATGTGCTGGTTCCACGCTTTTCCTCCTCCACTACGATGTGCGCCGGGTCGTGGTCACGCCACATTTCTCAGCACGTCGCCTACAGAGGAGAGGCAGAAGAAGCTACTGGGCTTTAGCCCATGTGGAGTGTCACAGAAGCAAAAGGAATGCAGAAGCTTTTCTGGTTGCGTGAGCACGGGCCGCGAATGGTCCTCCCGCATACGCGCGTCCAGCGGTCACATTTCTGCGCGATGGTTCGTCAGAATAGTGACGCGCGAAAACACCACTGGAGTCTGGCTCAAAGAGCCGACTGCGGTGAAGTCGAGAAGGACACAAAACACGCTGTTTTACGACATGTGAAAGGTAGGTTATGACAATGGCTGATGAAAAAATTCTGATGGTGATGGTGGCAGTCACAGATATGGCGAAGGCCAAAGCGTTCTACGCGGAGCAATTGGGCTGGTCTGTCACCAAAGACTACGGACAAGGCGATCGGCACTGGGTCTCTCTTGAGCTCCCAGGAGGAGGCGCCTCTCTGACTCTGTCGACGATGCATGAACACATGAAACCTGGTACGATGACGCTCTATTTCTCGACTTCAAATATTGAAGCGGCGTACAACGAGCTCAAAGCAAAGGGCGTCAAGGTCAACGAAGTTAAGGATGACCTGTATGGCCCGGGCTCTGGCGTCAAGTGGTTTAATCTTGAGGATCCCGATGGCAACCGGTGGCTGGTGGTTCAGTCCTAGTCGCCTCCGCGATCTTCTGGCGATCATTATTCCCATGATCGCTGTGACCAACCGCTTCAACCGTCAACGCTCCCACCAGACAGGGAGCAGGTCAGAACTGATCAGACGACTGGAGACGGGCACATCGGCGCGAAGCTGGATCATTCGAGGCGTCGCGCCGATTGCCTTGCCACCTATGCCTCTTCAGAACAACGACCGTAAGAGAGAGAGGTCCGGGAAACGTGGAAAAATCGATCAGAGCGTCCTTGTGTTTGCATGTTCGGGACGCCCAGAAAACGGTCCAGCCTGCCGAAACAGATCCACCAGCATCCCCGATACATGATGAGCGAAAAACCTTCAGGATGCCTCACGCTGTGAATGGTTCCCCCTTTTGGGCCGCCCATGGCCAAAGCGCTTGTACATTTCTCCGACGGGCAGAAGTAGGCCCTTCTGAGGGATCTGGATTCCGGGGTGTCTCGTTCCACTTCATCGTGCAGTCTCGCGAAGCGGTGGACGAGGTCATGGGCAACGCTGTGGCGGCTGGTGGCGGCGTCGTGAAGGAAGCAGCCGTCGCCCCGTGGGGATACTTCGGGTACTTCAGCGACCCGGACGGCTATCTCTGGAAGGTCGCGTCCGCTTCATAAATGGAGTCAGTTCGGGATCAAGAAACCGTCGGTGGATCTTGGCCTTCCAGCCAGGCCCGCGGTGTACCTTCTCCCGAACTCACGTCCTTTACGAAAAGGTGAGTCGCACCCGAGAGCAAAAGAGAAGAAGTTTTGCCAATCCTTCTGTGTTATACTGCTCCTTTGTACAGCTAGGAGCGGAGACGCGAAGGGCCTGAACAAAGGCGTTCCGACAGCGGAAGCCAGGTAAAGCCTGGTTAAAAGATCCGGAGGGAACATATATCAGCATGGTTCAAGAATATATCGAGATTCGTGGCGCCCGCGAGAACAACCTCAAGGATGTCTCGCTGAGGCTGCCCAAGCGCAAAATCACCATTTTTACCGGCGTGTCTGGTTCGGGGAAGTCATCGGTGGTATTTGATACCATAGCAAACGAAGCACAACGGCTGTTGTTCGAGAATTTTAGCATGTTCATTCGCAACTTCCTGCCACGCTATCCTCAACCAGACGCCGATGCGATTGAGAACCTGAGCATGGCGGTGATTGTTGATCAGAAACGCCTGGGTGGGGGATCGCAATCGACGGTGGGCACGGTTACTGACATCGCGTCTGTGTTGCGCCTGCTCTTTTCGCGGATCGGTAAACCCTACGTGGGCTATGCAAATGCGTTTTCCTTCAACGATCCCCAGGGCATGTGTCTGGAGTGTAATGGGCTTGGCCGCAAGATCGGCATTGACCCCGAGGCGCTGATTGATAAAACAAAATCGCTGAACGAGGGAGCTGTCATCGCCCCAGGACTGGCCGGCTGGGAAAGCGATCTTTATGTGCGTTCTGGCTTCTTCGACAACGACAAGAAGATAGCCGATTATACAACAGAGGAACTGGACCTGCTTCTCTACAGCGAACCGCGCAAATATAAGGGTCTGGCGTACAACACCTATGAGGGTCTGGTGTACAAGTTCAATCGCAAGTTCGTTGCGCGGGACATCCAGACGCTCTCGTCTCGCATACGGCAAAAGGTCGAGCCTTTTTTGAAGCTCGGCCCCTGTCCGCTCTGCAAGGGTGCCCGGCTCAACCAGGCCGCCTTAAGCTGTAAGGTCAAGGGGTACACTATTGCCGACATGGCAGCGATGGAGGTTGATGAGCTTTTAGAGGTAGTCAAGGGTATCACAGAACCGGCGGCGGCGCCAATCGTTCGCACGTTGACCGAACGGCTGCAACATCTGGTGGAGATTGGCCTGGAGTATCTCAGCCTGGATCGACCCACCGATACACTGTCTGGAGGTGAATCGCAGCGGGTCAAAATGGTCAAGCATCTTAACGGCAGCCTGGTAGATGTCATGTACCTCTTTGACGAGCCAAGCATCGGACTTCACCCGCGCGATGTCCATCGTCTGAACGAACTCCTGGAAAAATTGCGCGACAAAGGGAACACGGTCATTGTAGTAGAGCACGATCCTGATGTGATTAAGAGGGCCGATTACATCGTCGATATGGGACCATATGCCGGGAGCGAAGGAGGCAAGATTGTCTATGAAGGCGATTTCACCGGTCTGCTCCAAGCCGATACGCTGACCGGCAACCATTTGCTGCGTAAGAGGCCGCTTAAGGAGAGCTTTCGCCAGGCGACCGGGGCTCTGCCAATCGTCCACGCTACGGTGAATAATTTGCAGGATGTCAGCGTGAATATTCCCACTGGCGTGCTGACGGTCATCACTGGCGTGGCTGGTTCAGGCAAAAGCTCGTTAATCAATGAAGCCTTTCTCAGTCAGCACCAGGAAGCAGTGGTGATTGATCAATCATCCCTGAGCACTTCCAGTCGCTCCAATCCCGCTACCTATACCGGCATTATGGATGAGGTGCGCAAGGCCTTCGCGGCAGTCAACAACGTTGACGCTGGTCTGTTTAGCTTTAACTCCAAGGGCGCCTGCCCTAACTGTCAGGGACTCGGTGTAACCTACATTGACCTCGGCTTCCTTGAGGGGGTCAAGCTTCCTTGCGAAGTGTGCGGCGGGAAACGCTTTAAGGACGAGGTATTGGCCTACACATTGAACGGGAAATCCATTGCTGATGTTTTGAACATGACCGTTCACCAGGCACTGGCGTTTTTGAAGATTAAAGAAGTGCAGTCAAAGCTCCAGGCTTTGAGCGACGTGGGTCTGGACTACCTGACCCTCGGCCAGCCCTTGAGCACCCTCTCTGGCGGAGAATGCCAGCGGATTAAACTGGCCAGCGAACTTCACAAGCAGGGCAGTATCTATGTCATGGATGAGCCGACAACTGGCCTGCACCTGTCGGATATTGGTCGCCTGCTCACCATCATGAACCGGCTGGTAGATGGCGGGAACACAGTGATTGTGATTGAGCACCATCT
>Ga0209648_10005074_pt1 | contig 11231 bp, 12 predicted proteins | sample GraSoi2013_115cm_FD_185830 | JGI IMG/M metagenome (GOLD analysis project Ga0209648, IMG submission 185830) | Grasslands soil microbial communities from the Angelo Coastal Reserve, California, USA - Sample 9_17_2013_115cm (SPAdes) (version 2) | ecosystem: Environmental > Terrestrial > Soil >...
CTCGGCGACGATTGAGACCCGAGTCCCGAGATGTTCCGCCTCCGCTGCCTGAACTTCTTCGGAAGCAGCCTGCGCTCCGTGCCTAAGTCCGCCGAAGAGGTCAATTTCCCATGAGGCGGCGACACCCAGATCGAGGTAGCTTTGATTTCTATCAAAGCCCGGCAACGTTCCCGCAACACGTCCAGTCGGGCTTTCAAGCGACTGGCGGAAGGATGTCGACTGCGCGTTCAGCGCGCCAGAAGGCTTCAGTCTCGCACCTGCCTCTTTGGCCGCCGCACGCGCCTGCTCCACGCGCGTTACCGATGCCGCAAGATCGAGGTTTTGATCGAGGGCGCGCTGAACGATGCGAGTTAGCTCAGGATCGCCAAATCCCTCCCACCAGGTGTCGAGCGGCGGGGCCGGCGCTCCATCCGCTCGCATCGGAGCCGGATTATGAAAGGGGCGTATTGTCGGTGTCGGCGCTTTGTATCTCGGTCCAACAGAGCACCCTTCGACAAGGGCGACAAGTGCAAGAAGTACGTAAACCCCTGATTTTACGCTCCGTGTCATCGGGTTCGATGCAGTGTCGGCGCCGTGACTGGTGGTGGCCTGCTCCATCCGTTTGCTCACTTGGATGTTGGCCAACATCTAAACGTCGCAGAGAAAATCTTGCGGTACCGTTCATGCACAGGGTGGCTCGTGATCGCTGGGCGCTTAACTTCCCGAAGCCAAATTGGCGAGGTGAAACAGTATTAGCAGTCAGGGCCGGAGCACAAAGTCCCGGGTATCTCGTAAGAAGCGGTCCGAAAGTTTCGAATCGGTCACAATCCGAGACAGCATCATACTCCCCACCAAAGCCGCGACGATGGCGTGGGCCCGCGACTTCCTATCCTTTGCTGGCAAGCCTTTTAAGTGCTTTTCGACAAGTGAAACGAACCTCAAGACACCTTCGGAGGCCTTGTGCCGCGTTTTGCCGCCTGCTCGCCACAGTTCAGTGCCCAGCGCCGGCAGAGGGCACGCATTATCAAAGTCATCGCGGTGAACACTGGACAGATACTCGGTTACGAGTTCCGCAATCGCCCCTTCGTCCGCCGAGTGTTCCATCGCCTGGAACAATCTTTCAAGGCTTCTTTCAAGCGCCTCCGTGACCAGTTCGTCTTTTGACTGAAAGTGTTTGTAGAAGCCGCCATGAGTCAGCCCCGCCGATTTCATCACATCAGCGAGGCCGGTACCGGCAATCCCGTGCTGGTTGAATTCCTTAGAGGCCTTACGAATAATCCGCGCTCTGGTTTCTGCCGCTTCTTCTTTTGATTTCCGCATCGCCCGTTCAACTCCCAGCCAACAGTGTCTAGCCCCCGCTATCTTAGATGCTAGACATCATCTATTGTTGCAGATTTGGGCAAAGAGGCCGTCGGGCCGTGTTCGTAGTTCTGTCAGCCGCGGCATCGAGGATTTTGCAGTCCTCGCCGCGGCCAAGGAGCATTTAGGCTCGACAGAGTGACTCGTGTCGTCCGGCTCTGAGTGTTCATAGCAACCTTCGGGGATTTCTTCGATCAGCCCAAGGTCGCGGACGCTAGTCGCAGAGCAGCAAATTTTTCTGCATCGTTTAGATGTTTACAAACATCCAAGTGAGCAGATGGACACACACATGTTCGGTCTAAAGGAGTGACGGCAATGGGTAGGCTAACGGACAAGAACATCCTCATCACCGGCGGCAATAGCGGAATCGGGCTGGCCGCAGCGCAGGAATTCGACCGAGAGGGCGCGCGCGTTGCCATCTGCGGCTTGAATGAGGGGTCGCTGCAGGCGGCTAAGGAGACGCTCGGAGCTGGAAGTCTCGCCGTTCGCGCGGACGTCAGCAATCTCCCTGACCTCGACACGATGTACGCCACGATCAAGCGCGAGTTCGGGCACCTGGACGGCGTCTTCGTAAATGCGGGTTATAGCGAGTTCCTGTTGTTCGAAGACGTGACCGAGCAAAGCTTCGACAGGGTGATAGCCGTCAATTTCAAAGGGGCTTACTTCACGATTCAAAAGGCCTTGCCGCTACTCAGGCAAGGCTCGTCTGTAATCATCAATGCGTCCGTTGGCGCGCGCAAGGGGTGGCCGACAACCTCGACCGTCTCGACCTGCAAGGCAGCAGTGGTCCATCTGGCTCACATCCTCAGCGCCGAACTCGTGGACCGCGGTATTCGCGTGAATACCCTAAGCCCGGGCCCTACGGACACGGCGATGTTCGGTCGCTTCCCAGGCGAAGAGCAGGGCGAGGCGGTTAAGGGCGTCCTCCGAACCAACAATCCAAGCAAGCGGATGGCCGATCCGTTGGAAATCGCGAAGCTGGCAGTTTACCTCGCGTCGGACGATTCTGCGTACGTCGTCGGGGCAGACTTCTTGATCGACGGCGGGGTCACGGCCATTTCGGGCGTGGGCGCCTGAATCTCGTTGTAGAGAGTGGAGACATCAACAACACGAAAGGAAATTAAAAATGGAAACGAAATTACAAGTATCCAAGAACGTGGCCATAAACAAGCCGGACGAGAAACAGGGAATGAAGGTACGCACGGTTGTCACCGGCCATGACGCCAAGGGCCGGGCTGTTTTTGTGCAAGACGAGCAGGTTGATGGGACGCCCATCCCTGGCATAGGAGAGCTCGCCTTCCTATGGAATGCCGATGAGCCCGCAACCTACCCGAACGCGGGGAACAATCCGGCGGCGCCCGGTATATTCCCACCCGTAGGTGGCATTCGCTACATCATAGGGACGTACTTGCCCGGCGTGATTGCGCCAGAACCCACTCCCGAGATGCACCTCGAGGATGGCGACGAACCCGGCGGAGCTAACGACGGCTTTCACAGGACCGACACGACGGATTTCGGGGTCCTTCTCTCCGGCAACATGGCACTCGAGCTCGACGATGGCGCGGAGGTGGTGCTGTCTCCCGGCGATGTCCTAATCGAGAACGGAACTCGGCACCGTTGGCGCGTCGTTGGGGACGTGCCGGCCACCTTGGCTTCTTTCATCATCGGAGCCCGCCGCCATTAGGTTCCGGCCTGCGCGTGAGGTGGCGACTGCTATGACACGTAAGGTCTGGACAACGGCCGCTCCGATGCTTATTGGGACCGGGTGGTCTCAGACCGGACATAGTTCAAAACATCTTCCTGCGAGTTGCGACCGATTGGTCTCATTAGCACTAAATCTTGCAAAACGACCGGAGGCTCCGGGAAATGCCGAACAGGAATCAACTAAGGAGAAAGAAATGAAAACACCACAAACGTACCGAGCTGCTTTGATCGCAACTGACATCATCGATTCACCGCCCCAGAAGCATAAGTCTGCGCTCCGAGGCCTGATGCAGCGTCTCGGCTCAGCGTTTCTCGCGTTTGCGCTCGTCATCGGGGTGGCCGGCTCTGCGGCTGCCGGCGAGACTCGAGACGAAACAGCCGTTCGCGCGCTCGTAGACACCTTTGCTAACGCTCTCGTTCAGAAGAATGCCGAGCTCCGAGCATCCATATTCGCCGAAGATGGAACCTTCGTGACGCCGCAGGGTGACTTTCTGCAAGGGCGGGTTGCAATGGTGAAGGACTTCGGTCCCGAGGCGCAGCAAGCCGTCAACGAGAGGACGCAAGCCGCGTTCTCCAACTACCGGGTCCGCTTCATCAAACGCGATGTCGCGGTCGTTGATGCTCTGCTTACCGTGCGCAATGTCAACGGTCCAAATGAGACGATTATCCCCGTGGTACCGGTCAACTTTTTCTTCGTGGCTGTCCGCCACGCCGATCGATGGCTGATCCAGGATGGGCGCGCGCACTTCGCGGCCGCGCCGCCTTCGAACATGACCAAGTCCTCGAGGTGATCACTTTGGCCTGTCGCTAGCTCGTAAGGTGTCCGGTTTTGGTAGCTCGTTATCTGTCCGCATCTTTCTTGAGAACTTGGCCGCCGTGGAATCGTGTTACGCGGCTTGCTCGGTGGTTTGGACGATCGTTCCGTCTGGGCGATAGTCGGGACCGACTTCGCAGCCCGCGAGACCGATCGCAAGCACGCAAGCCGCCGCCGACAAGACCGGCATACCGGAGCCGCGCTCTGTAGGGTCGAACACGTCGGCTTTGTTCTTTCCGGCACGGCTACAGCCGCTTTCGAAGACGGACGGATCATCGAATTGCACGCAGGTGAGCTCTTCCATATTCCTGCGTCGCGATTAGAGGCCCAATCCTTTCAAAAGAACTTCGACCTGCCGTTCTATCCTTTGCCGATCGTAGGAAATCAGAGCCGCCCGAGAGATGCCCGGGATATAAGTCGCAATGATTTGCGCAACAACCGCTGGCTCGAATTCCTTGGGGAACTCGCCGGCTTCCTGGGCGGATTTGAGAAGCCCGACTAAGCGGCCTCCGGACGCCGCTCTCTCGCCCATGAGGTACTCGCGCAGCTCTTTTTCATCGAGCACATCGCGGGACATGCTGCCTGCCCACAGGCAGAGGCCTGGTCTTTTCGGGTCGTCCATCTGGTCAAGGACTATCTTGAAAAACGCCCGAACGCCCAGCTTCGCCGACGGCTGCGAGAACAGGGCAGTCTCGCGCTGCCTGACCACCGTAGCGCGATAATGCTTCAGACATTCAAGATAGAGGTTCTTCTTGCTTTTGACCGTGTTGTAGAACGATCCTTCGCCGATCTTCATCGCTTTCAGCAAATCGCGCAGGGAAGTGTTTGAGTACCCCGTTTTCCCAAACACACGAGTGGCTCTGTCGATAGCCTTGTCGTAATCGAATTCGATCCCGCGTCCCATATCCGCACATTATCACACTTGTAGCATGCGATAAAGAATTGTCTTGACATCGGAGAGAGGTCATGGTCATTCATCGCTGGCCTTGGAGTGGGCGCCACCGTAATGCACACGATGAGCGCGGCGTTAAGCACGAAGCCCGGTGAGGTCGCCCGTGCTAGGCCTTCCTTATAGGCGGCCTCGATTACCTAGCAATGTGTAGCAGTCGCTAAAAAATGTCTTGACAATGATCAGGTTCACGATTATGTTTGTAGTGGATGCTACAACAACAACGCCACGATGGCAAAGATGTTATCGGCTCCAAGGGGCACGCTCTCTCCCGAAACGAAGCGAGGAATGTCACCTCAAAGGGGGCTTTACTATGAGTGCAATCGCTAATGGGACCGCGGTCTCCGAGACGTCCCGGCCTTCCGTTGGAAGCCCCGGCGTTTTCACCTCTCGCAAGAGAGGGCGGGGTTCTGCGTCCGCCATGAATTGGGTCGCGCTGCGAATGCTGACAGGCGATCGCGCCAAATACCTCGGTCTCATTTTCGCTATCGCCTTTAGCACTTTCTTGATCGCCCAGCAGTCCTCGCTTTTCGTGGTGGTTATAAATCGCACGCGTTCATTCATTGTCGATGTGACTGACGCGGATATCTGGGTTATGGCCCCGGCGACACGTTATCTCGATGAAGTGTTCTCGTTGAAAGACAACGACGTGGACCGCGTGCGCAGCGTGCCAGGCGTGAGATGGGCCGTTCCTTTCTACAAAGGCTCGGCGCGAGTCATTGCGGCCGACGGCCAATTCCGCCAGACGACTCTACTTGGCGTCGACGACGCCTCTCTTGCCGGCGCTCCCGAGCCGCGGCGGATGGTTCTAGGATCAATCGAAAATCTGCGCGATCCCGACGCGGTCGTGATAGATCTGCAAGGTTATCACTCTCTCTTTCCAGGCGAGCCCCTGACACTCGGCAAGACGCTGGAGATGAACGATCACCGGGCGAACATCGTTGGCATCGTCAGCGCTTCAGTGCCTTTCGGGCCGCTGCCCGTCTTCTACACCCGCTATAGCCTTGCGCTCGATTTTGTCGGGCGGGAGAGAAAGCTTCTCTCTTTCGTCCTTGCGAAGGGTGCCCCAGGGGCTCGGCTGAGCGACGTGACTAAACGTATCGACGATCAAACCGGCCTTCAGGCGCTTAGCAGCGACGAGTTCGGATGGATGACGATCTGGTATTACATCCGCCACACGGCTTTCACCACGGTGTTCGGGATTACGGTCGTGGTCGCCATCATCGTTGGGATGGTCGTTGCAGGCCAGACTTTCTACATGTTCACGCTGGAAAACCTCAAACAATTCGGCGTGCTGAAGGCCACCGGCACGACCAACGGCCGGATCGTCAGCATGATTCTGTTGCAGGCGCTGCTCGTAGGTGCGCTCGGTTATTCGATCGGACTCGGCATGGACACTCTCGTTTTCGTGGCCATGTCTCATAAAGAGGCGACACGCGACTCTATGCTCTTCTGGCAGACGATGGGGCTCGCCGCGGGGCTTGAGGTGCTGATCGTGCTGATTGCAAGCTTGGCAAGTATTCGCAAGGTTCTTGTTCTTGAGGCTGCAGTCGTTTTTCGAGGATAGGCATCATCATGATTCACGCGGTAGTGTGCACGGATATCGAGAAATGGTTTGGCGCGGGCGATACGCGCATCCAGGTGCTGCGCGGGCTAAGTCTGGAGATCCCCCTGGGAGAAATGGCCATGATCGAGGGGCCGTCGGGGTGTGGAAAGACCACGCTGATTTCGATCATGGCAGGGCTACTCGACGCAAGCGGCGGCGGCCTGGAGGTGCTTGGCGCCGATTCCACATCGATGTCGGCAAGGGAGCGTGTCGAATTTCGCAGGGATAATATCGGGTTTGTTTTCCAGCAGTTCAACCTCTTACCGGCCCTAACTGCGGCAGAAAACGCGGCCGTGCCGCTTTTTGTGGCGGGATGGAGGCGACGCGAAGCCATTGAGAAGGCCTCCGAGTTGCTTGCAACGTTGGGCCTCGGGCACCGAACACGATCACTGCCTTCGCAGCTGTCCGGCGGGGAGCAACAGCGGGTGACTTTTGCCAGAGCGCTCGTGCATGAACCGCGTCTAGTCATCTGCGACGAGCCCACTTCCGCGCTCGACGCCAAAACTGGACACCTGGTAATGGAGCTTCTGTCAGAAATTGCGGTACGGCCCGACCGCGGTGTGATCGTGGTGACGCACGACAGCCGGATTTTTGAGTTTGCCGGTACCATCGGCCATATGGAAGACGGGCTCGTCACACATGTTGAAAAGGGCGAGAGCATCGGCGGCCCTGTGCCAGCGGGAATTGCACAGGGCGTACAATCGAGCCGCGACCACCGGAGCTAAAAATATGAAAAGTTATTTCTTACCTCTTCTTGCCATTCTCTGCGTTGTAGCCGCCGTCGGCTGGACCTATAGCGTCCGGCCCATTCATCAACCGACGCTGCCGTCAGCCCCGCCGCCGGAGTCTCCTGCCAGCGGAGGAATCGCAGGAGTCGGCCTTGTCGAGCCTGAATCGGAAAACGTTCAAATAAGTTGCGCCGTTTCGGGTATGGTCACAGGTGTATACGTAAAAGCCGGGGACCGTGTGAACAAGGGGCAGAGGCTCTTCTCGCTCGATGATCGCGAACTCACCGCCGACCTCGGGGTGAAGAAAGCCGCTGCGGCTGGAGCGGAGGCACGGTTAAAGAAACTTGAGGAGGAGCCCCGGCCGGAAGAAATTCCGACCGCCGAAGCCAAGGTGACCGAGGCGACCGCACTGCTGGCCGATGCTCAGGTGCAAGTGCGGCTTATCGAGAGCGTTACCGATCGCCGCGCCGTGAAGGAAGAGGACGTGGAACGGCGTCGGCTGAATTACCAAGCCACTGCGGCGAGGCTGGAACAAGCGAAGCATGACCTGGCGCTCCTCAAGGCTGGCGCCTGGGGGCCCGATATCGACATTGCGCGGGCCGATGCCGCTCAGGCGGCCGCCGCGGTCCGGCAGGATCAAATCAATCTCAGCCGGCTCACGGTCGAAGCGCCCGTCGATGGAACCATTCTACAGAACAAGGTCCGTCTCGGACAATACGCGCAATGCGGTCCGCTCGCAGAACCGCTGATGGTTTTCGGCGGAGGGAAGAACCTGCACTTGAGAACCCAGGTGGACGAGAACGACGCATGGCGCGTCCGCGACGGTGCGCCGGCAGTCGCTCACCTTCGCGGCAACAGCCAGGTCACCTACGCTTTGGAATTTGTCCGGTTTGAGCCCTATGTCGTACCCAAGGCCTCGCTGACCGGCGACACGACTGAGCGAGTGGATACGCGAGTGCTGCAGGTAATCTACCGCTTCAAAGATCCGAAGGTGCGCGTTTTTGACGGCCAGCAGATGGACGTTTATATCGACGCGGCGACTCGGGGGCCACAGGAGGCTACGCAATCTTCACGGGTGGGCAAATGAAAAACGCATCGGCATGGGCAGTGGCTGCGTTGATCTGGATGGTTGCCGGATGCACTGTCGGTCCGAATTTTCACCGCCCGCAAGCAGCGGTCCCGCCACAATGGACGACGCCGGCCGCGCGCGGCGTGTCTCCAGGCGTCGAGACGCAGACCGATTTATGGTGGAAATCTTTTAAAGATCCCAAGCTCGATTCCTTGATTGAGCGCGCCGTCGCGGCGAATTATGATCTCAAGCTCGCTACTGCTCGTGTGGATGAAGCGCGGGCCGCGAACGGCCTGGCGAAATCTGAGTACTATCCGCAGATCAACGGGACTTCGTCCACGACCCGCAACCGCGAGTTTGCAGTTGCTCCTTTGCCGGGTCCGGGCGGAGGGGTAACACCCAGGCCCGTTGCTTTCGATCTCAGCAATTTCAGAGGCGAGTTCGATGCGTCCTGGGAACTAGACCTCTTCGGCCGCATTCGACGGGAGGTCGAGGCATCCAAGGCCGATCTGGCTGCTTCCGAACAGGATCGCCGCAATGTACTTGTGACGCTCCTGGGGGATGTCGGCCGGTACTACGCGGACCTGCGCGGCTTTCAGGCCCGTCTGACCATTGCCGAGCAAAATATCGCGACCGACGAGGACACCGTGGGACTTACCCGCTCTCTTTCCAAGGCGGGTCAGGCCACTGAACGCGACGTGGCTCAGGCTCAGGCTCAGCTCGAATCGGTGCGTGCCCAGGTGCCTGTCCTAAAGAGCAATATCGCAACTACCTTGCATCGGCTCTCCGTACTGACAGGACAGCAGCCGGGCACCCTCGATGCCGAGCTGGCGGAAGCAGCGCCCATTCTCCTGGTGCCTCCCGATGTACCGGCCGGCCTTCCCTCGGATCTGCTGGAACGCAGGCCGGACATTCAACGGACGGAAGCGCAACTGGCTGCGGCAACCGCGCGCGCGGGGCAAGCCAAGGCGGATTACTTCCCTCGCTTTACCCTGCTGGGAACGGCGGGGCGCCAAGCCTCGCGGCTTCATGATCTGAGTTTGGGACTCGGCAATTACTTTTCGGTCGGACCTTCGATCTCACTGCCCCTGTTCACAGGAGGGCGCATTCGTTCGAACGTCGCTGTTCAGGATGCCCGTCTGAAACAGGCGGCGATCACCTACCAGTCAACAGTGCTGGCCGCGCTTGAGGAAACCGAGAATGCGATTGTCAACTACGCGACGGAGCAGGATCGCCGTGACCGGCTTGACGCCGCTGTGAGCGCGAACAAAACGGCTTTGGAGTTGGCGAATGTACAGTACAAAGCCGGGCTCTCTGACTTCCTTACGGTGCTGCAGTCGGAGCGGGACCTGGACGCGACCCAGGATCTGCTGGCTCAAAGTCAGGCGTCCATCTCCACCGATCTCATAGCTCTGTATAAGGCACTCGGAGGCGGATGGTCCGTTTCGCCGAAAGCTCCAAACACACCGTGACGAGAAGCGTCTTCGCCGCGTTGACACAGGGCGCAAAATCAGGGCTTTTGCACTATAGATCTTTTTTTTGCGACGGTTAGATGTTAGAGGACATCCAAAAGGGACACACGGATGGAGCACACCACCACCAGAAATTGCACTCGCCATGGGAGGTCTCGTAATGGTTAAGAAACTAACTCCCCAGGCGCAAGGGCGGAGGTCTGATATGGGCAACGAATCGAGGCGGTCGAACGATGGAAAAACCAATGGGTCTACCACTGAAGGCACCAAAAGCATGGGCAATTCCCGCGATTCGAGGCCAACGATCACCGCTTCCGAGCGGGCTTTGAACGGTGCGATCCTGGCAGCGGAGATCAGCGAAAGCTATGAAGAGCACCTCGAAATCTTCGATCACTTCTACGCTGACGACATTCATGCAACCGCTGACGGGCTGAAAGAACCGGTGGAGGGAAAGGCTGCGGTCCGAGCGCGGCTCGCGGGTTTCCTTGTTCCGCTTCACGTGTTCGCCGAGATTGGCGGCGTTTCGGTCTCGATTCAGTGGAGCCCGCTCACAGGCGATCGACCAGATGAGACGCATAGCGCGTGGACGCTGGAGCTTCGCGGCGTTACGGGCGCAAGTTGCAGGGTAACGTGGTGCTCTCGGCGAAGGTGGCGGGCGGGGCGCGTTCTCTCGGAACACCATTATGACCACCACCAGATCGGTGGGCCGCTCACGTTTAGCGACCTTCGCTTAAGCGGCGGTGAGACGGCAGGGAATGTGTCAACGCGGTTGGCAAAGCCTCAATAGGCCGTGCCGAATGAGTCTTACAAGGAGAAGAGAGACCAATGAATCTATACGAGCCTAAACATCTCGCGGACAGTATGCGCGTCGTCCGCAAGAACACGATTGCGATTGCCGAGGACATACCTGAAGCGCAGTACGACTACCGCCCGACGCAGGACAGCCGTTCTGTGCGCGAAACCCTTCTTCACATGGCTTCGATGACGCTGTTCGATCTTCACATTCACGAGGAGCAAAAGCGCACCTCGATGGAAGGTTTTGACTTCCGGGGGTTCTTCGCCGGACTTCCGACCAACGAAAAATGCTCGCTTCCTAAATCCGAGATCGTGGCAGTGCTGCGCGACGGCGGGGAACACTGGTGCGATTGGGTCGAGAAGCTCCCCGAAGCGCGGGCGGTCGAGTTCGTAACACGCGGAGGGGCCGGTCCAGGGGACAAAAGCCGCTTCGAGATGCTGATCGGCAGCAAAGAGCATGAGATTCACCACCGGGCTCAGCTGATGGTCATCGAGCGCCTGCTCGGCATCGTGCCGCATCTGACGCGGAATCGCCAGCGGCCGCAGGAGTCCGCTCAAAGGAGCACCACCTAAGGGCCGTCGTTGGCCGCAAAGATTTGGGATTAGGTTGCTCAAACCAAGACCTAACACTAGTCTCTGGCAGTTCTAAACAGTCAGGTAACTAACTTATGAACAAAAGAACGAAGGGAGACGCCGTGAGGGGAGACGAGGTTCTCGGCAGGACGCTGAGCCAGACGGACAACGGGCCGTCGCCGG
>Ga0209648_10005076_pt1 | contig 11230 bp, 9 predicted proteins | sample GraSoi2013_115cm_FD_185830 | JGI IMG/M metagenome (GOLD analysis project Ga0209648, IMG submission 185830) | Grasslands soil microbial communities from the Angelo Coastal Reserve, California, USA - Sample 9_17_2013_115cm (SPAdes) (version 2) | ecosystem: Environmental > Terrestrial > Soil >...
GTAGTCGCCGGGCACGGACAGGCCGAGGGTGGCCACGTCGCGCCGGAGATCGCACGTCCAGCGGATCGGCGTCATGCCGTGATCGGAGAAGACGAACATCCGCACGTCGCGCCGCGCGCGTGTGGCCGCCTCCCAGACGCGCCGCAGCCCGGCTTCGTACCAGTCCACCGTCCGCTTGACGTGCTCCGGGTCGTGGATGTGCCAGTGGAGCTCGGCGTCGAGCCCGGAGAGATAGAGGAACAGCACGCGCGCGTCGGTGGCGGCGGCACGCGTGGGCGCCAGATCCAGGATCTGCGCGTCGGTGTGCGCGTGGTAGTTGTAGCACTCGTAGCGCAGACCGTGCCCGCGGAAGGCGTCGAACAGCGAGGGGCAGTCGAGACCGCCGGGCTGGTAGATGTCGCGCTTCTCCGTGAGGTCGAAGTACGGCAGGTGCGCCACCGGATAGTCGTAGAGCGAGAAGTAGCCCGAGTAGCCCGAGAGCCGCCGCGCGGCCGACTTGAGCACGCGGCGCGCGACGCGGCTTTCCACGAGCGGGCGCGGCAGCGGCGCCAGCGCGCGCGTCCAGCGGAAGGGCGAGCGCTGGGGGTCGAAGTAGAAGAGGTTCCAGTGGCCGTGCTGGCTCGGCGTCCGCCCGGTCAGCAGCGTCGGGATCGCTCCCGAGCTGTAGCCGAGGATCGTCGTCAGCCAGCGGCGGTCGGGCAGCACGTCGTCGAGGAACGAGCGGTTGCGGACGACCTCCCAGCCGAGCGCGTCCACGAGCACGTAAATGGAAAGCGGCGTGTCCATGTCTCCCTCAGTTGTTGCGAACGCACCAGCGCCAGAGCGCCGTCACGGCGCCGCGGGCGGCCTCCGGCGTACGCGGGGCGGCCCGGTCGGGGAGCGGCAGCAGGGACCTCACGTCCGTGGGCGCGCGGCTGCCGTTGCGCGCCAGGTCGACGTAGGCGAGAGCGCCGGCGGCGTAGAGCAGCGCGCGCGGCGTCGAGCGCCGGGCCAGCGCAAGCGCGCGGAGCGGACTCACGGCCAGGGGCGCGCGGTTGGGATGCACGGCGAGCTTCGCCCACTCCCGCAGGCGCCGGGAACGCGACGGCATGGCGGTCCAGCGCGCCAGCAGCGCGTTCAGCGGCGCGCGGCGGCCCGTCAGCTCCTCCAGCTCCCACACGAGGAACGCGCTCAGCGCGGGCACCCCGTCGACGATCCGCCGCTTGAGCCACGCGCGCTGCGTGCCGGCGTTCCCGTGGGGCAGCAGAGGCTCGCCGCTGGGGTCGAGCTTGGCGCGCGCGGCGCGCTCGAGCTCGCGCTCGAAGTCGGCCGGGAGTCGGGCCGCGAGCCTCGGCGTGCTCGCGAGCAGCCGCGCGAAGGCGGCCGGCCGCTCGGCGTAGGACGTCGCGTGGGCGCCCGCGAAGGCGAGCGCGGAGCCCGCGAGATCGAGCACGAGCTTCACCCGCTGATACGCGATGTCGAGCAGCGCCTCGCCGGCCAGGCCGTCGAGGCGGTCGTAGGCCTCGAGCTGCTCGATCGTCCGGTTGAACACGAGGTGCAGCGCGTCTTCGCGCGGGATGCGCTCGGGCCCGAACGGCGGGATCGCCCTCAGCAGATCGGGCGGGCCCCACACGACCTTGCCGTGTGTGGCCAGGTCGTAGACAAAGATGGAGGGGCGCGCGCGGTGGCGCAGGTAGCCCACCTCCACGGGGCCAAACTCGATGTCCACGGAGACGCTCGGCGCGCCGAGCCGCGCGCTCGCCTCGCGTCCCCAGTCGCCGACGCGGCGGCGCAGCGCGCGGTAGTCGGTCATGCGCGGCACGACCACGAGGAACTCGATGTCGCCGAGCACGCGGAGGTGCCCGTTCACGGCAAGTACCGTGCCCTCGCCGCGCGAGAAGCTGCCGGTGAGGACCAGCCCCACGAGCTTGCCGGGCAGGCGATCGGCCAGGAAGCCGGCGCAGCCGTCGACGACGCGGCGCATCGCGCCCTCGTGCTGCGCGTTGCGGCAGAGCTGAAAAGCGTTATTCATAGGCGGGATCACGCGGCCTCCACCACGCGGCGCCGCGCGAGCTGCTCGCGGACGACGCCGGCCGCCGTCTCCGCCATGCGGTCCACGCGCCCGACGTTCAATAGGACCAGGTCGGCGAAGGCCTTGGTCGGCTCGACGTAGGCGGCGTGCGCGCCGCGCACGGTGGCCTCGAACTGCGAGAGCACCGAGCGGCGGGTGCGCCCGCGCTCGTTCGTGTCGCGCGCGATGCGCCGGGCCAGGCGCACCCCGTCGGGGACGTCGAGGAACAGCGCCAGGTCGAGCAGCCGGCGCGCCTCCGCCTCGTGCAGTAAGAGAATGCCCTCCACCAGCAGCACCGGCCGCGGCTCGACGACGGCGTCCTCGCCGATGCGCCGGTGCGTGCTGAAGCAGTAGCGCGGCGGCCGCGCGGGCAGCCCGGCGCGCAGCGCGCGCAGGTGCTCGAGGAACAGCGGCGTGTCGAGCGCGTCTGGCACATCGTAGTTGAGCGCCGCGCGCTCGGCGGCCGGCAGCTCGCTGCGGTCGCGATAGTACGCGTCGTGGCAGAGCATCGCCACGCGCTCGGGGCCCAGCGCCCCGGCCAGGGCGCGGCAGAGCGCGGTCTTGCCGCTGCCGCTACCTCCGGCCACGCCGACGACGAAGGGCGCGCTCACGCGGTGGCCTGCACCGCCGGCGCCGGCGCCAGTCGCGCGTAGAGGGTCTCGTAGCGCTCGGCCACCGTGCGCCACGTGAAGCGCCGCTCGACGAGCTGGCGCGCGTTGCGCGCGAGGGTGTTCGCGAGCAGTGGCTCGCGCAGCAGGCGCCGGATCGCGCTCGCGAACTCCTCGTCGCTCTCGGCGCTGAGCACGTGCTGGCCCGCAACCACGCCCGGCAGCCCCGACAGCGTCGGGCGCGAGGCGACCACCGGCGTGCCGAGGGCCATGGGCTCGAGCAGGCGTGCCGTGCGGCCGAAGCCGGCGTCGAGCGGGCTCACGTACACGGCGGCGCCCCACACGCTGGCGCGCAGGTCCCCGAGGCTGCCGCTGACGCGCACGCCGGGCAGGGCCCCGAGCGCGCGCGCGGCGTCGGCGGTGCCGACGGTGCCGGCCAACAGCAGCTCGGCCCGGGGCACGTCACGGCGCACGCGCGGCAGGATCGCGCCGGCCAGGCGCCGCGCGGCCTCCACGTCGCGCGGGGCGGAGAGATCGCCGGTGAAGACGAGGCGCCAGGGCTCGCCGCTACGCCGGTAGGTGTGTTTGACGTCGTCGATCCCCGCGGGGATGACCTCGACGCGTTCGAGCGCCACGTGCTCGGCGAGCGCACGGCGATCGTCCTCGCTCTCGACCACGCAGGCGCTGGCCGCGCCGAACCACGTGCGCGCCCATGTCGTCTCCACGCGCTCGTCGAGGCGCGCGGCGAGCCGACGCCAGGCCGAGCTGCCCGCCCGGCGAACGTCGCGTGCGCGCAGGGTCGCGGACTCGTGGCACGCGAGCACCGTCGGCGCCGCCGCCGCCCGCGCCAGCGGCGCGAGCAGCGCGCCCTCGAGGTGGATCACGTCCGGCGCGAAGCCGCCGGCGACCCAGCGGACCAGGCGATCCAGCGCGCCGAGGGCGTCGGCGGGGCGGCCGGACAGCGCGCGGCGCCAGCGGCCGCCGGGCACCGTCTCGACGACCGCCGCGCGCGAGGCCAGCCAGCCGCGCCGGGCGGGGGTGTCGCCGCCCCCCGTCCCCGCGACGATCGCGACGGTGTGGCGGCTCGTGAGGTGATCGACGAGGTGCGAGGCCGCGAGACGCGCGGCCTCGTGGCACGGCAGATAGGGCAGCCGTGGCGTGACGAACAGGACCCGCATGGGTTACGAGGCCCGCGCCGCGACCCGACGGGCCGGGCGAACCTCTTCGAAGACCGTCTCGATCGAGCCGAAGGAAAACGCGGCGAGCAGACCGGCGAGCTTGCGCTCGGTGGTCGCCAGCCCGGTGTAGTGACGGAACCGCTGCACGAGCGTCATCGGTGGCCGCGGCTGGTCGGGATCGAGCTCCCACGGATGCATGTAGAAGACGGCCGGTCGCTTCTCGCGAGCGTTGACGCTGGCCAGCGCGCCGTGGATGAGGGCGGCCGGGAACAGCCGGAAGAATCCGCCGCCGAGGGGCAGGTTCACACCGGCGCAGCGCGCGGTGCCGACGGGCACCTCCCAGAAGTCGATGCCCTCCACGCTCTGCGCGACGTGAGGGAAGCGCGGCGCGTCGGGGAAGCCGTAGCGGTCGTGGACGACGGGGTACATGGAGGAGTCGTAGACGAAGCCCTCCTCGATGAGCACGCCGAACGCCCACGGCGTGTCGCGCCGGATCGAGTAGTTCGGCGCGCGATAACCGCGCACGAGGCGGCCCGCCGCCTGCTCCACCGCGTGCTTGGCGCGCCGGACGTCGGCGCGGAAGCCCGCCGGTCCCAGCCGGTACACGGGCGTGTGATCCCAGCCGTGGCTGGCGATCTCGTGCCCGCGCTCCACGATCGAGCGCACGAGGCGCGGCTGGCGCTGCGCCACCCCGCCGAGCGTGAAGAAGGTGCCGCGCGCACGGTGGGCGTCGAGCAGGTCGAGCAGGCGCTCGGTCTGTCCCGCCACGCGGCTGGGCAGGCGCTGAAGACCGTCGACGCCGAGGGCGGCTTCGAACTCGTAGCCGTGGTAATACTCCTCGACGTCGACGGTCAGTGCATTGACGACCGTCTCAGGCAACCCGGCCCCCGAGCGTGCGCGGCACGAGGCGCCGCCACGACGGCTCGTCGTCGGCGACCGTGGTCAGCGTGCTTCGCTCGTCGTCGTTGAAGATGACGCCGAGGCCGCGCTGGCGGCCCACGACGTTCATGCAGTCGCGCAGCATCTCCCGCGGCGTGCGGTTGGCGCGCACGACGACCACGAAGCCGTCCACGAGGTCGCGCAGGATGCCGACGTCGGGGTACGGCAGCACGGGCGGCGTGTCGAGCACGACGTAGTCGAACCGGTCGCGGAGCGCGGCGAGCAGGCTCGCCAGGCGCGGCGACTTCAGCAGCTCGTACGGCATCGACGAAGCGGTGCCGGCGGGGATGACGGCGTCCACGCCCATGGTCGCGTCGAGCAGGTAGGTCGACAGCCCGCGCGCCGACGGCACGCCGAGGGCGCGTCCCACCGCCGGGTGACGCAGGTCGGCCTCCACGAGGACGACGCGCGCGTCGGGCGCCTGGGCGAGCGCGCCCGCCAGGTTGAGCGCCGTGATGGTACGGCCGTCGCCGCGGCCCGGGCTCGTGATGGCCACCGTGCGTGTGCCGCGCTCGTGGCGGAACGTCTCGATGGCCAGCCGCACCGCGCGGTACTGCTCGGCCGCGTGGCTCGTGGGCTCGAGCAGGCTGACGAGGTGGTCGTCGAGCTGGCCCTGCTCGCCGTCGCCGTCGCCGTCGATCTGCCAGGTGAAGCCGCGGCGCCCGAAGGTGGTGCCGTTCTCGCGCACCGGCGCGCCGTAAATGGGTGCGGGCGCCGGCGTGGCCGGCGTCGGCGTCGGCGCGGGACGGCGCAGGAAGGGGGACTCGACCGCCGGCGCGGCGACGGGCGCCGGATCCGGCCGTGGCGACTCGCGGTGCGGTGGCTCGGGCTTCGGCTCCACACGCGCGGGCTCCGGCTTGGGTTCGGGCCGCGGCTCCGGACGTCGCGGCTCGGGTCGCGGCGCTTCGCGGCGCGGCGCGATGACCGGCTCGACCGGCGGCTCGGCGACCGGCGCGGCGGTGGCAACCACCGGCTCGCGCTCCTGCTCGACCTTCTCGAGGGCCTTGAAGAACTTGCTCACGGCCTGTCCTCCCTAGGGATGGGTGCCGCCGGGCATTGCGGCGAGCCAGCCCAGCGCATTCGCGGCGAACGCCAGCAGGAAGATGATCATCACCACGAGGAGGGCCACGCCCGAGCGCGCCGCCCAGAGGGCGCCGTTGCTCGGCACAAGGCTGACGCTGCGCCGCGTCTTCCACTCGCGGCGCTCGCCTTCCTCGAGGTACTCGATGGCTTCCTGCACGATTCCGGCGTCGATGCGCCGCTTGCTGTCGGCGTAGCCGGACAGCAGGCAATGGTCGCAGACGATGTTGATGACGCGCGGCGTTCCCTGGCTGTAGTCGGAGATCTTCTGGATGGCGGCGTCGGAGAAGATGCCGGCGTCGGTCGCGCCCGCGATGCGCAGGCGGTGGCGGATGTACTGGCGCGTCTCCTCGGGGCTGAGTGCCGCGATGTGGCAGCGGAGCCCCACGCGCTGCTTGAGCTGGCGCAGCTCCGGCAAGTTCAGCTTGTCGCGCAGCTCGGGCTGGCCGACGAGCAGGATCTGCATGAGCTTCTGGCTCGTCGTCTCGAAGTTCGACAACAGCCGAACGGCCTCCAGCGTCGGCACCGAGAGGTTCTGCGCCTCGTCGATGACGAGCACGGGGGAACCGCCCTTTTTGTGCTGGTCGATGAGGAACTCGTTCAGCTCGAACAGCCGCTGCGCGTGCGTCTGGGCCTCCGACTTCACGCCCCAGTCCTGCAGGATGTACTCCAGCAGGCCCTCGATGTTGAGGGCGGAGTTGTGGACGTAGGCCACGGGCGTGCTGGCGTCGAGCCGCTCCAGCAGCGTGCGCAGGAGCGTCGTCTTGCCGGTGCCGATCTCGCCGGTGAGGACGGTGAAGCCCTTGCGCTCGCGGACGCCGTAGATCAGCTGGGCGAGCGCCTCCCGGTGGCGCGGGGACTGGAACAGGAACTTCGGGTCTGGCGTCGGGGCGAAGGGCGCCTCACGCAGACCGTAGAAGCTCAGGTACATGACCTACCTCCCACTCGTCGTGGCCGTCTGCGGCGCCTGTGGCGTGAGCAGCGCGACGAGCCCCTGGTTGTCGTGCGCGACGACAAATGACGTGCCGGCCACCACGACGAGGCCGAAACCCACCGCCGCCGTCGCCCAGCGGCGCTGGCGCAGCGTGCGCACGCGGTCCTGTTCGGTGGTGATGCGCGGGATCGCCGACAGCACCGGCAGCGGCAGCGTGGAGCGGATCTCGTCCACGCGGCGGAACGAGGTGTCCACCTGCTCGGCGAGCACCACGGCGGCGCCGCTGGCGCCGATGGCCAGGGCCAGGCCCACCAGCAGCAGGCGGAAGCGGTTCGGACCCGCCGGGCGCTCCGGCAGGCGCGCGGGCTCGATCACGCGGAAGTTCTCGCCCTTCTGCCGCAGCTCCAGCTCGGAGGCCATGTCGGCCTCGCCGCGCTTGGTGAGCAGCGACTTGAAGAGCTCCTTCGAGGTGTCGTAGTCACGGGTCAGGATCGCCAGCTCCTGCTCGTGCTTGGGGGTGTTCTCGAGCCGGCGCGTGTAGACGGCGATCTGCCCGTTGATGCCACGGATCTCCTCGGCGGAGGTCTTGGCCTCGACGGTCGCCTGGTCGAGCTGTGTCATCAGGCTGGCCACGTAGGCGTTCTCGGGCGGCATGCGCAGGTCGCGCCCGGCCCGCTTCGGCGCGCCGGCCACCGCCTTGGGCAGCGCGGCCGCGGCCTGCTTCTCGGCCTCCACCTTCGCCTCCAGCACGCGGATCTGCTCCTTGAGCTGGACGACGTCGGGGTACCTGTCGCTGAAGCGCGTCTGCGTCATGGCCAGCTCCTGACGGAGCAGGTTCAGACGCGCGGCGGCCGTATCGGCCGGTGTGACGCTGGGCCCGGCGGCGCTCGGCGTGGCCGTCGTTGCCACCGTCGTGTCGATCTCGCCCAGCGCGTTGGTCAGCATCTGGCGCCGCTCGGTGGCGCGGCGGTTGTTCTCGTGGGCGAGCTGCAGCTGCTGCTGCAGGCGCTCGAGCGTGCGGAGGTTCACGTCCTTCTGCTCGGGCAGCTCGCCCAGGTTCTTTTCCTTGTACGCGGTGATCTGGCGCTCCTGCACCTGAAGCTTCTCGCGTAGATCCCGGAGCTGCGTCCCGAGGAACTCCGAGGTGCTGGCCGCCGCCTGTTCGCGCTGGCGCCCGTTCTCCTCGATGTAGAGCGCGGACAGCGTGTTGGCCACGCGGGCGGCCACCACGGGGTTTGCCGCCGTGTAGGAGATGGTGAACAGGAAGGAGCGGGTCTCACGGCCGCGCTGCTCGCGCTGGTCCATGAGCTCGATGCGGATGTCCTTGCGCATGCGATCCACGAGGTCGTCGGTGGAGCGCGCGTTGCGATAGAGGCCGTACTGATGCGCGATCTGTGTCAGGCGCTCCGGCGTGAGGATCTCCTGGCTCAGCGTGAGCAGCCGGGCCTCGATATCGGCCTGGACAGTCGGGGTCACGTAGCGCTCGGGGATCGCCTGGCGGTTGACGAGCACGAGCGAGCGGGCGGTCCACAGGCTGGGCAGGAAGACGGCCAGGGACACCGCCGCCGTCAGCACGAACAGGAACGGCAGTACGGCGAGCACCCGGCGTCGGCGCACGATCTCGAGCAAGCCGGACAGGCCCGGCCCTTTGGCGGTCTCGTCGTAGGCGGTCGGCGGAGTCGGCATGGAATTCATCCTCTAGGGAACGACGACCACGTCACCGGACTTCAGCGTGACGTTGTCCTGGCTCCGGTTGTCCTTCACCACGCGGTTGTAGTTGAAGGGGATCTTGCTCGTGGTGCCGTTGGCGTCCTTGCGGAGAATCGTGATCTTGCCGGGCGAGGCGAAATCGCGGAAGCCGCCGGCCAGCGCGATCGCCTCGAGCACGGTGGTGTCGGCCTTGAGCTGGAGCACGCCGGGCTTCTGCACCTCGCCGAGCACGGAGACGCGATAGCTGCGCACGTCGGTCACGGTCACCGCGACCTCCGGGTTCGGCATGAACTCGCCGAGCGCGCCCGCGATCTTGTCGCGCAGCTGCATCGGCGTGAGCCCGGCCGCCTGGATGTCGTGCAGCAGCGGCATCGAGATCTTGCCGTCGGGCCGGACCGGCAGGATCCGCGACAGCGCTTCGTTCTTCCACACCGTGATCTGCAGCATGTCTTCGGGCCCGATCACGTAGTCGCTGCTGAGGGGATAGCCGCCGACGGGCGCGACGGCGGCCGACGGCATCGCCGTGACCGGCGAGGCCGCGGGCGCGACCGACGCCGCCGGCTTGGACTTGGCCGCGCTGGAGCCCTGCGCGGAGGAGCCCTGCGCGGACGGGACGCTTTGCGACGGGCGCACCTGCGCGTGGGCGGTAGAGACGCCGAAGCCGGCGAGCATCGCGGACGCGACGACGAACCACTTGAGTGTCATGGGTGTCCTCCTGGTGAAGTGGCTCAGCTCACGGCCGAGTCCTGCTTCAGCCCCATGTCCTTGATCTTGTAAAGCAGTGCGCGGTAGCTGATCTTCAGCATCTTGGCGGTCTTCACACGGTTCCACCGGCACTGCTCGAGCGCGCGGCAGATCACCTCGCGCTCGGCCTCGAGGACGGCGCGGCGCGAAATTTCCTTGAGGGACAGGCCCTTGGTGGCCGCGAAGGGCTCGGGGGCGGCCGCGGGCGCGGCGGCGACCGGCACGGGCGCCATGAGCGTGCGGGGCAGCGCGAAATCTTGAAGCACGATCATCCGCTTGATGAAGTTCTCCAGCTCGCGGATGTTGCCGGGCCAGTTGTACTGCATGAAGGCCGCCATCGCCTCCGACGGCACCTCGCGCTCCGGGAAGTTGAACAGCCGTGAGTAGCGGTGCACGAAGTAGTCGACGAGCGCGGGGATCTCCTCCCGGCGCTCGCGCAGCGGCGGCACCAGGATGTTGATGACGTTGAGCCGATAGAAGAGATCCTCGCGGAAGCGGTTGCCCGCCACCTCCCGCGCGAGATCGCGGTTGGTGGCACAGATGACGCGCACGTCGACGCGGATGTTGTGGCGGCCGCCCACGCGCGAGAACTCGCCGTCCTGCAGGACGTGGAGCAGCTTGGCCTGCAGCGCGGGATGCAGCTCGCCGATCTCGTCGAGGAAGATCGTGCCGCCGTCGGCCAGCTCGAAGCGGCCGGGCTTGCGCTGATGCGCGCCCGTGAAGGCGCCCCGCTCGTGGCCGAACAGCTCGGACTCGAGCAGCTCGCGCGGCATCGCCGCGCAGTTCACCTTGACGAAGGTGGAGCGCCGCCGCGGCGAGTGGGCGTGGATGGCGCGCGCCACCAGCTCCTTGCCGACGCCGGTCTCACCGCACACGAGCACGGTGACGTCGGCGCGCGCGGCCTGCTCGATGACAGAGAGGATCTCGCGCATCTGCTGGCTGGTGAGCATCGCCAGCTCGCGCTGCACGCGGTCGCCGTTTTCCTCGGCGGGCAGCGCGGCCGCGGCCGGCTCGCGCCGGGGGCGGCCGGAGACGCCGCGGATCACGTGCTCGAGATCCTCGGCGGTATAGGGGCGGCGCAGGAAATCGTCGGCCCCCGCCTGGATCGCCTCGACGATCTGCGAGCTGTGGCCGTTGTCGGCGACCATGATCACCGGCCCCGAGGCGGACAGCTCCCCCGCGCGGCGGAGCAGGTCGATGCCCGACATGCCGGGGAGGCGGATGGCGACGACGGAAAAGGCCACGCGTCCGGCCCGCCCGAGGAGCTCGAGCGCTTCCTCGGCGGTGCCGGCAGCGAGCGGGGTGTAGCCCCAGCCAGCGAGCTGCGTGGTCACGCGGCGACGCTGGTCGGGGTCGCTCTCTACGACGAGCACGGGACGGCCGGCGATCGGTGTGGCGTATGGCGACGCGGCGTCGAAACTGGAGGCCTTCATCGGGAATCTTTCTTCCATCGGGCTCGACCTTCCATCGCAAGAGGCGTGCCGCACCCGTTTTTCGCGGCTTTAGCGCGCACATTGAAAAGGCGCGCATAGCTCGTCACGTGTCGCGGCCCCACTCTGGGAGTGGAGGTGCCCGATAGGGGAAAAGGTTTGACGCGGCTCATCCCGGGCGCTTCCCGGACAGCACAAATTTCACGGTGTCGAACAGGATCCAGAGGTCGAAGCGGAGCGACAGATGCTTGATGTAGTAGAGGTCGTAGCAGAGCTTCCGCGTGACTTCCTCGATCGACATCGAGTAGCCGGCGCGCACCTGGGCCCAACCCGTGAGTCCGGGCCGTACCTCGTGGCGCAGGTTGTAAAAAGGGATCACGGCCGAGAAGGTGGCGACGTTGGACGCCATCTCCGGCCGGGGGCCGACCAGGCTCATGTCCCCCTTCAGGATGTTCACGCACTGGGGGAGCTCGTCGAGGCGGTAGCGGCGTAGGACGGCGCCGAAGCGGGTCACGCGGCTCGCGTTGTCGCGCTGCCAGACGCCGTCGGCGCCGCGC
>Ga0209648_10005077_pt1 | contig 11229 bp, 10 predicted proteins | sample GraSoi2013_115cm_FD_185830 | JGI IMG/M metagenome (GOLD analysis project Ga0209648, IMG submission 185830) | Grasslands soil microbial communities from the Angelo Coastal Reserve, California, USA - Sample 9_17_2013_115cm (SPAdes) (version 2) | ecosystem: Environmental > Terrestrial > Soil >...
TGACTCGCGGAGGCGGACGGCGGAGCATCGATGGGAACAGCCGTGACGGAGCCGAAGCTCAACGTGATCGAAGCGCAATGCGTGGCCAGGGGCATGCGCATGACCGAGCAACGGCGGATCATCGCCCAGGTCCTCGCACGATCCGCCGATCACCCGGACGTGGAGGAGCTCTATCGACGCTGCGCGGAGATCGACCCGCATCTTTCCATCTCCACCGTCTATCGCACGGTGAAGCTGTTCGAGGACGCCGGTATCATCGAACGCCATGATTTCCGCGAAGGGCGCGCGCGGTACGAGCAGATGTCCGAGACGCACCACGACCATCTGATCGATTTGAGGAGCGGCAAAGTGATCGAGTTCCAGTCCGAGGAGATCGAGCGGCTGCAGGCCGACATCGCCCGCCGGCTGGGCTATCGGCTCGTCGATCATCGCCTGGAGCTCTATGCGGTGCCGCTCGCCGACGCGAAGAAACGCTGATGCTGCGCGCCATCCGGGTTCTTGCCGCCGTCGCCGCCATCACGCTGGTGCTGATTCCGGTGCAGTGGATCTCGATCGCGCTCAAGCTGCCGACCCGTCGGTCGATCCCGGTGCTCTATCACCGCATGCTGTGTGCCCTGATCGGCATCCGCATCCGGGAGATCGGCGAGCGGGTGCGGGAGCACCCGTTGCTCGTCGTCGCCAATCATAGTTCCTGGCTCGACGTTCCGGTCATTACCGCAGCGGCGCCGGTCGTGTTCGTCGCCAAGCGCGAGGTCGCCGGCTGGCCGGTGTTCGGGCTGCTCGCCAGGCTGCAGCGCTCGGTGTTCGTCGACCGCGAGCGCCGGCACAGGACCGGCGAGGTCAATGCGCAAATCGCGCAACGGCTCGCCGAAGGCGACCCCGTCGTGCTGTTCGGCGAGGGCACTTCGAGCGACGGCAACCGCGTGCTGCCGTTCCGCTCGGCGCTCATCGGGGCCGCCCGCGACGCGCTGGCCGAGGCGGAACATTGCGGCCGAGTGCTGATTCAACCGTTGTCGGTTGCCTACACGCGTCTCCACGGGTTGCCGATCGGACGCCTGCACCGGCCGCTCGTCGCCTGGTATGGCGACATGGACCTGATGCCGCACCTGATCCGGGTGCTCGGGCAGGGCGCTTTCGACGCCGTCCTCACCTGGGGCGAGCCCGTCGCCTACGAGGCGCAGACGGATCGCAAAGAGGTGGCAAAATCCCTGGAATTCACCGTGCGCCGGCTCACCATCGCGGCTCTGCGGGATCGGCCCGCCGACCGGAGCGGCGCCGGCCATTCCTTTTTGCCGGGAAAGCCGGTAAGAGAGGCCCCCGACCGCGAGCGGGGAATGACGGAAGCACCGGAACTCGTCGAGATGCACCGTGAGGCCGAGCGGCCCGGATCGGCATCGACCCAAGCGGCATGAGCGAAGCCCGAAAGCTCCACGTCAAGTCCTACGGCTGTCAGATGAACGCCTACGATTCGCAGCGTATGGCGGACCTGCTGGCTGCGCAGGGATTCGTCGAAACCGCCGCCGCCGAGACCGCCGAGCTGGTGATCCTCAACACCTGCCACATCCGCGAGAAGGCGGCTGAAAAAGTCTACTCGGAGCTCGGCCGCATTCGCAAATGGAAGGCGAGCGCCGCCGCCGATGGCCGCCGCATGACAATCGTCGTCGCCGGCTGCGTCGCCCAGGCCGAGGGCGAGGAAATTTTGCGCCGGGCGCCCTTGGTCGACATCGTGGTCGGGCCGCAGAATTACCATCGCCTGCCCGCGCTGCTCGATCGCGCCGAGCGCGGAGATAAGCCGGTCGATACCGAGTTTGCGGCCGAGAGCAAGTTCGACGCCATCGCGCCGGCCGCCGGCGCGGCGATCCGCCGCCGCGGCGTGACGGCGTTCGTCACCGTGCAGGAGGGATGCGACAAATTCTGCACGTTCTGCGTCGTGCCGTATACGCGCGGCGCGGAGATTTCGCGCCCGATCGAACAGATCATCGCCGAGGTGAGGCATCTCGCGCGCGCCGGCGTGCGCGAAGTGACGCTGATCGGACAGAACGTCAACGCCTATCACGGCGAGGGACCCGACGGGCGCACATGGACGCTGGGGCGGCTGTTGCAACGAGTAGCCGAGATTTCCGGGATCGCCCGCATCCGCTACACCACCAGCCATCCGCGCGATGTCGACGACAGCCTCCTCGCCGCGCATCGCGAGCTGCCGCAGCTGATGCCGTGCCTGCATCTGCCGGTGCAATCGGGCTCCGACCGCGTGCTGGCCGCGATGAACCGCCGGCACGGGCGCGGCGATTATCTTCGCGTCGTGGCACGCATGCGGGAGGCGCGGCCGGACATGGCGTTCTCCTCGGACTTCATCGTCGGCTTCCCGGGCGAGACCGAGTGCGATTTTCGAAAAACTCTGACGATCGTCGACGAAATCGGTTATGCGGGCGCGTTCTCGTTCAAATATTCGCCGCGTGCGGGGACGCCGGCCGCCGCTATGGCCGATCAGGTTCCGGAGCCGGTCAAGAACGAACGCCTGGCGCGGCTGCAAGCGGTGATCGACCGCAATCAGGCGGCATTCAACGCGCGCTGCCTCGGCACGACGTTGGACGTGCTCCTGGAAAAGCCGGGCCGCCGCCCGGGTCAGCTCGTCGGCCGCTCGCCCTATCTGCAGCCGGTGCAAATCATGCTGCCGGAGAGCCGCATCGGCGATATCGTGCCGGTCACAGTCACGGAAATCGGTGCCCACAGCCTGTTCGGAAGCCTTGCTCGCGAAATCTCGCGTTCGGATCGGTCCCTGCTTGCGGTAGGAAGCTGAAGACTTGCCCAGGTTCACGACGGATCCCGGCCAGTTCGCTCCAGGCGGAGAGTTCCGCGAGGGGACGGCGACGCAGATCGTCATGACGTTCGACGACAACCGGCTCGCCTCGGCGCTGTTCGGGCAGTACGGGCAGAACCTCGCCTCGATCGAGCGCCGGCTCGGCGTCATCGCCGATTCCCGCGGCAACCAGGTGACGATCGAAGGCTCGCGCGAAGCCTGCGAGCAGGCGCGCCGCGTGCTCGACGGCCTCTACGAGCAGCTCAAGCGGGGCGTCGAGCTCACCACCGGGGACGTCGAAGGCGCGATCCGGCTGGCGATCTCGCAGGGCTCGCTGTTCGATTTCGATCCGGAGACCTCCCGGCGCAACTTCGAAGAGATCAATTTGCGCAAGCGCACCGTGCGGGCGCGCACGCCCGGCCAGGACGCCTATCTGCGCGCGCTCAAGCGCTGGCCGCTGGTGTTCGGCACCGGGCCCGCCGGGACCGGCAAGACCTGGCTCGCGGTCGCCTATGCGGTGCAGCTGTTCGAGCGCAAGGAAGTCGACCGCATCATTCTTTCGCGTCCGGCGGTGGAGGCGGGCGAGCGGCTCGGGTTCCTGCCGGGCGACATGCGGGAAAAGGTCGATCCCTATTTGCGCCCGATCTACGACGCGCTGTTCGACATGATGGACGCGCGGATCGTGGAACGCGCGCTGCAGACCGGCGAGATCGAGATCGCCCCGCTGGCGTTCATGCGCGGGCGCACGCTCTCCAATGCGGTGGTGATCCTCGACGAGGCCCAGAACACCACCGCGATGCAGATGAAGATGTTCCTCACGCGGCTCGGCGAAAACAGCCGCATGATCGTGACCGGGGATCCGAGCCAGGTCGATTTGCCGGCCGGACAGCGATCCGGGTTGATCGACGCCGTGCGGCTGCTCGGCCAGGTGGAAGGCGTCGGCCACGTGCCCTTCACGCAGGAGGACGTCGTGCGCAACGATCTGGTGGCGCGTATCGTCGGGGCCTACGACCAGGCCGATCGGGAATCGAAGTCGTGAGCGAGCATTGCCCCGAGAACGAAGCCGCCGCCGAGGCCGGGGGAATCCTGCTGGAAATCTCAGTCGCGCCCGCGGCCGCGACGGCCGCGCCCGAGACGCGCGACGTCGTCGCGCGCGCGATCCACGCCGCGGACGAAGCGGCCGGCCCGGTTCACGGCGTGGTCGGCGTGCTCGTCGAGGATGATGCCGCGATCCGCGAATTGAACCGCCGCTGGCGAGGCGTCGACACGCCGACCAACGTCCTTTCCTTCCCGGCCGCCGCGGCGCCCTCCATCGCGCCCAGACACCTCGGCGACATCGCCATATCCTACGAGACCACGATCCGGGAGGCGCAAGCCGAAGCACGACCCTTCGCCCATCATCTTGCCCATCTTGCGGTGCACGGCTTCCTGCACCTGCTGGACTACGATCATCAATCGGATGCAGCCGCCGAAGAGATGGAGGACCTCGAGCGCAAGATCCTCGCGCGGCTCGGCATACCCGATCCTTACGGAATGTAGGCCAATTTCGACTCCGATGCCTGAGCCCGACGCGCCCAGTCGCGACGAACCGACCGACGCCCACAGCGAGCGCTACCAGCTCCCCGTTCCCGTGCCCCGCGTCGCCGAGGCCGCCCGGAACGGCGCGAGCTGGTTCGCGCGAATGCTGCGCGCCTTGTTCGGCTGGAAGCCCGGCTCGATTCGCGCCGATCTCCAAGTGGTGCTCGAAGCCGGCGCCGGCGGCGAAACCGGGTTTTCGCCGGAAGAACGCGCGATGCTCAAGAACATCCTCGGCCTGCGCGAACGGCGGGTCGAGGACGTGATGGTCCCGCGCGCGGACATCGTCGCCGTGCAACAGGACATCCTCTTGGGCGACCTCGTGAAGGTGTTCGAGGGCGCCGGCCACTCCCGGCTCGTGGTCTACAACGACACGCTCGACGACCCGATCGGGATGGTGCACATCCGCGACCTGATCGCCTTCATGGCTTCGCGCGCGGCTGTGCGCGAAAGCGTCAACCGGCGGCGCAAGAAGCCGTTCCCGGCCGGCCTCGATCTCAAGGCGGTCGACTTGTCGATCTCGCTGTCCTCCGCCGACATCATCCGCAAGATCCTGTTCGTTCCGCCGTCGATGCCGGCGATCGATCTGCTGGCGAAGATGCAGGCGACTCGCATTCACCTCGCGCTGGTCATCGACGAATACGGCGGCACCGACGGCATCGTCTCGATGGAGGACATCGTCGAGCAGATCGTCGGCGATATCGAAGACGAACATGACGAAGCCGAAATGCCCGCCGCCGTTCGCCAGCCGGACGGCTCGTTCCTGGCCGACGCGCGCGCGCATCTCGAGGACGTGGGCCACATCGTCGGCCCCGAGTTCAACGTCGGCAAGGTGGCCGAGGAGGTCGACACCCTCGGCGGCTACCTCGTCCTCCAGGTCGGGCGCGTGCCGGTTCGCGGCGAATTGGTGCCGGGTCCCGCCGGGTTCGAAATCGAGGTGCTCGATGCCGATCCCCGGCGGGTCAAACGCGTGCGAATCTACCGCGGCAAGGAAAGGTCGGGCCGGCGCGACCGCGCCGCCAAGCGACGCGATGGCCAGCCCGAAGCGGAGGCCGCGGAACCGGCCGGCATGCGAGGCAACGACGTCTCGCCTCCTCCCGACGTGATCTCCTAAGGCGCGGTGCGCGGGTGAAGCTCAGGCGCGTCGCCTATTCGATCGTGCTCGCATGGGGCTGGCGGCGCGCGGCGATCGCGTTCGGCGCCGGCGCGGTTTCGGTTCTGGCGCTGGCGCCGATCAACGCCTGGCCGGTCCTGTTCCTCACGTTTCCGGTCCTGGTCTGGCTCCTGGACGGTTCGGGCGCGGGGGCGCTCGGCGGCATCGGCAGCGCGGCAATCGCCGGGTGGTGCTTCGGTTTCGGCTATTTCCTCGCGGGCCTCTACTGGATCGGCTTTGCGTTCCTGGTCGATGTCAAAACCTTCGGCTGGCTGATGCCGTTCGCCGTGGTCGGGCTTCCGGCGGGGCTTGCGCTCTTCACCGGGCTCGGCCTCGCGCTGGCGCAAGCCTTGTGGACGCGCGGCCCGATCCGCCTGCTCACCCTCGCTTTGGCCTTGACCGCATCCGAATGGCTGCGGGGACATTTGCTGAGCGGGTTTCCGTGGAATGCGTTCGGCTATGCCCTCACCGGCTCGCTCACGCTGGCGCAAGGCTCGGCCCTCATCGGACTGTGGGGACTGACGTTCGTCGCCGTTTATCTGTTCGCGAGTCCTGCCGTGCTCGCCGACGATACGACGGATCATGGCCGGATCTGGGTCGCGCCGGTGCTCGCGCTCGGGGTGCTGGCGGTGCTCACCGCCTATGGGGCCGTACGCTTGGCCCAGGCGCCGACGACTTTCGTGTCGGGTGTGCGGCTGCGGATCATGCAGCCCAACCTGCCGCAGGACGACAAGTTCAACTACGCGGCAAAGCAACAAGTGATGAGCCGATATCTGGCGCTCTCGGAGCGCGCCGCAGAGCCCGGCTCCGCCGGGCTCAAGGAGGTGACGCATCTGATCTGGCCGGAATCGGCGTTTCCGTTTTTTCTGACGCGCGAACCCGACGCGCTCGCGCAGATCGCCGCGCTGCTGGCGAACCGGACGGTGCTGATCACCGGAGCGGCGCGCATCGCGGAGCCGGCGCTCGATGGGCAAGCGCTGCGTGCGTTCAACTCGATCTATGTCATCGATCGCGACGGCTCGATCCTGGCCGTCTACGACAAGGTCCATCTGGTTCCGTTCGGCGAATATCTGCCGTTCCAGGCCTTGCTGGAGCGCCTCGGGCTCATGCAGCTGACCAAGGTGCAGGGCGGGTTTCTTGCCGGCGACCGCCGCCGCGCCCTGGTCCTGAAGGACGCCCCGGCTTTCCTGCCGCTGATCTGCTACGAGATCATCTTCCCGGACGAGGCGGTGCCGAAAGCGGAACGCCCGGACTGGCTGCTCAACGTCACCAACGACGGCTGGTTCGGCAACAGCTCGGGCCCCTATCAGCATTTCCAGCAGGCGCGCGTGCGCGCGATCGAGCAGGGCCTGCCGTTGGTGCGTGCGGCCAACACCGGCATTTCCGCGGTCGTCGATCCGTTCGGGCGGATCGTCACCGAGCTGCCGCTCGGGGCCGAGGGTGTGGTCGACTCCGGACTACCCCAGCGCCTCGAGCCGACGCTCTATCTTCGCGGCGGCGATGTTTTGGTAAAAATCCTGTTCGGCGTCGGCTTCCTTGTCGTCATTCGCCGACGCTTGCGATCGCCGTGAGCCTCGCGCGGGCTCGAATTCCGATCCGAAAGCGGCGGCGAGCGCGAAGACGGTGTCCACCGCGCCCTCTCGGCACCCGCGATCGGCTCTCTTGACCGGACTTGCGGACGCTGCAACAACCGCCGCCGTCCAGGTCGCGAGACGTCCGGCGGGGAGAGCGCAGTGTCACGCAGCAGCTATCTGTTCACCAGCGAGTCGGTGGCCGAGGGCCATCCGGACAAGGTCTGCGACCGGATTTCCGACGAGGTGGTGGACGCGTTCTTCGAGCTCGCGCCGCGGCACGGCTGGGAGCCGGGCCAGATCCGCGTCGCCTGCGAGACGCTCGCCACCACCAACCGCGTGGTGATCGCCGGAGAGACGCGCGGACCCTCGGAGATCACCCGCGATTACCTGTCCCACGTTGCGCGCCTGGCGATCAAGGACATCGGTTACGAGCAGGCCGGATTCCATTGGGAAAAGGCGGACATTGCGGTCTATCTGCACGCGCAGTCGGCCGATATCGCGCAAGGCGTCGATTCCGCCGGCAGCAAGGACGAGGGCGCGGGCGACCAGGGCATCATGTTCGGCTATGCATGTGTCGAAACGCCGGAACTGATGCCGGCACCGATCTATTACGCGCATCGCATCCTGAAGCTGCTTTCCGAGGCGCGTCGATCCGGAGACACCGAAGCGCTCGGCCCGGACGCCAAGAGCCAAGTCACGGTGCGCTACGAGGACGGCAAGCCGGTCGAAGCCACCCAGATCGTGGTATCGACGCAGCACTTCGACGAGCACCTGTCGTCTCACGACGTGCAGGCGATCATCGAGCCCTACGTGCGCAAAGCGTTCCCGCCCGGCTGGATCACCAAGTCGACGGTGTGGCACGTCAATCCGACCGGCAAATTCGTCATCGGCGGCCCGGACGGCGACTGCGGCCTGACCGGGCGCAAGATCATCGTCGACACCTACGGGGGCGCGGCGCCGCACGGCGGCGGTGCATTTTCCGGCAAGGACCCCTCCAAAGTCGACCGTTCGGCGGCCTATGCGGCGCGTTATCTCGCCAAGAACGTCGTCGCGGCGGGGTTGGCGTCGCGATGCACCATTCAGCTTTCCTACGCGATCGGGATTTCGCAACCGCTGTCGCTTTACGTGGATCTGCACGGCACCGGCGAAGTCCCCGAGGCCAGGGTCGAGAAGGCCTTGGCGGAGGTCATGGATCTCTCTCCCCGGGGCATCCGCGAGCACCTCGGGCTCAGTCGGCCGATCTATGCGCGCACGGCCGCTTACGGCCACTTCGGCCGCAAGCCGGAAAACGATGGCGGCTTCTCGTGGGAGAAGACCGATCTCGTCGGCGCGATCCGCGGTGCGGTCTCCTGAACGGCGGACCGAGCTGCGGGGCGGTATGCTGCCGGCGGCTGGAAATGACCACGAAGATCCCGGATTCGCCGGCGGCTCGGCGCTTTTTCGGGCGGCGCAAAGGTCACCGGCTTCGGGCGCGTCAGGCCGCGCTGATCAAGACGTTGCTGCCGCGCCTTGCGCTCGATTTGCGCGAGCACGCACCGGACGCGCTTACAGCTTTGTTCCCGGTGGCCGTCACCGAAGTCCGGCTCGAGATCGGGTTCGGCGGCGGCGAGCAACTCACCGCCGAGGCCGGTCGCAACCCGCATGCCGGATTCCTCGGCTGCGAGCCGTTCGTGAACGGAATGGCCAAAGCGCTGGCCGCCATCGAAGCCCAGGGTTTGCGCAATGTCCGGCTGCACCTCGGCGACGCGGTGCCGGTGCTTTCCTGGCTGCCGCCGGCCTCGCTTGCCGGCATCGACCTGCTCTACCCCGATCCATGGCCCAAACGCCGGCACTGGAAGCGGCGCCTCATCCAGGACGATACGGTCGCGGCCATGGCGCGGGTGCTGCGGCCGGGAGGGCTGTTCCGCTTCGCCAGCGACAGCGCGGATTATGCCGCATGGACGCTGCTGCGCTTCCTGCGCGCGCCCGATTTCATCTGGACGGCGGAACGCGCCGAAGATTGGCGCGAGCCGTGGCCGGAGTTCATGGATACGCGCTACCACCGCAAGGCGGCGCGGGAGGGCCGCGCCCCGACGTACCTGGTGTTTCAACGCAGGGGATAGGGTTCGGCATCGGGCCCGGAAGGGGAATGGCGCGGAGGCCATGCCCGTCCCGAGAATGTCATGGCTCGCGCTTGCATTCCCCGCGTAAATCGCTATATTCCGGTCGTCTGTATGGACATCTCATAACGTTCGGATATCCGAACGGCTATCGAGAGTGGGCCCCCCGGGACCCGCTCTTTTTTGTTACCCGAGAATCGGGTTGTCGAACCGCATGATCGCGCCGACGATTGTGAGCGAACGATCCGAGCCGCGCCTCATCCCCGAGACCGGGCTGGCGGCGCGGGTGGCTGCCGTTGCCGAACCCGTGCTCGAGGGCCTCGGCTTTCGCGTCGTGCGGGTGCGGATCTCGGGCATGTCCGGCACGACGGTGCAGATCATGGCCGAGCGCCCGGACGGGGCCATGCGCATCGAGGACTGCGAAAAGGCCTCGCGTGCGCTCTCGCCGGTGCTCGACGTCGAGGATTTGATCGATCGCACTTACCGGCTGGAGATCTCCTCGCCCGGCATCGACCGGCCGCTGGTGCGCCGGTCGGACTTCGAACGCTTCGCCGGACACGTGGTCAAGGTGGAAATGGCGGTCGCCCGCGACGGCCGCCGGCGTTTCCGCGGCGTCCTGCTCGGCGTCGACGGCGAGACGGCAAAAATCCGGCGCGACGATGCAAAAGAGGGCGAAGCTGCCGAGGTGCAATTGCCCATCGCCGAGATGGCCGAGGCCCGGCTCGTGCTCACGGATGCGCTCGTTACCGAATCGCTCAGGCGGGCGAAGGCCGCGGAGCGGACGGCGGAAATCGGGGGTGCGCCGGATCGTTCCGGCAACCAGGATCAGGGAAAATTTCGGCACGGGTCCAGCAGGAGCCGCCCCGTCGCCCAGCATGAGGGAGAATGATCGATGGCTGTCAGTGCCAATCGCCTGGAGCTGCTGCAGATCGCCGACGCGGTTGCCCGCGAGAAGGCGATCGACCGCAGCATCGTGATCACCGCCATGGAGGACGCGATCGCCAAGGCCGCGCGCTCGCGCTACGGCAGCGAAACCGACGTCCACGCCGACATCAATGCGAAGACCGGCGAGCTCAGGCTTTCCCGGCATCTGCTGGTGGTCGAGCACGTGGAGAATCCGGCAAGCCAGATCAGCCTGGAGGATGCCCGCAGGCACAATCCCGCCGCGCAGATCGGCGACACCATCGCCGACGCGCTGCCGCCGCTCGAATACGGGCGCATCGCCGCGCAATCGGCGAAGCAGGTGATCGTCCAGAAGGTCCGCGAGGCCGAGCGCGACCGGCAGTATCAGGAATACAAGGATCGCATCGGCGACGTCGTCAACGGCATCGTCAAGCGGGTCGAATACGGCAACGTCGTCGTCGACCTCGGCCGCGGCGAGGCGATCGTGCGCCGCGACGAGATGCTGCCGCGCGAGGTGTTCCGCAACGGCGATCGGGTTCGCGCCTACATCTACGACGTGCGCCGGGAAGCCCGCGGGCCGCAGATCTTTCTCTCCCGCACCCATCCGCAATTCATGGCGAAGCTGTTCGCCCAGGAAGTGCCGGAAATCTACGACGGCATCGTCGAGGTCAAGGCGGTGGCGCGCGACCCCGGATCGCGGGCGAAGATCGCGGTGATCTCCCGCGACTCCTCGGTCGATCCGGTCGGCGCCTGCGTCGGCATGCGCGGCTCGCGCGTGCAGGCGGTCGTCAACGAGCTGCAGGGCGAGAAGATCGACATCATTCCGTGGTCGCCGGACATCGCCACCTTCGTGGTGAACGCGCTGGCGCCGGCCGAAGTCGCCAAGGTCGTGCTCGATGAGGAGCGCGAGCGCATCGAGGTCGTGGTCCCGGACCAGCAGCTCTCGCTGGCGATCGGACGTCGCGGCCAGAACGTGCGCCTCGCGTCGCAGCTTACCGGCTGGGACATCGACATCCTCACCGAGCAGGAGGAGTCGGAGCGCCGCCAGGCGGAGTTCGAGAACCGCACCCGCATGTTCATGGATGCGCTCAACGTCGATGAGGTCGTGGGCCAGCTGCTGGCCTC
>Ga0209648_10005079_pt1 | contig 11228 bp, 10 predicted proteins | sample GraSoi2013_115cm_FD_185830 | JGI IMG/M metagenome (GOLD analysis project Ga0209648, IMG submission 185830) | Grasslands soil microbial communities from the Angelo Coastal Reserve, California, USA - Sample 9_17_2013_115cm (SPAdes) (version 2) | ecosystem: Environmental > Terrestrial > Soil >...
ATCACCCACCGCGGCGCGCGGCCCGCCGCGACGCGCTGGATGTTGTCGAAGCCGTTGCGGAACCGCGCCGTCCAGTTCTCCCACGTCGGCCCCGCGGAGTGCGGCGTGAGCGTGACGTTCGGCAGCACGAAGAGCGGGTGATTCGGCTTCGGGGGCTCCTCGACCAGCACGTCGAGCCCCGCCGCGGCGATCCGCCTCTCCGCCAGCGCGTGGTAGAGCGCGGTCTCGTCCACCACCGGCCCGCGGCAGGTGTTGACGAGGATCGCGGTCGGCTTCATCAGCGCGAACTCGCGCGCGGACAGGAGGTTGCGCGTGCTGTCGTCGAGGGGCACGTGCAGGCTCACAACGTCCGACGTGCGCAGGAGCTCGGCGAGGAGGACGAAGCGAACGCCGAGCGCGTCCTCCTGGTCCTCGGTGAGCCGCGCGATGTCGGTGTACTGGACGCGCATGTCGAACGCCGCCGCGCGCCGCGCCACCTTCTTGCCGATGTTGCCGAGGCCGACGATGCCGAGCGTCTTGCCCGCGAGCTCGTACACGCGCTCGTCGGCGAGGCCGCCGACCCGCCACTTGCCCGCGACGACGTCGTTGTGGAACCGGACGAGCCGCTTCAGCACCGCGAGCATGAGCATGAGCGTGTGCTCGGCCACGGCGATCGCGTTGGCGCCGCCGTTGTTGGCCACGGGCACGCCCGCCTTGCGCGCCGCCTCGACGTCCACGCGATCGTAGCCGGCGCTCAGAAGCTGGACCAGCTTGAGCTTCGGGGTCGCGCGGAAGAACTCGCCGCCCATCTGGCGGGCGAGGCCCAGGTAGTACTCGGCGTCCGCCGCCTCCTGGTAGAACGCGGGCGTTCCCGGGTCGGCGACGACGAGCTCGAAGCCGGGCGGCGTGAGCGACCGCGCGATGTCGAGGATCGCGTCGGGCTGGCTCGGGGCGAAGAGGATCTTGGTCGTCATGGAGGCTCCTGGGTCGGCGCTCACTGTTGGGCGAGCGGGATCGTCGCGGTCACGCAGGGCTTGCCGCCGAGGACGCGTGTCGTGTGGCCCTTGCCCGTCGTGTCCTCGACGAGCCGCGCGTCGCCGGGGCCGAAGACGTGCTTCGAGCCGTCCCCGAGGCCGATCTCGAGCTGACCGGCGAGGATGATGACGAACTGCCGGCGCGGCGCCGGATGCCAGTCGAGGAACCGGTCCGCGGGCCAGACGCTGAACGAGATCTGCGTCGCCGCGAGCCCCTTTGTCCACTCCGCCGTCCGCGCGACGTCGATCGTCTCGACGCGCGACTGCCCGTCACGGTCCGCGTAGAGCCTGAACGTTGCCATCGAGGCCTCCCCTTGCGCCGTCAGGATGAGCGGGATGCTAACACACGCGGGCGACCCCGACCCGCGCGGGCGGGACCGGGAGCCCGGGCACGCCGGCGCGGATCGATCCCTGGACTGTCGCCTGTGGGCCGAAGGCCTTGGGGGACCACGCGTCCAGCGCAGCCCTTGCATCCTCGACGCCGCTAAAGAAGATCGCAGCGATCGAGCCAACCTTTCGAGTTGCCCGCATGATGGCTAACGGCACAGACCTACGCAGGCCGCCGCGCGGTGGTCGGGGGAACGATGCCGTTCAGGCGAAGATAGACGACGAGCTGTCCGTGGTGATTGCGAATCTGATAGACCGGCCCCTGCCAGAACGTGAAGCGGGTCACCATGCGATTCCCGAAGGGAAATTGCACTTGCTCCAGCAGCTGGGCATCGGTCAGCGAGCCAAGCATCTCCTGTCCTGTCTGAAGCGTCTTCTTCAGCAGCGCGATGACTTCCGCCTTCGTCATGGCCGCGTGCGGGTGCCCTGACTCGCTCTTGATTCCCTTTGCCGTGTCGATGAAGCGTTGCGCGACGCCTGTGAGATGCACCAGCTGGTCGCGAAACGTCGAGATCTCCGGCGTCGGCTTGTACGCATACTTCTCCTCGGGCATCGCTTCGGCGACGTCGATGATGTCGGTCGCGGCCCGCTGCCAGACCGCCACGAGCTCCTTGACCAGGGTCGGCGGCGTGCCTTGCGCAAAGGCCGAAGACGCGGCGGCCGCGACGGTGGTCATGGCACCGCAGAACAGCAGGCAAGCGTAGATGACGTTTTTCATGTTCGCCTCCCCCTCGATTCATCCGAAAACATTAACGGCAGCCCCCCACAACGCGGCTCGTGCGGCGGGCAGGGATCGACCCTCGCTTGGGTAAGCCCAGACGCCGTCCGACGGGCGATCCTGCCCCTGCGCCAGGGCCGTCGTCAAGGGCCGCGTGAGCCGTCATCGACACAGCCGCCGGTAGAGTGCTTCGTAGCTCGGCACGATGATCCCGGCGGAGAACCGTTCGCGCGCGCGAGCCTGCGCGGCCCGGCCGAGGGCGCCCCGGCGTGGTTCGTCGTGGATCAAGGCCTCGAGCGCGCTGGCAAGTGCGGCGACGTCGCCGAACGGAACCAGCAGGCCGCTCCGATTGTCCTCGACCACCTCCGGGATCCCACCGACGCGGCTCGACACGCTCGGGCAGCCGAAACACATGGCTTCGAGGATGCTCAGACAAAAACTCTCCGTTTCAGAGGTGAACAGCCCGACGTCGGCGACCTGAAGGTAGTCCTCGATGTCGTTGACCTTCTCGCGGACGATCACGCGGTCGGCCAGGCCGAGCCGCCGCACGTGTTCGGCGAACGGCGCGAACGGTTCCCCTGCGAGGATGAGGAGCTTGAAGGCCTCGCGCGGGCGGACGCGGGCGGCGGTCTCCAGCAAGAGATCGATGCGCTTCCCCGGGCGGAGATTGGAGGAGTGGAGAACGACGACTTCTCCCCGCAGGCCGAGCTCGCGGCGCACCTCCTCGCGCGAGCGCCGTGGCGGGCGCGGGGCGAAGAAATTGTGGATGACCTCGATCGAGCCATCGAAGTCGAACACCCGCTTCAGAGACTCGGACACCGCCGTGACAGCGTCCGAACAGGCCAGGGCGTGCTTGATGGCCGGAGCGTACCCTGCATCGCGGCCAAGCAGCGTCGTGTCCGTGCCGTGCAACGTCGTGACCAGGCGAGGCTGTTGTTCCCGCGGGAGCATCGATCGGGCGAGGAATGCGGCCGTCGCGTGTGGCACGGCATAGTGCACATGAAGCACGTCCAACCGATGCTCGCGGCTCACTTCGGCCATGCGCACCGAGAGCGGCAAGGTGTAGTCGGGAAACTTGAACAGCTCGTAGTCGTTGATCACGACGGGATGGAAATACACTCGCGGCCTATCCGCAGCCAGGCGAAACGGTCGCTCGTAGCTAATGAAATGCACCTCGTGTCCCCGGCCCGCCAGGTCCTCGCCCAGCGCGGCCGCCAGAACGCCACTCCCTCCAACGGTTGGATGACACGTGATGCCGATCCGGAGAGTCTCGCCGGCCACTGCCGGCGGCGTGTCAGGGAGCGAGCTCGGTGTAGGCTTCATCGGATCGATCGATCTCGTCCCGGCGGACAAACGTGATGCGCGGCGCTTCACTTTGGTGGAGATAGGCTTCCTCGCCCGCGCCGGTCACGTAATGGGTGCACCGGATGACCGACTGCATCCAGCGGAGCCGCGTGTCCCGCGTGGGACTCACCTGCTCCTTGGTGAAAGCGGTCGCCGGCACAGTGACAAAGGACTCTCCGCCCGCGTGCAGGTGGAGCGCGCCGTCGCGAACGCGCGCGCGGACGATCTCACCTTCGTAGGGCACGTCCACGAAGAACTCACTCACCTCGCAAGCGCCGCGCCGCAACGCCGGATCGCTCGAGCGCGCTACGTGAATCCCCTCGAGCAGCCCCATGCGACGATACATCTCGAGACAGAAGTCCGCCACCGTCTCCGCAGACGTCTGCCGGAACAGGTCGATCAGCCGGCCGTCCACGTAGTTGGGCAACTGAAGCAAGGTCTTGCCGTGCCAGTCCGGCCTGATCCGCTTCACGTAGAGCGGTGAGAACTTTCGCTGAAGCTTCGTGGCGACCGCGAAGTTGAGCGGCACAGGCTCACCAGTCGTGCGATGGCGCAGAATGGTTCGCGTCTCGCGCGGGTCGTGGTCGCTGTCATGGCAAAAGAACACGAGCCGTCCCCCCATCTGCGTCTGCAGCCGCCGGGCGGTCCGAATCTTGGCGACGAGAAAGCGCCGAGGGAAAAACCCGCAGGGCTGCTGGCCGAACGCGATGACCGGCTCCACGCTCATGCCGCACCGCCTCCATCGCCGGGAGCGCGCGGCCCCAGGACAGCCTGCAGCAGCATACTGAGGGCGATGCACGTCGCGCAGCCGATGAGGTTGTACCAGAGATAGCCGATGGTGAGCGAAAAGAACATCACGATCACGAGGGCCTGGGCCGCCAGGGCCGCGAAGAAAACCGCACTGCCGCCCACTCGCCGAAAGAACAACGCCACCAGAAAGATCCCGAGCACGACACCGTAGAAGATGGAGCCGAGGATATTGATCGCCTCGATGAGGTTCTCGGCGAAGCCGGCGAACAGCGCGAACGCCACGGCGAAGAGGCCCCACAGGGCGGTGAAGCGCTTCGCTACTCGCACGTTGCGCGCCTCATCGGCGGCGGCGAGCGGACGGAAATGCCGCCAGAAGTCAATCGTCGTCGTCGTGCCGAGCGCGTTGAGTTCCGCCGCTTTGGAAGACAGCGCCGCAGCGAACATCACCGCGATGAGCAGACCGATCGCACCGTGCGGGAGCTCGGCCAGGATGAACGTGATGAAGACGTAGTCGGAGTCCTTCGTCTTGGCACGCGGATCGGCCGCCACGAGTGCGGCTTTGGCCTCGGAGCGGACTGCGGCGGCCCGGCGGTTGGCCTCGAGCATGGTGGCGCGGGCGATCGACTCCTCGGCGGCGTCCTGGGACGTGCGGGCGTGGAGCCACGCGCGAATCCCCTTCTGGGTGTCCGCGACCTCGACGGCGTATCGCTCTTCGAGGGCCAGGAATGTGCTGCCGTCCGGACCTCGCGCGTGACGCTGCCACTCGGACTGGTTGAAGAACAGCGGTGGACATTCGAACTGGTAGAAGACGAACAAGAGCGCGCCGAGCAAGAGGATGAGGAATTGCATCGGAATCTTCAGGAGCGCATTGAACATCAGACCGAGGCGGCCTTCGCGCAACGAGCCGCCGCCGATGTAGCGCTGCACCTGCGATTGGTCGGTGCCAAAATACGAGAGCGAGAGAAACAATCCGCCCAGCAGGCCGGTCCAGAGCGTGTAGCGCCGGCTCGGGTCGAACGAAAAATCCACCGCCTGCAATTTGCCCAGGGCGCCGGCAACGTGCGCGGCACCACTGAACCCGAGCCCCTCGGGCAGCTTGACCAGCAACACGACCAAGGCCGTCACCATGCCGCCGAAGATCACCGCCATCTGCCACTTTTGCGTCAGGCTGACCGCTTCGCTGCCGCCCGTGACGGTGTACACGATGACGAGGAACCCGGTGAACACGATGATGAGATCCAGCCGCCAGCCCAGCACCGTGGAGAGAATGATGGCAGGCGCGTAGATGGTCACTCCCGCGGCGAGGCCACGTTGCAGCAGAAACAATCCCGCGCCAAGCAGACGCGTCTTCCGGTCAAAGCGCCGGCCCAAAAACTCGTAGGCGGTATACACGCCGAGCCGCCGGTACATGGGCAGAAACACCGCGCACACGATGATGAGCGCGAGCGGCAACCCGAAATAGTTCTGCACGAATCCGATGCCACTCTCGAAGCCCTGTCCCGGGATCGAGAGAAAGGTGATCGCGCTCGCCTGCGTGGCCATCACGGACAGGCCAATCGTGCCCCAGCCGGTGGACTGGCTGCCCCTCAGGTACGTGTTGAGGCTCCGGATGTGGCGCGTGCGCCACGAACCGTACGCGGCGATGCCGACCATGGTGCCGAGCAACACCACCCAATCGGCGACGTTCACGAGAAGATCCGAGCGAACATCGCCAGCAGGACCACCACGAGGACAAACCACCCGAACACGAACAGGTACACGCCGCGCCACGTGCGGAACCCAGGCAGGCCGGGGGGCTCGGCATCGGATCGCTGGTCAGGCAGCGGCGGTCGGGTCACTTGCCCAAGGAGACGAGATTCGCGAACAGCCGATACGCTCCGGGCACTCCTTCAGGAAGTTGCCGAAACCACGCCAGGCTGGTGTACACGACATACCCCTTTCCGTGCCGTGCCACGAGCAGGCCGCCTCGGAGCGGTGTCTCGCCGGGATCGCCGGACGCAAGGATCGCCGTGAAGCGTTCGTCCCATTGGTCCGGGAAATACAGCCCGCGCTCCTGCACCCACCCGTCAAAATCCGCTTGGGTGATGCGATTCGGCCCGGTCAACGCCGGATGATCGGGCGCCAGAAACGTCACCGGCGCATGTTCGTCCGTGACACGGTCTCGCGAAATGCGCAGGTGGAAGGGCGCCAGCCAGTTTGCGCCCAGGCCCTCAGAGGTGTTGTACTGCGCGATGACATTTCCGCCGGCCTCGACATACGCGAACAACGCCGGTAAACGGCCGGCGAGATCCTTCCGGGTGTTGAAGGCCCGGATACCGATGACGACAGCATCCAGGGGGCGCAGCTTGTCCGGAATCAAATCAGCGCCGATCAACTGCGTGACCGCATAACCCATGTGCTCCAAGTATCCGGCCACGTCGTCGCCCGCGCCCGGCAGGTAGCCGACTCGACGGCCTCGAATTGCCAGGTCGAGGGAGACCGCTTTCAGGCTCGCGGCGGGTTGGAGGAGCTGGAACGGAATGTGGTCGTAGCGAAGCTCGACGCGCTGAGTATTGAACCGTGCGCCGTTGATCTCCACGCTGGCCTCGAGTGTTGCCGTGGCGAGCTGGGCTGGTGCCGTGACGGTGAAGGTGTACTGGGCGTGCTCCCCTACTGCGGCCGGGCGAAATGGTTGTGAGGCGGGGGTGATCCTCCAGCCGCTCGGCGCCTCCAACTGCACGGCGCCGGCGACGCGCGCGCGGGCGGCGGTGAGCTCGACCGTCACCGGTCGTGCGCCGCCGGGCACGAAAAGCTCCACACTCGACGCGAAACGAAGTGAGACCGGCGGGATGACGTCCAAACGGCGGCGCATGGCCGCGTTCGCAGGATCCGGCGCCGCCGGCACCGGTTCCCCCGCAATCACCAGGGACTGACCGCCAACGTCAAAGACATACTCGATCGGAAAGGCTGGCGCATTCTCGGCACGGCCGATGAGCGAAGCATCATCCACATGAAACAAGCCGGCCGTGCCTTCCTTGCGCAACCAGTACGGCTGGCTTGGCGGCATGGTGGCGGGCAGGACCTGGGTCGCGTGACGAACGACCGGGTGGTTCGCGCGCAGCTCGAGGATCTTCGTGGCCGCGCGGTGAATGCTCGGGTAACGCACCGCCATCCAGCGAACAGGGATGCGAGATCGCACGACGGCAGTGTGGCGCATCTTCAGCGTTTCGCCGGGCACGATCTCGGGTTGACCCACCACGGTCTCGAGCTCGAGACCGATGCACGCCTGGATGATCCGGTCCAGCTGCTGGCGTTTGTCGCTGACGACGGGGTCCGCGGGCAACGCGGAAACCAGGCGGCGGATCACCAGCAAGGCGCGCACGCTGGCCGCCGGGTCTTCCGGGTCGAATCGCGCGATCGCCTCCTCGATCAATCGTCTGATCTCAGCGCCGCCCGGCACGCGGTTCCACGTCGTGTCCACTCCGTCGAGGATGTCGTGGATCGCGGGTTCGCCACCGAGCGTCAGGAAGAGCTCGGCCTTCCGCCAGCCGCCCGGCGGCTCGCCCACGTCGAAGCCCTGCGTCTTGTGCATGGCTCGGCTGCGGGCGGCGATGGAGGCGAACGATTCGCCCAGCACCGGGTCGTTGCCTTCGACCTCGATCTGCACGGCGCCTGCCCGGTCGCCGCCGGCGGCGTCGGCTCCGCCACCGCGCATGCCGAGGTTGTGGAGAATGCGTTTCGGTTGCCACACGGTCAGCTCGCCGAGCTGTTCGGGAAATGCCCGGGAGTCGCCAGCGAGCTTGAAGGCTTCGATGGCGAGGACGGTGGACGCGGTGTGATGGCCGTGAGTGTTCCCGGGCTGCGGAGAGAAACGCGTCATGAGCACGTCCGGCCGGAACGAGCGGATCACGCGGACGATGTCGGCCAGGACCGCCTGCCGCTCCCAGATCCTCAGCGTTTCTTGGTAATCCTTGGAATACCCGAAGTCCTTCGCCCGCGTGAAATACTGCCGTCCCCCGTCCAGACGCCGCGCGGCGAGCAATTCCTGAGTGCGAGCCACGCCCAATTGCTCGCGGAGCTGGGGACCCAGCAGGTTCTGGCCACCGTCGCCGCGCGTGAGCGACAGATAGGCCGTCCGGTATCCACGACCGCGCGCCAGGTAGGTGATGACCTGCGTGTTCTCGTCGTCCGGATGCGCCGCGATGTACAGCACGCTGCCCATCGTGGCGAAGCTGCGCAGTTGCTGCAGGATGGCGAGGCCGACCGGGGGCTCGGCGGCTCGACCGACCCCGGAGCCGCCGGCCAGCAAGCTTGCGCCGAGGACTAGCCCAATCACCTGGCGGGTACGCCTGGCCTGCCCCGGCCCGGCGATCCTTGACCCTCTCAGAGCGAGATCACTCAATGACGTGATCCGCCCGCAGCAGCAGCGACGGCGCGATCGTGAGGCCCAGCGTCCGAGCCGTGTTGAGGTTGATCACCAGATCGTACTTCGTAGGTTGCTCCACGGGCAGGTCGCCTGGCTTGGCTCCTTTGAGGATCTTGTCCACGTAGACGGCGGCGCCTCGAACCTGCTCATAAAAGCTCACCGCATAGGACATAAGGCCACCAGACTCAACAAATTGCCGCTCCCCCCACATCGCCGGTATCCGCCGCTTGGCAGCGAGGTCCACGAGGGCTTTTCGATGCTCGGTGGTTAGAACGCCCGCGGCCCCGAAGAGCGCGTGGGCGTGCTGCCGGGTCATCGCGACAAAGGCGCCCTCGAACTCGCCAGGTCCTCGCACCTCGAGCGGTTGCAGTGTAAGACCCAGTGCCGGGGCCGATTTTTGGAGCTCCTTCAATACCAGCACATTGGATCGATCGGCCGGATTATAGAGGACCGCCACGCGGGAAGCCTTGGGGGCAACCTCCTTGAGGAGCTGCAACCGTTTCCCGCCTAACTCGGCGCTGATGCTTGTCAACCCCGTGATGTTCCTACCCGGTCGCGCGAGGTTGTCGACGAGCCCGGCACCCACGGCATCGGCAACGCCCGCGAAGACTATGGGAATCGTGCTGGTCGCCTGCTTGGCGACCAGAGACGCTGGCGTACCTGGGGTGACGAGAACATCCGGCTTGAGACGGGCCAGCTCGGTCGCAAGCTCGGGCAGTCGCTCTACCCGCCCGCTTGCGAATCGGTACTCGATGACAATGTTCTGCCCCTCGGTGTAACCGAGCTCACGCAACCCTTGGCGGAAGGCGTCGAGTTCTCGCGAGGGTCCGGGAAAACCGAAAAACAGGAAACCGATCCGGGGGACCTTTCCTGCCTGCTGCGCTTCGGCGGCGAGCGGCGCCGCGACGAGGGTTGCGACAGCTCCAAGGAATCGCCGCCGGTTCATGCGGCCACCGCCATGTGTTGGCTTACGATGAGCCCGTAGCCGGTCGCCAGCTTCTCCATGCTCCGCGGCGCCGCCCGGGACCGCTCAGGCGCAGGCGACCGCGTAGACGTCCTGGGTGCCCTCCGGCAGCCGGGACTCGCCCCACGTCCGGCCGCCGTCCTGCGTGCCGAACACCTGCCCGCAGCGCGTGGCGCCGTAGACCTGGCGCGGGTCCGACGGGTGCAGGGCGACGGACATCATGGTGGCGCGCGCCTTCACGCCGTGGTCGATGCGCCGCCAGCTCCGTCCCACGTCGTCGCTCTGGTAGAGCGAGCCGTCCTCGCTGCGCGCGGCGGGGCTCAGGCAGGCGACCAGCGTCCGGGGGTCGTGGGGCGAGACGCGCACGTCCCGCGCGTAGGTGAGCGGCGAGAAGCGCCCGATCTCCATGTCCTCCCAGGTCCCTCCGCGGTCGGCGCTCCGGAAGAGCCCCATGCGGAGGGCGAGGAACACCGTGCGCGGCATGGCACTCGACACGCAGAGCGCGTGCGAGTCGAGCATGCCCTCGTTCTCGGTGTCGCTGACGATGCGGCTCTTGAGGTGCGGACGCTCGGCGAGATTGACGAGGTCCCGGCTCACGTCCTCCCACGTGGCCCCGCCGTCCGGGCTGCGCAGGACGCCGTCCACCTCGAGCGCCGCGTAGATCTCGTCGGGATAGGTCGGGTCGATCGCGAGACGCGTCACGCGGCACGGAAAGCTCATCTTGACGCGTCCGGGCGCCTTGAGGGCGTCGAGCCGCCGCCAGGTGCCCCCGCCGTCGGCGCTCCGGTAGACGGCGGCCGGCGCCGTCCCGGCGTAGAGGACGTCCGGGTTCCGCGGATCGAAGGCGAGCGACCAGACGGCCATGTCCGCGTCGGGGAAGCCGAGAGACTTCCAGGTGTCGCCGCTGTCGGGGCTCTTGTACGGGCCGTGCTGCGTGCCCGCGTAGATCACGCGTGGATCGCGGGGGTGAATCGCGATCGCGCGGACCTCGGCGTCCTCGGGCAGCCCGCCGCGGAGGCGCTCCCAGCGGTCGTCGCCGGCCGTCTGGCGATAGATCCCGCCCGTGTGCCGGGTGCGTCCTTCGGTCGTCCAGTGAGCTGCGCCGGCGTAGATGCGGGTCGTCATGGCTCCCCTCCTCCTGGCGATGGGGGGATCGTATCATTGTCCGACCTGCTACTCTGGGAGGCGTCGCGATGAACCTCCTGCGCCCGCTCGATCGCGTCGTTACTGTCAACGGCCTGCGGCTCCACCTCCTCGACTGGGGCGGCGAGGGCCGCACGCCGCTGCTGCTGCTGCACGGGTTCACGGGCCACGCCCACGCGTGGGACACGCTCGCGATGGCGCTGCAGCCGCACTTCCGCGTCCTGGCCCTCGACCAGCGCGGCCACGGCGACAGCGACCCGGCCGACGTGTACAACGCCGTGGCCGCCTTCGACGACATCGCGGGCGTCGTCGCCGAGCTCGGCCTCACCTCGTTCGTCCTGATCGGGCTCTCGATGGGCGGCCGGAACGGGATGTACTTCACCTCGAAGCGGCCCGACCTCGTCCAGAAGCTGGTCGTCGTGGACATCGGTCCGGAGGTCAGCAAGCGTGCCATGGTCGCCTCCGGACCGCCCGAGCCCGAGACGTGGGAGAGCATCGAGCAGG
>Ga0209648_10005082_pt1 | contig 11220 bp, 12 predicted proteins | sample GraSoi2013_115cm_FD_185830 | JGI IMG/M metagenome (GOLD analysis project Ga0209648, IMG submission 185830) | Grasslands soil microbial communities from the Angelo Coastal Reserve, California, USA - Sample 9_17_2013_115cm (SPAdes) (version 2) | ecosystem: Environmental > Terrestrial > Soil >...
GAGGGTCGCTCGGGATATTTTTCAGCAACACGCTGGTGACCACGCTGGTTTTCCTTGCCGCGGCGCTGCTCGTGCTGCCGGTGATCTGGCAAGCACTGGGGAAAATGATGGCGCGATCGCCGTTGCGGCCATGAGGTTCGCGCGGCACAAATTGAACACAGCATTGGTCGCGGACGGAGAGGACCAACAACTTTGTTGAAGTCTGCTTGCGACGCGAACGTTCCCAACGGGGAACATTTTTGCCCCCAATGGTTCCATCAAAAGCTTTGTTCCATGTCGATGACGTCACCCAGTTTTGTTGGAACGGTGCCTTTGTTGAGACGTTCGCTCTTGGGGTTCCCACTGAAGAGGAGATGGACATGAGAAAACTCACCCTGACGTTCCTCGCCGGCGCCGGTGCCCTCATAGCCTCGAGCGCTTATGCCGCCGACGAGATCCAAATCGGAGACAGCTCGCCTCTGCTTCACCAGGCGAGGCTGGTTTGTAACGACGCCGGCCAATGCTGGAATACCCGAAGTGATCGTCGCGTGATCGTCGGAGACAATTATTACGCACCTCGGCGATACTACGACGACGGCTACTACAATCGCGGGCCGGGCGTTGGCATTCGTGGGCCGGGGTTCAGCTTCGGCGTCGGTCCAGGCTACTGGTAGTCTGACGAGCCGCGCTTCTTAGGAGGCGCGAAGGCGCCCCAGCGGACTGGCTGCTGGAGAGAGCCCGTTTTTTTCCGATCAATGCCCCACCGAACGGTTCCATGCCGCTCGGTGGGGAGTTCTTAAGTGGGCGCATGCTGCGAACCTATTGCTGGTGGTTTGCGATGAATCCCGGTCGTATTATTATGCCCTCTTTGAGGGAGCAGCCATTCGGCTCAAAGTTTCCCGAGAACCTGGAATCGATTCGATGGAGCGAATTGATCTGTATCGCCCGAACAAATAGTCGATTCCACAGCGCGTGCATTGTTACCCCACCGATAGCAAACGCCGTCCACCATATGGCGGCAAATGTTTGGCGCGTCGACTGCGCCGGCGTCGACTGCGCCGGCATTGCCAAATTGCGTTCGAGCCCGTAGTCGTGCATGCCGATGACAGTCGCGCGGGTAAGGACAGAAGTCATGTTTCGGAATCGGAAACTCATGCATCGCGTAGTGCGATGCTTATTCTTGATGACAATTTTTGCCGCTGTTCCGGCTTACGCCCAGCAAAGCTTCGAGAACGTGGCCGGTTCATGGTCGGGCGGCGGCTCGATGAAGCCCTCGGATGGGCCGCGCGAGCGCGTTCGCTGCAAAATCGACTATACCCCCAAGAACGCGGGTCAATCGGTGAAAATGAATGTGCGCTGCGCCAGCGATGCCTACAAAATGGACTTGAACGCCAACATCGATCAAAACGGCAGCGCGCTTTCCGGCAACTGGTTTGAAAGCCAGTATCGCCAGGGCGGCAAGGTTTCGGGTCAAAACGTCAACGGCGTTATCGAAGCCAAGGTCGAGAGCGATACCATCACTGCCTTGCTGACCGTTCGCACCAAAGGCAACCGCCAGACCTTCGTGATGGATTCACCGGGAGCCTGGGTCTCGCACGTTTCGATCGAGCTGGTTCGAGACGCCCGATGATTGGCCGCCGCGCCGTGTCACGATCGCCGACAGGTCTACAGGAACAGTAATTGCGTCACCTGCGCTGAGCCACCTTCGGTGAGGCGCTTAGGGCTGCCGCTGCGGTGTTCGCGATCCCGGTGTCGGTCTTCATGCTCAAGCCGGCGACACCTACTGCACCCACCACTTCGCCGTTGACGCGTATCGGCACGCCGCCGCGCAGTGCCGGGATGCCGGCGGTGACGAATGCCGTTCGACCCCGATTAATGTTGTCCTCGATCTCCGCCGTCGGCCGTTGTAGCCGCGCAGCCGTTCGTGCCTTCTCGATGGCGAGGTCCGCGCTTGCTGGGCGGACACCGTCCATCCGCTGGAAAGCAAGCAGATCTCCGTTGGGATCAACCACAGCGATTGCCGAGGGCGCGTTGCGCTGCTGCGCGCTCTCTCTCGCTGCTTGCAGCACCGTCTGGGCCCCGGCCTGATCGAGGGCCATTACGCTGACGGTCTGCGCCCCGGCTGGGAAGCAGAACATCATGGCCAATATTCCAACGCTAACTCCAAATTTAGTCATGGCGAATTATTCCGATTCGTTAAGGCTGGCTGGCACTACCCGCAAGATAGACTGTCGTACCGGTCGCGAGTCTTGGCCCCCTTTCGAGGTCGAGGTTTTCGTCTCTCGCCGAACGCAAGCCAAGCGTCTCATCTCTTGATGTAGGAAGAAAGGAGCATGATGCCCATCACGCTTGAGTGTTCGGCGACGTGCGGCAGCTGAACGGATGTTGCCAAACATTTGAAAAACGAGGAATGCACCTTGGCTCCCTCATTCGCCGCGGAGGATTTAATCGTTAGTGATGGTGGCTGTTGCTCTGATCGGTCGGGCTCTATTTGTTACCGTGACTTAGCCGCTCGCGCTTGTCGCCCTCCGAATGAATCCTTGAGGACATGCTGCCAGTCTAGGGTCCGGACTCATTAGGCCTGCGGCCGGACAGACAGAGGCCAAGTAGTTTCGAGCCAGCCTGTCATAGCGCGTTGCGATGCGCCTGAAGTCCTTCAACCTGTTGAATGCACTCTCGATGCGCCAGCGAAGCTTGCAGAGGCGCTTGCTGAAGCAGAATGGTTGCTTCCTGTTGCTGCGGTTGGGAATGACCGGCTTGGTTCCGCGCTCGTGCAGTTCGTCGCGCAATTCAGCTCTCGGTTACTAATGAAACTCCCGAAATGCCAAAACTATAAATGCAAGAAGCGGGTCCCCAACGTGAAGAACTTTTAATCTTTCAAAGAATGCTTCCGCAAGTCTGATGCCGGAGGAAGTTGGAGTGCGTTGTCATCTCAAAAGTAGGTGAAGATTGGATGAAACAATGAGTAGCGGCAGTCCTTTAGATAGGAGGTCGCTATGAGTACCATTCATGCCCCCGACTTCTACGAGCCAAAAAGAAAGTGGCGCACGAAAAAGCGGGATGAGTTTATCCGCGAAAACGTCGGCATAGATCCGGCCATTCTTGCAGACGGGTTAGGCGTCTCCGAACGCTTTGTCATCAGCTACCAGCGTAAACTTGGTGTCCGTCCTTTCACCGGAAATCCACCGAGGAAACGAGTGTGCCATGCTCCTGCTCTCTAAGCCCACGCCTAAGTGCGCCGAGTGCAACGCCTCCGCTAAGATCGAAGCCCTGTTTACCCGCGAGGTGTACTGCGGCCGAGGTTGTTTAGCGGAAGGCCAACTGAAGTACGTTCGCATGGTTTTGCGTTGCCAAGCGGAGGCCCGACATGTCGGTCAATAAGTACCCATGGTGCGGCGGGAAATATGGAATGGTCCGTTACTACCATTTCATGAAAAGCTTTTGACCGATGCCGCCGCAAATACCAAGCTTCGTAGAGCGTAAAAAATTCCTGCGGCGAGTTGTGACGAGCCCCCATTGAGTTAGGGACTCTTTTTTTGTGTACCTACCGAGTACCTAGCAGGATTTCTGGATTGGCTTAACTCGAAAGACGAATGGTAGCGGGGGAGGGACTCGAACCCCCGACCCCAGGATTATGATTCCCGTGCTCTAACCAGCTGAGCTACCCCGCCACAGCGTCCGCCGTCACGGCCTTATAATATGCCGCGGTCGGAACGCGCGGCATATAAGAAGCAGGTCTTGGGCATGTCAAGCAAACCCGCCCCTTCCACCAAACGCTTGCAAACTGCGCTTATTTCGGCCGGACGTTGGGATCGCCGCCGGGGCTGCCGGGCGGCGGAATCACCGGCGTGTTGCCGGTATCGGGCGTCGGCGCACGGATCTCCGGATCGACGCCCGGGGGCGGACACAACACGCCGTCGGACCTTGCCAGCTTGTCGCCGAGCGGCTCGGCGCGCTGGCCGGTTGTGGTGCCTTCAGGTGCAACGGTGCCTCGCTGCGGCACCGGTTGCGTTGGCGCGCAGTCATTGGCGCGCGCGACCTGAGGTGGCGCGGTCTGGGCCGGAGGCGTCGCCGGCGCGGGCGGGGCTTGCGCGCTCGCCACGCCTGACGCCGCCATCAGCACGCAGGCGAGAAACAACTGTGGTTTCATTGTCTGTGGTTTCATTGTCATGCGGGGAAAACGACCGGCGCGCGCGGAGGTTCCCGATAAAGCACATCTTTAACCCGTCCCAGCGGGACAGGGAGACCGCGTTTTAGGATTTGCGGTAACGGATCAGCGAGAAATGCCCCATCGGCGGCATCGGGCGGCGTTCGGTCAGGCTGACGCCGCCGTGTTTTGTCGCCCAGTTGGCGAGACGCGCCCAGGGAAATTCCGGCCGCCAGCCAAGCCGCCGCGCCAGCGGCGCGAACGCCAGTTCGAAGACGCGGCGCGGGCCGCTTTCGGCACCGATGTGATTGACCAGGATCAGTTCACCGCCGGGCTTCAGCACGCGGATGAAATCATCAAGCGTGGCTTCGGGATCGGGCACCGCGGTGATGACATATTGCGCCACCACCGCGTCGAAAGACGAGTCCGCGAACGCCAGATTCTTGGCGTCCATCACCGCAAGCGTCTCGACATTGTTAAGACCGAGCGCACGCACGCGGCTCTGCGCCTTGCGCAGCATCGGTTCGGAGATATCGACGCCGCACAATTTCGTGGTCGGCGAATAATCCGACAGCGACAATCCGGTGCCGACGCCGACATCGAGAATCCGGCCGCCGATCTTGTCGGCTTCCGCGATGGTCGATTGGCGGCCGTGCTCGAAAACCCTGCCGAATACCAGATCATAGACCGGCGCCCAGCGCTCATAAGCCTTCGCGACCCCCGCGCGGTCGATATCTGCAACCATGCCCCCGCCCTGAAAATTTTATCCGCGCATCGCCTCGACCAGCGGCTGCAATGCGGCTTGAGCCGGTGCGCGCTTCGCGGTCGCGCTTTGGATGAATCCGCCGCCGAGCACGCGCGCCTGCCCCGAGGGTGCGTCGTAAAACACGCAGGCCTGGCCGGGCGACACGCCCTCTTCGCCTGCGACCAGTTCGACTTCGTAACCGCCGGTAGCGGCGTGCAGCCACGCCGGCTGCGGCGCGCGGGTCGATCGCACGCGCACGAAAATCTCGAGACCGTCGCCGACTGCGCGGTCGAGCGCGCCATCGCCGATCCAGTTGACATCGCGCAGCGCGATGCGATCCATCCGCAACGCCTGGCGCGGACCTACCACGACGCGGCGGCTGGCCGCATCCAGCCGCACCACATAGAGCGGCGCGCTGGCGGCGATGCCCAATCCGCGCCGCTGGCCGACGGTGAAATAAACGATGCCCTGGTGCCTGCCGATGGCGCGGCCGTCGAGATCGACGATATCGCCGGGCAGAAGCGCATTCGGCCTCAAGCGGCCGATGATGTCGGTATAGCGCCCCGTGGGCACGAAGCAGATGTCCTGGCTGTCCTGCTTGTCGGCGACCGTGAGATCAAAGCGCCGCGCCAGTTCGCGGGTCTGCTGCTTGGTCATGTCGCCCAACGGAAAACGCAGGTAGTCGAGTTGCTCGCGCGTGGTCGCGAACAGGAAATAGCTCTGGTCGCGATCGGCGTCGGCGGCGCAAAGAAGCGCGCGCGACCCCTCGCTCAAGCCGCGCGATGCGACGTAGTGGCCGGTGGCGAGCGCGGAAGCGCCGAGTTCGCGCGCGGTCTTGAGCAGGTCGCGAAACTTGATCGAGCGATTGCACTCGATACAGGGCACCGGCGTTTCGCCCGAAGCGTAGCTGTCGGCGAAACTGTCGATCACCGATTCGCGAAAGCGGCTTTCATAGTCCAGCACGTAATGCGGGATGCCGATCCGCTCCGCGACGTTGCGAGCGTCGTGGACGTCCTGCCCGGCGCAGCAGGCGCCCTTGCGATGGGTCGCCGCACCGTGATCGTAAAGCTGCAGCGTGATGCCGACGACGTCGTAACCCTCCGACTTCAACAACGCAGCCGTCACCGAGGAATCGACACCGCCGGACATGGCGACGACGACCCTTGTGTCCTGCGGACGGCCCTTGAGGTCCAGACTGTTGAGCATGGTTCCGGTCATTGGTGCGATCGCGGCGGCATCAAACGCTTCGCAATCAGGATGCTTTGAAGCGGTTCCGGGAAAGCGGTTCGCCTGATCGGAAACGGCTTAAAAGCTGCTCTTTAATATAGGCCGTATTCTCATGAGGCAATCACGCTCCGCTCATTTGCAACGCGGCAAACGGCAAATCTTGCCGCCGGGCAGAAAAAGAGGGCCGCCGCCGGGCTCCGTAATTCTTCGCTACGGTTGCAAGTTACTGAAATAGCGGGATATTTTTTGGAACTCTGGATGGCCCGGTCCTTGCTGATCGGAAGGTCCAGTTTCATTGCGAGAGGCCGCCCGTGTTCAGCGTCACGTCAGAAGCAGCGGCAAGCGTGCCTTTTCAGGCCGCGCCGCCAAAATCAGTCAAGCCGGACCCATCGCAGGGAAACGATCGTTTCCAGGCGCTGATCGAGAGCAGCGCCCCCGCCGATACCGGTAACGATCGCGCAAGCGCAACGGCACAGCAGCAATCCGCATCGCAGCGCCGCGTGGACGAAGGGTCGACCGCCGCCGGCAGCAAACGATCGCGCGACGTTGCGCCCGCCGGCCAGGCAGCAGGGAATAATTCGGACAACCGCGATGTCGTCGCCCAGCAGCGCCCCGACGCCAATGGCGACGCCAACGCCAATACCCACGCGGTCCAGCAGTCCCGCGTAACACCCGGCGCCTTGAAGGCTGGCCCTGCACCACCAACCGAAAAGAAATCGACAGAAAAGTCGGCTTCCGAGATTCCTTCGGCACCTGATTCTTCGGCTGCACCTGATATTTCATTTGTTGCTGGCGCCTCAGCGCAGCAGGACGCAGCGTCCGTGACAACGCCGAACCCGGTCGCCGTTGCAATTCCAGTTGTCCCCGCACCGACCGATATTGCCCCGGCAACACCCGCGTTCGGCAATGCCACGGCGCCGCTTGCGATCGCGGCTGCGGCAATCGCCGCCAGCTCGCCGGCATCAACCGCGCCGGCTGCCTCACCAGTGCAGACCAATAGTGATTCCGCCCTAGCGACCGCGGCAACGACATCGGCAGCAGCCGGCGTGACGGTATCAGCAGCGGTTAGCGCATCGGCAGTTATCCCGACGACCCGCACGGATGCGGCCACGACTGCAAACGCCGCTGTTGAGGCGGCGGCGAGCGAGGCAGTCACCGCGCCGGCAAAGCAACCGGCAACGCAGACCGTTGCAACCGCGGCAACCGATCTGGCATTGACTGCGGCCGTTGCGGCGACGGCGCCCGTTGCACCAAAAACCACGCTGCTCAAAGCCCCGGTCGCGGCGCCCGCGAAGACCGCGGCATCGAACACCGCAGATACAATTCCGAGCGCGCCCGATCCCTCCGCCGCGACCACGCCGGCCGACGCGGCTCCGAAGAATGTCCCGCAACCGCCGGCCAACGCGGTCAGGCAGGAAACCGGGAATGGCAGTGTCGAAACGGCGAAAGCAGATGCTTCCGCCAGTTCCTCATCGACAAGCCCAGCTGCCGTACCGGCCCATGAGCATTCACCGGCCAACGCGACGGCGCATACGCCAACCGATCCATCTGAACCAGCCGTGCAAGTGACGGGCACGGTCCAGCCGCAGCCCGTTTCCGCCGCGGCCACGGCCGCTCCCGCGGGTCCCTTGAGCGCGGCGGCGGCAGCGAATGCGGCGGTGCCATTGAACGGGCTCGCGCTCGAGATCGCGGTCTCGGCGCGCAGCGGCAAGAGCCGTTTCGACATCCGGCTCGATCCGGCCGATCTTGGCCGCATCGATGTTCGCATCGATGTCGATCGCAATGGCCAGGTCACCTCGCACCTGACGGTCGAAAAGCCTGAAACCCTGTCAATGCTGCGCCAGGACGCGCCGCAGCTGCAGCGCGCGCTGGATGACGCCGGACTGAAGACCGGCAACGGCGGCCTGCAATTCAGCCTGCGTGACCAACCCTCTTCCGGACAGGACAACGGCAACCAACCCGGCCGCAACGCGCAGCGGCTGGTCATCAGCGATGAAGACGCGATTCCCGCGGCGGTCGCGGGACGAACCTATGGCCGCATGCTCGTATCGGGCAGCGGCGTGGATATCAGGGTCTGAGGAGACGGACATGACAGCAGCATCAGGCTTGGCCCCCCCGGTCGTTTCGGGAACGACGCCGCTACCGACTTCATCTTCGTCCGGCTCCTCTGGGTCGAGCCTTGGTTCGACCACCAACGCTACGCTCGCCGGAAACTTTCAAACTTTTCTGACGCTGCTGACGACACAATTGCAGAACCAGAATCCGCTCGACCCGCTGGACACCAACCAGTTCACCCAGCAGCTGGTGCAGTTCGCTTCCGTTGAGCAGCAACTCAAGACCAACGATCAGCTGACCACGCTGGTCTCGCTGCAGCAGACCGCCCAATCGACGCAGGCGCTGACCTTCGTCGGCAAGACCGCGGTGGTCGACTCGGTGTCCCGACAAATGCCAACGTCACGATCTCGATTGCCAACAGCACCGGCCAGACCGTCTTTAGCGGCAGCTACGCCGTCAACGCCGGCAACAATCAGCCTTTCACCTGGAACGGCAAGGGCAACGACGGTACGCAGTGGCCGGATGGCAAGTACAAGCTGACCGCGACCGCAACCGACACCGCCGGCAATTCCGTGGCTGTCTCCACGCAGATTCAGGGCGTAGTCAATTCGGTCGACCTCACCCAGTCGCCCCCGCTGCTGTCGATCAACGGCCAGACCTATACGATCAGCCAGATCAAGAGCATCGCCAGCTAGAGCATGATTTGGAAAGCGGGAAGTGGTTTTCCGGAAAGATCATGCCCGGATAAATTATCGCTTCATTCACACTTTGCCCTCTGCGCGGTATCTCCAGACCGCCGCGATGGAATCCTTTCAGGCATTTTCAAGGAGATTCTTATTGAAGCCTTGGGCTTAGGCAAATTTTAAGTCGGGCGGCGTAGGTTGTTGCGTGAGTTAGTGGTTGAGAGTTTGTGAGTACGCCATGACAGAACCCCATCGCCCGAGGGTAAAATATGTCATCGGGCCTGACGGTAGTCCGCTAACGATTGCGGATCTGCCCGCGCCCGGGACCAAACGGTGGGTTATCCGCCGGAAGGCCGAAGTCGTTGCCGCTGTGCGTGGCGGTCTGCTCTCCCTCGAGGAGGCTTGCAGCCGCTACACGCTGACGGTCGACGAATTCCTTTCCTGGCAGTTTTCCATCGATCAGCATGGCCTTGCCGGACTGCGCACCACCCGCATCCAGCAATATCGCCAATAAGCGCCCTCCAGAACCCAAACTTTTTGACGAGAATCGGCTTCGTTTTGCGAAGCCGATTTTTTTCACGCTGAACTTTTGCCCGAGCCCTTAACCTTCGTTAACCATATCGAAACCATCCCATAGGCAATAATTGCCCAGTCGGCGCCTGGGGCCGAATCTGAGGGGCGGTTGGTTTTGCAGGGTCTGGCAGGTTTCCTAAGGGGTCTGGGCGCGTCGCGGTTGATGGCGATGGTCGCGGTGACGGCCGCGCTGGTCGGCTTCTTCTCGTTTGTGATCATGCGCGTCACCACGCCGCAGATGACCACCCTCTTCACCGACCTCAGCGTGGAGGATTCCTCCGGCATCGTCAAAGACCTGGAACGCCAGGCCATTCCGTTCGAGCTGCGCAACGACGGCGCCGTGATCATGGTGCCGAAGGACAAGGTCACGCGGCTGCGCATGAAGCTTGCCGAGGGCGGCCTGCCCAAGGGCGGCGGCGTTGGCTACGAAATCTTCGACAAATCCGACGCGCTCGGCACCACCAGCTTCGTCCAGAACATCAATCATTTGCGCGCGCTTGAGGGCGAACTTGCCCGTACCATCCGCGCCATCGACCGCATACAGGCAGCGCGGGTCCATCTGGTATTGCCGGAGCGCCCGCTGTTTTCGCGCGAGACGCCCGAACCCTCGGCTTCGATCGTGGTGCGCGTGCGCGGCTCGCTCGAACCGCAGCAGATCAGGGCCATCCGCCACGTGGTCGCGTCCGCCGTCAGCGGCCTCAAGCCGCAGCGGGTGTCGATCGTCGATGAAGCCGGTCAATTGCTCGCCGACGGCGCCACCGGCGATGCCGACAACACCATCGGGGACGAGCGCCGCGCCGGCTTCGAGAAGCGGATGCGCAATCAGGTCGAGGCGATCGTATCGTCGGTGGTCGGCGCCGGCCGCGCCCGCGTCGAGCTCTCGGCCGACTTCGACTACAACAAGATCACCCAGACCTCGGACCGCTTCGATCCCGAAGGCCGGGTGCTGCGCTCGAGCCAGACCCGGGAAGAATCCTCGGCAACCGCCGACAATAGCGGTCAGGTCACCGTCAACAACGAATTGCCGGGCAATCAGAACAAGGACAATGCGACGCCGGCGCGCGACCAGAGCAAGAAAACCGAGGAAACCAACAATTACGAGATTTCCCGCACCACCAAGACCGAAGTGACCGAGGCCGGGCGGGTCAACCGCATCTCGGTCGCGGTGCTGGTCGACGGCAGCTATTCCAAAAACGACAAAGGCGAGATGGTCTATCAGGAGCGCAGCAAGGAACAGCTCGACCGCATTGCGGCGCTGGTGCGCTCGGCGATCGGTTTCGACCAGAAGCGCGGCGACCAGGTCGAGGTCGTGAACCTCAAATTTGCCGAAGCACCGCTAGTCGTCCCGGTCACCGAACCGACCGGCCTGCTCGCCATGGTCCAGTTCACCAAAGACGACGTCATGTACGTCATCGAACTCGGCGTCATGATGCTGCTCGGCCTGGTGGTGCTGTTCATGGTGATCCGGCCGCTGGTCAAGCGCATCCTGGCTTCCGAAGAGATCGCCTCGCTCACCGGTGACGCTTCGGTGCCGGCGCTGACCGACGCCAGCGCACAACCCGTGGCCCAGAACCTTATCCCCAACGCCACCGCGCAGATGATCGACGTCGCCCAGGTTCAGGGCCAGGTCCACGCGCAGTCGGTGCATCGCGTCGGCGAACTGGCCGAGCGAAACCCCAACGAAACCGCTTCCATTGTTCGTCAATGGCTCACCGAGCCGGCCGCGTGATCTGACATGTCCGTACCGCAAACCACAAACGCCAACGACATCACCAGCGTCATCGCCAACCTGGCGAGCCGTCAGGGCGGTC
>Ga0209648_10005083_pt1 | contig 11220 bp, 10 predicted proteins | sample GraSoi2013_115cm_FD_185830 | JGI IMG/M metagenome (GOLD analysis project Ga0209648, IMG submission 185830) | Grasslands soil microbial communities from the Angelo Coastal Reserve, California, USA - Sample 9_17_2013_115cm (SPAdes) (version 2) | ecosystem: Environmental > Terrestrial > Soil >...
AACCGCGCGCGATTAGATGATTAGCGTATTTCAAGAATGGCCTTTCGTTTGAGGGCGATCGCGTGCCGCGTCGTCCCTCGCGGATATTATGTAATAGATGTCGTTGAATCAAACGGCACAAACGAAGTATGAACCAGCATGTTTCGAATCCTAAGCCCGGCCGGCGGTTGCCTGAGCTTGCTACGCGGCGGACAGAGATGTCCGCGCTCCGTTGTCACAAGCAAAACCTTTCGATTGCCTGGCGCAGGATGCGCACGCAGTCGTTGAGCTGATCCGCGGGCACAAATTCGGCGGTGCGATGGGCGACGCGGATGTCACCGGGGCCAAAGACCACCGCTTCAGCGCCCAGCGCAATCATGCTCGGGGCTTCGGTGCCGAAGGCGACCGTCCCTGAAGCGGCGCTCGATTCTTCTTCGAGAAACCGAACCAGCTCTGAATCCGAAGACGTTTCAAAACTTTCATCCGCCCGCTCAGCATCGATCTCACAAACAAAGTCCGGATCGCGCTTTTGTAAATCTGCGACTACTTCTCGCACGTGATTCAAAACATAATCCGATTCCTGTCCGGGGATCGTCCGCCATTCGAGCGTGAAGCGGCAATCGCCGGCGATGATGTTTTTCGCGGTGCCGCCCTGAATCACTCCGACATTCAGGGTTGTGTAAGGCGGATCGAAACCGTCGCGCCGATCGCTCTTTATTTCCCGCGCGATGTTTTCAATGCGCTCGATCATTCGCGCGGCGCGAAAGATCGCGGACGCACCGAGCCCGGGATACGCGCTGTGTGCTTCGCGACCATGAACAGTAACTTCGGCGATGCAGTACCCTTTGCCGGCGCGCATCGGTTGCAAAGAGGTCGGCTCTCCGACGATCGCATAACGCGCCGTGAACGGCTGCGCCTGCGCCAGACGTTTGCCGCCCAGACAGCCAATCTCTTCATCGGAAGTAAAGACGAGCGCTAAAGGTCTTCGCAGCTTTGACAGGTCGACGCTCTCGACGGCCGTCAATGCGGCGGCGATGAATGCTTTGGTGTCGCACGCGCCGCGGCCAAAGAGGTTGCCGTCGCGTTCTGTTAATAGCAGCGCTTCAGTCCACACCGGATCGTAAGGCACTGTGTCGGTGTGGCCGACGAGAGCGAGTTCAATGGTGGGCGGGTCATTGAATTTAGCGCCCGCCAGCGCGATCAAATTTATCTTTGCTGTGCCTGTCTCGTCCGTGTGCGGAAAACGTTTGACCGCGAAACCTGACGCTTCGCAGCGCGCAGCGAGATAAGAAATTATCTCGGCATTCGAGCGCAAGGAAACGGAGTCTATGGCGACTAGTTGGCGGAGTGTTTCTTCTACGGTCATAAGATCAATTTGGAAAGCGGGGGCAAGCCCACCTTCCTAACCTGAGAGACTTTCAAGATCCCCAAATCTCGGTTCGAAAGCCTTTCAACCTACGGAAGCTGCGCTCAGCTTTATAACCTCAAGGTAGGGAAGGCGGGCTTGCCCCCGCTTCTTCCTTTAAAGGTATTCATTTCAGCCCCACAATCGCTTTTGCAGCTCATTGAATCTCTCAACAACCTCTTCCTGAATCAGGTGTTGGCCTTCAGAAACCACGGGCTTGCCGCCCACGACGACTTCGCGCACGGCCGCGCGTGACAGCGAAAAAACGATGCTTGCGAGCAAGTCGTCGGGTGACGCGCCGGCGATCGCAGGATCGTCAAGAGCTACCGTGAAAAAGTCCGCGGGGCGACCGGGCTCAAGAGTCCCGCCCGGCGCGCCGATACTGCGTGCACCGTTGACTGTGGCGCAGTCGAATAACTCCGTGGCTGTGTCAGAAGCCCGACCGTCAGGGAGGGCCTGATCAGGCGGCGAGCCCTCCCTCACGGTCGGGCTTCTGACACTTAGCACTGCTCGCTCGAGTTTCTGCAAACGCAGGTGATACTCCAGCTCGCGCGCGTCTTCCAGCAAATCGATCTGCGCGTGGCTGTCGGTTCCCAGACAAATAGGGACGTGGTGTTTCAAGTATTCATCCGCCGGCACAACTCCGTCGCCGAGGTTTCGTTCAGTTGTCGGACATGCGCAAACCATGGCGCCGCTTCGGGCAAAAGCAGGAATGGCTTTTGGCGTCACATGAATCGCATGCACGGCCGTGAATCGTTCACTAAGCAGGCCTTCAGTCTCCAGCAAAGCCACAGGTGTGCGTCCGTACTCTTCGACGCAGGCAGAGACTTCTGCCGGTTGCTCGGCGACGTGCATGTGAACTTTCAGATCGTTTCGCTTCGCGTGTGCAACCACTTCGCGCAGGTAATCCAAAGGCACTGCGCGAATGCTGTGCGAAGCTAGACCAACCCACGCGGTTTCAGAAGCCCGACCGTCAGGGAGGGCTCCGCTTTCGACCGAGTTGGATGAGCCCTCCCTGACGGTCGGGCTAGTGCCCCGATTAACATCTGCAATTAATCTCTCCACATTTTTCAAATAACTGTCCGGATCCTTTTCAATGAACCTGGCTTGTTTCGGATTAGGCTCAGCCTGAAAACCCGCACGCGCATAGGCCACACGCAAAAGCGCGATCCGCAATCCGACATCGCCGGCCGCGCGCACGACTTCTTTCGCTAACAGATTCGGATCGTCGTATGGGTGGCCGTCCGGATCGTGATGAAGGTAATGAAACTCGCCCACCGCGGTGATGCCATTCAGAGCCATTTCCAGGAATGCCATGCGTGAAGCATCGTAGATATCTTCGGGGGTCAGGCGGGTCGCGGCGGAATACATCATCTCTCGCCACGTCCAGAAGGTGCTCTTATTACTAGCGCGGTACTCAGTTCTTCCTCTCAGCACGCGCTGGAAGGCGTGCGAGTGCGCGTTGACCATCCCCGGCAACATTGCACGCTTCGCCAGGCGAATTCTTTTCTCGTCGCGCAGTTCATCGACGCGGGTGACGCTTGCTATCTGTCCCGAAGGGTCACAAACGAGCGCCTGGCCGCGCTCGAATCGCCCGCCCGTGTAGAGCAGATCCGGCAGCCAGGCAATCATCGATTCGTTATTTTCCGTAGACTCCATCTGTATGAGGCAAAGAAGCGGCGCGCAAGCCCCTTCTAACCTTAGAGTTTTTCCGGTTTCACTCCTTTATTTGCCTTGAAGGCTTTCGCAATCCGAAAGAACGTATTCAAGCAGGTTGGTCGCCGCTATTCTTTGCGATTCAAGCCAAGAATTCTACAAGTCAGCGAAGCCTTTGGTGGCGTCAACACGGCCGCAGCTTCTTCCTCGCTCTTTGCGCGACGGCGCAATAGTTCCAGCTTCAAACTCTCTTCACCTCGCCGCATTGTCCAGTTGTGGTTCGATCGAAAGACTGGTTTTAGTAGAAACGAAAGCTTATCAACGATCGGCTTGTCTGCGCGAACCGTCCAGTCATAGGTGACAGTTACGAAAGCCCCGTCCTGCTCAAAAGCCCAGATGCCCTGGCCTTGCAGATCTCCTGTCGCGTCCATGGAAAATCCAAACGGATAGCGCGATTCGACCGTGCGAAAATTGATCCGCAACGTATACGGCAGCCAACCTCCAGCGCGCAGACTAATCAGCTTGCCGATTCCGTGCTCGCCACCCGGTTCCAACTCCTGCACTTCAAAATATACACTCGGCCACCAGCGCGGCAATGACAGCGCATCTTCGAGAATGTCGGCAACCTCTTTGACGTCAGCTTCAACGCGCCACTTGTCTATGAAGTTATAGTCGTTGGTGGCCATGCTGGTTCGGCCGCCGCCCACTCTCGCGGCGAATCTGCTTCGAGACTGTTGACGTAATGGTACTGGCCCAGTAGGAGAATAAACGCAGACAGTACAAGATGGAAGAAGATGGGAATTAATCCTCCGGTCCAGCGTCTTTCGGGATAGAGAACCATCGTGACCGGATATCTGATCACCATGCTGGTGAGGTAGACCGTGCCGAGCAAGAGCAACACACGACCAATCCTGCTCCGCGGAGTAACCAGAAAACCCTGGCCGCGCGTGAAGCTCAGGCAGACTTTGCCATAGAGAACAATGATGAGGAGCTGAGCCGGCAGAAGATAGCGATAGGAAAGCAGCCCGGAGTACCACTGAGACATCGGCGGCAGAAACCAACCCCAACCGATTGCTACCAGTAGCTGGCCCAGCACCCTGAGAACGAAAAGGACCAGCAAAACCCACAGCCCTAAAACCGGTCGATTGTTCCGCTTACGCGACCGGGGATGGTACATTTCATTTGAATTGATAGAAACGAGGTCCACGTAAAGTTCAGGCGGCGGCTCCCAGTTCGCGGATCGTGAAGTTCCTGCTTTGAGCTTCAATCGAATAAATAATCGAATTCTCGTCTGCCGGGTTACGTTCCGGAAGAAGTATCTGCCATTTGTATTGAGTGTCTCGCTTGCCGGCGACAATCATTTGCCGGTGGGCACGTTCGGCCCAGCCTCGCGACATGATGTGCAGACAGGGCGCACTTAATCGCCTGGATGCGCGCTTCCGGGCGTATTCGATATTAAACCGCGACAACGCTCTGTCCACTTCCACCAGAAATTTTTGCAGTTCGGAACACGAGACTTCCTTGCCTGGTTCCAGAAAGATTTCGTACCGGGACTTCTGGTAATCCGGCGTGACCCGAAATTGTTCTATCGAAAGATCAAATTTACATCTCGCCCATTCCACCGCGAGCTGCAGTTGGTTGGCGTGAAGTTTTTCACCGCTGATATTTGCCATCTCGCCTTCCTTGCGGACAAAAGCCAACAAAGGGGCGCGTTTGTAGTGTCCGGCTACTTCGACGATGTCATTGATTCGATACCGGTAGAGGCCACTTGCGGTCGTAAGCAAGATGCTGTAACGCTTTCCATCCTCCAGCTCATGACTCGAAAGCACATCGGGTTCGGAGCATTCGGTCCGTTCTATCGGAATGAACTCACAGTAGTTACTGTTGAGCGCCAGAGTGCCGCGCGCGGTTTGATCTTCGGACGGTACAGTGAAGTGTCCTTCGCTCGCCATATAGCCGAGGTCGCGGATGGCCATCTCGCCGTAATATTCAGCGAGCCTCGACGTCTGCATTCCCACACTGCCGCCGACCCAACAACCGATCAGCCTAAGCATCGGCCAGAAGTCGCGTGGGCGAAGCGAGCCGCGTTGATGCAGGATTGCGCCAAGAAGCCGAGCCCGTGCGGGATTGGGTTTCAGTTGGGCCTGTAACCGGGCAAACAGTTCTCTTTGCCTTGACGAAGTCACTCCGATATCTCCATCGTGAATGGCCCGCACAAGTTCCGAAGAATGCTCAGCGATCGTCCGGGCCAGGCGTATCAGAGTTCCTGGATTCGCCGTCGCGACAAACGAAACATTCGCGCCCAGAGCAAAGCGAGCCATCACGAAATAGCGCTGATCGTAGTCGAGAATCTCGCAGGCCTCGTAAGGAATCGCCTGCACGCGGCGAATCAGCCAGGGAATGTTTTTGTAAGTCATGCCCGACGCGCTGCCGTAGGGAATACCCGACGCCGTGAATCCTTCGACGGCCCTGCTCACAATGCCAATGCCGTCGTGATCCATGAATTCAGGATGATCCAGCAGGGCGCGATAGAACCATTGACGCGTTAGTGCAGACTCGATCAATTGCGATTCTCGCGTCACCGGAACCAACTTTGGTTCGGCGGTCGTACCACTGGTCATGGTAAACATAACCGGCTGACTGGCGGTCAGGACCATTGATTCGCCCCCCGTCATGCGGTTTATATATGGGCGAAAGCCCTCGTAATCACGGATGGGCACGCGGTGCCGATAATCTGCTTCGGTACGAATTGATGCAAAGCCGTATTGTCGCCCAAAAATAGTCGCCGCGTTCCGTCTTAACAACTCAAGCAGGAAACGTCGTTGAGCGTTTGCGGGCGAGATTGCGGCCTGCTCGAGCATGTGATGCTGGCGTTTCCCCAGCACGCTGATGGCTCTCCTGATTAGTAGAGACATTTCTCACTTCTCCTTTCCGAAAATGCGCGAGCCGCGCGGGTGACGAGAGGGAAATAACGTTCCGCGCGTAGTTGCGCAGGACTTCTTCACACACCTTGATCCCCAGGCCGGGGCCGCAGAGCAACGGAGCCACGCCGGCATGTCCGAACACAACGCTGTCCCGGCTGATGTCCTGGGCGAGCAATAGACTGCCGTAGGATCCTTCGACGAAATCCACGTGCTCGAGATGTGCAGCCACGTGCCGGCCCGCGGCCGAGAGAATTGCGGTTTCACCCACATGACTGCCGAGCTGAACGCGCAAGCCTGCGCTGCGTCCCAATCTGGCCATTTGCAAAGTCCTGAAAATCCCACCGCACTTCGAAAGCCGCAGGTTGAAACAGTCGCAGGCGCGCGCATCAACCAGCGCGCGGGCATCCTCGAGCGTGACCAGTGACTCGTCGGCCACGATTGGGATCGGCGAGCTAGTTCTCAGTTGCGCCAGCTCTGCCGGGAGGCCTCGTTTGATCGGCTGCTCGGCGGCATCAACGCCGAATTCATGAAGAGCCGAAAGAATTTTCGCGGCTGTGACTGCGTCATACGCGCCATTCGCATCGACTCTGAGAGAAATCCTCGATCCGACGGCGCGTCTGATCGCCGCAACGCGCTCAACAGGATTGGTTGTATCGATCTTGATCTTTAGATATTTCAGTCCAAACAGTTTGAAATAACGCGCGTGCCTTACGGCAGCTTCGATCGACCCGGCAGTGATCACGCCGCTGTAAGTGACTGACCTGCGTTTCGCTGGAAGAATCTTGCCGAGCGAAAGACCCTTACCGCGCAGCAAACAATCGATCAGAGCCAGCTCGATCGCGGTACGCGCACCGTGCCACGCGATCACGCCATCGCCCGTATCTTCCGGCAGCGATTCGTTTATTGAAGAAAGGGCAGTGAGCGGATCCTCACTCCGCGATATTTCGCTGTAGTCAGCATCCGCCACCGCCGGCCATAAACGATTTACGATATGAGAAACCGTGGACTCGACGGTTTCGCCAGTCACGTACCGGCGGGCCACGCCTTCGCCGTATCCGACTGTTCCGTCTTCAGCCCTTACGCGTACGACGATCGAATCCGAAAAGGATCTCACCGACGTGCTGTGCCTGAAGGCTTCAACAAAGGGAATGCGCAGACAGAAGATCGTAGCTCCGTCGATTCTCATAGGCTTAGCATCAGCGTCGGGCGCGAAACTTCGCTCTTGGCGAAGTAGCGCTTGAGAAATATATTTTCACGAAAAACCATTTCGGCGATCAGACGAAAATCCAGCTCTTCAAATTCGTAGTAGTTGGCGTATTCAACCACCGCGTCGAGCCCTTCCTCAGCGTGGCGCTGGTCCACTTCCGAATGATGTGTGAACCACAACAGGTCTTGCGGCGATAGTCCGCGATGTTTGGCCAACAAGTCGGCTATGGGCTTCCCAAGCCGTGAGAGCATCCACTCAAAGCAGGTGACCTCGAGCAAAACCGTGAGTCCAAATTCCCTGAAGGTGCCGAACAGAATGGGATCGGTGCACAGGCGGTGAAGCTCATCCTGCGATCGCGCTTTCAACGCGGCGCGCTCTGTTTCGTCGAAACCGGCCGCTTGGGCGAGCCGCAGCAAGAGCTCGGGGTGGGCGATTCCGGCTTCATCCAGCCCAAGTTCTTCCAACATGTTGTGTTTGAGCGAGCCGGCTACGCGCGGCGGGGCCAGCGAATAAAGGAACGCCAGGATTTGCGGACTATTAAGGTGAGTGCGACACAGGCGAGCGATAAACTCGTCGTAGATTTTTGCCGGGGCCTTCCCGGATCGCAACGATTTGAAAACATCGCTGCCCACAAAAGCTTCGGTTTGGGCCGCGTATTCAGATTCAACTAATGATCGAATAGGCATAGTTTCTCTTCCGCCCCTCGTGTGCGCCGGCAGTCCCGTCGAAGTTGCACTGCGGCGTGCAAAGATAAACTACGTCTGACGAGACGTGGGGTGTGAGCGGATGTGATAGTTAGAGGATTGTCACAAGCCTGCGCCTGCGCTCAGCTAAAGAATCGCTTGACGAATTCGCGCAAGTCGTCAAGTGAGGAGTCAGAAACGATGCGAAACACTCGCGTCTTAAGCCCACCGGGAAGTTGCCGAGCTACGAGCGAGTCGGTGATTACCAGCGCAGTCGAACGCAAACCCTTCTGCCAGCCGTTTTCACGCACATCGCGAAAGCTAAGCGCGTCGGGATCCAGACCTGCGGCCACCAGAATCATGTATGACCAACGCAAAAACTCAGGCCACCGCGAAACGATTGCGATCAGCGCGTCGGGCGGCGGATGCTTTTCACCTTTAAGCGATTCCGGCACCGAGCGGGCGCGAATCGTGATCAAATCCGCATCGGATCGCAACGCGGTGCGCGCGGCTTCTGCCTGGCCGTAGAGCGAGACCGGGGCCGCGCCGGTGAGCAGATCCGCATTTGCGCATTCGTCCGGGGCAGCGCCGATTACCCGCACACCGGTGGCTTCTTCGATCTCTGCCACGACTATCCGCCGCAGCTCTTCGTCCGGTTCGATAAACAGGAAATGATCGGGAGGCTGGAGCGCCAGCCAGTGTCGCAGGCGGGATTGGATCTCGGGTAACGAGTGACCATGGTCACGGGCCGTCCTGAGAAAGACGGTGATCAACTGATCCAACGGATTATGACCTTCGATCTTCTGTTGCCCGGTTCGAGCCAGAACGTAAACTCCGCTGCCCTTGCGAAACTCAACCCAACCTTGTTGGGCCAGCCGGCGATAAGCGGCGCTGACAGTGTTTGCATGGACGTGGTAGCGCCGTGCCAGCTCGCGTGTACTCGGCAGCCTCTGCCCTGCTTTCAGATCATCACTGACAATCCCGAGGATGACCTGCGCTGCCAGTTGATCGCGCAGTGGTACTTCGCTGCTTTTTGAAAGCCACAAACGCATCGTTGGCGCAGAATATCACAGCACGTCGCGGGCTATAGACCTGTGAAAGGCGGCCCGCTGACTCACGAATAAAGTTGAGGCATCGCGACAAATCTCCCAGGTTCGAAACGAAACGGACCGCTGACGGCGGGCAAGTTGTTTCCCGAGTCGCTATAATCCATGTTCGATATGGACGGACTCTCATCATCGCTGGCGGTTCTGACCGCCATGATTACGCCCGCGGTTTTGATCTCCGCCAGCGGCACAATGATTTTGTCGTCTTCAACGCGGCTGGGACGCGTCGTCGACCGCACGCGCTCGCTTTCAGATCGTTTGCAGGAAGTTTCCAGCGGTGACGCGAACACTGAGTTTTTTGAAGAGCGGCGGGCGATGCTTTACGATCAGCTCGACAAGCTGACCAGCCGTTCACGTCTTTTGCAGCGCGCGCTGACCAGCTTTTATTTGGCCGTCGGCGTGTTTGTAGCCACCAGCGTGGCGATCGGCGTGGTGGCTTTCTCAGGCGCGCGTTTTGGCTGGGTCCCGGTGGTGATGGGACTTATCGGCGCGTGTTTTCTCTTCTACGGCAGCATGCTTTTGGTGTTCGAAGCACGGCTGGCGCTGAGCACCACGCACGCCGAAATGGATTTCATCTGGCGCACCACTAAGCGCGCGGTGCCGCCGGAACTGGTCGAGCAACACAAGACACATTACGTGCACTTCAGGAAGAAGCGCGAATAGCGTATGGCCGAGCAGTTGAAACAGCGCGAACCTTCGTATCTCAGTCTGCTGCGCACCGGCGAGCTGTCACGCCGGGTCGAGGAGCTGGAAGCTTTGCTGGAACGCTGCACGGTCTGCCCGCGCGATTGCCTGAACAATCGTCTGCGCGACGAAATTGCGGCCTGCTATTCCGGGCGTCTGCCGATTGTGTCTTCTTACACCGCGCACTTCGGCGAAGAGCCGCCCCTGGTTGGCACGCGCGGAGCCGGCAATATCTTTTTCGGCAACTGCAACCTGCGCTGTGTCTATTGCCAGAACTATCAGATCTCGCAGACCCACAAGCAGCAAATCAAAAATGAAGTGACGCACGAGCGGCTCGCGGAAATAATGCTCGAGCTACAGGCGAGCGGCTGTCACAACATCAACTTTGTTTCGCCCACACACTTCGCACCACAGATGGCGCGCGCGATTCTGATTGCCGCCGAGAATGGATTGCGCGTGCCGATTGTCTATAACACCAACGCCTATGATTCGGTGGAAGTGCTGAAACTGCTTGACGGCATCGTCGATGTTTACCTGCCTGATTTGAAATACGCCGGTAACAACGACGGGTTCTTGTATTCAAAGGTCCGGAGTTATCTCGACGTTTCGCGCGCCGCTATTGCCGAGATGTTTCGCCAGATGGGCGATAAGCTTATCTATGACAAAGACGGTTTGCTGAAACGTGGCCTGGTGATTCGCCTGCTGGTTTTACCGAACGATATCGGCGGCGTGAGTGAATCCCTAAGGTGGATTCACGCTGAGCTGGGTCCTCGCATCGCCATTTCGCTAATGGCCCAATACTATCCGACGAACATCGCCGGCACGAATCAGCGTTACGTTTTGCTGTCGCGGCGGATCAGAGAAACGGAATGGATGCAGGCGGTGACTGCGTTAGACGAATTAGGAATGGAGGAAGGCTGGATGCAGGATTACGACGGCTCGGCTTTTTACTATCGTCCTGATTTCGATGATCGCGAGACGCCGTTTCGGGACGTGAGAGACTTTCAATGATTGTGAATCCCTCTTTGGGAGAGGGTTAGGGTGAGGGCGTAGTGAGCGAGCCAAAAGGCGTTTTGTTTTTCTCGTGTACTCGCGGCGTCGCTTAGGAAAAAGAATATCCTTCCCTCAGCTTCGCCCCTCACCCCGACCCTCTCCCAGAGGGAGAGGGATCAGACCTACTCATCACTTCGTAATTGGCAACCTCGGACGCTGGCGCGGCGCGGCCTCTGGCTCTTCGTCTTGCAGCGCTATGAGCACGTCCTTGTTGATCTTGATCTTGCCACTATTCTCCATGCGTTTCTGCACGGCGGCCAGGTAATCGTCAAAGACCTGGTTCTTACGTTCGGTGAGCGCGGTCTGCATTAGAGAGTCGCGTTGCTTGGCGTATCCCGTCAGGTCGGCCTCAGTCCGCTTGGTCACGCCGATGACCAGATAGTTCTGGTTCAGAAAGATCGGCGTCTTGATGACCTCGCCGGCCTTAGAGGCGTATAGCGGATCGTCAATCAGCACACTTGAACCGGCCTCGCCAAGCGGCGTCGCAAGTTTATAGTTAGCTTCGGCCTTGGCCTCGAGGCCG
>Ga0209648_10005085_pt1 | contig 11217 bp, 15 predicted proteins | sample GraSoi2013_115cm_FD_185830 | JGI IMG/M metagenome (GOLD analysis project Ga0209648, IMG submission 185830) | Grasslands soil microbial communities from the Angelo Coastal Reserve, California, USA - Sample 9_17_2013_115cm (SPAdes) (version 2) | ecosystem: Environmental > Terrestrial > Soil >...
GTCGATGCCGGTACCTTCCGGCAGGATCTCTTCTACCGACTCAATGTATTTCCAATCCATCTGCCATCATTACTTGAGCGAGCGGACGATATTCCAATTCTCGTTGAATATTTGATCGATCGTTATGCCAAAAAAGCAGGCAAGAGGTTCAGGGATGTGACCAGCGAGACACTCGACCTGTTTCAAGCATACGAATGGCCGGGCAACATCCGCGAGCTGCAGAATGTCATCGAGCGAGCCGTAGTCCTTTGCGATGGCGAGACATTCTCGATTGATGATACATGGTTGAAGCGGGAATCACCTCCCGTATCAGGCGCCGTCGCTCCCTTGGTCCCTATGCTCGTCGAGCATGAGAAAGAAACGATTGAGACGGCGCTGGCCCAGTGTCAGGGCCGAGTCTCAGGTCCGTCCGGCGCAGCCCACAAGCTCGGAATTCCGCGCCAGACGCTTGATGCAAGAATCCGCAGCCTGGGCATCAACAAGCATCGATTTAAGACCGGTTAGTCAGCCCGAAGCAGGTGGCACACTTCCAGCCGAGCCCTCACTCAACGTCAATTCCCAACGATGAAGGAGTCCCACTATGTCAGGATCTCCCGCACCAGGAACCGTCATTGCTCAAATCGTCGAGACAATGCGGGCGCTTGCCGGATCGCATCCCGGATTCCGTCCCGTCCACGCCAAGGGCATCGTCTGCTCGGGCACGTTTAGCGGCGCACCGGGCGCTCCCCTCGTGAGCCGCGCGTCGCACCTGCAAGGCCAAGCGGTGCCAACAACTATCCGCTTCGCCAATGCGAGCGGGAATCCGGAGGTGCACGATGGCCTCGCCAACACGCGATCGCTCGCCGTGAAATTTCAGCTAACTGATGGTAAGAGCGCCGACATCCTGGCTAACTCAGTCGAGGGGTTCCCCGCGCGGACGCCCGAGGAGCTTCTGGCGTTCCTGCGGGCGCAACTCCCGGACCCCGTCACGGGCCAGCCTGCACCCGATGCGATCCCCCGCTTCCTCGACAGTCACCCCGCCGCCCGAGCATTTATCGAGCGCCTGAAGCAGAAACCGGTGCCGGCCAGCTACGACCAGGCTAGCTACCATGCCGAGCACGCCTTCCGGTTCACTGCCGCAGATGGCACCAGTCGATTCGGCCGCTATCACTGGGTGCCCGAGGCGGGAGAAAACTATCTCTCCCCGGACGAAGCGAGCACGCGCAATGCTACCTTCCTGCACGAGGAGCTCGAGAGCCGCCTGCGGAACGGTCCGGTCGTGTTCCGCCTCGTATTGCAGTTGGCTGCCGAGGGCGATCCAACGGACGACGTCACCGCCTTGTGGCCGGCAGACCGGCCCCTGGTCGAGCTGGGGCGGCTCGAGGTGAGCGCCATCTCTCCTACGAGTGCTGCTGACGAACGCCGCTTGGTGTTCGATCCCACCAATCTAACGGACGGCATCGATCTCTCAGAAGATCCGATTCTGTTGGCGCGGTCCTCCGCTTACTCCATCTCCTACGACCATCGCAGCAAGGGAACGTGAGCGGCCGACGAGCGATATGATAGTCGGGCGCGGAATCGCACAATTTCTCGCCCAGAACTGGGCAATTGCCGAAAATACGGCAAGGTCGTTGCTCGCAATCTCAAGTTATTTCAGCTTTTCCGAATGGCCTGCCCGTTGCACTACGCAACGTGTGTGACGCTGAAGATTGAGAAGACCCTTGGCGAGCATTCCACGATTATCAAGCTGATGGGTCGAATCCGAGCGGAACACCTCGACGAATTGAAAGCACAAATCGCCGGAAGTCAGCCCAGATTGTCCTGGAACTCGGAGAAGTGTCGCTCGTGGATGCAGAGGTGGTCCGCTTCCTAAGCGCCTGCGAGTCAGAAGGGATTCAGTTGCTGAATTGCTCAGCCTACATACGCCAGTGGATCGTCAGGGAACGGGAAAGCGCCGGCAAAGGGTAAATCATCCGCCAGCGACGCTACCTGAGAAATTATCAGTAGCCTGCGTTTCGAGTTTTGGTTATCGGCCTGAATTGAGCCGGTTTTGCCAGGTCAGGGAGATCACTTGACAGGAATAATACGTACGTCCATATTTAACCGGTTAGCCTCAGCTGACCCACAATCGCCCCCTAAGGAGTCCACTATGAATACCCCCGTTGTTTTGATCACTGGCGCCCTCACGGGCATCGGACGTGCCACCGCCCTGGCCTTCGCGAAAGAGGGTGCGCGCATCGTTATCGGGGGTCGACGCGACGAAGCCGGCCAGAATCTGGTGGCTGAGCTCCGCCGACTCGACGCGGAGGCGGAATACGTGAACGCCGATGTGCGCCACGAGGACGACGTACGAAACCTGGTCGATAAGACCGTCGCGCGCTTCGGTCGCCTGGATGTGGCTGTAAACGCCGCTGGAACCGAGGGCAAGCCCGGTCCGGTGACGGAGCAATCCGCCGAAAGCTACGCGGCCACCTTCGATACCAACGTTCTCGGCACACTGCTAAGCATGAAGCATGAGCTGCGCGTAATGCTGCCCCAGCGCCACGGCAGCATCATCAATGTGTCGTCTACTTACGGCCAGACGGGTGCACCCGGCGCCTCGGTTTACGCCGCGAGCAAACACGCGGTCGTTGGGCTGACGCAGTCGGCCGCGCTCGAGGCCGCGGAGTTGGGTGTGCGCGTCAATGCTGTCGCTCCAGGTCCGATCGATACAGGCATGTTGACCCGGTTTACCGGCACTGACGAGCGGAAAGCTGGCCTAGTCTCGACAGTACCGCTCAAACGCATGGGCAGGCCCGAAGAGATTGCGCAAATGATCGTGTTTCTCGCATCCGACAAGGCGGCTTTCAGCACCGGCGCGACTTTCGCTGCCGATGGCGGCAAAACTGCGCGATAGGTATTCGAACTTCAGTTCATGAACGCTTCAAAAAGAAGGACTCAGGAGGTAGCGCGATGGCCCGAGCAAGTATCAGTCACATTGCACTGACGGTCAGCGATCTCAACCGCTCGGCGGAGTTTTACGACCGTATCTTTAAATTCATGGGCTATATGCCGGCCCTGGTTCCTGAATCGACTGAGCAAGCGATGAAAACACAGCTCAAAGCATGGGTCGGACCAGGCTACTCAATATCGATCCGGCCATCGAAGGGTGACTTTGCGCACCGGCTGCACGATCTAAATGCTCCCGGCTTCAACCATATGGCGTTTTACGCTGAGGACAGGTCGGATATCGATGCGATGTACAACCTCTTGAAGGAGATCGGAGCGCAAGTTCTCGATCCGCCTGCGGAATATCCGTACTCGCCAGGGTACTTTGCGGTCTATTTCGCCGACCCCGATGGTTTGAAATTCGAATTCGCTTACGTGCCGGGCGCGTAAGGACTCACAGATTCAAGAAGGAAGAAGAACAATGTCCATGAAACTCGAAGGCAAGATTGCTCTCATCACGGGCGGCAGTGTCGGCATTGGCATCGCCACGGCAAAGCAATTCGTCGAGGAGGGTGCCTACGTCTACATCACTGGCCGCCGGCAGCCCGCGCTTCCAGTTTTGTTACCGGCGTCGAGCTCTTCGTCGACGGGGGCTCGGCTCAGGTCTGACGTTTCCTGCGTAGCCAGCTTCCCTTTTACTTCGCACCCTAAAGAGGTGGCTGATCTCATCACATTGGCCGCCAATTCGGTCGCGTCTGCGTAGGAGTGAGATTACAAACAGAAGGAGCACCCGATGAACGCCGATGTTCTGACGACGAGAATAGCAGGTGGAATTGCGGTCATTACACTGGGCAGCGCAAAGCGCATCTATTTTGACGAGGAGATGGGCGATGCGCTCACCGAGGCCCTGGACGGATTCGCGGGCGACGCTAACGTTCGCGTTGTCGTCGTGACTGGCGGCGCACCCGGTTATTTTATTCGCCATTTTTCCGTCGCTGCGCTTATCCGCCTCGCAGAGTCCCTGCGCGCTTCCGGTCGCGAGTGGCCCGAGAACGCAACCTACAACGGGGGATTCTTCGACAAGGCCATGGCGCTGTGCGAGAGCATGTCAAAACCAGTTATCGCCGCTATATCCGGCACGTGTTTGGCCGGTGGATTCGAGTTCGCGCTCTCCTGCGATCTGCGTATCGCTGAGGATGGCGACTACTTGATCGGATTGCCGGAGGCGAACCTTGGACTTCTTCCCGGCGCCGGTGGCACGCAAAGGCTGCCACGCACTATCAGAATGCCAGCCGCGCTCATGCACATCCTCATGGGTGTTGCCCTCACTCAACGTGAAGCCGAAAGGAAGGGGCTGGTGCACGAAACCGTCAGCGGCAAGGCGTTAGATCGCGCGATGGAGATTGCACAGCGCGTGTCTTCACATACGCCGAAATCGGTTGCTTACATCAAGCGTCTCGTCCGCAACGGCACCGAGACGCCGCTGGCACAGGGACTGGCACTCGAACGAAATCTCTTCTTGAAATTGTGCATCACCGAACCTGCACTGGCGCGCATGCGTTCCTATGAAGAGGAGAACATCACCTCGCCGTCGCGCTCTATCGTGGTCGAAGCAAGGAGCGTGAACCATGACTGAATCAGCGGCGCACGTGCAGTCTTCGGCGAGGAAAAGAACGAATGGTGGAAGCGCGCGGACGCCGCCTGGCCGGATTTCCCGCCTACCGAGCCCGTGCGGGCCGTGAAATTCCGCTGCTCGTCCCTGGAGCCCCTCCGGGCTTAACGACCTGAGTTTTCTCGGTTTCTGCAAACGAGCTTTGCCTGCATTTGTCCATGCCGGCAGAGAAAGTATATGAAGATTCCTGAACCAATACGCGAACTGATCGCAAAGGCGCCTTTCGCCCATCTGACGACGCTCAATTCGACGGCTGATCCGCAGGTCACGGTCGTCTGGGTCGGAATCGAGAATGAGGAGTTTGTCATTGGCCACCTGCACCTGGCTACTTACCAGAAGGTGAAAAACATTCGGCGCGATCCGCGAGTAGCATTGTCGATGCTAGGTGACACGACCAATGCACAAGGATTGCGCGAATACGTCGTGGTTTACGGTAACGCACGCGTGACCGAAGGCGGCGCATTTGACTTTTTGCAGCGCCTCGGGCGCCTTTACCTCGGACCGAGCGCTGACCTTCCATCGGCCGCCATGCGCAATATTCCTGGTTATATCACGCGCATCACACCGGCGCGGTTTGCCGGAATCGGGCCATGGGTCGCGCCAACTGCTCGAACGAGTCCGCGTGTTTCACGATCGCCTACTCGCGAGTCGGCTTGACGCCCGAGCAGATGGAATTCGAAAACGAATCGATCGAGAATATGGCGCGCAGCGCAGATCGCCGCATTTCTAGCCAAGCGGCCGCCGCAATTCAACGGCCGGTAGACGCCTGAGAGCCGTGAAATTCCGGTGCTCATCTTGGAGCCGCTCCCGGCTCGACGACTCGAGAGGACCTGAGTCCTCAATCGTTGACGTTCTCAATACGAGCGTACATATTGAAGTTTGGTGCCCAAACCTTCACACCGCGAGAAGATATTGACCGAAGGCCTCCGGGTGGTACAGGCGCGCGGGTTCGGGGGCGCGAGCGTACGCGACATCGTCCAGGCTGCGGGAGTGCCGCAGGGGTCGTTTACCAATCACTTCGCTTCGAAAGAGGCCTTCTGCCTTGAAATTCTCGATCTCTATTTCAATGACGTCCGCGCGATGATTCAGAGAACTCTTCGTAATGACTCGCTTCCACCGCTTAAGTGCTTGCGCGCCTTCGTTGATGCGCAGATCAAGTATCTCAATCGGATCGGTTGGCGAAACGGATGCCTCATCGGCAACTTCAGCGCCGAGGCAACCGAGCACAGCGAAGTGATTAGGAAGCGCCTGGTTGAAATATATGAGGAGATGCGCCAGTCGGTCGCGTATTGTTTGAGAGCGGCTGTGAAAAGCGGCGAGCTGTCACGCAAAAACGACTGCGATGAGTTCGCCAGCTTCCTGATTGCCTCGTTGCAGGGTGCGATTCTTCAATCCAAGGCGGAGCGTACCCCAGTCCCTATCGAACGATTTAAGCATTTGCTCTTCTCGACACTCCTCCAGTGAACTTAGATCGTCCGGCGCGGCAGGAAGAATCTTCGACCGTGCCATTCAGCATTCTTTGATGGCCCACCGCCCTATCCGGGTGAAACTTGCCGAGTTCGATAAAATGCTGACTCTGAACCGTAGGTTAAGAATCTGGATGCCACCAGTCGAAATGGTCGGAAGGCAAAATTTATTGGCCCGAATCTTGTAGATACAAGCACATGCGAGAGAGAAATGAACAACGTCATTCAAGTTAGCGACAAAGAGCGGTTCGCGAAGGGCCAAGACGCTCGCGATTTGCAAGTCTGTTACGAGGCCGGGGACGTGGGGGCTCAATTCATGGACGCGATCGATAGTCCCCATGACTTCTTTCGCTTTCTCCGGGCTACAACGCGAAGGATCGCAAACAGTCAACGGAGGCCGTTTAAAGATGGAAACCAGCATCCAGGAACAAGCGGACAAAGGAATCGAGGTCCTCAACGCGCGGTTGAACTACCGGCCGAGGCGACACCGAAGCCGATCAACTACGCCTATGATCCACCCGCCGCAGTCCCTCGCCGGTCTGGAAAATACATCGAGCGAAGCGTCGTTGTCCGCAACGGCCGCGAAGAGCTCAGTAAACTGTCGCTCGACACCAACGGTTTCGTGCTCACAGAGCACGAAACTGCGATCAAGGACTTTTATGATCCCGATGAGGTCAGATCGGGCTACTACCCCGAAGTCGAGCGCCTGCTGAAGCGGGTAGACGGCGCGCGCCCGAGATAGAGTAGTGCCTGGTGCAGAATTCGCAATTGAAGGGCGCGCTGTCACGCAGGGGCTTCCGATCACCCCGTTGTTCGCTGAGCAATCCGTCTTCGCCGCTCTCTCTCAACCGAAAGAAGTGGAGATTTACGATGGACCGAGCGCCGATCACTGTCGCCTCAAGCTTCGGATCGGCCAGCCGGGTTATCAGATCTAACGCTTCGCGCAGCGCTTCGTGGGTGAACTCGTAGTTTGCGGTCGTTGCGTAGGCGTGGCCAAGTGTAGCGAGAAGACGCACCCTGTCAGCACTGACATCTTTCTGAAGCCCGCGACGCGCCAGTTCGATTGCCTTCTGGAAGCGTCCGGCCCAGATAAGGCTATCAGCCAACTCGGTAAAGCTCCTGCCAATCATCGCGCGATCGTTCAGGCCGATGTAAATTTCAAGCGATTCACGTAAATGGGTAAAAGTCTTGTGTTGGTGACTCTCTCGTAGTTGATCGACGACAGATAGTCGAGCGCGGAGTGGCGGCGATGGGTTATACCCCGCCCTCGATCAGATCAAAGACCGCGATGCGGCATCGACCCGGGGTCTTGAAGCTGCGTCGGTCGAGCTGGCTGTTGCAGAAGTAGCACTTGACCGTGACGTGGTTGGTTTGGCGCACTCCGGCTGCATGACGGATTTCGAGCGAGATGGTATCCGAGCGCTGCCGGCACCCGCTGCTCGGCCGCATTCGGTACCAGATTTCTCATGAAACTCGCCTCAGTGCTGCGGCATCATAGTACGTGAGACCAGGACCTATTTCGGCGTAGGAAGCGAGAGCGATATGAAAGAACCTCGACCTTCTGCCCCCGCTGCGGAGCCCAAGCGTGTACTCATCCTCGGCGGTGGTTTCGGCGGTGTGTACGCAGCGTTTAGACTGGAAAAATTGCTGGCCAGACACGATAACCTTGAGGTGACACTGGTCACGCGTGACAACTATTTCCTGTTCACCCCGATGCTGCCCGAGGTTGCGGCAGCCGACTTTGAACAAAGCACGATTGTCAACCCTGTGCGTAGGCTGCTCAAGCGCGTGAAGAGTTTCGTTGGCTCGATCGATGCCATCGACCTGGCGGCCCGACATGTCACGGTTTCACCGGCAATCAGCGCGACACCCATGGCCACTTGGACCACGAGATTCACATCTGCCTTGAAGCTCGCACCAGTCCGGAGAAACCCGTTCACAGAAGCCCTCGGAGATCCTGGACGACGGCTAGGAGATCCTTCCGTACGGCGAAGGTAACTGCGAAAACCTTGGTCGGCACGGACAGTTCAGCATGCATGCTTTTTCAATCTGTCGAAGCGGAACGAATATCCCACAGTAATGAAGTGCCCAGGCGAGTTCTTGTTCAACCCAAGCCGGGGTTCGTCACTATACGCTTTCAACTTCCCGAACCGTTAATTCACTTTGCAAAATCCGCCGAGCGCTGCGACGTGGTATCCGCGTGAGTGGTTCCCACCGCGTGATCATAAACGAGTTCTCCACCCGTTTTTCCCTGGTACAGCAGCGCGCACAGGGCAACCATCGCAACTAACAAATAAGCGAGTTGCGTACGCTTGAGTTTGGTCCAGATTTCGAGGAACACACGCCATGCAGCCAGCGTTACGAACGCATACATCAGATACGTGCCGAGCACCGCGTGGGAGAGAAACGTTGCGGAGCCGGTATCAGAAAAGAGGATTTGTTGCGCGGCCGGAGAGATGGTATCCCAGACCCTCTCTGCCTCACTTTCCCCGGTAAGCCGGGAAAAGACCGCCGATATTGCACCGGGAATGAGCAGCACAAGCGCCGCACCGCTCAACCGATCGCCCAACCTTTTGGGGCGAGGGCTTCGATTGCCAAACAGCGTCGCAATTACGTAACCAACGACATCCGCGAGCACTCCCGTGGCCAGAAGCGCAATCGTGAAATGGTCAATAATCGGATGCAGATGGTACTTTGCAATGAGAATTTCCATGGAACTTTCGGCCTTGCCCCTTTCCTGGCTTGGGCGGGAGCGTGACGCTTGCGTGTTTCTTCGCGACAGCCGCGAGCGTCCGCTCCCTCGTATGTTAGTGCGAGTTGGAAGCCCAGCCGTCCGCGTATGGAGGACTGCAGCTCCTATCGTGGGAGTCGGTGTCATGAACCAAGCCGTGCTTTCGGCATTTATGGCGATAGAGCGCCTCGCTGTCTCCGGCGCCGTCATCGGACCAGTGGGCGACCCATAATTTTGAGCCGTAGTCCTGGCAGCAGCTGTAGGAGCGCTCGGCACGATGGCGGCAGGCTCCAATATAGAGCCGCCTTCAAGGCCGGGAGCGAACCTGATGAGGGCGCTTATGATCCCCACCGCCATCGCTTGTGATTCCGGGTTTCATGAAGCTGCTTGTTTCCCTATTTCGAGACCGCGTTGGACGCGCTGGCGACTTTTGCGGCCGACCCTTCTGCGGCGACCTCCTCCACCACCACCGTCATCTTCATGCCGCCGTGGCCGAGTCCGCGGTAGTGATCGCAGATCGCCTTGAACGTACCGGCAGTCTGCGGCGTTACTGTTATCGCGGTAACCTTGCCGGGCTTGACGTCGGTGTCGATTTTTAGCGTGCGAATCAAGAAACCGTGGACCCTGTCGGAGCTGGTCAGTTGCAGCGTGACCGGCTGACCCTTTACGAGGGTGATGTGATCGGGAGTGAATTGGAACTTGCTGGCCGTGATCGTTATGACCTGCGGCCCTGCCTGGGCTCGCGCGCGCACAGGTGCGGTCCACAGCCCCAATCCGGTTATCAATCCCAAAGCCAGAATCTTCCTAGTCGGCGTCATTGGATGAACTCCCTCCGATTGACTTATTGCTCTTGAACATCTGCTGCATTCCCGAAAGGCCCGAAAACTCGGCTTTCGTGAGGACGACATCTGTGACCTCGAGCGGCGCAGCCGGGTCAGCGGCACCTTGCGAGCCGACCAGCCGGATGCCCAGCTCCTTGAACGGATCGTCCTTGTTGAATGGAAGCTGTTTCTTGTCCTCGTTGGTGGCGGGATCGTTGAAAGCGAAGATGAGCGACCGTGCCGCGTAATGCGTTATCTTGCCGGTCTGGTGGACATTATGACGATGGATATGGCCATAGAGGACGGTCAGGTTCTCGTATGGCGCCAAGGCGTTCATGACGTCATCGCCGTCGGCCGTGAACCATTCCCATTCGGGCTTGAGATCGAACAGCGGGCGATGGGTAAAGACCACGATCGGCGCAGTCTTTGGAAAACGCGCAAGGTCCTTCTTCAGCCAAGCAAGCTGTTCCGTACCGACCTCGGGGCGTCCGCGCGAGACGTTATCAAGCGCAACGAAATGGACGCCCTTGTGATCGAACGAGTAGTGGCTCTCGCCGAAATGCTCGCGGTAGAGCACGCCACCGTCGAGCGCCGCATCGTTCTCGCCCGGGACCGGGTGGATCGCTGAGGTATTGATGCGGCGTGCAATCGACTTGAACAATTGCATCCGCTGGGCGTGTGCGTCGCGAGTCTCGGCATCATGGGTCAGATCGCCGGTGAACAGGACGAAGTCCGGACGCTGCGGACTCTTGTTGAATAATTCCACCGCGCTTTCGAACGCCTTGGTCCCAAGCGGGTCGGGCGGGCCCTGGAAGCCGACGTGCGGATCGCTGAACTGGGCGAAAGTAAAACTTTGCGGTGGTTCGCCGTTGGCTTTTTTGAAGAAATCGCTGATCGCGTCCGCTTCGGCGCGATGGGCCAGGAACGGCGCGAACTGGTAGACAACGCCGACGCCGAGCGACATTCCGGCGATTCTCAGGAACGACCTTCGATCTATTTGGTCTTTCATTTCGTTTCTCCGTTTCAGCCTCCAAGTGCCTGCCGCAGTCGCACGCAGGCGCCGGCGGCCGCGTTGTAGGGGCTCCGCGAACAGCGAGAGTCGCCGTTTCCTCGGGGCCCTCGGGCCGGTAGAGTCAGATTGCCTTCAATAGGCCATACCGCCCGCGCGCTCAAATATTCCCGCCCCCAGGCGGTTTCCTGGCGCGGGAATAAAATCGCGGCTTCGCCGGTCTTAATGGCGGTAGTGTAAGAAGGACGGCGGAAAGAATCAGCGAGATTGCCGGGGCCGGACAAATTCTCACGCTTCGAGGAGGCGATTCTGCCTCATCTGGACGCCGCCTATAACCTCGCGCGCTGGCTGATGCGCAACGAAGACGAGGCCGCGGATGCGGTACAGGATGCTTGCTTACGCGCACTCCGTTTTATCGACGGCTTTCGGGGAGGCGATGGCCGCGTTTGGCTGCTCGCGATCGTACGCAACGCCTGCTATTCGCGCCTCAAACGGGGCGCGCGGCGCGCAATGGAGACTGAATTCGACGATGAGATCCACAGTCCCGAGACGGAAGCGGCGAATCCTGAGGACCTGTTGGAAAGGAGTCGCGATAGTGAGACGCTCGGTCG
>Ga0209648_10005086_pt1 | contig 11214 bp, 10 predicted proteins | sample GraSoi2013_115cm_FD_185830 | JGI IMG/M metagenome (GOLD analysis project Ga0209648, IMG submission 185830) | Grasslands soil microbial communities from the Angelo Coastal Reserve, California, USA - Sample 9_17_2013_115cm (SPAdes) (version 2) | ecosystem: Environmental > Terrestrial > Soil >...
GCGGGGACAATCGGCGTCGGATGCGGGCGCGAAATCCTTGATCCAGGGAAGGCGCATGGCGCCATAGGCAACGCGGAGGCCATGGCTGAGCCAGAAGAAGGCAATGAAACCAAAGAGAACCAGTCCGAAAACATGCATGGAAATTGGTGTCAGCGTTGCCCTCGGGTTATCCTAACACGGGATGCCGAATAGCCTGGCCATCATCGGGGCGGGACGCGTAGGACGAGCGCTGGGACGGGGGCTGCGCGAACTGGGATGGAAGATTGGCGCGGTCGTTACCCGCAGCGAGGCCAGCGCGCGGCGCGCCGTTCGGTTCATTGGAGCAGGGAAAGCTTGCGCGGGAATGACACGGCAGATTTTGGGATCGCAGGTGATCCTGATCGCCATACCCGATGACGAGATCGCCGTTGTTGCGCAAGAGCTGGCGCGTATCGGCGAAGAAGAGCTCCGCGGGAGAGTTGTGCTGCACACCAGCGGCGCGATGGACTCTCGTGTGCTCGATGCCGTCCGTGAACAGGGTGCGATTGTCGGATCGATGCATCCGTTGCAATCGTTCAGCGGGGTCGCGGTACCATCGCTGGAAGGCAGAGTTTTTACGATTGAAGGGGAACCGCATGCCGTTCGAATGGCGCGGCAGATTGCGCGGTCGCTCGGGGGATCGCCCGTGCGCATTGCGGGAAGCAAGAAAATCTTGTATCACGCGGCAGCGGCGATGGCCGCCGGTCATGTGCTCGCGGTGGAAGAAGCCGCCACGCAGTTGCTCCTCTCGCTTGGGATGAGGCGGAGCGAAGCCGTGCGCGCGTTGTTGCCCCTGACGCGCCAGGTTCTGGAGAACTTTGAAACGTTAGGGCCACACGCGGCATGGACCGGGCCGCTTTCGCGCGGAGACTTTAAAGTGGTGCGGGCGCATTTGGAAGCGCTGCAGGAATCGCCGGAGGAATTTGCGCAGGCTTACGAAACGCTAAGTCATCTGGCGGCGCGCGTGCTCGCGCAAGATGCTGCCGGGATGTTGGCCGAGCTGGAAAAGATTTCCGTGGAAAAGAAACCAAAAGCAAAGGCGATAGGGGGCAACGGGTGAAACGACTCCAGATTGCAATGGAAAGCACCAAACTGGCGAATGGATTAAGCGTGGTGGTCGCGCCGGATACCACGGCTCCAGTGGTTACTGTGGGCGTCTACTACAAAATCGGATTCCGGCTCGAGCCGCAGGGGCGCAGCGGGTTCGCGCACCTGTTCGAACACATGATGTTTCAAGGCTCCGCGAATGCGCCGAAGATGCAACACATCAAGCTGGTCAATTCCAGCGGCGGCGTGCTGAACGGCTCGACGAGTTACGATGTGACGAATTATTACGAAGCGGTCCCTTCGAATGCGCTGGAGCGCGTGCTGTGGCTCGAAGCGGACCGCATGCGCGCTTTGAAAGTGGACGACGAGAATCTGAAAAACCAGCGCGACGTCGTGAAGGAAGAAGTTCGCGTCAACGTGATGAACCAGCCTTACGGCGGTTTCCCATGGCTGGATATGCCGCCGGTAGCGTTTCGCAATTGGGCGAACGCGCACAATTTTTACGGCGATTTTGCCGATCTCGATGCCGCGGACTTGGCTGACGTGCAGGCGTTTTTCAAGACCTACTACGTGCCAAACAATGCTGTGTTGCTGATTCTAGGCGATATGAAGGCGGAGGAAGGCATCGCGCTGGCAAAGAAACACTTTGGCGAGATTCCGGCGGGCGCGCCGCCGCCGTTTGGCGATCCTACCGAGCCCGAGCAAGCCGAGGAGCGCCGCGGCAGCGTGGAGGAGAAATTCGGGACGCTTCCCGCGATGGCCATTGGATACGTCATGCCAAAAAGGCGCACCGCCGATTGGTGCGCCATGGCGATGCTGGATCAGGCGCTGCACGGCGGACGCGCGGGAAGATTGCATCGCGAGTTGGTCTTGGAGAAACAGATTGCCGTCGAGGCCGGCGGCGGAATCGACGACCTCTTCGGTTACAACGGGCCGACACAAATGACCACGCGCATTCTGCATAAGCCGGAGTATTCGAGCGAAGCGACGCTGCAAGCGTTCAATGCCGTGATCCGCGAAGTACAGGAAAACGGCATCAGCGCGGACGAACTGGAACAATTGAAAGTGAAGTGGCGCTCGGATTATTACGCCACGCTCGAGGGTGGCCGCGGCGGGTACATGCCGAAGTACGGGCTAATGCATCTCCTCGCGTGCTTCACGCTGTTCGATAACGAGCCGCAGATGGTGAACACCATTCTGGATGGGTTTCTTGCGGTCACGCGCGAAGAGATTCAAGCGGTGGCGAAAAAATATCTGCGAAACGCAAACCGCGCGATCGTGCTTCGCACGCCGGTCAAGACTGGTTTGCCCGCGGACGCGGGCGCGAAGGAGGCGGCGTAATGGCGACGCGGGCTGTGGAAGTAGCCAACGGAGTGCCTGGACTCGCGCCGGAACGCGCGGTTACGTGGCCGAAACGGACCAAGGCGCGGCTTTCGAATGGTCTGGAGGTCATCCTCGCGGAAGCGCACTCGATTCCGAAGTTTCATGGCGAACTGTTCTTCCGCTCGGGAAACGCAGCTGTGAATCATCGTGCTCCTGGGCTCGCGGAAATGACCGCGACGGTGGTGCGCACGGGAACAACGAAGCGCGCGAGCCGGCAGATCGAAGAAGATTTGCGGCGTATCGGCGCGGACCTCTCATCCGGCGCGGGCGCGGATACCAGCGCGATTTCGTTTGCCGGTTTGTCGGAATTCGCGGAGCCGCTGCTGGCATTGGTGAATGAACTGGCGCGAGAAGCGGCGTTTCCGGACGCCGAATTCGACCGCGAACGGCGGCAGAAGCTCGAAGAAGTAAAGTTGGAGCGCACGCAGCCGGGATTCCTCGCGAGCGAGCGATTGCGCAAAGTTTTGTTCGGCGCGCACCCCTACGCGCAAGTGTCGCCGAGCGAAGCGCAAGTGGCCGCGTACAAGCGCGAGGATTTGAACGCGGTCTACCGCGAATTTTACACGCCGGAAAATGGATTGTTGCTGCTCGTCGGGGATTTCGAAGCGCAAGAGATGTTGAACACCGCCGAAAAAATCTTTGGCGCATGGGCCGGAAACAAACCGCATTCGAACGCAGCCGCGGCTCCCGCGAATCCACGCGGGCGGCGGGTGCATCTGGTGCACGTGCCGGGAGCGGTCCAGGCGCAAATTCTTGCTGGCTGCCATGCGATCACGCGGAAGCATCCGGATTGGGTGAAGCTGGGTCTCACGAACAGTTTGTACGGCGGAGCATTTAATTCCCGTTTAGTAATGAATATCCGCGAGGATAAAGGCTATACCTATAGCCCGCGCAGCGGCGTAAATGCGCTGCGCCAGCATGGCTATTTTTCCGTTTCGGCCGCGGTGCGAAATGATGTTGTGGCGGCATCGCTGACGGAGATTTTCTACGAGATGGACAAACTGCGGTCCGTGCCGGTGCCGGAACCGGAACTTGCGGACGCGCAGAATTATCTGAGCGGTGTCTTCTCGATGGGGCTGGCGACGCAGGATGGGCTGCTGTCGCAACTTTCTACCGTGGCGCTGAACGAATTGCCGGACGATTATCTCGAAACATATCGCCAGAAAGTCCGCGCCCTCACGCCGGAAGATCTGCTCGCGACAGCCCGCAAATATCTGGACTCCGCGAACATGCAAATCATTGTTGTCGGCGACCGCGCGCAAATCGAATCGCAAGCCTCGCTTTTCGGCGAAATTGAAATTTACGACGCCCAGGGCGCACGGCTGAGTTAGCAGGCCGTCTTTGTTGTTGATTTAGAGACGTAAGTTCTATATTATACATCCGCCATGGTGTGGCGGCCTTTCGCAATTCGCATTCCCCTCATTCTGTGCCTGCTTTTCTGCACTGGCGCGTTCGCCAAGAAAAAACCGCCGGCCAAGCCGGTGAATCTCAATGCGGCGACGTCGGAAGAATTGCAGCAAGTGCCGGGGATTGGGCCGGCGACGGCGGAGAAGATTTTGCAAATGCGCAAGTCGTACGGCGCGTTCAAGAGCGTTGACGATTTGCTGGCGATTCGCGGGCTCGGGGCGAAGCGCCTGGAAAAAATGCGCAAGTACTTGACTGTTGGGAAGCCGGCGCCGAAGAGCAATGCTCTCCCAAACCATATGCCGGGCGCGCATCCTCGAACGAATCCAGAAGAGGCCCTTTCCGCAACGTAGTCCTGAAGCAACACTCTCCGATAGCGCAACAGTTGAGATCCTTCGGTCCCGACAGGAGTCGGCGCCTCGGGATGACCATTGCTTTGGCGATGCAGTCCGCCAGCCACAGCGCTTGGTGAGTCGGGCGGGGCAAGCCCCGCCCCTAGAGCCCAGGATCGAGAACATGAAGAGACGCTCATCACAGCACCTGATGGGAGGGGCGGAGTTGGTCGACGCGCAGCGGGACCTGGTCGGCGATGCGGATACCGTAGCCTTCGAGGGCGACGACTTTTTTTGGGTGATTGGTGAGGACGCGAATGTCCTTGAGGCCTAGGTCAATCAGGATTTGCGCGCCGATGCCGCTTTCGTGCTGGACCATGCGCTGCCGCGCAAGCTCGCGATCGAGCTGGCCGCGCTTGTGGAAATGAATCTGTGGGAGAACGCCGGGTTCCTCGGCGGTTTCAACACTGAAGCCACGTCCTGTGTGGTGCAGGTAGAGAAAGACGCCGCGGTTTTCTTTGGCGATGGCTTCGAGCGAGCGCGAGACGAGTTCGTTGCAGTCGCAAGCGGTGGAACCGAAAACGTCTCCGGTGAGGCAGTGCGAATGGACGCGCACCAGGGCCGGCTCGGCGCCATCCAGATCGCCGCGTACGAGAGCAACGTGCTGATCGTGGTCCACGTCGCTCGCGTACGCGACCATCCGGAAGTCGCCGAAGCGCGTGGGCAGGACGGCTTCCGCCACGCGCCGGACGTAGCGCTCGTGCTGCATGCGGTACCGAATGAGGTCCGCCACGGTGAGCATCTTCAGGTTGTGTTCCTTGCAGAATTCGACGAGCTGCGGCACGCGGGACATGGTGCCGTCTTCGTTCATGATTTCGCAGATGACACCCGCGGCAGTGAGTCCAGCGATGCGCGCGAGGTCGACGGAGGCTTCGGTCTGGCCCGCTCGGACGAGGACGCCGCCTTTGCGCGCACGCAGCGGAAAAATGTGACCGGGGCGCGCGAGATCCTGCGGCTTCGTTTTTGGATCGATGGCCGTGAGAATGGTGATGGCGCGATCGGAAGCACTGATTCCCGTGCTGACGCCCACGCGAGCGTCCACCGCTTCGGTGAAAGCAGTGCCGTGAACCGAAGTGTTGATGGGCGACATGAGCGGGAGGTGAAGTTCGTCGCAGCGCTCTTCGGTGAGCGGCAGGCAGATCAGGCCGCGACCGTGCTTGGCCATAAAGTTGATGGCGTCGGGGGTGATTTTTTCGGCGGCCATGGCGAGGTCGCCTTCGTTTTCGCGGTCCTCGTCGTCGACGAGGACGACCATGCGGCCCTGGCGGATCTCTTCGACGGCTTCTTCGACGGTAGCGAACATTTTAGATTCGTCTCTCATGGGAGAAGGATAGAGGTAAGGAGGTAAGGATGTAAAGAAGCCTGGAAAGGGGATAGTGGACAGGAAATAGGGGATAGGCCCGGAGCGATCGACCCTGGGAATGCCGGGTTTCCCTTCCCCTTGGCGAAGTGTGGTGTTCACGGAAAAGGCACCCCCACCCCTCTTTTTTGTAAGTGTTGCATCTAAAAAACTTAGCCAGGCAGTAAGTCTTTTGTTTGCAACACTTGCAGGGAGGTCCATAAGTGTTGCAGGTAAAGGACTTAAAGCAGGAGTGGTGGTGACCCTGATGGGGTCGGTGCAGCCCGATGGACGGGCGGTCAGTGATCCGGTGGCAGTAGTTAGTAGAAGACTTTGAAAGGCGCTCATTGCCCGCATCGAATCCGCAGCAACTGACAAGTGAGTTCCAGAATGGGAAGAATACCCCCACACCCCCGGTGTTTTCGTAAGAGTGGCAAACACCGGACTTACAGGATACGGAACTTGGAAGAGTGTACGGAAATGGAAGTTAGTTTGTTCGTTTTGCTTGTAACCAAGTAACGGGGCTAGGCGCACGGGTAGTGATGGAGTTATAGGGACCACGTGGCGGGCGAGCATGGGTTACCAGGGCGGGGAAGAATCTTACCGACCTAACCAAGCCATTATAGCACATTGGTACAGTTTGTCAATGATTATTTTAAGTGGTTTGTTTGCCGCGAGATGGCGGCTGTCTGCTGGAGTGGGCGACTAGAAAAATGGGGACGCCCTAACAAACCTGACGAAGGAACATGAAAACGTCCCGTCTGTCCCCCTGTCGTCCAGTGGTACAGTTTGTCAATGATTATTTTAAGTGGTTTGTTTGCCGCGAGATGGCGGCTGTCTGCTGGAGTGGCGACTAGAAAAATGGGGACGTCCTAACAAACCTGACGAAGGAACATGAAAACGTCCCGTCTGTCCCCCTGTCCCCGGATAAAGGCCTGCCACCCGCGACGCCAATCAGGAGATTGGCGTTCCCAGAATACTGCCAGCCACAACGGCAATGGGAAGAATATGTCAAAGATTGACATTAATGACACGCGGGACTAGATTTGGAGGGAGGGACGCTGCACCAAGAGGCAAACCCATGGACCAGATGAATGTATCGATAACGGACCGTCTTGCGGGGTATGTACGGAAGAAGGTGAAAAGCGGGCGCTACAACAATGCCAGCGAGGTGGTGCGCGAAGCGTTGCGGCGGATGGAGGATGAAGACGCGCGCGCGGTGCGGCTGGCAAAGCCTTCAGCGGAGGATATCCTAACGGACCTGACGGAGCAGCAGATCGACGGCATCCGTCGCCGCGTCCGAGCCGGCATTGAATCCATCGACGCTGGTAAATACACGGAATATGAAGGACGAGAGGGATTGAAGGAGCTGGCCGACGGGGTGAAGGCGAGGGGGCGGAAGCTGCTTGCCAGGGAAGACTCCGGGCGGTAATGCGTTACCGGGTTTCAGAAAATGCGGAGGGTGATCTCGACGAGATTTTTCTCTATTGGGCGGAACGTGCGAGTCCGGAGACCGCAGACCGCATCATCGACAAGATCACGGACCGTTTCTGGCTGCTCGGCGAGCATCCAGACGCGGGGAAGGCTTCGGAGGGCATCACTGCCGGGGTGAAGTGCTTTCCTGCGGGAAAATACCTGGTCTACTACCGCGCCACACGACGGGGGACCGATATTCTCCACGTCTTTCACGGCGCGCGGGATCAGCGGCAAGCTTTCAAGAAAGCAAGGGAAAGGCGGTAGGAAATTGCGTCGGCAAAGAAAAGACAAAGGCCGCAGCCTTTGAAGAACCAAATTCCAAAGGGTGCGCAACGCGATTCAGAAGGCTGTATCACTGGCCGCAAACTTACGAAGTTCGAGGAGGCGTAGCATGCCCAGGCCTCATGCTTCGGCCAAGGGTGCCTTCAAATCCCATTCTGTACGCAGACATGTGAACCGAAGAATCCTTCGGTTCTCGGTCTCCCTTGGTGGCATCGCTTGTGTCCTCGCCGCGTTGTTATCTATTGCTTCCGTCTACCCTTCCCTAAGGCACTGGCAGGAGATAAATAGAAGCACGTTAGCTTCGATCAAGTGCGTTGACAGCACTTGCGATACAAGCAAGTTCACGACTGATTGGCATGTAGGTCAGTCAGACTACGTGGTCGATGCCCGCACAGGGTATTTCCTCAGTGTGCCGGAGCCCTCTACGTCCGGCATTCCCGAGCGCTTTGCGCCGCTCGACTACTCGGATACCAGTTTTATTTCGAGATTTCGTGAGCCGGGGACGTACAATGCGCCGGACGGGGAAGTCTGGCGTTTGTATTCACGGCCGGTGGACTTTGACGGCATGAAATTAGAGATTATTGTCGGCTATGCCGAAAAAGCCCCTTGGAAAATGGTAGAGCTCCCGCACTCAATAATTCCTCTGGTGGATACGACTCTGAAGCATGAAGCCGACAAAATCGCAGCGGCATTCGCTGGGGGCAAAATGAGCATACTGGGACGAAGAAACGCTCCCTCCGCGAACGCAGATGGTTTCGAGGTAGTAGACGCCGGTACACAACGGGTCTTGAGTTGGGGGCCGTGGCTCCCTATTTTTCTACCAAAAGGTATACGTCTGCCGAGTTCCGGTCGTCAGTTTTACGTGGAGGAGGGTGAACTCTACGTCGTTCAAACGGACACCGACGGGAGGGTCGTGGCGATATCCCTGGTGCCGATTGCTGGTCTTAGGTGGCTTGCAGCGATTGCTGCGTTCGTATTCTTGAGCACCAGTCTTATTGGCGCCGCTCTTAGCCTGCGGTTCTTACGACCTTATTTTGCCTTGAGGGGGATTAGAGTGCCACATTTGGGAGAGGCATTGAGAAACGGCGAGGGACAGAACATCGAGTTCAAACGTGGGCTTTCAAGCGATGAGCAAAAAACTGGCAATGCTGAGGATGAACTGCTGAAGTCGGTCGCAGCATTTGCCAATACAAACGATGGTGTGGTCTTCATCGGCGTTGATAATAGTGGGCACATAATAGGACTAAAACTAGACTACAAGCAGAGAGACCGCCTAGAGCAAAAGATCAGACAACTAGTCCGTAGTCGCATTAGGCCGGCGCCTGCGATCCAGGTCGTATTTGAGGACATGCGTGGGCTGACGGTTGCCAGCATCATGGTTTCTCGCGGCGAAGCTCCGGCACATATGCTGGGAGGTGTGGTTTATGTTCGAGATGGGTCCTCGGATATTCAAGCCCAGCCGGAGGACTTGCTAAAGCTCTTCGCGGAATACGCGGCTTAGAATGGCATTGCAAAGGCCGAAGAGCAGAGAGATTTCTCACGTGGCAAAGAGTTCCGGAATCGGTCATCGATACACTCGTCGATCAGAATGCGCATTTAAGGACGCGCGAGCAGGAGGTGTTTTGCTTCTTCGAGAGCAGCGACGGCCGATTCACGCGAGACGGTAGGAAAGCCCTCCAGAAAGTCTTCGAGCGTTTCTCCGCCCTCCAGGTAGTCGAACAGCGTTTGGATGGGCACGCGTGTTCCGCGAAACACAGGAGTTCCGCCAAGAATGTCCGGATTTTTGACAATCACTCCCATGAAATGATTGTATCACGCGCGATTGTAGCGGGGGCATGAGTACAAATTCCGACGGACTCGCGCACGAGCTAAATGAGATTCCAGGGTTTGCGGTACTGCTTGGTGAGCAGTTTGTTGGCTTCGGGGTCGTTCAGGAATTGCTCGTCGTCGCGGTTCCAGCGGAGTTTGCGGCCCAGTTTGAAAGCGATGTTGGCGACGTGGGGGGCGCTGGTGGAGCGATGGGTGGTCTCCACGTCGGAGTTCGGCTTGCGGCGCGAGCGCATGCATTCCAGGAAGTTGAGCACGTGGGGATAGTGCTGGGCGGAGCCTTCGCTCCTGGTCACGCCGGAGGACAAAACGCTCTCGCCTCCGTTGGGCTTGCGCTCAGGCCATAGCGTGTAGCCTTCGCGGTCGATGAACAGGGTGCCCTCGGTGCCGTAAAACTGAACGCCGTAGCCGTGGCCGTCCGGTCCATGCGAATTGGCGTGGCGATTGCTCCATGTGACGACAAATTCCTTGCCGCTCACGGGCGAGGCTGGATACTCGAAGACCACTTCGAGGGTGTCCGGTATCTCGCTGTTGTCCTGGATGAGATATTTTCCCCCGAAGGCGCTCACGGTCCTGGGGGCATCAACGCCCATGGCCCAATGCACGACGTCCAGCAGATGCACGCCCCAATCGGTCAATGTTCCGCCTGAATAATCCCAGAAAGAGCGAAAAGTGCCGATGCAGCGGTTGCGATTGTAGGCGTGATAAGGAGCGGGTCCAAGCCAAAGGTCCCAGTCCAGCCAGGAGGGCGGGTCGCTGTCCGGAGGATTGCCCATGCCATCCGGGGAGCGGTTGCTATGAATCCAAGTTTCGGCAAGCGTGACCTTCCCGATTTTTCCGCTGTGCACAAGTTCGACGGCCTTCTGGAAGTGCTCGCCCGATCGCTGCTGCGTGCCGACCTGCACCACGCGGTTGTATTTTGCCGCGGCCTGGACCATTTTGCGGCCCTCGGCAAGTGTATGCGAGAGAGGCTTTTCGACATAAACGTCCTTGCCAGCTTCGCAAGCCATGATCATGGGGATGGCGTGCCAATGGTCTGGGGTGGCGATGATCACTGCGTGGATGTCTTTGTTGTCGAGGAGCGCGCGAAAGTCCTTGTATCCTTTGGCTTTCCCGTCGGTGAGCTCGAGAGACCGGTCCAGGTTGGGCTGGAACGGATCGGCAATGGCGATGGCATCGACCTGGCCGGACCGGAGGAAGTCCTTTAAGTCGGCTTGACCCATACCACCGGCTCCGATCAAGCCCACGCCAATCCGGTCATTGGCCCCCAAGACGCTCTGCGCGATCGGGCCAGCCGAAGCAAGCATGCCAACCGCGGCTCCAGCCAGCCCCTTGTTAAAGTCCCTCCGAGTGATCTCAAAGTCAGCCATTTTCCCATTTACCTCCTTATGCGTATTGCGGGTGGACGCAGCCGTGCCGAACCGAGCGTCCCGCCGGCAGCCGGTTACATTCTCCCGCGACATGCCGCCGACCGGGGAATGATAATAGAAGGAGAACGAGATAGGGTGAAGATTCTAGCGAAAGGCAGCCTCACGCAGCTACCCGGCCGGGGCATGGGCTACGCTGGAAGACCTGGTGCGCAAGAAATCGCCTTAGTACCAACAGTTTTTTATTCGCCCCGGGCCGCAGGCCGACGTTCGATAAGCTTGCGCAGCGTGGGCCGGGCGCGGCTCAGAATACCAAGCCGGACTGAAGTCCGGCCCCTACACAATCAAGAAGGACATGCGGCAACTTTTCCCGGGAACGCGGGTTTATTGGGTTTAAGAATGGGTGTGGATGCGAAAGCCTTTTGCTCTTTCGGAGTAATGTAAATTATCCGTATTGCCATGAAGCCCGAGAAAGAGTAGGTTTCGCGAAGCGGAACTTTGCCGGGTTCCGGCAGCGCAACCTCTTCTCGTGTCCCAGACTTTCAGATATTGCATGCCGGCCCCCAACCGGGAGGTAGCACATGCGACGCATTTCAGCGTTTTTGATTTTCTCATTGGTGTTTCTGGGGCTCCCAGCGAGCACGAAGGCTCAGGACATCCTGGTGCCCGCCGGCACCCT
>Ga0209648_10005087_pt1 | contig 11213 bp, 8 predicted proteins | sample GraSoi2013_115cm_FD_185830 | JGI IMG/M metagenome (GOLD analysis project Ga0209648, IMG submission 185830) | Grasslands soil microbial communities from the Angelo Coastal Reserve, California, USA - Sample 9_17_2013_115cm (SPAdes) (version 2) | ecosystem: Environmental > Terrestrial > Soil >...
GAAAGGGCTTTACAACCCTAGGGCCTTCATCACCCACGCGGCATGGCTGGATCAGGCTTGCGCCCATTGTCCAATATTCCCCACTGCTGCCTCCCGTAGGAGTCTGGGCCGTGTCTCAGTCCCAGTGTGGCTGATCATCCTCTCAGACCAGCTACCGATCGTCGCCTTGGTGGGCCATTACCCCACCAACTAGCTAATCGGACGCGGGCCGATCCTTCGGCGATGAATCTTTCTCCTCGCGGACGTATCCGGTATTAGCCCAAGTTTCCCTGAGTTATTCCGAACCGAAGGGCACGTTCCCACGTGTTACTCACCCGTCTGCCACTCCTGTATTGCTACAGGCGTTCGACTTGCATGTGTTAGGCCTGCCGCCAGCGTTCGCTCTGAGCCAGGATCAAACTCTCAGGTTGGATGAGAACTTGAACCGGCTGATCACAACGTTTGACGAGGTCCGTCACCTAAGATCGCTTTCACGACCCATGGTGTGACCTGAAACGTGTACCGCCGAAGTCTCGTCCGGCCGCATCCTCTCGCGAGGAGGCGGCCCGCAAGGACCCCGCCGTCCACGTTTCTCTTTCTTCCGATTCACCTGTCAAACAGCCCGGGACCGGGGTGGGTCCCACCCGCCGAAGCCCCGGAGCGCCATCGAAGCCCGCGCTTCCGATTGCGATCGGAAGCCGGTTCGCGAGCATCTCAGTGAGGGCTTCGTAGGCGCGCCATCGCGCCGAGGCGGGCGGCGCGCCGTGGAAGGGAGTATATATGCTCCGGGCTTTTCGCTTGTCAACCGCCGCCGGGCCGATTTCGCCGCGCGGAAAATTTCCGTGCAAGCCCTTGTGGGCCGGGCGAGAGAAAACCGCAATCCCTGTGTGGGCTTCGTGTGGACTTGGGGTCCCGGCAGCCGCGCCGCACTGCGGCCACATTCCTCGGTCGTCCTTGCACGTTGGGGATCGCGAATCCGACTCATGCGGCCAGCCGGATCGGTCGTTCACGGACCGGGGGTGCACGGCATCGTGGTCTCCTCGAACGGGGGTAGCCGGGTCAACCGGCGCCGCGGTCTCCGCGGCAATGCGCGCAACGGCGCGCTGGGGACGACAACTTGGACCAGGGCAAGCTGCGCGGCCCGTCACGCCTGCGTGCGGACTCGGATTCCGCCGATTTCGGCCAGGAGCCGCCGCTCTCGGTCGACGGCGGCACTCCCGGGTTCGTCGATCGCCGCCGCGTTTCGGTGCAATGGTTCAGCGGGACGGTGCTGACCGGGCTGTGCGGCGCCGCGCTGATGGGCGGCGCCGTTTATGCCGCCCTCGACGGCGAAACCACCTTCGGGGCCGTTCCGGAACGCATCGAGGCGGCATTGCGCGGCACGCTCGCCGGCATCAGCGACCGGCTCGGCGCGACGGCCCGCAAGACCGACAAGCTTCCCACCGCGAGCGAGATCAATGCCGCCCGCCAAGTAATCCGGGTCTCGACCATGGCGCGCGTCGGCGACCGCGAGGTGGTACGCGTCAGACCCTTCATCCGCGTGGCGTCGAACCTGTCGCTGTCGGCTTCGGAACTCTCCGCCAACATCCCGCCGTTCAACCCGCAAAAGCTGCTCGCCGATGCGTCGCCGTCCGGCGCCGCCGCCGGCGATGCCGCTCCCGAGGCCGAGCCCGATGCCGAGGTCTCGTTCATCACCCGGGATTTGGCCGCGCTGCTGCCGAAGGCGAAGATTGCCGCAATCCTCCCGCTCGAGGAGATCGTGACGCGGGTGCGCGATGTCGCCGAGTGGGCGACCGGCTCGGTCCGCTCGCCGGTGAACGCCGGGCTGCAGCCGGGCACCAAGCTCGCCTATGCGGCGGAGGGCAATCTCGATCCTTATGTCGGCTTCGAGGCCCGCATCGTCCCGGAAAACATCACGCTGCTGCCCAAGACCGCCAACCAGACCACCGGCGGCAATTCCTGGAACGAGCGCACGGTGACGGCGAAGAAGGGCGAATCCGTCGGTGCGATCCTGCAGCGCGACTTCGGCGCCACCCCCGAGGAGGTCAAGGCGATCGCCGCCGTGCTCGGCCCGCGCGGCCGCGACGGCGCGCTCAAAGACGGCCAGAAGCTGCGCATCCTGGTGGCGCCCGGCGAAGCCGGGCAGCAGCGGCTGCAGCCGATCCGCGTGATCCTGCTCGGCGACAGCGGCATCGAGGCAGTCGTCGCGCTGTCGGACGCCGGCAAATACGTCCCGGTCGACGTTCAGCACATCGACAACGAAGTCGCCGAAGCGGACGAGGACGACGACAATCCCAACGCCGTGCGGCTCTACCAGAGCGTCTATGAGACGGCGCTGCGCAACCAGGTACCGCGTCCCGTGATCGACGATCTGATCCGCATCTTTTCCTACGACGTCGACTTCCAGCGGCGGGCACAGCCCGGCGATTCCTTCGAAGTGCTGTTCGCCGGCGAAGACGATCCCGGCGAGGCCAAGAACGACGTGCTGTTCACCGCATTGACGGTCGGCGGCGAGACCAAGCGATATTTCCGCTATCAGGCGCCCGACGACAACCTCGTCGACTATTATGACGAGAGCGGCAAGAGCGCCAAGAAATTCCTGGTCCGCAAGCCGGTCACGCTCGGCATGATGCGGTCGGGCTTCGGCGTCCGCCGGCATCCGATCCTCGGCTACATGAAGATGCACACCGGCATCGACTGGGCCGCGCCCAACGGCACGCCGATCTACGCTTCCGGCAACGGAGCCGTCGAGAAGGTCGGCTGGGAATCCGGGTATGGCAAGTACGTGCGGCTGCGCCACGCCAACGGCTACCAGACCGCCTATGGGCACATGTCCGCGTTCGCCCGCGGGCTCCAATCGGGGGCGCGCGTGCACCAGGGTCAGATCATCGGCTATGTCGGCTCGACGGGGCTGTCGACCGGCGCCCACCTCCACTACGAGATCATGGTGAACGGCCGCTTCGTCGACCCGATGCGCATCAAGCTGCCGCGCGGCCGCGTGCTGGAAGGCCCCGTGCTCGCCGGCTTCGAGCGCGAGCGCGAGCGGCTCGAAGCGCTGCTCAGCCGCGCGCCCGCCCGCATGGCCCAGGGCGGCCAGGCCGCCAGCCGATAACCCGCCGCCCTGACGGGGCCCGTTACGCCGCCTGCGCGGCCGCTTCGCCGTTGAACACGAGGCCGTGGGCGCCCGCCGAGATCACGACCCGCTCGCCGTCCTTGATGCGGCCGGAGAGAATGAGCTCGGCCAGCGGATCCTGCACCGATTTCTGGATCACCCGCTTCAGCGGGCGGGCGCCGTAGGCCGGATCCCAGCCCTTCTCCGCGAGCCATTCGCGCGCCGAGGGCTCGAGCACGACCGTGATTTTCCGGTCCTCGAGCAGCTTCGCCAGCCGCTGCATCTGGATGTCGACGATGCGGCTCATCTCCGGACGCTTGAGCCGGTGGAACAGGATGATCTCGTCCACCCGGTTGAGGAACTCGGGACGGAAGCTCGCGCGCACCACCGCCATGACCTGGTCGCGCACCGCGTCGGTGTCCTGGCCGTCCGGCTGGTTGACCAGATACTCGGAGCCGAGGTTCGAGGTCATCACGATCAGCGTGTTGCGGAAGTCGACGGTGTGGCCCTGCCCGTCGGTGAGGCGCCCGTCGTCGAGCACTTGGAGCAGCACGTTGAAGACGTCGGGATGCGCCTTCTCGATCTCGTCGAACAGCACGACCTGATACGGCCGCCGCCGCACCGCCTCGGTGAGCGCGCCGCCCTCCTCGTAGCCGACGTAGCCGGGCGGCGCGCCGATCAGGCGCGCGACCGAATGCTTCTCCATGTATTCCGACATGTCGATGCGGATCAGCGCCTGCTCGTCGTCGAACAGGAATTCGGCGAGCGCCTTGGTGAGCTCGGTCTTGCCGACCCCGGTCGGGCCCAGAAACATGAACGAGCCGATCGGCCGGTGCGGATCCTGCAAGCCGGCCCGCGCGCGGCGCACCGCGGTCGAGACGGAGTGCACCGCTTCGGCCTGACCGACGACGCGCTTGCCGATCTCGTCTTCCATCCGCAGCAGCTTGTCGCGTTCGCCTTCCAGCATTCGCTCGACCGGCACGCCGGTCCAGCGCGAGACGACCTGCGCGACGTGATCGGCCGTCACCGCCTCCTCCACCAGCGCGCCGTCGCCGGCCGCGGATTCCACGGATTTCAGTCGCTTTTCGAGCTCGGGAATGCGGCCATAGGCGAGCTCGCCGGCGCGCTGGTATTCGCCGCGGCGCTGCGCATTGGCGAGTTCGTTGCGCGCCTGATCGAGCTCGCTCTTGAGCTTCTGGGCGTCCGAGAGCTTGTCCTTCTCGGCCCTCCAGCGCGCGGTGAGCGCCGAGGATTGCTCCTCCAGCCCGGCGAGCTCCTTCTCGAGCCGCGCCAAGCGATCCCTGGAAGCGGGATCCGCTTCCTTGCGTAGCGCCTCCTGCTCGATCTTGAGCCGGACGATCTCGCGGTCGATCGAATCCAGCTCCTCCGGCTTGGAATCCACCTGCATCTTCAGCCGCGCCGCCGCCTCGTCGATCAGGTCGATGGCCTTGTCGGGCAGGAACCGGTCGGTGATGTAGCGGTGCGAGAGCGTGGCGGCCGCGACGATGGCGCTGTCGGTGATGCGCACGCCGTGATGCAGCTCGTATTTCTCTTTCAGGCCGCGCAGGATCGAGACGGTGTCCTCGACCGAAGGCTCGGAGACGAACACCGGCTGGAACCGTCGCGCCAGCGCCGCGTCCTTCTCGACGTGCTTCTTGTACTCGTCGAGCGTGGTGGCGCCGATGCAGTGCAATTCCCCGCGCGCCAGCGCCGGTTTGAGCAGATTGGAGGCATCCATCGATCCTTCGGCCTTGCCGGCCCCGACCAGCGTGTGCATCTCGTCGATGAACAGGATGATGCCGCCTTCGGCCGCGATGATCTCCTGGAGCACCGATTTGAGCCGCTCCTCGAACTCGCCGCGATATTTCGCGCCGGCGATGAGCGCGCCCATGTCGAGCGCCAACAGCTGCTTGTCGGCGAGGCTCTCGGGCACGTCGCCGTTGACGATGCGCAACGCGAGCCCTTCGACGATGGCGGTCTTGCCGACGCCGGGTTCGCCGATCAGCACCGGATTGTTCTTGGTGCGGCGCGAGAGCACCTGGATGGTGCGGCGGATCTCGTCGTCGCGGCCGATGACCGGATCGAGCTTGCCGGCGCGCGCGGCTTCGGTGAGGTTGCGGGCGTATTTCTTGAGCGCGTCGTAGGCGCTCTCCGCCGAGGCGCTATCGGCGGTACGGCCCTTGCGCAAGGCATTGATCGCAGCATTTAAATTTTGCGGCGTGACTCCGGCGCGCGCAAGGATCTTGCCGGCTTCGCTCTCCTTGTCGAGCGCGAGCGCAAGCAGCAGCCGCTCGACTGTCACATAGCCGTCGCCGGCTTTTTCCGCGGCCTTTTGCGCGGCATCGAACACGCGCGCCGTTGCCGGCGCCAGATAGAGCTGCCCGCCGCCGGCCCCGGAAACTTTGGGGAGCTTGGCAAGGCTCGCTTCGACCGCGGCGAGCGCCTCGCGGGACCGGCCCCCGGAACGGTCGATCAGGCCGGCGGCGAGCCCCTCGGGATCGTCGAGCAACACCTTGAGGATGTGCTCGGGGGCGAATTGCTGGTGGCCCTCGCGCAGCGCCAGCGATTGCGCTGACTGAACGAACCCGCGGGCGCGGTCCGTGTATTTCTCGAAATCCATGTCGAACTCCCTCGGCCTGCTCCGCCCGCCCGAACGGCACGGTCGGAACATCGTCATCGGTCGTATTAAATGCCCAGGACCCCAGTGGCGGTCCGTACAAAGATGTAGGAGGAGGAGGCGCAGCCCGGAAGGGGCAAAACCCGGATTTTCGTGGGCATTTTCATGGGCTAGGCGGCGGCGCGCGGCATGCTAAAGCCATTGCCAGGGAAGGCCTGGCCGATGAACCAATCGACGAGGATCGCGGCGATCTACCGGTATCCGGTCAAGGGTCTGACCGCCGAGAGTCTGGCGTCGACGTGGCTGACGGCGGGCGAGACCATTCCGGCCGACCGACTCTATGCGGTCGAGAACGGCCCCTCCGGTTTCGATCCCGCGGCGCCTGCGTATCTGCCCAAGCAGCGCTTCCTGATGCTGATGCGCAACGAGCGTCTGGCGCGGCTCAAGGCCCGGTTCGATGCCGCGACCCATGTGCTCGCAATCGAGTTGGAAGGGGCGAGGGTCGCCTGCGGGGATCTGCGCACCCCAGAGGGCCGCGCCAGCATCGAGCGCTTCTTTGCAAAGTTCTGCGCCGAAGAGCTGCACGGGCCGCCGCGGCTGCTGCACGCCAACGGCCATAGCTTCTCCGACGTCGCGCGCAAGGTCGTCTCGATCATCAATCTGGCTTCAGTGGCGGAAATCGAGCGCGCACTGGGCGTCCCGGTCGACCCGCTGCGCTTTCGCGGCAACCTCTATGTCGCCGGCTGGCCGGCTTGGCACGAGTTCTCGCTGCTCGATCGCCAGATCCGCATCGGCTCGGCCCGAGCGAGGGTGGTCAAGCGCATCCAGCGCTGCGCCGCGACCGAGGTCGATCCGCTGACCGCCGTGCGCGACCTGCCCATCCCGCGGACCCTATTGCAAGCCTTCGGCCACGCCGATTGCGGGGTCTACGCCGAGGTCGTGGCGGACGGCGAGATCGCGGTGGGGGACGCGGTGGCGGAGAGCTGAACTAACAGCCGAGCAGCATACGTGCTTCACCTCGATCCGCGTGAAACGCGGATCGACCGGGTGAGCCGCTCTGTTCGAGTACCTCTCATCCGGTCCGCTGTTCGTAAACTCGCAGCCCTGCAGCGGCCCTGCTCCGCGCCAGGGCATGACGTCTGCGGCCGGGTCAGTGACGTGCCGCCGCCCGAGCCTCGACGCCGTGGGCCAAGCTGCGTCCAGCAAAAGCCGCCATCACGATCGCCCAACCCGACGTGATCAGGTTGACGCCAACGAGAAGCCCCAACGCCCAGGTGGCCGTCATCGGCCAGCCCAGAATGATGATCGCGGCAAGGGCCAGATCCGAGAGGCCGCTCAGGAGCATCCATCCCCATGAGCTGCCGATCACCTCGCGGTACGCGATCGAGGCCGCGATCTGGAAAATGCCCTCGGCGATGAAGAATGCGGTCAACACGATGGTGAGCGAGACCGCGCCCTGAGCGGGCTTCCAGACCAGCAGGACGCCGACCGCGACCGATAGGGCCGCCGTGATGAGGCTCCACAGGAACGCCGGAACGTCTCTTTCCGAGAACATCGCGACGAACCCGACGAGGCCGCTGATCAAAAACAGCCAACCGATGTAGAGGTCCACCGCGATGGTAGCGGCCACCGGCGCCGCGAGCGCGATGACACCGAGAACGACCATGATCGCGCCCTGGAACAGGAACAGCCGCCAGTGGGCGGCCAGGGCGTCCCTCATCGCGCGTTGCATGTCGTTGAGGATGGGGTCGACGGAAGCCATGGGATTGCTCCGATTGTCAGCATTTGCAGGCTTGGGGTGCGTGCGATGGACTGACGGACCGGCGCCGTGCGCGCAGCCGTTCCGGTCGCTTCGCTGTCGGGGCGGCCGACCGTGTCTGCCGGCCGCCCCGACACCGGCGTCAGCGTGCATATTCGAATGGCGGCATCGCCCTGAGGGCCTCCTTGGTGGCGCCATTGAGCACGAATTTCCCGTCGACCAGCTTCAGCTGGCTCACTGGTATCACGACATCGTGCCTGCCTACGCCCAGGAAGCCACCGACCCCGATGATCGCGTACGAGACCGCTTTGTCCGAGGCGATGACGACATCGTCGATGGCTCCGATCGGCTCGCTCTTGTCGTTGTAGACCGCTTGCCCCAGCACCTGACGCTTTGCGCTCCAACCCAGCGTGACCTCGCGCAGCTCGGCGGCCGCCACACCGATGAGCGTGGAGCCCGCGACTTGCGCGCGCGCGATGGTTGGCGCCGCCAAAGCGATGGCCGCGACCATCAGGATGCCCGCGCGTTTCATGGTATCCTCCATCTATCAAACGGACGCGATAGTGGGTGGAAGAGTCCGGGTCCGATCAGCTCGCCTGCCTTGCCGGCGCCGAATTCGCGTCTTGGCGTGCGAGCCAGGCCTCGAGCGCCGCCTGCTCCGCATCATCCACGGCCGCAAAGGCGACATCCGCCGCAGCCGAGGCATACCGCTCGGCATCGTCGGCGCGCTGCAGCAGCTTGCTCGTCTCTCGTTTGGCTTTCCACTCGACGATCTTGTCGCGGGTGGCGTTTTTCCGATTCTCCGCCCAGCCCTTCACTTCGGCTTGTGCGGCCGAGACCTTGCTGCGCTCACGTTCGATGTGCTGCTGCACGTCCTGGAGATGGCCGCGCACCTCCTGCTCGGCGTTTTGAGCCTTGCCTTCGATCTTGGTTTTGAGGCCATCGAGACCGTCGTGGATTTTCGTGAGCTTGAGACGAAGATCTTCAGAGAACTGATCAATGTGCTGGCCCATGGTGGATCCTCCTGTGCGTGTGACGTCCCCTCGCTGTACATGCCCTCGCCGAGCCGCGATCAATGGGGCAGGGGCATTGTCGCTTCTTTCAATTTCGCCCCGAACTATCGTGGACGCCCCCCGCGGGGCAGGGTAGCATCAGCCTACTTACCGCAGGCTTGGAACCGAAGAATTTCGGGGTTACCTGGGGGTAACTCGAACTTCGGGGTTACCGGGGGGGTAACTCGATCTCCAAGTTCTGAGGATTCCGGAATGCTCCGGCACGTATTTGCACCTAGGTCGTCTTTTGGTCATTTTTCTGTCATCCCGACGCCTCCCGTCGGCCAACATGCGGTGAGATCAAGACGGGGCTCGGGCGCGAACTTTGGAGCCAACCGGACCGCCCGGGGGGCGGTCGGTACCGCCCTCCCTCCGTCGAAGGAGGCAAGGAGCAGCGCGAGAAAGAAGCGATCAACGGAACGTCAAAGAGAGGCTGGTTCAGAGTGGCGCAGCCAGATCGCAATTTTCAACTGCTGGCCGACGAAGCCAGGGTCATGATCTGGACATCAGGTCCCGATAAGCTCTGTGATTGGTTCAACGGTGCCTGGCTCGAGTTTACCGGTCGCACAATGGACCAGGAGCTTGGCGATGGGTGGACCGAAGCGGTTCATCCGGACGATCTTTCGCGATGCCTGTCAACCTATACCACCGCCTTCGATCGCCGCGAAGAATTCGGTATGGAATACCGGGTCCGCAGGCGTGACGGCGTTTACCGATGGGTGCTGGATATCGGCGCTCCGTATTTTTCCAGCGATGGCAAGTTTCGCGGCTATTTGGGTTCGTGCATCGATGTAACCGAAAGCAGGCGGAATGGCGTGGACGAGCGGCCCGCCGAATCCGTGCATTTCGAACGCGGATGTCACGACGGTCCATCGGAGGCCGAGATCCGCACCGTGCTCGAGCGAATGATCGCCAGCGATATGTTCCGGACGTCGCCGCGACTTGCCGCATTTCTTCGGTTTATCGTCGAGGCGACATTGCGGGGTCAAGGGGAACGCCTCAAAGGCTACACAATTGCCGTCGGGGCGCTCGGACGCGGGGAAGACTTCGATCCTCACGCTGACCCGATCGTGCGGGTCGAAGCAGGGAGGCTGCGACGGTCGATTGAAAAGTATTACGCCGGGCCCGGGGCGGCGGATGCGATTGCCATCTACGTTCCGCGCGGCCGCTACGTTCCTACGTTTCGTTATCGTCGCCCGGAGCAGCCCATACCGGGATCGCCCGTACCGGAGCGTGGGTCCCTCTTCACTCGCGCCCCTCGCCCGGATCGCTCGGCGCGATTCCGGGCGGTCGCCGCACACTCCCGGCCGCGGCCTCGTTCGTCCTGATCGGTGTCGCGGTTGTGCTGGCAGCTGTCTGGTGGCATCGCTCGCCCACCGGCCAGCCCGGAGCTACCGGACTCAGAGGGGGATCGACCGGCGTGGAATCGCATTCCGGCCGTTTTCATCGGTGACACCGATGGCTCACTGGCGCCAATCGCCCTCTCCGGGAATCGCTCCGTAGGTAAGCACACGCGATCAGCTCTTCCTTCCTTGCCGGCTCATCGCCCGGAGGCGTGCATCTGCTCCCCTAGTGGGCGGCGATCGGCGCCTGCCCCCGCGTCATATCGCGGGGGTCTTTTTCCAAGTAGTGCCGGATGGCGAGACCGCAGTGGGCGATGCAGTGGCAGAGGATGGGCGAAAGGACAGACGACGGACGGGCGCGACTGCAATCAGAGAACCCGCTCTCGTTCCGTCTTCCCTCGTCCGGTCTCCGTCGTCTGGTTCCGGCTCAGCAGAAACACCGCCTGCTCGCCGAACAGGTTCCAGAACCACCACGGCGCGTTGAGGCGGAGCGGCTTGCCCCAGGCGTTGAGCGCCACCGCGCGCTCCATCTTGACCCCGATCGCCGTGCACAGGTCGCGGAAATCCTTGATCGTGCAGAAATGGATGTTCGGCGTGTCGTACCAGCTGTAGGGCAGATTGTCGGTCCGCGGCATGCGTCCGCCGAGCAAGATCTGCAGGCGGATGCCCCAATGGCCGAAATTCGGGAACGACACGATCGCGCGCCGGCTGATGCGCAGCATGTGCTCGAGCACCCGGCGGGGGTGGCGCGTCGCCTGCAGCGTCTGCGACAGGATCACATAATCGAAGGAATCGTCGGGGTAGTCGACCAGGTCGGTGTCGGCGTCGCCTTGGATGACCGCGAGTCCCTTGGCGACGCACTCGTTCACGCCCTCCCGCGAAATCTCGATGCCGCGGCCGTCGACGCCGCGCCGCTCCGCCAGGATCCGCAGCAGCTCGCCGTCGCCGCATCCCACGTCGAGCACCTTGGCGCCGCGCTCGACCATGTCGGCGACGAAGAGGAAATCGACGCGGGCGCCGCCCTGGGCGCGCACCGCCTCGGCCATGGTGAGATCCCGGGTGAGGCGCTTGAGCATCGTTATTTGCCGGGGGCGAGCCCGCGCAATCTGCCGGCGCCTTCGAGGAAGCCGCGCACGATGGCGAACAGCTCGGGTTCCTCCAGCAGGAAGGCGTCGTGCCCCTTGTCGGTCTCGATCTCGGCGAAGGAGACCGGGGCGCCCGCGGCATTGAGCGCATGGACGATGGCGCGGGATTCGGCGGTCGGAAACAGCCAATCGCTGGTGAACGAGATGACGCAGAACCGCGTGCGCGTCCCGTGGAATGCCTGCGCCAGCACGCCGCCGTAGTCGGC
>Ga0209648_10005089_pt1 | contig 11211 bp, 11 predicted proteins | sample GraSoi2013_115cm_FD_185830 | JGI IMG/M metagenome (GOLD analysis project Ga0209648, IMG submission 185830) | Grasslands soil microbial communities from the Angelo Coastal Reserve, California, USA - Sample 9_17_2013_115cm (SPAdes) (version 2) | ecosystem: Environmental > Terrestrial > Soil >...
ACCAGTCCCGCACTTACGTCCGGCTGCCGAACGGGACACCCGTCAAGCAGCCCGAACCGGAAGGCGAACTAGAACCAGAAGCATGACGCGGGAGGGGCCACTTGGCTTGCCGGCTGTGGCCCCTCCCCTGACCAGAACCCCAGATGATGAAAGGAACCGATCAATGCTCAGTATCGCAGGGTGGACCCCGAGTAGGGCCGACCTGGATGCGGCTACCGCCATGACCGCCGCGGTGATGGCCAGGGCGGACACCAGCCCGGCCACCCGTCAGGCCGCCGCCGAACTGGAAGAGGGCATAACCCTCGCCTACCTCCGCCGTCCCGGCGCTGACGCAGAGCTTCAGCGTGAAGCCGAGCTTGAGGCGTGTGCCTGATGACAGACATTCAGCACCCGTGCCCGAAGTGGTGTGTCACCGAACCCGGAGACGCCAGACACATCCACCGGACGCAACGCACTGAGGTTAACCGGTTCAAATCCGGAACTAGCGCCTCGCTCAGCACACGCGGCGGCTCGTTCGGGCTGGGCGGGCCGGCCGGGGAAAACGAGATCGTTGTTCACGCCTGGCACAGGACCGCGGAAAGCGACTCGGTTAGCGGGGACCTGTACGTGCCGGTGCGTGACGCGTCCCATCTGGCCGGGGTGTTCGAGGCCCTGTCGTACGTCACCCCGACCCAGGTCCGGGAGCTGGCCGCGGGTATCCGCCAGGCCGAAGCCGAGATGACTGCGGAACCGGAGGCAGGAGCGTGATGAAGGTCAACGGCGACGGGCGGGAATGCCCGGAATGGTGCGGCACTGATCACCAGGTGAAGCGCTCGTTAGCGCCTGTGTAGGTTCCCGGTGAACTTGTCCAATTCCCAGTGAAGTTTTCCGCTGGATTTCCAATTGGACGTTTCTCGGGCGGAGTGACTGTCTGTGTCCGGCCGCAGCTCGCGCTGGGTACGGGCGGTCTTCCTGTGGTACGTATCGTGACATTACGTTCTGCGTTTAGTTTGCCTCGGCGTGTTTCCGTGACTCTGGCCGGTTCCGGGCTCATCGTGCCTGTATGTGCCTGATTGGTCGGGATGCCCGGCTGGCGCCGGTTGAGGTAGATGATCTTGGCTCTGCGGTGGCTCAGGTGCGCCGCGGGGAGTCCGGGGAAGATGTTCCCGTGCGCCTGGTGTCGGCGGCCTTGTTCCGGGGGTCGAGCCCGTGGCGGACGTTCGGGTCGCGTAAAGGCCAGGGTCATTACCCTGGCGCGTACTGGTCGGCGGTGACTGGCGGGCATGTTCCCTATGAATCGCGGCTGGAGCTGTCGTTTCTCCTGTTCGCTGACCGTGAGCCTGGTGCGCGCGCGATCTATGCCCAGCCCTTCCGGCTGGTTGCCGCTGTCAGGGGGAGGGCCCGGCGGCACGTTCCTGATTTCCTGGTGGAGAAGGGCGATGGCGGTCTGACGGTGGTTGACGTCAAGCCGCGGCGGCGGCTCGGTGACGATGAGGTGAGGTTCACTTTCGGCTGGATCGCCGGCCTGGCGGAGAGGCTGGGCTGGGGATTCGAGGTGTTCAGCGAGCCGGAGCCGGGCGTCCTGGCGAATGTGCGGTTCCTGTCCGGATACCGGCGGGATCGCCAGTTCGACCCAGCAGTGCTGGAGAAGGCCCTGTCGCTGGCGGGCAGGCCGCTGCCGCTGGCGGACCTGGAGGCAGCGGTCGCGGGGGTGGCCCGGTCCTGGCCGACGGCGAGGGCGCACGTTCTGCACCTGGTGTGGTCCGGGCGGCTCCAGGCCGATCTCGGCCGCCCGCTGTCTGGTTCGACCTGGGTTGAGTGCTCGCGATGAGGGACACAGCGCGGATCGCGATCGGGTCGCGGCTGCTGCGGGACGGGGAGATGTGCGAGGTCATCGCGCTGGAGGCAGCCGAGGCAGTTGTCATCGACCGGCACGGCTCGGCTGCACGGGTCCGGATCGCCGACCTGCTGCGGTCGGCCGGGCCGGCGGGGCCCGGGCTGGCGGGCGCGGCGGGCGGGCGGGCGCCTGCCGGGGAACCTGCGGGGGTGCTGCTCGGCGCTGCCGGTGACGATGCCCTGGCGGATGCGCGGCAGCGTGCAGGTCATGTCCGCGAGGTGCTGTCCGGTTACCGGTCGGGGTCAGGGGAGCTGGCCGCGCCGGGCGAGCCGCGGCCGCAGTACGCGCCAGGCGTCCCGCTGATGCAGCGGTACGAGGCAAAGGCAGAGGAACTGGGCGTGACCAGCCGGACGGTGCGGCGCTGGGCGCGCCGCTACCGGGATCTCGGCGAGGCCGGGCTGGTGGACGAGCGCGGGACGGTGGCCCGGCTGCCCCTGGCGGGGGTCGACACGCGGTGGGCGGACGCCTGCCGGGCGGTGCTGGACGAGCAGGTCGATGAGTCCAGCGTGACCAAGGACCTGACGCTGCGCCGGGTGCGGGCAAGGCTGGACCGCGATTTCGGCGAGGGCGCCGTGCCGGCGCCGCAGGGCGGCGCGGCCTACCGGGCGCTGGACGAGCTGAGCCGGGGGCGGGGCAGCTTTGCCGGGAGCGCCAAGGGCCGGCGCTCGATCGCCGGCCGGCCGTCGGCGACTTACGGGCGGCTGCGCTCGTCACGGCCCGGCGAGTACGTGCTGATGGACAGCACCAGGCTGGACGTGTTCGCGATGGAGCCGGTCACGCTCCGCTGGGTGCAGGCCGAGCTGACGGTCGCGATGGACCTGTTCACCAGGTGCGTTCTCGGGTTGCGGGTGACCCCGGTGTCGACTAAGAGCGTCGATGTCGCCTCGGTGCTGTTCGAGGCGCTCAACCCGCCCGAGGTCCCGGAAGGGTGGCCGCCGGAGGCGGCCTGGCCCTATCACGGGGTGCCCGGGACGCTGGTCGTGGATGCGGACAGGACGGCAGGGCCGCGTTTGGCTGGGCCCTCCCTGCTGCCCGACACCATCGTGGTCGATCATGGCAGCATTTACCTGTCCGAGCATGTCACCAGCGCGTGTGCCCGGCTGGGGATCTCGGTCCAGCCGGCCCGGCCCTATACGCCGACCGACAAACCTCAGGTTGCATACTGCACCCCTTCGGAGCGTTTGGCGGCTAGGTGGCGTTCATGCAGGTCGCAGGTGTCGTGCCGGCGTCCTTGGTGGAGGACTGGCGGGTTGGGTCCGGGCGGGTGGTAGAGGACTTCGCCTTTGTCGTTATACCGCTGCCCGCTGACAATTCCGGCGTGGTACCAGTCTTTGACGGTGGCGGTTGACACGCCGAGCAGCCCGGCCATCTGGGTGAGCGGGATCAGCCCGGTGCCGAGCAGCCGCTGGCGGCGGCTGCGTAGCTGGTAGGTGCGGATGACCCGCTGCACCATGGTGGCGGTGAAGGGGCGTCCCACGCCGTTGGCCAGGCCGCGGCGGCGGAGGAGGCCGGCGATCTCGGCGCAGGTGTGGTGGTCCAGCAGCCGGTCGATCTCGGCGATGGTGCCGGGCGGGGTCTGCCGGATTTCCCAGGCCCGTTTGGGCATCGGCAGGGTGAGGGTGCAGGTCTGGCCGCCGGCCAGCCGGACGTGCGCGGTGATCGTGCTGGCGGTTCTGGTCACGGTGACGTCGGTGAGCAGCAGCCGGGCGATGCGCTTGCGTTCGCGGGCCGGGGTGGCGGGGTCGTGCCAGATGCCGGGCAGGTCGGTGACCAGCTGGGCGATCCGGGTTTTCTGGGTGTCGGTGAGCTGCCCGGCGTGCTGGGTGCGGGCCTGGTCGTAGGCGGCCTGGGCGTCGTTGAGCGCGCGCAGGGCGGTGTTCCAGCCGGCTTCGAGGGTGCCGGCGACGAGCCGGTTGGCGGGGTCGACGGCCAGGTAGCGGCGGCGGGCCAGGTCGGCGTGGTAGCGGGCGCGCTCGACGTGGGCGGCGCGCAGCGCGTCGGCGTCGGCGGCTCGCTGCTGGAGCTCGGCGGAGACCTGGAGGGCGGCTTCGACGGCCAGCGGGGTGAGGGTGTCGATCAGCAGCTGGCCGACGTGCTCGTCGAGGGTGTGGCCGGGGATGGCGGCGCAGATCGGGCGGGCGTTTTCGATGCCGTCGCGCTGGCAGGTGTAGGTGGGCAGTTGTCTGCTGCCGCGGGTGTGGTAGCGGACGGTCATCCGCCCGCCGCAGCGGCCGCAGACGATGATGCCCTGCAGCAGCGCGGTTCCTTCACGGGGCGGCCCGGCGGTGCGGTCGCGGCCGTGCGCGGCGGCGTTGGCCGCCAGCTTGGCGATGTTGGCCTCGTACTGGTCCAGGGTGATGTAACCGGGGTGGGCGCCGGGGATGAAGGAGGTCCACTCCTCGCGGGGCAGCTGCCGGGAGCTGGCCTTCCCGCCGGGCAGCACCCGCTGGGTGGTCCGGCCGTAGGTGAACGCGCCGGCGTAGCGGGGATTGTGCAGCACCCGCAGGACCGCGTGGTGGCGCAGCGGCTGCCAGTCGACATCGCCTTTGCGGGGTCCTTTCTGGTGCCGCCAGGGGAAGGTCAGGCCGCCGGCGCGGAACGCCTTGACGACGGCGGTGGCCGACCCGGTGGCCTCGAAGGTGGTGAACAGGTGCCGCAGCGCGCCCTGGATGGCGGTGTCGGGGTCGAGGATGACGTGCCCGGCGGCGTCGTAGATCAGGCCGATCGGCAGCGGCATGACGAGCTCGCCGCGGCGGGCCTTGGATATCTGCCCGCCGCGCAGCCGGGCCCGGATGAAATGGAGCTCAGCCTCCGAGAGGGCGCCTTTAAGGCCCAGGAGGAGCCTGTCGTTGAAGTTCCGCGGGTCATACAGGCCGTCTTCGTCGCAGATGAGGGTGCCGGTCATGCCGCACAGCTCGAGCAGCTGGTGCCAGTCGGCGTTGTTGCGGGCCAGCCGGGAGCATTCCAGGCCGAGCACGATCCCGGCCCGGCCCAGCGATACCTCGGCGACCATCTGCTGGAAGCCTTCCCGGTCGGCGGCGGACGCGCCGGACTGGCCCTGGTCGACGTCGATCACGGTGATCTGGCGGGCGTCCCAGCCGAGGCTGATCGCCTTGCCGCGCAGGTCGTACTGGCGGATCGCGGATTCGGTGTTGTGGATGACCTGTTTGAGGCTGGACTGGCGGACGTACAAAAGCGCCGTCCTGGAGAGGTGGGCGGCGGTCACCTTCGACGCCGCGGTATCGGGGAGCATCGGGTCTCCTTCACAGATGAGCAGCCGGTTACGGGGCCGGGCCGGCGGCGGCGAGCGCGACGGCCGCCAGGACGTTGATGAGCTCGGCGGCCACCGGGGCCGGGAGCCCGGCGGCCTGGGCGGGGTGTGTGCCGGGCGGCTGGCAGTCGGGTGCTGTCGTGCCCGGTCCGGCGGGGGCCAGGCTGGCCAGGGCGTGCCGCCAGGCGGTGACGCCCTTGCCGGTGAGCACGCCGAGCCCGAGCGGGAACGCCTCGGCGCGCGCGTGCAGGGCGGCATGACGCAGTTGCTCGTAGCGGGCATCCAGCCCGCCGCCGGGAACGCGATCCTGGCCGGCATCCGGACGGTTCTCCGGTTCAGCAGCCGCGTGGCCAGGTGAGGTGAGCAGGGACAGGGACGGGTGCTCCTCCTTCCGCATCTCGCGGGCGGGCAGGTCAGCGGCTTTTGGAGTGGCGCTCCCGGCGGCGGGCCAGCGCTTTCTCCACGGTGCGGGGGTGCACGCGCACGCCGAAGGCACTGGCGATCCGGGCCGGCAGCTGCGCCGGGCGCAGCGCCGGGTCGGCGGCCAGCTGCTCCTCGGCCCAGGCAAGGATCTCCTCGGTCAGCTTGTGCGGCCCGCGCGGCCCGGGCCGGGCCGGCACCAGCCCCTCCAGCCCGGAACGCTCCAGCGCGGCAGCCGCCTCGTAGTAGGCGGGCCGGGAGTACCCGAACGCCGCGGCGGCCGCGGTGACCGGGGCACCGTCCGCCTTGACCTTCCGCACCATCTCGTACTTGACCTGGACTGCGTCGCGGGCGTCGAAGAACTCGCTGGCCAGGAACCCCGGATCGCGCACCTGGTCGGGGTGCGGGTTCAGGCAGCGCGCCGCGGCCAGCGCGGTCTCCTTGGCGTCCGGTCTGCCCTCTCGCCTGGCCATGCCGCCTCCTGATCGCTATGTGTGTCAGGAAGATTTTGCCGGACATGGACGCCAGGCGCACGCACCTGAGCCCGCGTGTCGCCAGGTTCCGCAGGAAAATTATGGTGAAAGTGCTCAGAGCGGATACGAAAGTCCCACGCCGGGCAAGCCAACGCGGCGTAATCTCCCTAACATTCACGGCATAATCTTCTTTACGGCCTCGGTGCCGTCCCGGTGCGCGCGGAGCCGGTCTGCCAGATCAGCCAGCGCCAGCAGGCCATCGGTGGTGAACGGGCACCGGCCGGCCGCGATCACCACGAACGGGTCCGCCGCAGCCACGTCGGTCCATGCTGCTGGCAGGGAGAACAGCTGCCCGTTCTCGTCGTGCAGGTGGACCCGGTCCTCGCCCCAGTTCTGGCGGAAGGCGACGAACTCGAAGTCCCGGCCGGCCAGCGGGTGGAACGGGTGCGTCACACGGACCCGGCGGTACCGATCGCGCGGATCAGGTGTAGTTGACGATGCGGGATAAGTCGCCGGTCGAGCGCTTCTTCCGGACGCTCGGCGAGGGACTGCTCGAGGCGCTGCCCGGCTACAAGGGGCCGGACGTGTTCAGCCGGGGGAAGGACTGCGAGCTCGACGCGTTCTTCTACCTCGGCGAACTGGAGGCGATCATCAGGGAGTGGGTCGCCGTCGTCTACCACCGCCGTCCTCACGACTCCCTGACCGACCCGCGGCTGCCCGGGCTGACGATGAGCCCGGTGCAGCGCTTCGGATACGGGATCGCCCGGGCGGGCTGGATCGAGATCCCCCGCGATCCGGACCTGCGGCTGGAGTTCCTGCCGGTGAAATGGCGGGCGGTCAGGCACTACGGCGTCGAGATCGGGGGCCTGCGCTACAACGGCCCCGCGATCGCCGGCTGCCGGGACCGGACCAGTCCCTACCGGGGGGCTCGTGCGGGCCTGTGGCCGTTCGCGGTCAACCCCGACGACGTCTCGCGGATCTACTTCCGCGATCCGGGCGAGGGCGGCTGGCATGAGCTGCCCTGGGAGCACGCCGCTGACCTGGGCATGCCGTTCAGCGCCGAGACGCTCGCCTACGCCAAGGCGCTGGCCGCGCGCAAGGAGCGGTTCCCGGACACGAGGCGGGCGCTGTCGGACCTGCTCGGGGCGTGGAACCTGGGGCTGGCAGCCAGCCGGGCCGAGCGGCGGATGGCGCTTCGGCTGGCCGCCGACCGGGCGGCCCTGCAGGCGCCGGGGCCGGAGGCGGACGTCACCTCCCTGACGGCGGTGCGCCGCATCCGTGCTGCCCAGCAAGAACCCGGCCCTGGCGGGGACGAGCCTGCCGCGGGCGGCGCGGCCCCGGCGGGCGACTTCTACGCCGACGCGATGGAAACCGTCGAGTGAGCACTCCCGTCGCGGACCCTATCGCGCTGGCGCGCAAGGAAGGCTGGCTGCAGTACGTGCACGCCTCGCCGCGGATGCCGCCCGACCGGCTGGACCCTCGCGCGCTCGCACGGCTGAGCCCGGCGGCGCGCAGCGACTACGACCTGGCCCGGCGGATCTGGCACGCCAACATCGGCCCGCTGAAGACTCCCCAGATGGCCGCGGTCCACGAGGACCTGTGGGAAATCGCCGACAGCAACATGCACGACGGCGACAAGGTCAAAGGCGCCGCCGCGATCGACGCGTTCCCCGGCCTCGGGAAGACCACCACGGCGCTGACGTTCGCCCGGCAGTTCCACCGCCGCGAGGCCGGCCAGTACGGCAGCCTCACCCCGGACGGCAACGAGCACCTTCCCGTCTGCCGTGTGAGCCTGGGCGCCGGCACCACGATCAAGGCGCTTAACCAAGCGGTCCTCGGGTTCTACGCGCACCCCGCGACCGGCCGCTACGGCAAGTCCACCACCGGCCAGCTCGCATCCCAGGCACTGGACTGCATCCTGTCATGCCGCACCCGCCTCGTCGTGATCGATGACGTCCACTTCCTGGACATGCGCCGCCGGGACGGGATCGAGGTCAGCAACCACCTGAAATGGCTGGCCAGCGAGTTCCCCGTGACGTTCCTGTTCGCCGGGGTGTCCCTGCGCGAGCGCGGCCTGATGTCCGAGGGCATGACCGCGGCCGACCAGGCCAGCGCCCAGACCGCCCGGCGGTGGACCCGGCTCACCCTCGACCCGTTCACCATCAGCGACGAGCCCGGCCGCCTCCAGTGGCGCAGCCTCCTCCTCGCCATCGAAAAGCACCTCATCCTCGCCCGGGCGCACCCCGGCATGCTCGCCGACGACCTAGCCGGCTACCTGTTCGCCCGCACGACCGGCCACATCGGCTCCCTGATGACGCTCGTGAACCGCGGCGCCCGGCGGGCGATCCGGCGCGGCGGGGAGGCGCTCACCGCGGATCTCCTGGACACCGTGAAGATCGACGAGGCCGCCGAGCAAGCCCGCGCCCAGATCCTGGCCGCGCTCAGCTCGGGCAGGCTGAACGCCCGCCCGCGGTCGCTTCGCGGTCCCGCCGCGGCCGGCGCATCATGACGGCGGCCCCGCGGACCCTGCCGATCCGCGTCGCCCCGGTCCCGGGCGAGGCCCTCGACTCCTGGCACGAGGCCCTCGCCGCCCGGCTGCAGGCCACGCTCGCCGACCTCGCCGCCGCGATGTTCCCCGCCCGGCACCCCGGGAAGACCAGGCCCGCCAGCACGATCACGGTGACCGGCAGCGACGCCGCCGCGATAGCCGCCTCCTGCCAGCTCACCGCGGCCGACGTCCACAGTCTCACCCTCGCCCGCTACGACGGGATCGCGCTGCGCCTGGACCGCCAGTGCGGGCACGTCGTCCGCAACGTGCTCTGGGGCCGCGCCGCCGGCTCCCGGTTCTGCCCGGAATGCCTGGCGCAGACAGGTAGCCGATGGCAGCTGTCATGGCGGCTGGGATGGTCGTTCGCCTGCCTGAGCCACAGCCGGCTCCTCGCGGACGCCTGCCCGGAGTGCGGCCGGATGCAGCGCCGCCAGCCGCATCCGCTGACACACATCCCGCGTCCCGGCACCTGCGCCGGCCCGGGGCCGGACGCCATCGGCGTCAGCCCGCCGCGCTGCGGCGCCGACCTCACCGCCGCCCGGACCCTGGCGCTGGCCCCGGGCCACCCGGTCCTTGCCGCGCAGCAGTTCGTCAACGACATCATCACCGCCGGGCAAGCCACCGCCGGCATATACAAGCCCAGCCCCCAGCCGGCTCATGCGGCCCTGGCTGACATCCGGGCACTGGCCGCGACCATCCTCTGCGCGTCATCCCCCGGGAACCTGGCCGCCGTGCTCCCCGCCGACATCGCCGCTGAGTACGCCACAGCGGTCGCCATGCCGCACGAAAGCCATGGCAGCACCCCGACGACCGCCAGCATCTTCCCCGGATCGCTGGCGCCCGCCAGCGCGGCCGTCACCGCGGTTGCCGTCACCGCCGCGGCCGGCCCGCTGGCGTCCCCGGATCCCCGCGAGGCCGCCAGCGGCCTGCGCAGGGTATTCCGCACCGAGGAAACGCAGTCCTGGAGCCGCACGCGCACCGCCAGCCCCGCGCTGCAGGCCGTCCGGCTCATCGCCCTCGGCCGGACGGCAGAACTGCCCGCCGCCAGCGATCCCGCCGCGGCCCAGTCCCGGGCACGGCAAGCGCCAGCCTTGTTCTGGCTCTCGTGGACAGCCCGGCTGACGCCGGTCCTGCCAGGGACAACCCCGCAGGAACGACGCCGCTCCCTGTCGGCCGCGTTCCTTGCCATCACCACAAGGACGGGCCCGGCCGGCGCCGCGCGCATGCTCGGCAGCGCGATCGCGGGCCCCTCCGTCACGCCGATCCTGCTGCGGGCCGAACGCGACCCGCGCTGGCCCGCGTCCGTCGCCGCGCTTACCCGCCTCGCCGGATGGCTCGACGAGCACGGCACCCAGATCGACTACCAGCGCCGCAGGCACCTCGACTACCGCAGCCTCCTGCCAGAGGCCGACTGGATCCAGGCCTGCCGCAGCACCGGGACAGTCCCCGGCGAGCAGAGCCGGTCACTCACAGCACGCCGATGGCTCTTCGAGCGCATCAGCGGGACCCCCGCCGACCTCGCTCCCGGCGCTTACGCCGTCACTACAGCCGACCAGCGCTCCCGGCTCGACAAGTTCGCCGTCTTCGTCACCCCGGGCCTCGTCGCCAGCCTCGACAGCTATGCAGGCACCTGGCTCGAAGGCAACCGCATAGACAGCGAGGAAGTCACCTGGCGCCCGCCAGCCTCCCTGCTCAGCGGCCTAGACCTCCCCGGCCCCGACCCCTTCGCCTTGCAGCCCGCCAAGATCCACGAGCTGATAAGACCCCGCAGGATGTCTCCCCGCGCTGCCGCGCGCCACGCCGGCACCACGATCGACGCCATCAGGGCCGTCCTCGACGAGCACCCGGCCCCGCCGCAGCCGCTGACCCCCGGACAGCAGCGCACCGCAGGACGCGTGATCGCGGCCCTCCGCGCCCGCATCACGCCAGCCGGACTGCGCGACCTCTACATAACCCAGAAAGTCGCGCCCCGGGAGCTTGGCCGCGGGCTCGGCGCCGACAGGCGCACCATCATCGCCCTCCTCAACGAATACGGAATTCCCCTCCGCAGCGCCGCAGAGGCCCGCCCGCCGTTCCCGGTGAACCGCGACTGGCTCTACGAGCAGTACGTGACCCGCAGCAGGACTCTCGCCGACATCGCAACCGAACTCGGCACCAGCAACAGCAACATCACCCGCCGGCTCCGAACCCTCCGCATCCCCTCCCGGGGACACGCAGGCCGACATCGCGCTGCGTCACCACCAGCCTGACAGCACCACCCGCCGGACTGGACAAGTCTCCCGGGAAGCCCGGCTGCGAACAGTGGAAAACTCGCTAGGAACCTGCAGGTCAGCCAAGATCAACTGGAAATGTTCGACGGGAACCTACAGCCTGACCCTAACCTGAGCGCGTAAGGGGCCACTGTCGCGCCTGACGGCCGATGGTGGCCCTTCGCGTGCCCGGCGTCGGATGGCTCAGCCGTGCCGGCGGCTAATCCGCAACCTGCCCTGCCCTTTGCTGCCGGTGCGTCCCCTGCCAGAGGCAGACGTGGACTGAACGACTGCCGTCCGGGAGCGGTCCTGACCACCTTCGCCGCTATGCGAGGCCCGGAGAACGCCGGGCGCGCCGTTCTGTGACGACGGCC
>Ga0209648_10005090_pt1 | contig 11211 bp, 11 predicted proteins | sample GraSoi2013_115cm_FD_185830 | JGI IMG/M metagenome (GOLD analysis project Ga0209648, IMG submission 185830) | Grasslands soil microbial communities from the Angelo Coastal Reserve, California, USA - Sample 9_17_2013_115cm (SPAdes) (version 2) | ecosystem: Environmental > Terrestrial > Soil >...
CAGGAGCAGCACCGGCAGTTACAGATCAAGCAGCTCAAGTGGAAAGCCGCCACCCTGGGATACCAACTCATCGGAGTTCCAGCGGCTTAAGAAGCACGAGTTTCTGGGGAGATTCCTCGATCCCCCAAAGAAATACTCAGGTTCGCACATCACATACCGAAATAGGTTAGTCGGTCGGTTTGAACCGAAAGGAGACGTATGGCAAAGAAGCTTACTGGTAAGGTTGCACTTGTTACGGGAGGTTCTCGCGGTATTGGAGCAGCTACCGCATTGGCGCTGGCGGAGGAGGGTGCGGATGTAGTCATTAGTTACGCAGCGGCCGCCGATAAGGCAGCTGGTATCGTCAAGAAAATTGAAGCAAAGGGTGTGCGTGGATTTGCCATTCGCGCAGACCAGGGGAACGCTTCCGAAGCCGAAGGGCTGGTTGCTAAGGTGATCGAAAAGTTTGGCAAGCTGGACATTTTGGTCAACAACGCGGCAGTCTTCGTTATGGCTCCCGTCGGTGGAGATGTAAACGACGCTGCCATCGAACGCCAGAACAAGATCAATGTGGATGGCGTGTTCGCAACGACTCGGGCTGCGGCGAAGGTTCTGCCCGATCATGGACGAATCATTACCATTGGTTCTACTGCAGGAACGCGTACAGGCTTCAACGGCGCAGCCGACTATTCCGCAACGAAGGCTGCCGTGGGTGCCTTCAATCGTGTCGCCGCCAGAGACTTGGCTGCACGCAACATCACGGTAAATACTCTGCAGGCGGGTTTTGTGGATACGGATATGAATCCCGAGAACAGCGATTGGGCTCCGTCCTGGATTGCGACAGTGCCGCTCGGGCGATATGGTCGCCCCGAGGAAATCGCTGCGGGCGTGGTGTTCCTTGCGAGCCCCGAAGCTTCTTACGTCACTGGTACGCTCCTCAACATCGATGGCGGCCTTTTGGCGTAAAGAGGCACGAATTGAGACCGTGATCTTTCGCGTTCTGGGCGAAGCTGCTAAGATGTTTATGCGAGTTGCACTGTGACGATTGCACTGCCCAATTCGGTCCTTATTGAAGCAGTTGGCTCCTCCGCCTCTAAAGTTTATTGGCGGTTTATTAGCGGTTTGAGCCCGATTGGAAGCAGTCTGGGTCACGCAAAGCAAACTGTGCAAGTTATGCACTTGGTGCAAAGCCGCATAAACACTGGCGATTGCGCATCTCGTTGATTTGGCGAGTGGGGACGTAGTTCAGTTGGTTAGAACGCTGCCCTCCCATTCTACTGCCGGCGTATCTTAAGTAATTTCAATTAGTTACGCAAAGCACTCCTAAGTCGCATTCTAACCAAGTCGACCTCACCAGATGTCGTTATATCCTTCGGTTTTGTCCAAGTTTGGACAAGAACCCGGGAAAAGGCCTCGACTGATTTAAAAGAGTCCTTCGGTTTGCTCCGTCAGGAGAAATGCCAACGGAAGTACTCCATAGTCCTTGTTAGGCTGCATTTCGAGTTTTATTCGAGGTACGAGCAACCAACTCGTCCAATCTTGAAAGCAAGAGCTTTAGGATGGGAGACTGGTTCGACTTCTTGTAGCCGAGGACCAGATCGACAGTTGGCGTATCCCCCTTCACGGGGCGACTCGTTACAGACGCGGGAAGAAAGTTCTGTGTGTAAGCAGGTAGCAGCCCTACGCCACGCGTCGACATTATCAAAGATATTCCCATAGTGACATGGTCCGCCTCGTGAGCTGGCGTGATTTTGATTCCGGACCGCTTGAAGTAATTGTCGATCACCCCGCGTAGCACAGGAGCCGTCTGCGACACGGTCACGAATATCTCGCCCACTAGTTCCTGAGGACTTATGGCTTTAAGCGCAGCGAGACGGTGGTTACTAGGCAAGACCACCACCAAGGGCTCCTTGACGAGAAGGCGGAACGCCAGGTCTGGCGCCCCTTGTTCCCGGCGAAGAAAGGCGGCATCGATTTTTCCCTTCGAAAGCCCATCCGCAAGCAGAGGCGAGTATTGGCTCGATATCATCACGTCGATGTTGGGCAGTTCGTCGCGCAAGATTCTCAAGGCTTCGGGCATCCACGTCAATTCGTGTCCGGTCAGAAAGCCCATGGCGAAGCATGGCTTGGCGGGACCAGCGACCCGGCGTGCAGCTTCGCTTGCCGCTTCAACCTGCGATAATACTGAGCGGGCGTGATCGAGAAGGGCCCGACCCGCCGGTGTCAGGTCGATGCCGCGAGCCCTTCGCGTCAGAAGTGGGGTGCCCACCTCGTCCTCAAGATCTCGAATCTGCCGACTCAACGAAGGCTGCGACGTATGCAGCACTCGCTGTGCTGCCACCGTCAGACTTCCCGCGTCGGCAACCGCGATGAAGTAACGAAGATGTCGTAATTCCATTTCCACATCCCATGCTTGTGAAGCATCGCTGCCAGCTTAACAAAGTATGCTTCACCCGCGCTACTACTGGCTAATTGCCTAATCCAATGAGGTGATTGGGATGCCTTGGGCGAGCAATAAGGTTTGGCTCATGCCTGATGAGCATATGTCTAATTCGAGGAGATAGACAATGTCAAAGAAATTGGAAGGAAAGGTTGCACTCATCACGGGCGGTTCGCGTGGGATTGGTGCTGCAATCGCTAAGCGTCTGGCTGTGGATGGAGCGAAAGTCGCCATTACATTCACGAAAGGTGCCGATTCGGCTGCGGCGGTCGTCAAAGCGATTGAGCGCGCCGGGGGAAAGGCGATCGCAATTCAGGCGGACGCCATTGATGCCGATGCCGTCGCAGCGGCGGTCGAAAAGACCGTGGCGACTTTCGGCAGGTTGGACGTCCTTGTGAACAGTGCCGGCACGGCCATTCCGAAAGCGTTCGTGGAGACGACGCTGGAAGAGATGGATCGCGTGCTTGACATCAACGTCCGCGGCGTATTCGTAGCGACGCAGGCCGCGCTGAAGCACATGAATGACGGTGGTCGCATCATCATGATCGGCTCGGCAGTGGGCGAGCGCGCCGCTGCGCCGGGGCTTGTGCCCTACGCGGCCACGAAGGGAGCGGTCAAGATGTTCGCTTAAGCATTATCCAGAGAGGTCGGGAGCCGGGGCATCACGGTCAACAACATCCAACCGGGTCCGATCGACACGGATTTGAATCCTGCTTCGGGTGATTGGGCGGTACCGCAGAAGGCCGCCACCGCCCTCGACCGCTATGGGCATGTTGAGGAGATCGCCGCAATGGCGGCTTTTCTCGCGGGTTCGGAATCCTCCTACGTCACCGGGGCAAATCTTACCGTGGATGGCGGAATGAATGCTTAAAGCGACGCCCACGAATTTCGGGGTGCCGAACTGTTCGTTGACGGCGCGAGAGCCCAGATCTAATCGAGCAACCGCCAGTCGGTTCACTTTTAGTAGAAGGAATCTGAGAGAGTCGAGAGTCCATGAAAACATTAACGACAAATAAGCTATTCACAGCAATTCAAGTCGGCCCCATGGAGTTGAAGCACCGCGTGGTGATGGGTCCACTCACGCGTTCGCGATCCGTTCAGCCGGGAAATATTCCGGGTGACCTTATGCTTGAGTACTATTCGCAACGGGCCTCGGACGGTGGACTCATCATATCTGAAGCGACTCCGATCTCGGTCGCAGGCGGCGGATGGTTCGCGGCCCCCGGCCTGTATTCGGAGGAGCAGGTTGCAGGGTGGAAGAGAATCACGAACGCAATTCATCGCAACCATGGGTATATGTTTTCCCAACTCTGGCACACAGGGCGTGCCGGGCATGTCGACTCAACAAACGGCGCAACCCCTGTTAGTTCTTCGGTGAACCCGGAGTATTGGCAGGATCCAACGATATTAGAGTCTACACCGCATGGTTGGCGTCAGCCCTCGCCTCACCGCGCGCTCGACATCACAGAAATCCCTGGCATTGTAGAAGATTATCGCCAAGCCGCCGAGCGCGCTAAGGCGGCGGGATTTGATGGCGTTGAGCTTCACGCGGGTAACGGCTACCTGCCTGATCAATTTCTGCAAGATGGCGTCAACCGGCGCACCGATAGTTATGGCGGTTCGCTCAAGAATCGGTCTCGCTTCTTGCTTGAAGTGGTTGAAGCAATGGTTTCGGTATGGCGCGGTAACCGCGTGGCTGTCCGCATTGCGCCGGGAGGCAGATGGAATGGCATGTCCGATAGTGATCCAGACGCATTGTTCGACTATGTCGTAAAGGAACTGAATCAATTCGGTCTGGCCTATCTGCACATCATCGAACCGCGGGTAAGAGGAAACGTAGTCACCGCAGAGGGTCAGTATGCGATTGCGTCGGCACGCCTCCGAAAGATATTCAAAGGGAGAATCATCGCAGCCGGGGGCTTTGAACCCGCAACGGCTGAGGAAGTCCTAGAGAACGGGGATGCCGACCTGGTGGCTTTCGGCCGGCATTTCCTGGCGAACCCCGACTTGCCAAAGCGTATCCGGCTTTTGCTGCCATTGAATCCGTACGATCGCAACACGTTCTACACCTTCGACGCTAAGGGCTATACGGATTATCCGTTTTACGAACAGGTCCCGGAGTCGGTCACTTCAGCCGTCTGATGACGAATTGAATTGTGAGGGGAATAAAATGTCCACGCTCCTAAATAAAACAGCTCTGGTCACCGGTGCGTCACGCGGTATTGGGCGCGCGACGGCGTTTGTGCTTGCCCAGGCCGGGGCGCGAGTCCTCGTTCACTATGGCCGTTCTACGCAGGATGCGGAATCTCTCGTCTCCGCTATCCGATCACAAGGCGGACGCGCGGATGCGATCCGAGCAGATTTGGGGTCAGCGGAAGGGGCAACACTTCTGGCGAAGGAAGTTCGTTCGATTGTCGGCGACCGATTGGATGTGCTTGTGCTCAACGCCGGAATCAGCAAGGCGGCACGCCTCGCGGATTATACGGTAGAGGAGTTTGACAACCTCTTTGCGACAAACGTCCGAAGTCCGTTCTTCCTGGTGCAGCAACTGCTACCCCTTCTAGGTGACGGCTCGAACATCATCGTGATCTCTTCGATCGGGTCCCACGCCGTAGTTGGCCAGCCCGGCGTGGACAACCCTTCGATCCTTGCCTACGCCTCGACGAAAGGAGCCTTAGAGACTTTGGTCAAGAACTGGGCTGCCATTCTTGGACCGCAAGGGATTCGCGTCAATGCAGTCGCACCCGGTGTGATCGATACGGATATGTCGAATTTTACGAAGACTGAAGCAGGCCGTGAGTTGACGCTTGCAATGCAGGCATTGAAGCGAATCGGCAAGCCCGAAGACGTGGCAGATGTAGTCGCGTTCTTAGCCTCGGATAAGTCGCGCTGGATTACCGGCGCGAGTATTCCCGTCGATGGCGGTTCGAAGCTTTAACTGACAAAGTGAGAAGCGCAATGGAGACCAGGGCGAGCAAAGGCAAGGAGATCAGAATTCCTGGGCCTGACCATCCCATCACGATTTCTGCGGCTGAGGGCAAGGTGCGCGTAACGGTGGCCGGGAGGATCGTTGCTGAATCGGCGCGAGCACTTCGGTTGGAGGAGAAGGGATATCCGCCGGTTTACTACCTGCCGCGCGACGATGCGAACATGTCGTTGCTCGTTCGGACCAAGCATTACACCTATTGTCCGTACAAAGGTGATTGTACGTACTACAGCATTCCCATCGGCGGATCGAAATCGGAATACGCCGTTTGGACGTACGAAAAACCGTATGAGCCTGTCGCTAGTATTAAGGAGTACCTGGCGTTTTATCCCTCACGGGTTGATGCAATTGAAGTGATCTCCTAATGTTTGCCTGTTGCTCGGCAGGTCGGCTTGGTCACGCTCAAACAGCATGGGTATTCCGTCACTCGACGGGTAGGTTTACGAATGCCTGTAGCCCATAATCAACGCGGCCCTTGCATCGAACTGGAGCGCTCTTTGCCAAGCAAAGTGGCTGCGATCTCTCCTTTCGTGGATAGGCTCATGCTCTTGTTCAGGAACTGCGGCTGTGTTCCTGAGCGCGAAAGCGGGGTTGAGATCGCATTGCGCGAAGCCCTCGCAAACGCGATCATTCACGGAAATCATGAGAATCCCCGAAAGCTCGTCCATGTTCGTTGCCGCTGTGAACTTGATGAAATCTCAATCGCGGTAAAGGACGAGGGGCGAGGATTTGACGTTACGAAGATAGCGAATCCGACTGCTCCCCAAAACGTCGGATGCGTTCATGGCCGTGGGATTTACCTGATGAGAGCGCTGATGGATGAAGTGCGCTTCGAAGAAGGTGGAGTTGTCGTTCATATGCGAAAGAGCGCCCGTAAAGGTGCAGCCAAGGATGCCGGAAGAGTTCGCTGAAGTAGGTCAGTTTCCGATTACGATTCAAAATCGATATCGAGATCATCTATAGAGAGAAGATTTATGTCTGCGATCATCCAAGCTAGTCCCGTCGAGAAGCTATCGCAAGAACCACTGCCCACCGGAGATTCGTGCGTTCTGGTTATTTTTGGGGCTTCGGGTGATCTGACGAAGCGGAAGCTGATCCCGGGCCTCTACAACTTGGCATGTGAGGGCTGCATGAACCCGCAGTTCGAAGTTCTCGGAATCGGCCGCACGCCGATGAGTTCTGAAGAGTTTCGCAAGAAGAGCGGGGAGGCAGCCGCCAAGTCGAAAGACACGCGCGACTTCAGCGAGTCGGGATGGACAGACTTTGAAGCGCGCCTGCACTACGTAGTAGGCGACATCAACGATCCGAACTTCTATGCGCAGTTGCGGGTTCGTTTGGAGCAGATGGAGAAGAATGGTTCGAGCCCAAACCATTTGTTCTATGTGTCGACGCCTGCGTCAGTAGCGGGACCCGTCATTGAAGGTTTGGGAGCAGTAGGACTGAACCGACGCGAACATGGGTGGACGCGAATTGTTCTGGAAAAGCCCTTCGGGCGGGACTCGGAATCGGCCGTTGCGTTGAATGACGTCGTGCGAGATGTATTCGACGAGAAATCGGTTTACCGGATTGACCACTATCTTGGCAAAGAAACAGTGCAGAACATCCTGGTCTTCCGTTTTAGCAACTCGCTGTTCGAACCGGTCTGGAACAGGAACTATATCGAGTATGTGGAGATCACCACGGCTGAAACGGTGGGGGTCGAAAACCGCGCGGCGTTCTACGAAGAGACGGGCGCCTTGCGCGATATGGTGGCGAACCATCTGCTTCAGTTGCTGGCGCTGACTGCGATGGAGCCGCCGGTAGCATTTGATGCGGATTCGGTGCGTGAACAGAAGGTGCAGGTGTTTCGATCCATTCGGCCGATGAGTGTCGAGGATGTAGCACGATTTACCACTCGGGGGCAGTATGGTTCCGGCGCAATTGACGGGAACCTAGTACCAGGTTATCGGGAAGAGCCAGGCGTGAATCGCAACTCCGTAACGGAAACCTACGCAGCAGTAAGGTTTCAGATTGAGAACTGGCGTTGGGCTGGAGTTCCTTTCTACATCCGAACTGGGAAGCGTCTTGCACGAAACCTGACCGAGATCCGCGTGCATCTCAAACCCACGCCACAGGCCTTGTTTGCGAGCACATCGTCGGTCATTGCCCCGAATGTCATCACAATTAGCATTCAGCCGGACGAGGGAATCTCGATCGCATTCGACGCGAAGCGACCGGGAACGCAGGTGCGTACAGTGACCGTTCAGGCCAACTTCTCTTACCAAGCGAGCTTTGGGTCGAAGGGGCCGGTTGCATACGAAACCCTGCTGCTCGACTCGATGCGTGGCGATGCAACGCTATTTACGCGCCGAGACGAAGTAGAGGCGGAGTGGCGCATCATTACTCCGATTGAAGAAGCGTGGGCGCATCTACCGGCGCCGGAGTTCCCTAACTATGCCGCAGGTAGCGAAGGACCAATCTCGTGGCGTGAACTGCTAGAGATCCGCGATAATACTGGCGACCGGGCAATCGGCTACGGCCGGTAGTGTCCAGGCGGTATGCGCAATGGTCGAAGGCGTCATGATTTCGAGCGCCACTCCGCTCGGCAGGCTCGGTACACAGGACGCTTGTCCGAGAGCATCGGCCGTCTCAGACGGTCTTCGCGGCTTTGTTCAAAGTGATTAACTGATCACGAGTCTGTTGGAGAATCTCTCGCGAAAGGTTTGGGTCCGACACCGCACGAGAGAGGTTAATCGCTCCTAGCATTGCACTAATCATGAGAATCGCACGGGCGCGCCGATCAGAGGTTCCGTTCGGCGGAACAAGGCCCGTCGAGTAAGCCAACGTCCGCTTGTATCGGGCGGTATACACGGCCTTCGCCGATCGACTCGCCCGAGACATGTCACCGACCAAAGCGCCCAAGGCACAGCCTGTTCCCGGAGCATCCCGGTGTTCTTCGGACAAATAGGTCTCCAGAAGTTTCGTTAGCGTATCAGTGTGTTCCTCCCAGCGGTCGAGGTCTTGAAATGCGGTTGCCAGCGCCTCAACGACTAGTTCATCCCGCGAATCGAAATGTTTGTAAAAACCACCGACAGTAACACCGGCCTCCTTCATCACATCGGCAACGCCGATGCCTTCAAGACCGAGTTCGCGAAACCTCTTGGCCGCGACGCTTACGATCCGAGTGTGTGTTTCTGCCTTATCTCTTTTCGAATAACCCATCTGTCATCCCGATTTCTTCCCAAACGTGCCGGGTTCGCTCTAATCGCTGCTCATGTCTCCGGTTAGGAGCAGCGAGAACTGAGAGAGTATTATCGTAATCCATACCATCTAGATGCGGGCCGCTTCTTCTGGGTGCAACAAATCGTCAAAGTTGATGATCAATCAGAAATAAAGGTCGGTAGCAAGAAGCACGCTAAACGTTTCTAAAAACAGTTTCCACAGAATTATTTGCGACTTCTGGAGTATGGACATAATCTTACCACTGAAAGCGCAAATCACGATCTCACAAGCATAGGAGAATCAATGAGCAACTCGTTCTCAGAACGGAACAAGACAACCCTGCTCGAAGCATTCGAGACACTATTCAACAAGGGTGACTACGCGGGCGGAAGGCGTCCGGTCACCGAACTACAGCCAGTACAGCGCACACGTGCCAGCATGTCGGGATGGTCTACGATGCGGTTCGCCGTCGCTTTCCTGGTAGTGCTGGCCGGCTTTGTCGCGGGTCCGAACGTAGCTCGGGCTGCAGCAGCCCAGCATCACGATCAGGCGCCGGGATTCTACCGACTGAAAGTCGGCGACCTCGAAGTAACGGCCCTATTCGATGGTTTCGGCGTATTCGATCAGCACTGGCTGAACGGAACGAAGGCGACGATGGATGGTGTTGTAGAGGCAGTGCACGAAGATCCGCGCATGCTGGACGAAGCTGTTGCAGGCTTCCTGGTCAACACCGGCAAGCAACTAATCCTCGTCGATGCGGGTGCTGGCACCTGGTGGGGTGGGGGAGCACTCGGGCGCTTGGCGGGCAACCTCCGCAGTGCAGGCTACACGCCGGAAGAAGTCGACGTCGTCTTGCTCACGCACCTCCATTCCGATCACGTCGGCGGCCTGACCACTCAGGACGGAAAGCGCGTCTTTCCAAATGCCGATGTTTACGTCGCGAAGGCCGAAAGCGACTTTTGGCTGTCGTCGGAAATCGCTGCCAAGGCGCCGAAGGATGTGCAACCGTTCTTCCAGAGTGCGCAAGCCATCGCAGCGCCGTACATCAACGCCGGTAAGTGGCACACGTTTAGTGGCCCCGAGCCAATCGTCGACGGCATGCAGGTCGTCCCTCTGCCTGGTCATACCCCGGGACATACCGGCTATGAATTTTCGTCAAAGGGACAAAAAATCCTGTTTCTCGGCGACATCGTCCATGTACTGCGCGTCCAGCTGCAGCATCCCGAGGTCACGGTGGTCTTCGACATCGACCAGACTGAGGCTGCGGCGACGCGGAATCAACTGCTCCCTAAGCTTGCGCGCGAGGATGTTTGGATCGCCGGGCCGCATATGTCATTTCCCGGACTGGGTCGCTTGCGCCAGGAGGGGAGTGGGTACAGCTGGGCGCCGGTGGTATTTACCGATCAATGGGACGACAGGTAGCAAGGCCACCATCACGACGCTGATGACGCAGCGAATCAAAAGTCTGATCCCTAACCCAATTCGTAGGCTGTTGCTTCAGAAAGGGAGTTTAGATATGCGATCCGAAAAGGCCATAATGGCTTCAAGACGGGAGTTCCTACGGGATGCCCTCGGCATCGCTCTCGCAACGGCCTCGACTTGGCCAATCCGAGCTGAAGCCCTTTCGATGCACGGACAATCCGACAGCGGTACTTCCAAATCCCGACGGACAACTCAAAAAATATCGCTGAGGTGGGATGTGTTCTTGGCGTCCAGCATACCTGCCATCACGAACGATTTGCCGCCAGGCGAAAAACAGCGGCCGTGGCCGCCTATTTCGTCAACTCTCATTTCCGGAGAGCGGGACGCTGTCCTGGTCGACGCCCCTATTACGGTCGAGCAAGCGCGCGCCCTGGCGAATTGGGTTGCGGCCAGCGGAAAGAATCTAACGACGATCTACGCCACCCATGGCCACGGAGATCATTTCTTTGGCGCCACTGCAGTTCTGGAGCGATTTCCAAATGCCCGTTTCGTCGCCCGGCCGGAAGTGATTGAGGTTATGCGCCAGCAAACATCGCCGGAGTCTCTGGCTACGTTTTGGAATCCGCGCTTTCCCGGCCAGATTTCCAGTCACCTTGTAATCGCCGAAGAGTTGACCGGAAACGTCATTAACTTAGAAGGCCAGGACTTAGTCAGTGTGCCGCTTGGCTTCACCGATACTGCCGGCACAACCTGCCTTCATGTTCCGTCGATAGATTTGATCGTGGCGGGTGATGCCGCCTACAACGGCGTTCACTTACACCTGTCAGAGTCGCCCGATCAACAGAAACGCCAGGAGTGGATTGCTGCTCTCGACAAAATGGAGTCGCTTAAGCCGCGCGCTGTGATCGCCGGACATAAGCGCGTCGGGAACGATGACAGTCCCAAGATCCTCGGTGAAACGCGGAGATATATCCGCGATTTCGAGCGCCTTGCAATGCGGACGACCACGGCGCGGGACCTATATGACCAAATGCTGAGGCTCTACCCTGAATGGGGCAATCGAGGTGCGCTCTGGACTTCAGTTCGCGCCGTCAAACCGTGATTTGACCAGAGTGATTAACCGCACAGTCGCTCGGTGAAGGATGGGACAACGATCATGCGTGCAATGAGAGCAGAAGGATTC
>Ga0209648_10005096_pt1 | contig 11206 bp, 5 predicted proteins | sample GraSoi2013_115cm_FD_185830 | JGI IMG/M metagenome (GOLD analysis project Ga0209648, IMG submission 185830) | Grasslands soil microbial communities from the Angelo Coastal Reserve, California, USA - Sample 9_17_2013_115cm (SPAdes) (version 2) | ecosystem: Environmental > Terrestrial > Soil >...
CGCAACGCCCGGTTGTTTCTCGAAGATTTGCTGCGGCGCAAGGAACTCAAGACGGCGCACGAGATTCTGGTGAACTACGTCTCCTGCATCAGCAGCAGCGATGTGGATGCGCGCCGGGCCACGGCCATGGGTCTTGCAGACCTCGCCGATTTGTATGGCAGCGGGGATGGCGGCGTGTTGATGGACGCCATCCGGCGCGTGGGCACGCAAATGGCCGGGGAACGCGTGCCGGACTTGCAGCCCATGGTCGGCGCAGCGTATGTGCGTTTGTGCCAGGAAGCGGCCACGCGGCGCTTTTACCCGGCCATGCAGCAGGCCCTCGCTTCGCTGAACGCCATTGAGGCGCAACGCCCCGGCTCCACGCAGGCCTTGCGGCCGCGCATCGGCGTCGAAGAGCGTATCCCGGAATTTCTGGAAGACGCGTTGCGCTCGGGAAAAATCCCAGACGGCCTGATTGACCTGCTCCATTTGATGCCGCGCGTCTCCGTCCATCAATTGATGCACCGCTTCGGGACGTGCGGGTTCCGCGAGGATTGCAATTTGCTGATCGAAATTGCCCAGGGGCTTGGCGCGGACGCTACCGAATGTCTCTGTGAAATATTGCGCTCGACGCCGCCGGTTGAGGCCATGGAGACAACCGGGTTGCTCAGCCATTTGGACCCGGGAGCGCTCGAGCAGCATCTGTCCGCGCGTCTGCCGGATTGGCCGCGCACCACACACGACCGCGTCGTCAGGCAGATTTCCGCAGGCGGATCGCCCCAGCGCGGGCTCCTTCTGTTGCACATTTTCGATTTGCTGGACCCCTTGATTCGTCCGCTGGCGCTCGATGAGATCGGCGTAAGCGGCGATCCCGGCGCCGTAGAGAAACTTATGATGCTGGCGCAGGCCGAGCCGGAAAGGTCGCCCGGCTGGTACCTCCGCCTCAAAGCCATCGAAGCCCTGGGCCGCCTCCGCGCGGAAGCCGCGACGTCCCTCCTTCAGAAAATCGTCGACGCGCGCCAGGTATGGCGATGGTCCTATCCGAGTGAACTGCGGATTGTGGCGGCTCAATCTCTGGCGCAGATTGATCCTGGCGGCCTCGCAAATCGCCTGGCCAACAGCGAACTCAGCCGCACGGATATGACTCTCGAGCCAATCGGTCCCGACCCGAATTCATCCTGCATTCGCCAGCGCCGCTATGCGCGGTTGAAATTGTCGAAGCCCGTTTCGGCTGTTACTTCCAATCTACGCATCAACTTCCGTATGGACATTCAAGAGCTGAACCTCGGCGGCGGCTTGGCGGCCTGCGACCGCCATACGGCTCCGGGAACGCTGCTCCATCTGAAGATCAATCATCGCTTTCGCCCGGTCCGCGCGCAGGTCATTGTCCGCGCTGCGCGCCCTCAAGCTCTGGCCTTTGAATTTGTAGAAATTGACATGGAAGAAAGGGCGAAACTTCGCCGCCTCCTCGTCGAACTCGGTGGATTGCCCATGGTTGCCTCCGTCATCAACCGCACGCGCCGCCGCGGCCGCGGGATCAGAGCTGGGAGCTAATCATCGGGTCGTTCTCGCTTTTTTTCCTCCTGGAACGCTCTCCCGTAAGGTGAAGACTCCCGCAGGGCCTCAGATTGCTTCCCATGCTGCATGCGATACTACCTGTCCTCCCGTACCATTGTTCCCGAGCGGATCCGGAGCTATCGTAATGAAAAGGAGATCCCAGCCGGCTTGCGCGGCCCTTGACAATGGTCACGGATGCCAAAACGGCTTCAGCTCGCGCCTTTGTGCGCAGCCTGAATATTCTCCTGAAATTGGCCCGGCTCTACGGATTTGAGCATTCCCGGACCACCGAACAGTTGGACACCGCCTGGAAAGAACTGCGCGAAGCCGTCCCCGCCGGAGCTGAGGCGGGCTTGCTTCTCGGCGCCACTGGGTCCCAACTCCTTCTGGACGGGGTGCCGTTGGAGGGCACTCCTCCGGAACGCCAATTCGCCCAGCTCCTCTCCGCCGCTGGTTTGGCCAGCATTCATTTCTTTCCGACCATCACCCCGGAGGAATTGGCGCGGTTCGCGCATGCCTTTCCCACGGGCAAGGCGAAACCCATGGAGCTGGCTCAGCAGTTGAAGGCCGCCCTCGCGGGCGCCAACGGAATCCGTATCAACGAAATCTGTTTTGTGGCTACAGACTCCAGTTTTCGTGAGGCCCAGGCGGCAGCGCAACTTACGGCCAGCACTTTGGGGGCAGAAGCCAAAGACTTCAAGCAATGGCTCAACGAGCCACAAAAACTGCTCCAGCTAATCGCCGCGGCTCAAGGCTCTAAAAGCGGCGGCACGCCGGGACCCGGGACGCCGGCAACCGGGACAACTGGAGGCGGGGGCGACGGATCGGGAACATCCGCGCTTCCCGATCCGGGCAGAGCGTCTACACCATCCAATCCGGCAAATACGGCGCAAGCAGCGGACCTCGGAATGCCTGGCGAGAAAGAGTTCTTCAGTATCCTCCGCCACCTGACAAATCTGGGTCATGTGAGTGAAGCCGGTGGACCTTCCGCGCAGGGAGCCTTTCAGGAAGAAATCGCGAAGCTTTCGGGCAACACGCAGAATGTAATCCGCCAGGCTCTTACCAACATTGCGGCACAGACTCCCAAAGGATTGCCCAGTGAGTCCGTGCTGGTGCGTCTCGCGGAGCACTTGGCGATCCGTTTTGCTCTGGAGCGCTACGAGCGCGGTGAGGTCAAGGTCAACGCCGTGAAAGAACTGCTGGACCGCATGAACCAGGAAATCGGCAATCTGCGTAAGGTTCTGGGCGCATACGAAAACAAAATGGCCGAATCCGGCTTGATGGTGGAGACCTACGCGGATGTTCTTGACCAGAAATTCTGGGCGGCGGTGCCCGAGAGCAGCAAGCGATCCGTCCTGCTGGCCCCGGAAGCTTGGTGCATACCTCCCCGGAACATCCGGCAATATCTTACGCAACTCCTTGAAAGTGGCGCCACAATCAATGCCCACGCGATTTTGCAGAACTACGCGGCGTGCGTAAACCGGGAAGAGCCTGATGCGCGCCGCAAGACGGCTATCGGCCTCGCGGAACTTGCCGACCTGTACGCCACAACCGGCCCGCAAATGCTGAAGGATGCGATTCGACATTCCGGCGCCCAGTTGAGCCTGGAACAGGATGCCGACCTGGTGGCGCTGATTGGCGCCGCATTTGTGCGCTTGAGTCAGGAAGCAGCCCGGCGGAGGGTCTTCCCCGCCATCGAACAAGCGCTGCTCTCCCTGGATGGTCTCGAGACCCATCGTTTGGAGCTGGCGAAAAATCTCCGGCCCAAGTTGGGTATCGAAGAGCATGTGCCGGAATTAATTGACGATGCCCTGCGAAACAAGCAGGCTGCCGCCGGGCTCGATGCCGTTCTGCGTTTGCTTCCGCGCGCCTCCATTGAACAATTGACGACGCGCTTTAACCGATGCAGCATGCGCAACGATTGTGAGCGCATCTTCTTTCTGAGCCAATCGCTCGGTGATGAGGCGATTTCGCAGCTTCGCGGCGCTCTCCGAACGGGCTCAATTCCCGAAGCGGTGGAAACCGTCGGCTTGCTGAGCCGCTTGGACCCTGCGGCCGTTCAGGAATTTCTTCCCACTCGGTTGGCCGATTGTCCGCGGCCTGCCCAGGACCGCATCATCCGCCTGCTGGGCACGGCCGGCGCCCCCCAGCGCGGCCGGCTGCTTCTTGCCGTCGTTGATTTGCTCGACCCGCTGGTCTTGCCTCTGGCGATTGACGAAATCGGAATGGCCGGCGATCCGGAAGCGCTCGGAAGATTGTCGGCGATTGCGGGCGGGGAGTTGCCTGCATCCGGCGGTCCCTATCTACAGCTCAAAGCCGTCGAGGCACTCGGCCGGTTGCAGATGCCGGAAGCGGAAACCATTCTTCGCAGAATTGTGGAATCGAAGCAGATGTGGCGCTGGACTTATCCGCTGGAACTGCGCATTGCCGCCGCACAGGCCTTGCAACGAATTCTCCCCGGCTGGGCGGAGGAATTTCTGCCGCACGGTGGGATTGACGCTGCGGACCTCGCCGTGGGTCCACTGGGCCCTGTGCCGGACTCGCGCTGGGCGCGCCAGCGGCGCTATGCGCGCATCCGCTTGCCGCAGCCTGTGCCCGCCGTAGCCAGCAGCGCAAGAGGCAATTGCCGCATGGAAATCAAGACCGTCAGCCTGGGCGGGGGAGTGGCTGCGGCGGACCATCACGTCCAGCCCGGCACACAGGTCAGTCTGCGCCTTCAGGCGAGCTTGCGAGGCGTCAGAGCGACGGCGCTCATGCGGGATTACCGCGCCCAAGACATGGCTTTCGAAATTGTGGACATGCCTTTGGACGAGCTTCACAAGTTTCGCCATTTCCTCGGCCAGACCCTTGGCACATTGACGGCCTCGGGAAACGCTGGCGACGCCAGCGCACCCGTTTCGCCTTCCCACTGAGCACCAGAAGCCTGCCTCCGAATGGGCTTGCAGGACCCTTCCTCCACGCATCGTTTCTGCCGCTTTGCGCACCGTGCGCCGAACGGGATAGAATGAATCGTTGGCCCCGCGCCAAACATCGAAATGACGCGGGTTTGCGCCATCGGTGACCTGAGGCGCACGCAGAGGCTCGCCATCCTCTCCGGGCTGACCAAGCTGGATTTCGAATTGACCCCTGAAAGGACTCATGCAGGTAGACCAGGTTATTGACAAAGTTATCGCGCGGTTCATCGGCACCAAGCACGAGCGCGATGTCAAGCGCATGGCCCCGGTCGTCGCGGCCATCAATGCCCTCGAGCCGGAGGTCAAGAGCCTCAGCGACGCCCAGCTTCGGGAGCGAATGGCGCAACACAAGGCCGAAGTCCAGCAGCGGCTCGAAGGAGTCGAGCGCGACGATCCTGCGTACCGCCTGCGCCTTGCCGACGCCTTAGAGCCTGCGCTTGCGCAAACCTTTGCCCTCACCCGGGAGGCGGGCCGCCGCCACCTTAACATGCGCCATTTTGATGTGCAGTTGATCGGCGGCATGGTTCTCCACGAAGGAAAAATCGCGGAGATGAAGACAGGCGAAGGCAAAACGCTGGTGGCCACGCTCCCCGCGGCTTTGAACGCACTGGCCGGCCTGGGCGTCCACATCGTTACCGTCAACGATTACCTGGCGCGCCGCGACGCGGAATGGATGAGCCCGATTTATCGCGCGCTGGGACTGACCGTGGGTGTCATCGTCCACGACCTGGACGACGACGAACGCCGCGCCGCGTACAAAGCCGATATTACCTACGGCACTAACAACGAGTTTGGGTTCGACTACCTCCGTGACAACATGAAATACGACCTGGCCGATTGCGTCCAGCGCGGCCATCAGTTTGCCATCGTGGACGAGGTGGACTCCATCCTGATTGACGAAGCCCGCACGCCGCTGATTATTTCCGGCCCGGCGGAGGAATCCACCGACAAGTACTACAAGATTGACAAGATCATCCCCAAGTTGATCCAGGAAATCGACTACACGCTGGACGAAAAGCATCGCACCGCCACGCTTACCGAAGAAGGCGTCAGCAAATGCGAGCGTCTGCTGGGCCTGGGCAATCTATACGACCCCGCGCACATGGAGACCATCCACCACGTCTATCAGGCCCTCCGCGCGCATACGCTCTATAAGCGCGACATTGATTACGTCGTGAACAAGGGCGAGGTCATCATCGTGGATGAATTCACCGGCCGCCAGATGCCCGGGCGCCGGTGGTCCGACGGGTTGCATCAGGCGGTGGAGGCCAAAGAAGGCGTGAAGATCGAGCGCGAGAATCAGACGCTCGCCACGATCACCTTCCAGAATTATTTTCGCATGCATAAGAAGCTCGCGGGCATGACCGGCACGGCGGAAACCGAAGCAAAAGAATTCGGGAAGATCTACGGCCTGGACGTGGTGGTCATTCCCACCAACCGCACGCTGATCCGCAGGGAATATCCCGACGTCGTCTATCGCACAGAGAGGGAAAAGTTCGAGGCCGTAGTCAACGGCATCATGCAGGAAGATGGCGGCTACGCAAACGGCATCCGTCAGCTCTTCGAGCGCGGCCAACCGGTCCTGGTGGGCAGCATCTCCATTGAAAAATCCGAGCGCATCGCGGAGATTCTGAAAAAGGCAGGCATCCCTCATCAGGTGCTCAACGCCAAGCAGCATGAACGCGAAGCCAAGGTCGTGGCCCAGGCGGGGCGCAAAGGAGCCGTGACCGTTTCCACCAACATGGCCGGCCGCGGAACCGACATTCTCCTGGGGGGCAACCCCGAAGCCATGACGCGCGAGCATTGTCTGAAGGAAAAGCTCGCCATTCCCTACGCCTCGGCGCCGGCGGTAATCGGCGCCGACGGTTCCAACGGCGCCTCCGGTGAAGCGGGCACCGATCACAAGCCCGCCGCCACCATGGTTCTCTTCCAGCATGAGGGCAAGATCTTTCAGGTTCCTTCAGACCAGTGGAAGCCGCTCTACGATCAATTTTCCGAGCAGTGCCGCGCCGAACATGACGAAGTGGTGGCGCTGGGCGGCTTGCACATCCTCGGCACCGAGCGTCACGAAGCCCGCCGCATTGACAACCAGCTTCGCGGACGCGCCGGCCGCCAGGGTGACCCGGGCTCTTCGCGATTTTTCTTGTCGCTCGAAGACGACCTGATGCGCATTTTCGGCGGCGAGCGCGTCAAGGCGCTGATGTACCGCCTGGGGATGACCGAGGGCGTCCCCATCGAATCGAAGTTGATCTCCAATCGCATCGAAAACGCGCAGAAGGCCGTCGAGGCGCAGAACTTCGAGGCCCGCAAACACCTGCTGGAATACGACGATGTAATGAACAAACAGCGCGAAACGATTTATTCGATTCGCCGCTCGGCGCTCGAAGGCAAGGACCAGAAAGATTACGTGGTCAGCATCGCCGAAGACGTTGCCGATGAAATGGTGCAGACCTTTTGCCCGCGCGAGCAGCATCCCGACCAGTGGAACACCGCGCAATTCGCCGCCGAGGTTCACAGCCAGTTTGGGATTGACACCAAGACCGCGGGACTCGACCCCCATAAGCTGAATCACGAGGAACTGGCCAACGCTCTGGTCGCGGAAGTCAAGAAGCGCTACGACGAAAAGGAAAAATTGTTTGGCCCGCAAGTGATGCGCTGGCTCGAGCGCCGCGTCATCCTGGACGTGGTGGACACGCAGTGGAAAGACCATCTCCTGACGCTCGATCACCTCAAGGAAGGCATCGGCCTCCGCGGCTATGGCCAGAAAGATCCGCTCGTCGAATTCAAGAAGGAAGCCTTCACGCTGTTCGAAGACATGATGATGCGCATTGACAACGAAACCGTGCGCTACCTCTTTCACATTCGTCTCGCCGAGGGCGAAAGCCCTGTCCTTCCTTCGGGAGAGGCCCCGGAAGATCGTCCTGGTTCTGCCGCTGCTTCTCCTCCCGATTCCGCTCCTGTTCCGCCTCCGCTGCGTGCTCAGCCGGCTGCGCTGCGCGAACTCGAACGCCGCCAGCGCCGCCAGCAACAGAACCTGCAATACCAGGCCGGCCCGGCACAAGCCGAAGCGCCCAAACCCATTCGCGCCGGCGCCAAGATTGGCCGGAATGACCCCTGCCCATGCGGCTCCGGCAAGAAATACAAGAAGTGCTGCGGCGCGGCAGCCTGATCGTTCGTCCTCGGACCGGGCCTTTATTGCCTCCTGCGAAACGACCCTTCCTTATCGCATAGACATGAGCGTGCTTATCCGTTACAAAGAAATGGGCTGCCACAGAGATTTCCGGCAAGGAGGCCGGTGGAATGCGCAAAGGCTTGGCATTATGGAGTGCCATGCTCTTTCTTGCCGCCACAGCCGCCGCGCAGGATGCGTCGGGCGGCGCGGGGTCCTCGGCGCCGGCGCCGGGAAGCTCGTTCAGCTTATTCGCTCCGGCCTCCGCAGCTGCGGCGCGCTCCTCGCGTTCCGGACCCTTTGAGCGCTATTCCTGGCAGTTGGGTTTCGGCTATAGCTTCGTGCGGTTCAACCAGGCTTTTACCGGGAACTCGGTTTCTCTGAACGGGATTAACACTTCGATTGCGCACTATTTCAACGATTGGATGGCGATTGAAGGAGAAGCCGCGCCCACGTTTGGAAGCACGGGCGGGGTAGGCTCGAAATTCCTGTTCTACGGCGCCGGAGTGAGAATTGCCGACCGGAGCGGCGGGCGCATCGAGCCGTGGGCGCATGCAATCCTGGGCGGGGCCAGATTCTTTCCGCGCGCGGCGAGCGGTACGGACAGCGTCGCGTACGAAGTGGGCGGAGGCGCGGATTGGCGGGCCACGCAGCAATTCTCTTTTCGCGTGCAAGGCGACTGGGTGGGAACGCATTTGTTCAACACCACCCAGAACAACCTCAAAATCGCCGCGGGGTTCGTGTTCAACTTTTAGCCGCTGCTTCGGCATCTTACGCCGGCGGAGGGCGTGCCAGGGTTTCGGAGGGAGGGAATATTCATCATGCCTGACCAACCAAGACAATCAACTTCTCTAAAGCCGGCAATGCCCCGGGTTCCCGGTGTGGTTACGCCCGCACCGCAGGCTGCCGGGCGATCAGCTTCTGAACCGAACCAGACGACGCGCTGGGTCTTGGGAATTGCAGTACTCGTTGTCGTCGGAGGATTGGTCGCTTATATCGCGCTGCGGCGCTCGCGCGGGCCGTCAAGGGACGACCGCTTTGCGGCTGTAGTGGGCGGTTCGAGCAAGCCTGCGCCGGCTGCTCCAGGTTCCGGCACTGCGCAACCTGCGGGCACGTCGCGGCCCGCGAAAGGCGCAATCATATTGCAGGAGCTGGCCGAGCCCTGGTCTTCCAAGACATTCCAATTCCATTCGTTGACCGGCTCACCGGTTTCGGCGCTGATTATCCGGCTCCCGGCCAAGGCCAGCGATCAGACTCAATCCTATTGGGCGTTTTCCCTGACAGAAGCTTACGGAAGCTGCCCGCTCGAGTACATCACGGACCTTAACCGGCTCTCCAGCGAGTACGGATTCCAGGCCAAGCACCCTATGGTGGCAAATTCCTGCAAGCGCGCGCTGTACGATCCTCTGCAGATGGCCAGCATGCCCACCGGCGCATGGGCGCGTGGCGCCATCGTATATGGCTCCGCCCTCCGGCCGCCCATGGCGATTGATATTCGGATTGAGGGAGGTCAGATTATCCCGGTGCAGATGGAGTAGTAAAAGCCTTGCGCCACGGCGGGAGCCGCTACTCGAGCCGACGCGTCCTTCGCAGAGCGGCACCTCTTCATTCATTTTTGCCATCAGCATTAGCGCGACCATCTTTTGATCCGCGATCCACGACCACAGAGTGTGGCCGAATGCGATGATAATCCCATGCAGCCCTTGACAGGCTCGCATGCATCCAATAGAAAGGAAAAAGTCGCGTACTCCCAGCCATCCGCAGCTTGAGCCAGCTTGCGCCAAAACTTTTCAGTGCGGCGCGGGTTGGGTTCTTGTAAAGGAGAAACGATGCGAACGAGAACGGCATTCCTGGCAGCGCTGCTTGCGTTGATGGGGCTGGCAGCTGCCTGCAACAGCGCGCGCAACGACGCCGCCATAACCACGAACATCAAGGCCAGAATGTTTTCGGATCCCCAACTCAAAACGGCCAATCTCGATGTCTCCGCGAAGAACGGCGTGGTGACACTCACCGGGCAGGTCCCGGATGATTCCGCGCGTTCGGAGGCGTTCAAGCTTGCCACCGAGACGCCGGGGGTGACCAAAGTAAACGATCAGATGACTGTGGCGACCGCGCAGGAAGCTGCGCCGCCCGAACCCGCGCGACCCGAGCGGGCTCCGAAGTCGGTGAAGAGGAGTTCGGCACGAAGACCAGCGTCTTCGTCCGCCTCCGCGACCCGGGACCAGACGGCTGTTCCGCAGTCAGCGCCGGTCACCAGCACAGACACTGCCTCATCGGCAGCCCCTGCCGCTCCCGCTCCTCCGCCGCCTCCGCAACCCAAGACGGTTGAGATCCCGGCGGGAACGCTTGTGAGCGTTCGAACGATTGATGCCATTGACTCCGCGAAGAATCGCACCGGGGAAGTCTTCAAGACGTCGCTCGATGCGCCAATCGTAATTGACAATGAACTTGTAGTGCCTGCGGGCGCCGATGTGTACATGAAGCTCGTCGAGTCCCGCTCGGCCGGCCATATCGCGGGCCGCAGCGAACTGGCGCTCGAACTTGTCCGCATGGTGTTCCAGGGAAAGTCCTACAACCTGGTCAGCGGTGAGTATCGCCAGACCGGCGCCTCCCGTGGCAAACGCTCCGCGGAAACCATCGGCGGAGGAGCTGCCCTCGGAGCCATCATCGGCGCCATCGCTGGCGGCGGCAAGGGCGCGGCAATCGGCGCCACCGTCGGTGCTGCGGGCGGCACCGGCGTTCAAGCCGCCACAAAGGGACAACAAATCAAGATTCCCTCGGAAACGCGTCTCGAATTCAAGCTCGATCAACCCGTCTCGGTGACCTACTTCCCCGGGAAGAATCAGCGTGCGCATCACTCGGCCGATTCTTCCAGCTAGTGCCGTTCCAACTATTCGAGCCGAATATCGCCTGAAGGTCTCGATCCGAAGGTGCAGGCCAGCCGTTTCGGGGAGACGTGGCCAGATAAGTTGGAACGGCACTAGTTCCTAACCGCGGGGGCGCGGTCCGCGCCGCGCTCCCGCTTCCTTCTGCGCTCTCGTCCCCCTTTCTTCCGTCAACACGCGTAGCGAGCGCCGCGCTAGGCGAGTATTTGTCGCGCGCCTCGTTTTGTCGGATAATGTTTCCGCGCATTTGCAATTCACAAGAGAAAGGAACCCACATGCGAAACAATCGCATTCTTCTTGCCCTTCCCGTCGCGGCCTTCCTGCTGGCCGCAGTCGCCGCCGCTCAGCAAACCGATAAGAGCAAGCGCCCCAGCCCTCCGGGAACCGCCGAGGTAACGCTCAATGGAAAGAAAATCACCATCGAATACAGCCGTCCTTTCATGAAAGCCCGAAAAATCATGGGCGATGTGGTGCCTTACGGAAAGGTCTGGCGCACCGGCGCCAACGAAGCCACGGCGCTCACCACGGAAGCTGACCTCAGCATTGGCGGGGCGAATGTGCCTGCCGGAAAGTACACCCTGTACACGCTGCCCTCGGAAGGCGCCTGGAAGCTCATCATCAATAAGCAGACCGGCCAGTGGGGCACCGCTTACAAGGAAGAC
>Ga0209648_10005098_pt1 | contig 11204 bp, 9 predicted proteins | sample GraSoi2013_115cm_FD_185830 | JGI IMG/M metagenome (GOLD analysis project Ga0209648, IMG submission 185830) | Grasslands soil microbial communities from the Angelo Coastal Reserve, California, USA - Sample 9_17_2013_115cm (SPAdes) (version 2) | ecosystem: Environmental > Terrestrial > Soil >...
ATACGAAAGCGGAACTTACCGAGTACCTCACCGAGCTCTGTGGGACCGAGATGAAGTATTACTTCCGTGGCAATTTTTTTACCAATACCCCGGATATTCTGCCGTTTTTTCTTCAGACCGGTGGACGTCCAGCTTTTTTGATTCGCGCCTTTTTGGCGGCCACCCTCTCGACGGCGTACGGTATCTACAGCGGTTTTGAGCTTTGCGAAAACGTAGCAATTCCTGATCGCGAAGAGTACCTGAATTCCGAGAAGTACCAGTTCAAGGAGAGAGATTGGAACGCGCCCGGAAATATTAAGGACTACATCGCCAAGCTGAACCAGGTCAGACGCGAAAATCGGGCGTTGCATCTATACGAAAATCTTCGGTTTCACACGGTCGAAAATGATCAGATTCTGTTTTACTCCAAGGCCACTGCCGGACTGGATAACATCCTGTTATTTTTTGTTTCGGTCGATCCGTTCCATTCCCAGAACGGGTTTGCGTACATACCGCTGGAAGATCTTGGTCTAGGGGAGAATGAGCCGTTTCAGGTCGAAGATCTGTTGACGGGTGAACAGTTTAGCTGGCGGGGTCGAAGGAATTTCGTGCTCCTCGATCCAAATATCCGGCCGGCCCATCTTTTCCGCATCCGTCGCCCGGTCGGCCGAGACGGCGCAGAAATAATCTTTGGCTAGCAGCGGGTCGGATTTGATGGCTTAGCCGAATGGTAGTTTGTTGACTTGATATGAATTCTCCGGCCCTCTCGACAGGCTGCTTCAACTCCGCTTCGCGGAGAACGAATCTTTTTAACTATTCTTTCGCCAAGCGAACTTTCAGCAGCCCGTCTACACGGCCCCCTTGTCGCTAGCTAAATTTACTATCTACTATGCCGCCTCAATTCCAATCCCGACGGGCTGCTCCGCCCATGCGAAAAGCCGTCTGGTTTATCTTCGGTGCGTTGCTCACGCTGGTTTTTTTTGGCTGCAGCAAGTCCAAGGAAGAGCTGGTGAAAGAATTGGCCGGTATGAATCTGCAATTCAATGCCGAGGACTTCGTCCGGTCGGCGGCCGAAGACGACCAAAAGGCGTTGGCCCTTTTCTTTGCGGCCGATTTTAACGTAAACGCCCAAAATACGGCCGGCAAAACGGCTCTGATGGTCGCGTGTGAGCGTGGTAAGACCGGATTGGTCAAACAACTCCTCGACCGCAAAGCCGACCCGAATGTCGCGGGTGCCGACGGTACCACCGCACTGATATTGGCCGCTCAGAACGACCAGCCCGACATCGTGAAAATCTTGCTCCAGAATCGGGCCGACCCGGACAAAGAAGACAATAACGGCTGGACCGCATTGTCGACCGCGGCTTACCACGGCAGCGCGCGGTGCGTCCAAATTTTAGCTGATCGGTCGAAGACGGATTTGACTCGCGGGCTTCTGTTCGCCACCCTATCTGAGCACAAGGACGTCGTAAAAATATTGCTCGACTACGGCGCTGAAGTGGATAGCCGCTCCGGCGACGGTCGCACTCCGCTGATACTAGCAGCCAGCAAAGGGAACAAAGACATCGTGAATATGCTATTGCTGGCCGGCGCTGACCCGTCGCTCACCGATCAAAGCGGAGCGACCGCCGAGTCGACCGCGGTGGCCAAAGGTTTTCATGAGATAGCTGATTTGCTGCACGGTCGCACCGCATCCAAGCCAACCAAGACTCCAGCCGTTGTTTCGGGATCTCCCTCTTCGTCCGCTTCTCCGTCGGCTTCCTCTTCTCCTTCTTCTCCAAATACGGCGATCTCGGATGCGGATATATTGAGGCAACCAGCTCCCTCGACGTCCGGGAGCGCATCGCCCAATCCCAAACTTGATCAGAATCCCTCGGGCGGATTGGCTACCAAAATCTCGGTTTTGGAGGTTCAGGAAGCGTTTCTCCCAGTCACACTGGAGGAGGTGCACAGCAAGAAAGCGACATTGCGCAACTCGGATGGCACCGACTACAGTGTCGGTATCGGTGATCAACTCCAAGGATTGGAGTACCGCGTCATTGATGTTCAGAGTCGAGAGGTTGATGATAAAGACGGGAATGCGGTCGACGCATCGGTCGTGAAGCTCCGGCATATCCGTACCGGCCAAACGATATCGTTGATCAAAGGAATTCCTGCTCGAGAACATGGGGCTTTTGCCGTGCTCTCGTTCACTAATAGCGGAGCTACAATGAAGGTAGAATTAGATCGCGATTTCACGTTGCCGGACGATCCTAGCCATACCTATCGCGTATTAGATATCCGTCCGACCCAAGTCGTCGTAAAGCGTCTGGACGACAACGAAGTCTGGACCCTGCAAAAGTCTGCCCGATAAAACATATGAAAGTTCCATTGGAAGATTTTTTTCCGGATATCATTGGCAAAGCGCAACGCGGACTTCACGTGGACGATGCTTCGTTAGCGCAACGCTCTCGATTGGAGCCCGATCAAATCGAACGCTTAAAAGAGGGATCCGGTGATCGCAGCCAGGTCGCTGCGCTCGGAACGGCGCTGGATCTGGCACCGGGAGCCCTAGTGGAATCGTTCGAAAAGAATTGGGAACCTGCGGAGATCGCATTGGAAGGTCTCGTACAATTCAATACCGATCTGCTGGGAATGACGGTGAATGTTTATTTGGTCTGGGATCCGTCCTCGCGGGAAGCCGCGATCTTTGACGCCGGCATCGACGCTGATCAGCTATTCAAGCGGGTGCGAGCCGAAAAACTGACGATAAAAGCTATTTTCATTACGCATACCCACCAAGACCACGTCGCCGGCCTGGCCGATATTCTTTCGCGATGGCAAGCCCCGGTGTTTGCTCCAGAAGCGGAACCAGTCGTTCACTCTCAACGGGTACGTGAAGGATTTAAGTATAACCTGGGATCGCTAGGGATCGAAGCCAGGCTCACCAATGGGCATTCCGCCGGCGGGACTTCTTATCTCGTGTCGGGTCTGGCCAAACCTGTCGTCATCGTTGGGGATTCGCTGTTTGCCGGCTCGATGGGCGGCGCCCCCAACGCCTACGAACAAGCCAGAAAGAATAATCGAGAGAAGATTCTATCGCTTTCGCCGGAAACCATTATTTGTCCAGGTCATGGTCCTATGACTACGGTCGCAAATGAAAGGGTCCACAACCCTTTTTTTGCAGAACGTTAATCGAATGTCTGAATCAGGGAGTGCTTCGACCGATCTTTCTGCGCGTTCCGGAGAGCAGCTGGAAATCATTCCGACTGACATTCTCGAATCTCTTTCTTTTGCCGCCATTTTCGAAAATGAGCGACCGGTCGAAATCGATCTGGGCTCTGGATCGGGTCGTTTTTTGATTGAAGCGGCCCGCCAATACCCGGAAAGAAATTTTTTTGGCGTGGAGCGTCTCCTTGGTCGGGTTCGCAAAACACTCCGGTCCGCATCCCAATTGGGTTTGACCAATGTTCGCGTACTGCGCTTGGAGATTGATTACACGATTCGTTTTCTCTTGTCACCGGGATCGGTTTCCCGGCTGCACCTCTCTTTTCCCGATCCCTGGCCGAAACGCCGGCATTCTCGCCGTCGCTTAGTGGACGAAGGGTTTCTTGCCGCTTCCGCTAGTGCGCTCGCCATCGGAGGAGAATTGTGGATCAAGACCGATCATGCGGATTATTTTCAGCGCATTACCAAGGCTGTGGATTCTCGAAAAGATCTTTTTGTTTGCGTGCCCTGGTCCGAAGAATATCCAAGGACTGATTTTGAAGAAACCTATCGTTCGCAGAATCTATCGATTTATCAGTTGCGCTTGCGCAAGGTGAACTGACCGCCGCGAAAGGTCTGGAGTTTCAGCGCGTCGCCGCAGAGTTCCAATGTGACTGCGCCTTCCTCGCTCAAGAATAGGGTCGGATTCCGAGTGGATCGTTCGCTTCGTTTGCCCTGTGCATAAACGACAACTTGAGGATTATACCTGCTCTGAACGTCGGCTGGAGGAAAGGAGCGTGGACTGGAAACGGAGACCAAATCGACTGTGCGATCGTCCTTGTCCAACCAAGATCCACGATGGCTATCGGCCATCAGGAGGATCTGGTATCCTCCCATTCCCACCAAAATCCTCGATGCGTTTCGATTTGGCGGCGCGGCGCGCACGCGAATTCCTGTCTCATCCAGATTTACAACCGTTGAATCGGTGTCGCTCTCGACGCGCTCATTGACCAGCTCGAGCGGAGTCGCGGCTCCGTTCATCGCTGAGACACAGGTGAACTGTCGCTCGAGTTGTCTGAGACATCCTTCGTGATCCGCATCCTGGCGGCCACTCGGCAGTAGGCAGAGCTGGTTGACACCCTGATAACGAAGGAATGGCTGAGTCATACGCCGATACTTGGCATCGCTGCCCGGGTTAATGAAAGCGTCGGCGCCTCCGGCGTGCAGATAGATGCTATTGGATCGCCCCGAAGCCAGTATCGCGAGCTTCGGATGATTCCGCACCCCTGGCTCACTGACATTCGTGCTCTGATACGGAAACGCAGTAAACATATGCACTACACCGAGGAACATGTGGCCGAACAGCCAGTTTGTATTGTTGAGGCAAAGACTCGCCCACCGACAGAAAGGGGCAGCCAGAATGGATGAAATCCCGAGAGCCAACATCGAAGCACCTAAGGGAACGGTCGCAAAATTGGCGGCGACACTGCACCAGGAAATACGATGAAAAATCAGCCAGCTGAACGGTAGCGTCGCCAACCAGCAGACAGAGCAAACTGATAGCAGCTCGCATCCGTGCTGGGCAATTCGAGAAAACGTCCGCCGCGCCGGACGCAGCAGACGTTGCGGAATCCAGGGATCAGGGCGGACCGGAAGAGAGAAGAGATGTGCCAGTGGTTTGGCCGCGATAGTCAGTGCGGCGACCGTAACAAATGAGAGCTGGAAACCGAGTTGGAAGAGCTGCTGTGGATCCAAGGAGAGCAAGAACAGTCCGGCGCCTGACAGGACGTTCTTAGCCAGCGCCGGGCGCTCTAGAGCGACCCCGAATAGCAGAATAGCGGACATAATCGTTGCCCGGAGACTGGCAATCGAAAGGCCGGTCCCTGCGCAATAGAGAAGCAGAGGAATAATCAGGATGATCGTCCAACGGCGGCCTAGTCTGGTTACTCGCATGACTGCCCAGCAAATTCCAGCCAGCAACGTTACCTTCAGTCCATCGATTACGAACAAGTGAAGCGTCCCCGTATCCTGGAGCTCATCCATGATAGCCGGCGGAATGGTCGAACGATCGCCAAAGAGAATCCCCCGAATCAGCCCTTGAATGGGAGGGTCATCCTCAAGCGAGGCGACCGGAATGCCCTCGATCCGGTGGCGAAGTCGAAGAGCGAAACCGACGAGTGGGTTTGCACCACCGTGTGAAAGGATCTGAGTTTTGCTGCCAGAAATTGCTTGCAGAACCACGTAGACGCTCTGCCGTTGCAGAAACTTGCGGTAATCGAATTCTCCAGGATTGAGCGGTTCCTCTGGCAATGCAAACCGCCCGTCTACCGCGATAGTATCTCCGTACTGGATAGGGCTTCCAGTCAGCTCGATCGAGGCTCGAAATTGGGCCGGAAAACTGTCAACCTCGCGGATCTCCGCATGAAACCGCTGTTTTGTTTGGTTGGCCCAGCGAAATGGGGTCGAGTCAGATTGCGCGCGGAGAATGCAACGGTGAACATGGCTATTCAATCCGGTCATGAGTGACAGCTGAAAGCCTTGGTCATGAGCGATCAAGAATGGGTGCCAGAAAGCAAAAAAGAGGACCGTGGCTGCGAGCGTGAACAGTGTCCTGCGCCAGACCAGAGCGACCAGACCAAATAGACAAAACAAGCCTCCAAAGACCAGCCAGGAACCGCAACCGGTATCCGATAAAAAAATGCCAATGCAAGCGGTGATGAAGGGGCCGGTCAGAGGAACTCGGGTTCTGAATGTGAAATTTAGAAACTCTTTTATGTTGCGTTGTTTAAATTAAATAGGATCTTTAATAGAAACAGAAATACTATATGTTATTATACTCGTCCAGAGAAACATGAGCAATTAGCTTTCGCTGGCCCATTAGCCGCCGGATAAACGCGCCCTAAATCGGCTGTCTATCGGTCGGGCGATTCAGAGATCACGGTACCTTAGTGGTTGCTCCTCCGCGCCGGAGAAATTTCCGGACGCAGCTAACCGCTACTATCCAAGGCAGATGCTGGCGCGTAGAGAGATCCGAAAGCTCAAATGCAGCGGCTCAACTCCAAGCGCATTCGATCAGCGGCATACAAGACCTCGGTCTGAGCCAGCGATTTACGCGCAACAGTTAGCACGGTGTCAATTTCTGCAGCGATTTCTGCCGAGGCATGAGTCAAGACTAGCCGAGTAATCTTGCGCGAAGAAAGAAAGTCAAAGAGCGTTTGCGGCTCGAAATGCGCGATCTCGCACACCAAAAGATCTGTCCCGGTTTTGAGTGGCTTGGCTAGGTCGAACGGAGTTCCAATATCTCCGGAAAAAACAAACCCAAAGTCCGAATGCCGGACGGCCAGGCTATAGGCGTGAAATCGCCCATTCCCGAACCGATCGACCAATGCTTGCAGGTGAGTCGTCGGTGTCGGCGTAATCTCGCAATCACCAACCGAATGGACCGGCCCCTGTTCCCAGGCATGGAAGCGAAGTTCGAAAGGCAAGAAATCCGGACCGATATATGATGCGCTCAACCAGTTCCGGAGTGGGTCGATCAGTTCCGCTGGCAAAAATATGGGGAGCGATGCTTGTCGGCCGACTATCCATGCCGCCTGGATAACCATCGGCAAACCGCCGGTATGATCCGAATGACCGTGCGTTACCACGATCGCGTCGAGATCGGCCGGGTCCACTCCGATTTCAATCAGAGTACGAGCACTCGGTTCTCCGGCATCGATCAAGATCTTCTGTCTACCTGTATCCAGTAATAAGCCGGTATGGTTTCTGTTAGTCGTGGGATATCCCGGCGCGGTGCCGAGGAAAGTAAGCGACGCCATAAAGAGAGGTAAGGACTAATGAAAACCGGACTACCCGGCCTGAGGGAGGCGCCGCAATTTATATTCGTAGCTATCCACCAACGCTAACCAACTGGCTTCGATTATGTTATCCGAAACGCCAACCGTGCGCCAGTTTTCATGATGATCGGTCGAATCGACCAATACCCGCGTCCGCGCTTCGGTGCCGATATGTGAACCGATAATCCTGACTTTGTAGTCGTCCAGCGTGATCTTTTGGATCTCCGGGTAGACCGGCTTTAAAGCCTTCCGCAGCGCTGCGTCCAGGGCATTTACCGGCCCATCGCCTTCCGCCACCATGTAGTAGTTCTCCTTGCCAACGCGCAATTTGACGGTCGCCTCGCAGGTCTCATACCGATTGCGCACCGAGCGGATATAGGTGCAATGATATTCCAACAATTCCCAAAGCGGTTCCGGATTGCTTAAGACCCTTCGGATCAATAATTCCAATGATGCTTCGGCCGCTTCAAATTCGTAACCGAGATGTTCGAGTCGCTTGACTTCCCGCAAAATCGCCGACACCGCAGGCGAGCCTTTCTCCAGGGCAAACCCGAGCTCACGCGCTTTGGCGATTATATTGCTCTGTCCCGAAAGCTCCGAGACGACGATGTGCTGAAAGTTGCCGACCGCCTCCGGCGCAATGTGTTCGTAGCTCTTTGCCAATTTTATTACCGCGTTAGCGTGCAGGCCTCCCTTGTGCGTGAACGATGTCGACCCGACAAACGGAGCTCGGATATTGTGCTGGCAGTTCGCCAGGTCATCGACCAGTAACGATAGTTCCCGCAGTTTCCGCAGATCCGGCACAACCTCGATTCCGAGCTTGAGCTGCACAATGGGAATGACGCTCGTTAAATTGCAGTTTCCGGTCCGTTCACCGTATCCGTTTATCGTGCCTTGCACCTGGACGGCGCCCGCCTGCAATCCGGCCAGCGCGTTAGCCACCCCCAGCTCACAATCGTTGTGGGTGTGAATTCCAACCGGCACACTCAGCGCCTCAACCACCGATCGCGTGATCTCTTCGATCTCGTGCGGAAGCGCTCCTCCGTTCGTATCGCAAAGTACCACCAGGTCGGCCCCGCTTTCGGCCGCCGATTGAATCGCTTTCAATGCGTGGGTTGCTTCGTCCTTGTACCCATCAAAAAAATGTTCGGCATCAAAAATAACCTCTCTCCCGCAGGCCTTCAGATAAGCCACCGTCTCGCGGATCATCCGCAAGTTTTCTTCCACCGTAACGCCCAGGATTTCTTCCACATGAAAGCGCCAGCTCTTTCCGACGATAGTTACGACCGGAGTTTCCGCCTGAATCAGCAACGCGACTTGAGTGTCTTCCTCCGGTCGAAGGTTCGCTCGGCAAGTACTGCCGAAGGCGCACAATCTGGCCGTTTTCCACGGGCGTTTCTTCGCTTCCGTAAAAAACTCGATGTCCTTCGGGTTGGAACCCGGCCATCCTCCTTCAATGTAATGAATCCCGAAAGCGTCGAGTTTTTCCGCGATCCGAATCTTGTCCTGCACGCTGAATGAGATGCCTTCTGCCTGCGTACCGTCGCGCAGGGTTGTATCGTAAATACTGACCTTTTTGGGATACATAAAGCCGGGAATCTTCGGTATCCTACACCGCCATGGTTTGCAAAGGGTTTCCGCGTCTTGAAAATGAGAGGCCGGATGGGAATAAATCAAATGCGAAATCTGTCTAATGCGGTAGACTAATAGATAAGGATAAATAGGTTATGAAAAAGATTTGCCTGTGGCGAACTCTCACGTTGCTGCTGGCGGTGACCGCCTCTTCGTCTGCTTTCGCAGCCTCTCCGGCCAATATAGTTATTACCTACGCTCACCCGGAGAAATTTAGCAGTACATCGTCAGGATATTTTACCGATTTTGTGGTTCAAGACCGCAGTGAGCGAGAGACCGCCGCCCGATTTGCCCGCGAAATGCCTTCCAAGCTAGGACCCCAGCTGGCCAAAGTAGCGCCCGGTTGCACGCTGACCTTTCAATTCACCGATATCGATCTGGGCGGGCGGTATCAACCTGGGCTGGGCCCCAATTTTCGGCAGATCCGTTTCTACAAAGGGAACGGCCAGGACCCGGTAAGGCTCTATTTCAACTACACATTGACCGACGCCAAGGGCCGCGTGCTGATGCACGGGTCGAGCGCGGCGACCGCTGCATCCTATGTGGGTTTTAGCCCAAACCTCACGATTGAGGATATCCAGCTCAAATACGACGAGTTCTATTTCGAGCAGGATTTGCTGAAATCCTGGATCAGAACGAACATCGACGTTTCCAGCCCGGCGCCGACCGTCAAAGAGAAGCGATAACCGCCTGCTCGCGCTTATCGGCGCACGATAACCGGGGTGCCAACTTTGACCGCGGCAAAGAAGCGTCTCGCTTTCGATCCCGGCATCCGAATACAACCATGTGATGCCGGGTAACCGGGAAGATAGCCTTCGTGCATACCGACTCCGTCATAGATACGGAGGAAGTACGGCATCGGCGCGCCTACGAAATAGGTCCCGGGCGGCTTTGGATCTTTCAGCGTGTTCACATCCTCTTTCACGATCACACCATCCCTTTCGTAAGCACCGTACACGCTCGATCGATGATCGATGTCTTTCTCGATAATACGGTATTTCCCGGCCGCGGTGTTATGCCCTTCCCGGCCGGAGGAGATCGGCGCACTTAGAACCTGTTCCTGTCCCGCGTACAGATAAGCATGCTGATCCCTCAGATCGATCACGATCGCGACTTTTCCCGGCGGCAGACCGCGGACATCGTAAACGGTATTTTCCACCACCGAACAACCGCTCAGAAACATTGTTGCGAACGCCGCCAAGGAAAAAAGCCTGTCCATTACCGCTCTTTATGCCACCCTGCCAGCAGTTGCTCAAGATGATCGACTGATGGAGAAACGATTTTGATCCGGATCATTTCTGGAGGCCAAACCGGCGTTGACCGAGGAGCTCTAGATGCCGCACTGGCAGCCGGCTTTCCCATCGGGGGCTATTGTCCAGCCGGGCGCTCGGCTGAAGACGGCATCATTCCCGACCGGTATCCGCTCACTGCGCTCGACCGCGGCGGAGCGTTGGAACGCACGTTAATGAATGTGGCAGAATCCGATGGCACCGCGATTCTCTATTTCGAGTCGCTGTCCGGCGGTACGGAGAAGACACTGCAGGCATGTCTCTTTCTGCCGCGGCCTTATCTTCTAATCGATGCCGAATTCTGTTTGCCGGAAGCTGCTGCCGAGCGGATCAGAGGCTTTTGTACGCTCCATCGGATCGAGGTCTTGAATGTTGCCGGGCCGCGCGCAAGCCAATGGGATGATGGATTCGATTTCGCGCGGGAGACGATCAACGAATTGCTCGCACAATTGGGAGCCGGCCGACCATGACGGTCAAGTCATTTTGCTCTTTCGGCGTTGCCCGCCAGGCCAATCTCAATTTAGAGTGTCATTTTAGATAAGCACGATTTTACTGACCGTTGGATAATTCGCCGATTGATCCCAACCGCGGGACGGCCTCATCAGGTGTCGCGAGGCAGCCCTACTAACTCTCCTCGCTCAATGTCTTGGCTCTTTCACCTCTGGCTCTGGGGATCAATCGGGATCGTGCTTTTGCTGCTGGTGCAATTCATAGCTAATCTGCCGGTCCTGGTTCGGCTTCGGTCCGGACCGGTTCCGGAAAAATGTCCGCTGGTTTCGGTCCTGGTGCCGGCCCGAAACGAGGCCAGACGCATCGGCCCCTGTCTGCAGTCCCTGCTTGCTCAGGACTATCCCCGCTTTGAATGCATCGTTTTGGACGATCAATCCGACGATGGTACCGCTGCCCTGGTGCAAGAGCTTGGATTCTCGACCGATCCAGCCGCTCAATTCAGACTGGTTGCGGGCCGCCCCTTACCACCAAATTGGATCGGCAAACCATGGGCTTGCCATCAGCTTTCCCAGGTCGCTCATGGCGAATTCTTGTTGTTTACCGATGCGGATACGGTTCATCATCCCAGCACCATCTCCGCCGCTATCAACGTAGCGCTCCGGGAACGCTCGGATCTGCTCACCGCCTGGTCCCGTCAAATTACCCGGACCTTTGCCGAAAGATTGATGATTCCGTTCCTCTTCGTCGCTGCTGCCGCGTGCCTCCCGCACTGGTTATTGTACTTGGCTCAACGGAATACCCGGCTTGCCCGATTGCTGGGAGCAAACTGGCT
>Ga0209648_10005099_pt1 | contig 11202 bp, 9 predicted proteins | sample GraSoi2013_115cm_FD_185830 | JGI IMG/M metagenome (GOLD analysis project Ga0209648, IMG submission 185830) | Grasslands soil microbial communities from the Angelo Coastal Reserve, California, USA - Sample 9_17_2013_115cm (SPAdes) (version 2) | ecosystem: Environmental > Terrestrial > Soil >...
ACCGCCACGAATGCCATCGGCGTCAGCATGCCCGTCCGCACGCGCGTCCCGCGGACGAATATCGGTCAGCGCAGCATCGGTCCGCTCGCGTCTAATGCCACATCGCGGAATGCAGGTATCAACGGCACGAGCATGGTCCGTCCGGCTTCTAGTACCGCTGTGATTGGTGGTCCTGCAAAGAATGTTGCAGGTGCGATTAACGGGACTGCGATGCGGCCCAGGTAGTTAATGATGGGAGCTATGGCGGTCTGGGAGGGGTCCGCCGGCGCTCAACTGGACTTTCGCATCCGGATTTCGATCCGTCGACGCTCACGGACGTCACCCTGTTCGTGCCAACGGGTGAGCCTGCCGTCTGTATCAATGAGTTGGGCGCCCGATAGCGGCAGGATGCGAAAGGCCCCGAGCCGCGCGTCGGAGGCCAACATCTTGACCACCGCCAGCGCGCGCGCGAGCCCGAGGCCGGCATTGTCGGCCCATTGCAGGACTCCCGCGTCGATCCCTCCCAAGGTCACCGACGACAAGTGGCGATCCAGATTCGAAACACGGTTGGTGACGGGCTGCTCGTCGGTATGTCCGATGACTTCGATGACGTCTACATCGAACGATTCCGCGATCTGCAGCAACCGACTGATCACCACCGTGCGCAGGGCCATTGCAAAGTCCGCCGTCAAAACGGCGCTGCCAGTCGCGAACAAAAATGGCAAGAAGAATACCGACCTTGAGGGTCAGGTTGCCTCCGGATGCCCAGCGCGCGGTCCGCTTGAGCTTGTTGCGCCGCCGAAATTCATCGCGTTCGACCTCCAGATCGCGGAGATGCCGGCGCAGGCGGTGCAGCTCGTCCCTTCCCTGCGCCGCTTCGGAGCGGAATTCGCTTACGGCCGCCGGTGCAGCTTGCCGAATTGTCCCGAACCGCCCTTCGAAGTCGAGACTGGTCAAACGCTCCTTATACGTTCGGAGCTCGTCGAGAAGCAGCCCATGGGCGGCGTTCTTCTCCGCTTCGACGCGCTCGATGATCCGGTTTTCGACGTCGTCGAAGGCAATGCTGTCGGAGGCCGGTTCTTCCCGAGCGCCGCGGCCGGCGCCAGTCGTTGCCAGCGCCATCTCGCCCGCGAGCTTATCGATGTTCAGGGTGGAAAGACCTCCAGCGAAGGCCGATAGTCATGGTGCTCCCGCTTCAGCCCGTTAAGGAGGCGAGCAAGCGCGGACCTTTGCGTCGATTCCATCATCCCCACGTCGGTCAGAGCCTTTGACCAGCCCCTCTATCGCCCCGGAGCAATTGCAATGTTACGCGGGCTGCGTTTTCGGTTGAATAGGGCAGCAATTGGGCAGCGCCGAAATGCTATTGCGTCCGCTCCAGAATCCCTCCTTAGGTGCGTACCTCAAGCAAATCACCCCTGTGGGACGTGACTTGTGACGCGGTTACCACAAGCGGATATCGAATGTTTAGCTGTGATTAATGCCAGTAGACCCCGCAGCGGGGCAGTGGCCATCGTCACGGCAATTCCGACGAGGGTTCGGACGTGGTCTATCCATGGCTTTTCACAGGAGAAATACCTGGGTAAGCGCGGCCATCGCGGCTGCAATTCTTTTCGCCGCGGTGGTCGCGTATTCCCTTATGCGTCCCGGCGAGGGGCCGGAAACCGACCTCAGCGCCGCGGCGACGGGCGCCAAGGCGCAGGGCGCTACGACCGGGCCATCGGGGGCAGGCTCGGGCGGTCCGCCCACCGTCAATCTGTCGGATTCGCAGCTGGGATCGGTCAAGGTCGAGCCGGCCGGCGAGCGAGAGTTTCCGATCGAGAAAGAATCGGTCGGCAGCATTGATTTCAATCAGGAAATGACTGTCCAGGTCTTTACGCCTTACCAAGGCAGGATCGTCGGTTTGTTCGCCAAGGTCGGCGATGATGTGCGAAAGGGCCAGACCCTATTCACGATCGACAGCCCCGATCTCCTGCAGGCCGAGTCGACGTTGATCGCAGCGGCGGGTGTATTGGAGTTTACTACCCGCAATCTTGCGCGTCTGCGCGAGCTCTACAAAACGCGGGCAGTCTCGCAAAAAGACATGGAACAGGTCGCCTCCGACCAGCAAACCGCCGAAGGCGCGCTCCGGGCGGCGCGCGATTCGGTGCGGCTGTTCGGCAAGACCGACGCCGAAATCGATCGCATCATCGCGGAACGTAAGGCCGATCCGATCTTGGTGGTGCCCAGCCCGATCACCGGCCGGATCACCGCCCGCAACGCGGCGCCGGGTCTATTCGTGCAGCCGGGCAACTGGCCCGCGCCCTACTCGGTGGCCGATATCTCGACCATGTGGATGCTAGCGAACGTGGCCGAGAACGATAGTCCGGCTTTCCGCATCGGGCAGGAGGTCACGGTCAGGGTCAACGCTTTTCCGGACCGCACATTCGACGGACGGATTTCGACCATCGGCTCGATGGTCGACCCGACCACTCGTCGGGTCCTGGTCCGTTCTGAAGTGCAGAACCCGCGGGACGAATTGCGGTCGGGGATGTTCGCGATCTTCGTGATACGCACCGGCGCGCCGGTGCGTTCCGTCGCGGTTCCGCTCGACGGCGTGGTGCGAGAAGGCGACGGCACGATGACGGTATGGGTGACCGCCGACCGCCGCCGTTTCACCAAACGCACCGTCAAAGTCGGCCAGCAACGAGACGGGTACCGGCAGATCCTCGACGGCGTGCAGCCGGGTGAGCTGGTTGCGACCGAAGGAGCGGTGTTTCTGAGCAACGCTCTAGCCACGGCATCGCGCTGATTATTTCTCGATCGACCAACAAGATGCGTTCGGGTTGAGAGGAAACCGATGCTGAAAGGTCTGCTAGCATTCGGACTCACCCGACGTCCGATCATTCTATTGGGCCTTTTGGTTTTCATCGGCGGCGGCGTCATTGCGTTCACCAAACTGAACATCGAAGCCTATCCGAATCCGGCGCCGGTCATCCTCGAGATCACCGCCCAGGCGCCAGGACTTTCGGCTGAGGAAATGGAGCGTTATTACACCATTCCGATGGAGGTCGGGCTCTCACCGACGCCCGGCGTCGACCTCATCCGCTCGACTTCCTTCTATGGACTCTCATTCGTTCGAGTCGTGTTCAAGTATGGGGTCGATTACTATTTCGCTTACACGCAGGCGGCTTTGAGCTTGCAGCAACGGGTCAGTCTTCCGAACAATGTGCAGCCCACGATCCAGGGCTCGAGCCTAGTCGGCGAGATTTTCCGCTATCAGGTGGTGGGGCCCCCGAATTTCGGATTGACCAATCTACGCACGGTTCAGGACTGGATCCTGCAACGCCGCCTCTTGACCGTCGAGGGCGTCATCCAGGTCGTCACCTGGGGCGGGACCACCAAGGAATTCGAGGTCGAAGTCGATCTACACAAGCTCGATGCCTACAACGTCACATTACCGCAGGTGCTCGCCGCAATCGGCAACGCCAATAGCAACGTGGGCGGACGCACCATCAATTTTGGGCAGCAATCGGTAAACATCCGCGGTGTCGGCCTCCTCGACAGCGGCGGGGCCGCTGATTTGACGCAAGGCTACCGGGTTGAGGACATCGAGAATATCGTGCTGGCCCAATCGGACGGCGCTCCCGTGCAGGTGAAGCATGTGGCGAACGTCTACGTCGGTTATTTGCCGAGGCTCGGCAAAGCGGGTCTCGACCATCAGGACGACGTGGTCACATCGATTGTGGTCATGAATCGGACCCTGCACACGAACGACGTGCTGGCACGTGTCAAGGCGGAAGTCGAAAAGATCAACAGCGACGGGACGCTACCGCCCGGGGTGAAAGTCGTTCCGTATTATGACCGCGGCACGCTGGTGTCGGTCACCACTCATACCGTCCTGCATAACCTTATCTTTGGCTGCCTGCTGGTCTTCCTCGTCCAATGGATCTTTCTCGGTGACTTGCGCAGCGCCATCATCGTAGGCATCAACATTCCATTCGCCTTGTTCTTCAGTATTATCATCCTGGTCTTGCTGGGCGAAGACGCGAATCTCTTATCCATCGGCGCGGTTGACTTCGGGATCATCGTCGATTCCGCCGTGATCCTGGTCGAGAACATATTTCGGAATTTCCAGACGAGACCCGAGGAACGCCAACAGCTCTTGCAGCAGCTCGCGCAGGGGCGCTTCGGCACCGACCCGACCCGCACGGCGGACGGCGCAAGCGACTGGACCGATCGTTTGCGCTTGATTCTTGCCAGCGCGCTGCAAGTCGATAAGGCGGTCTTTTTCTCCGCCACCATCACGGTGGCGGCGTTCGTGCCGTTGTTCACTATGCAAGGCGTAGAGGGCCAGATCTTCACTCCAATGGCGAGGACCTACGGCTATGCGTTGATCGGAGCGCTGATCGCGACGTTCACGATCACGCCGGTGCTCGCATCGTACCTGCTTCCCGAGCACGTGCGAGAGGCCGAAACCATCGCCGTGCGCGTGCTGCGCAGGATTTACACGCCGGTTCTCCATTGGTCATTGTCTCACCGCAAGATTATGGTCGCGATCGGCGCCGGATTTCTGCTTATCATCGGCGTGCTGGTACCGCGGCTCGGTACTGAGTTCCTACCGCATCTGGAGGAAGGCAATCTGTGGATCCGCGTAACGATGCCGCCGACGATATCGCTGGAAGCGGGCATGCCGGTCGCGAACAGGCTGCGCGACATTCTGCTCACGCACCCCGAAGTTATCACGGTGGTCTCACAGCATGGTCGGCCAGACGACGGTAGCGATGCGGCGGGCTTCAACAATTTAGAGCTGTTCGCATCACTCAAGCCATTCGAACAATGGCCCGCGGGACTGACCAAAGAAGCGCTCATCAAAAAGTTGCAGGGCGAATTTTCGAATGAGTTTGCGGGGATCGGTCTCAACTTCTCGCAGTACATCCAAGACAATGTCGAGGAACAGCTTTCGGGCGTCAAGGGAGCCAACTCGGTCAAGATCATCGGCCGCGACCTGAGCGTCCTGGAACGGATCGCCGGCGAGGTCATGCGTGAGATGGCTCAAGTCAAAGGGGTTGCAGATCTCGGGCTTTTTCCGGTCCTCGGGCAACCCAATCTGAACATCAAAGTTGATCGCGAAAAAGCGGCCCGGTACGGGCTCAACGTCGGCGACGTCAACAGTCTGGTGCAAGCCGCACTCGGCGGCACGCCGGCGACAACGCTCCTCGAGGCGGATCGCCAATTTAACGTTACGGTGCGGCTCGCGCCCGAATACCGTGACCAGATCGACGCCGTGCGCACCATCAAAGTCGGTTTCCAGACCCCGGACGGCACTAACGCCTATATTCCGTTGAGCGAGCTCGCCAACATTTCTCTCGATACTGGCGCATCCTACATTTATCACGAACGGCGCGAGCGCTACATGCCGGTCAAGTTCAGCGTGCGCGACCGTGATCTCGGCAGCACGGTCGCGGAAGCGCAGCAACAGATCGCGCGGAACGTTAAACTGCCGGACGGGTATCGCATCGCATGGGCTGGAGAGTTCGAATCGCTGCAACTCGCAAAGGCGCGCCTGGCGATCATCGTCCCCATCAGCCTCGCCCTCATCCTGGTGCTTCTCTACGGCCTGTTCAATTCCGTGCGTGACAGCCTGATGGCGCTCGTCGGCATTCCCTTTGCAGCCGGCGGCGGCGTGTTGGCACTGTATTTTTCCGGCCTCGATTTCAGCATCTCCGCCGCCGTCGGTTTTGTTTCCCTGTTCGGCGTCTCGGTCATGAATGGGATCCTGATCACCACCTATTACAACGAAGTAAGGGCAAGCGGCATGGGCACGATCGACGCGATGTTCCACGCCGCCGAGCAGCGGATGCGGCCGATGCTCATGACTGCGCTGTCGGCTTGCATCGGTCTTCTACCGGCGGCGGTCTCGACCGGCATCGGCAGCCAAGTGCAGCGGCCGCTCGCCGCGGTGGTGGTCGGCGGGATGTTCATCGGGCCGATCATCTTGCTGGTGGTCGTGCCCGCCCTGCAAACGCTGCTCACGGGCGGAGAGGATGGTCCCTCGCCCGCGACGGGGACGGAGGGGCCTGCCACCGCTGCAGCGGACACATAAGATGCTTGCCGAGGCGAGCGGCTTGAAGACCGGCTGCGGGCTCGCAGCTTCGGCCACAACGGCACGGGTATTGCCGCCGGATGCCGGCCACCGTTGGCGGCCCCCGCAAGACTGTCGCGGGAGTCATGCGGCCAGGGGACGCCCCGCCTCGCGCGGGCAGGCAACGGCGCGAGCAATGCTCCGCCCCGGGACCAACTGCGCGCGGCTGGCAGTCGCAGCGGGACCGTGGAACTTACATCCAGCAGGGAAATTATGTACAGTTTAGCAGTCGGGAAGGGCTCGCGTTAGCTAGTCGGCCCTTGAGTTCTCGGTGCGGAAATCGAGGCCCCGAACCCCTGAGCATCAAGATCACGACGCAAGCCCCGCATGGGACCGCCCCTGACGCAAGGAGGCCGCGTTCTGAGGTTCCGGCTCGCTTGCGAATAGCGGCCATTCTTCTTTACGCGATATTCATCGGCATCCTTCTGGCGGTGACCATGCGCGTCAGTAGCCCCCAGAGCGAAAGCATCTGGTCCGTCTACGAGACTCCGGGCGATCTTATTAGGCTCGCATTGGGACTCGGCGTCTGCCTGTGGATCCTCTTCCACCTTTTCATGCTTCCTAAGGATGCTGAAGGATATAGGACGTGGATATATCTTGGGGTAATCGTCATCCCCTTCGCATTGGCGCTCGCCTTCGCCGTTTGGTGAGGTGCACCGGACGCACCTCATTTTCTACGGATCGATGAGGCGTCCGGTCGCCGCTTTGATCACGGCCTGGGTACGTGTCGCCGCGTCAAGTTTGATGCGCGCGTTGTCGAGGTGAAAATCGACGGTCCGCTTGGTGAGCCCGAGAATTTGCGCAATTTCGGCCGACGTTTTGCCACGCGCCACCCAGGTCAATGTTTCCACCTCCCGATCGTTCAGCTGCACGAGCTTCGGCCACAGCTCCGAACGTGCGACGCCGGCCAGCCGAGCATTGATGATGGTGGTGAGCACCTCGAAATCGATCGGCTTGGTGACGTAGTCGTCCGCTCCGAGGTGACGGCCCTTGAGCTCATTGTCCCGATCCGTCAGCGCCGTCAGGAAGATGAAGGGCATTTTCGCGAAGCGAGGCTCCAGTGCGGTCAAACGTTCCAGCAGTTCGAATCCGGACATCACCGGCATGCTGATGTCGGACAGCACAAGGTCGGGCATGTTTTTCAGGATGGCGGCAAGACCTGCGCGGCCGTCGTGGGCGATGCTGATGTCGAAGCCTCGCTCGACGAGCTCTTCGGCAATCAACGCCGCGGTCTCGCGGTCGTCTTCAATACAGAGGATCTTTTTGCGCGGTTCCGCCATGCACTAGCACCAAGAACCCCGGAGAACGGTCCCAATATTAGGTTAATATAGCGCTTGCGAGCAAAAATTTCGTGAATCTGGTTCCCCCTTTCGAGACCGCTCACTATATTCAAGAGCCCTTTGCAGTTGACGGTTTTGACCAACCTGACGGACCGCCACTATGAGGCAACCGCGTTCGATCAGATTTCACCTCACCTTGGTCTTTTTGTTCTTCTTTTCGTTGGTCGTCATCCTCGGCTTGTTTAGCATTTCACGCCTGAGCAACTTCAGCAGTCTGTCGACAGATATAGCCGAGTTGTGGCTGCCGAACACGCGGGTTCTCGGCGATCTCAACAACTTCACATCCGACTTCCGCGCCATCGAGGGCAGTAATCTTCTGTCGTCGGAGGCGTCCCAGATCACTGCAACCGAGAAGGAAATGGAGGAATTGGATCGTTCGATTGCACAGGCTGAGCGCAGCTACGAGCAGATTCGCCACGATGCGGCAGAGAGCGAACTCTACGCACAGTTCAAGGAGCGGTGGAACGATTACAGGAAAACCGTCAACCAGATGCTCGCGCTGTCGCGCACCAATCGCAAGGCCGAGGCGATTACCATCTACATGACCAGCTCGCGGTCCGCTTACAATGCGGCGAGCGACACGTTGGGGCTGCTCACCGATCGCGCCGTTGCGAACGCCCAGGAGGCGAGCGCCCGTCTTGGCGCGGCCTATCGGCAAGCGCTTTGGCTGGTCGCTCTGGCGATGGCGATTGCCGGAGTGATGGTGGTCGGTGCACTGCTCTACATCAGTCGCTCGATTTCGACTCCCCTCCTGCAGCTCGCCGACCGGATGCACCGTCTCGCCGTCAACGACACGGATATCGATATTCCAGGCACGGAGCGGCGCGATGAGATCGGCGAGATGGCGCGCGCTGCCGTCGTGTTCCGTAACAACGCGATCGAGCTGATGCGCAGTCAACGCGTGCTCGCACAGCAGGCATCAATGCTCGAGGAGAAGCTGGCGCAGGAACAGCAGCTGGCTTTGCTCCAGAGGAATTTCGTGTCGATGGCCTCGCACGAGTTCCGTACGCCTTTGACCATTATCGACGGCCATGCCCAACGCCTGATCAAGTTGAAAGACCGCATGCCAACCGACGAAATCAACGAGCGCGCCGGCAAGGTTCGTGGCGCTGTGTTGCGCATAACCCACCTGATAGATAATCTCCTGAATACCTCGCGCCTATTCGATGGCGGGGCTGGGCTCTATTTCCGTCCGGAGGAAATCGACGTGGCGGCACTGTTGCATGAGGTCAGTCAGTTGCATCGGGAGATAGCGCCCGGGTCGCAGTTCCTGGAGCGGTTCGGAACGGTGCCGTTGCAAATGATGGGTGACCCAAAGCTGCTGTTTCAGGCGTTCAGCAATCTCGTGTCGAATGCGATCAAATATTCACCGAGCGGTGGCCGCGTCGAAATCAACGCCGGAATCGAGTCCGAACAAGTCGTGGTCGCCATCGAAGATCAGGGAATTGGCATTCCTGCAAAAGATCTCGATCAACTATTCGAGCGGTATCACCGCGGCAGCAATGTTTCCGGCATCGTCGGTACCGGGGTGGGCCTTTACCTCGTCAAGATGGTCGTCGATCTGCATGGGGGCAGTATCGCGGTCAAGAGCAAGGAAGGCGAGGGGGCCCGGTTCACGGTGCGGCTGCCGATCAACCCTCCTGCGCAAATCGCGGCGATCGCGCCGGCCGATGCCGCGTCCGTTTCAGTCGAGGAGACGCAGCTCATCGAGCATCACGCCGATAAAGGGGGAACGGAGATTTTTTTGATGGACCAGAATTTTGACCCTCTCGGCGACCCATTTCAGAGGGTTGGGGCAAGCGCGGCTGACCGCAGCGGAGGCTGCCGCCCACGCTTCGATTCAGAACAATTGAAGTTTGCCCCAAAGATTTTCTGGCCCCTTTTGTGGCAGGCTAAAAGTGAGGCGAACGGAGCGCGGGACCGCCAGCGGCGCTATTACTGCGCAGGGGAGAAGTCCCCATGGTCGGTATGAGGCGGCGGGATTTCATCACGCTGTTTGGTTGAAGTCGCACAGCAGCGCGGGGCCAACGAATGTGGTGCTGCGCGCCCGCGATGCACAGAAACTGACGCTTGCCAAACGCGCGGTCGAGGACATCCTGGAGCGAGTGCGGCGAGCACAACCAAATAGCGCCTGAGCCTCGCCCTCTCACGGCGAAAACAGGGGTTCGAGTCCCCTAGGGAGCGCCATCAGTAAATTCGGTATCTGATATCCTTGAGATTTTCGCTCTAAAAGTCCCACTCGCCAAAAAGTGGGACACTCAATGTTCGTCATTTGAGCTTCGCCATCGCGGCGTCTGCCAGCTTCCGGCGCTGCGCCTTGCGAGTGTACCGCTCGACTTCTTCAAGCGACTGATGACCCGTCACCGCCATGATCTGGTGGGGCGTTGCGTCATTCTCCGCCATCTGCGTTGGAGTCGCCTTCCGAAGTCCGTGTGCCGAACAATGGTGCAGGTTCGCTTGGTCACACCAATCCCGCATTGCATTCCCGAATCCATTGCTCGTGTACGGACGCCCGTACTCCGTCACCAAAAATGTGAGATGCCCGGACGGAGTTGCTGCGATGCTGGCCGCCAGTTCGGGATGTAGCGGGATATCGATGTCGACCGGGTTGCGGTGCTCGTTCTTGGCCTGGCGAAATTGAATGCGGCCGTTGCGAATATGCGGCGGACCGAGCCGCGGCGCATCTTCGCGACGGCCGGTGGTGAACCGTAAGAGGTCAAGAGCGAGGCGCGGCTTCGTGCCAAACGGATGACGAGCCTTATATCTCTCGATCTCCTCGGCCGTCCAGGTGTGGTACTCATTGGTGACATAGCAGATTTTCTTGACCCCGATGGTCGGATTGTTCTCGCATTCCTCCGCTTCCGTCGCCCATGCGAACAGCGCCCTCAGCGCCTTTAGGCGGATATTGGCCGCACCTAGCATGTCAGACCGCTCATCCCTGATCTTGCGCACATGCCGCGGCATCATCAGCGCAACCGGTTTGTCAGCATGCTTTTCGCAAATGCTATCGAGCGCTCGCCGCCGCCATGCTTGCGTGCTGGGATCGAGCCGCTTGAAGGTGGGGCTGCTATAATACAGCACACAGAGATGCCGGAACGATCCGGGCTTGGCTTGCCTCGCTTGGCGCGGTGCCGTGACATGATCGGATACGGCGGCAGTATAAGCACCGATGAACTCATCCGTGCCGAATCTCGCTCGGATGCGGACCTTGCGGCGTCCGGGCACGCGAACATAAATGCGGACGTTGCCGTGTCGGTCGACATCCTCGACCAAATGCTTGAACCGAAGCTGCATCGTCTCCCCCATCACACGGCAACCTCATCCCAAGGATTGCCGCTATCCCGATCAGGGAGCGCTTCGAAAGCGCGGTCAAGGGCGAAACGGTCCCAGACGGTGCGGCTGTTGATGAGCTTGGGTCCAGGCATGCGGCCGTCCTTGACCATTATATAGAAAAGGCTCGGGCTGACGCCGACGTAGGCTGCCGCCTGAACTCGGGATAGGCCACGTGGTGCTAGATGCCAGCCCTGCTGCGCAGCCCCAGGCGGCTGGGGGTCGGGCGCGCTCATTATTTATCCGCGCCGCGACCAGGACGTATTCTCTGGCGGCCGATTCATCTGCCGGAATCGTCTATCCAACGAGGACCGATCTTTGTCAGGAAACTCGTAACGACTGCCTGTCCGGCGGCGTGATGCCATGCGTGGCCACCATTATTCGCAACCGCAATCGTCCGGTTGAATACGTGGTGGGCTTGCGGCTCCGCAA
>Ga0209648_10005100_pt1 | contig 11201 bp, 10 predicted proteins | sample GraSoi2013_115cm_FD_185830 | JGI IMG/M metagenome (GOLD analysis project Ga0209648, IMG submission 185830) | Grasslands soil microbial communities from the Angelo Coastal Reserve, California, USA - Sample 9_17_2013_115cm (SPAdes) (version 2) | ecosystem: Environmental > Terrestrial > Soil >...
CGGTGAGAACATATTCGTGTCCTTGCTGACTTTTCCATGTAAAGCCTTCTCAAAGTGTTCCGTGTTATCGTAAGTCAATACAATGTATTGACATATCGTAACGGTCTTTGTTATGATATATCTAGTGTCATTCCAATCAGGTTTGTCGCAGTTGTCGCAGTTGTGGCGCTGTGTTACCCGCTGCATCAAAGAGAGAAGTGTGTAAGGGATGGCTCCTCTTCCCGAATTGGTCGAGTGAGGATGCACTAGGATCCCATCGTGGTAACATGTGAGAAATCTTTCTCCAGGAGGTATCTGATCGTGACGATCTCTTGCAGGCTTCGGCTATTACTCGCCAGGGTAAATGTTGAACGAGCCACACAGGGGAAGCCGCCTTTGAGTTTGCGGCGCCTTGCTGGGGAGAGTGGTGTGTCTTTGAGTGCGCTGACCGCGTTAAATACAGGCCGCAGTCAACGCATTGATTACACAACGATTGATCACCTGCTGCGCTATTTCAATAGCTAGCGTCATTTTTCTGGGCAATATCTTAATATGGTTGTACCATCCCGTTGGATAGAGGAAGAATATACACTTCTGAAAAGCATATATCCTCATGCCGACAGGGACAGTATACTTAAAGCTTTTCCAGCCCACACATGGATGGGTATTCTAACACAAACCTCAAAACTGGGACTCTCCCGCCCCCGCTCATGGAATAATTCACCCTTACACAATAGGCTGGAAGTAGCTAACGTGTCATAGCCATAAAGTAGGCTTTGCTAGACGCACTGTTATGCTCTGTTTGCTATACTCAGCAGAGTCTAGTGCAAAGGAGAGAGTAAGCGATGGGAGCAAGGCTTCATTCACAGTGGCAGTACATACGAAAACACCGGAGAGTGGCTATCATGATTGCCCTTGTGAGAGCAGCGATGGTGCTCATCTTCGTTGAGTGTCTGATGAACGGAACTGGTTTCAACGGCTACTACACCACAGCAACAACACGCACCATCAGCGGATCACCACCAACCATCACAAGCACTGCAATAGACCAGCCAGGCAAAACGCTTTGGGATTGCTTGCAACTGCTCCTTATTCCGGCAGTATTGGCTAGTGCTGGCTATGCCAGCAACTTGACAAGAGGTAGAATAGTCCTGCGCTTCTACACCCTCGTTTGTTACATTCGGGATGCCTCAGGTTAGTCCTTCCTCGAGTGGGACTCTGTAGATGTTTGCCGGGGATCCTGCCTTATCGTCGTCTGGAATGATGGCATAGCCGGCATACGGCCCGCTGTATCTGAAGATAGTTCTTGCACACGCAGAGCCGCGACCAGTTGACTAATCTCTGGAAAGTCGTAACAGGACTCAGGAATGTCGAAAGGCATCCCTCGATCAATGGCGACACTCAGCTCAGCCAGCGTTTTCACCAGACGTTGCGCATACTGTGCATCTTGTGCGGTGCGTGCGAGACGCCCTGCCATGAGATTGAGGTTTGCGGCCAGGGGCCAGAGCGCTCCATGTGTCAGGGTGGCACGGGCATGCAGGTCACCATTTGCCAGGCTTGCTTGAACGTTTCTCAGATGCTCGATATCACGTTCTAATTCTGTCTGCTGCTCCGCGGTCTGATGCGATTGCTCTTCCATTTGGCTATTGGCCTGTGTCAGTTGCTCGAGGGTCTTTGCCTGCTGCTGAGCTACGCGCCTATCTTCTCGGATTGTTACGATCTGCCGCACCATTACCAGGCCAAACACGGTGAGTGCAGACAACAGCAGGACAGGGCGAATTGCCTGTTGCAGGCTATCTGTTGCCAAGATATTCCGTATTACCACGACGAAGAGCCAGACCAACAAGCCATAAGGGATAAACTGAAGAGGACTTAGCAAGTGCTTTCTCAGGTCCTCCTCTGGACGCCTCTGATGGCGTTCTCGTCTAGCAAGAGGAAAACGGCCTACATATGCAGCCAGCCCGATAGTGATCAACCCGAGGAACCGCCCCAGGTCAATCCATGGGGATGCGACAGACATACCCACAGGCTGCTGAAGATGGAAGAGAAAGTCAGAAACCACAAAGCAGCTCAGTCCTAGTCCAACAACGAGCTGGCTCATGCGCCCGATGAGAGAGCGGTACGTGTCTTCTTGTGCGTGTAAGAGCAAGAAGAGACTAAAACTCAGCAGTAGTGTGTCACTTGCTGGATAATAGAGGACCAGGATCTTAGCCAGGCTCATCCCGGTAGTGGTCTGAGCTAAGTTGCCCAATACGTGGTACCACGCGATTGACCAGAGCGCACCCGTGAGGATGAAGCTCTCCATGAGGAGCGCAATCCACCGGCTCTTGGCCTCAAATGCTGGCTTCAACAACAGGCTGACCATGGCGAGCAACGGGAAGAGTGCATACCCACTATCTGCAAAAGAGGGAAACGCGGATCGACCAAGAGAGACAGAGGAACGCCAGATGGCCTCTCCACTTCCCCAGGCGATGATGCCAATGCCCATGAGTACCCATGAGGTCCTTTCGCGCCCTTTCCAATCGAGAGCACCTTTAGTAGCAGTGGGAAGAGTCACCTTGATCAAAACTAGCCCTCCACCGATAAAGGCTCCAAGAAGAGGTGCAAACTGCCCGACGCGCAAAGCAAACACCTCACCGAGGTGAAACGTCACAAGAACACCCATTCCTGGTATTCCCACCAGCACCACTCCCCCAAGAAGCACCTGTGATCGAGAGTGCATATCTCCCTCCTGGCAGACTGTACACGAAGGATTCCACATGAAACCTTCCTACCACATGGGGTGATTATTTGCTCTTAGTATGAGCAGTGGCTGGTCTCACCTATAGTGGTATGTGTCAGAACGTATCTACATGTGTTAATGATACCTCATACCCGTTGTAACACCTGCAATTTAGGAAAAATGGGCCTCTATTTACCCTGCCTTCCACACCTGGTAGGACCCCATGAACTGGGTGCGACACGAAGTTGTTTGTGAGGAGTAGAGCAGAAGCTCTCAGCCCCGTGTCCAAGGCTGTCTCCACTTCCTCCCTACATCACAGGTAACGGTGAGGTGAGAAGCGAGGGAGAACGCTGGAATTGGTCAGTACAGATATTTCGCTTGAGACGTACCTGAGTAAGCGAGATAGCTGGTGCGAAAAAAACAGAGAAGCTTGGAAGGAAAACGATTTAGCTACGCTTTTCCCGGCCTGCTGCTTCTCCGACTAAAGAATTTGTTGTGGATGGGCCGATACCCATACCACAACAAATAATACCATGTTTACTGCCTGCTTGTTATATTATCATCCTTTCAGCTTCTGCCTCCTGGCTTGTTTTTTCCCACATAAGCAAGTCATTCATAGTGACTTTTTTATATGAACTGAAGTAGTTAAGAAGCCTGTCTAAGGTGGTATAATCAATTCGTTGGCTGCGTCCGGTATTTAAGGATGCCAGAACGCTGAGAGAAACGCCTGTTTCCTTAGCAAGCTGACGCAGACTGAGCACGGGTTTTCCTTTCTTGGCGCGTTCAACATTCACCTTAGCGAGAAGTACCCGAAGATTGCAGTTTATAGTCATGAAAGTTCCTCCCAAAGGAGCACGGTTTGAAAAAATGATCCTCTGCGGGTAATGTACCAGAAATGTTGTGAGATTTCAATACAATGTATTGATTTCGGGCTACAGCGATGATAAAATATCTTTAAGCTCCCTGATAAATCGCTTGATATCCACAGGGAGTGAGCCTTTTTGCGCGTTGCGCGTCTAGAACGAGATAAGCTCAAATATTATGACTGAGCGAAAGATGCCTGGTGATGGCAGTCCAGGAGCGGCTTCGTGCTCATTTTGGTGGCAGCCCCGCAACATGGTTGAGTCTTGTTCTACTTGCGCAAGCCGAAAAAAGGCTCACTCCCTGATCCAGATGTTTTAAGCTAGTCAATACTTATTTTAATGTTACAACCAGTGACCTGCTTGCCTGGGAGGAAGATAGCAGGCTTGCTTCTCTTGGTTGAGAAGTCAAGTACCCGCTCCTTTCAAGGGAGCGGGCTTGTGAGCCAGTACGCCTGGCCAGCGGAAGACTCGCAAGGGCAAGCGCGAGACTAGCCTGTCCAAGCTCTGGCAACAGGGCGCCTGAAGGAAGCTGACTCACCTGGGCGTGGCAGCCCACAGGACGATGGGAATCCCTCCCTCGTTTCCATCCGCTCCGGTGAGCAGCGGCGAAGGGAATGTACACACTTGCAAGAAAGGCTTACCGCCGATGTTTGTCCCTGTGGTCGATCACCAGCAACAACCCCTGATGCCGACGACTCCGGCCAGGGCACGGCGCTGGATCCAAAGTGGCAAGGCGACCCCGTTCTGGAAGCAGGGCGTCTTCTGTGTCCGGCTGAATGTCGAACCCTCGGCGCGAGAGGTGCAACCGATAGCTGTGGGCATCGACCCTGGCTCTAAGAAAGAGGGCTACAGTGTCGTCGCTGCCGCTCATACCTACCTCAATCTCCAGGCTGACGCCGTCGATTGGGTCAAAGATGCCGCCAAGCAGCGCCGCCACATGCGCCGGGCGCGCCGCGGGCGCAAGACGCCCTGCCGGCAACCGCGTGCCAATCGCTTGCGCAACACGAAGAAGCTGCCGCCTTCCACGAAGGCACGCTGGCAGTGGAAACTGCGGCTGTGCCGCTGGCTCTGCTCGCTCTACCCCATCACAGCCTTCGTGGTCGAAGACATCAAAGCGATCACCAAAGGCAAACGACGCTGGGATCGGAGTTTTTCTCCACTGGAGGTGGGCAAGCAGTGGTTCTACGTCGAACTGGGGCGGCTGGCCCCTGTGCAGACGAAACAAGGATGGGAAACCAAAGAACTGCGCGAGCAGCTTGGCCTCAAGAAAACGGGCAAGAAGACGGCGGAGGTGTGGAGCGCGCACTGCATCGATGCCTGGTGCCTGGCGTATGCCCAGATAGGAGGACGCACAGTCCCAGACAATACCCGCCTGCTCTGCATCACGCCGTTGCAGTGGCACCGCCGCCAGCTACATCGGCTTGAAGCAGCCAAAGGCGGGAGACGCCGCCCCTACGGAGGGACACTCTCCCTCGGGCTCAAGCGGGGTACGCTGGTCAGGCACCGAAGCCTCGGGCTTGCCTACGTCGGGGGAACCATGGGCGGGAAGCTCAGCCTGCATGCGCTCCACAGCGGCAAGCGGCTCACCCAGGGGGCGAACCTGGCGGACTGCCACCCGATCAAACTGTTACGATGGAGGGCGCGGCTCCTCCCAGTCACGAGATGAGGACCGGCCTCCGCGGCGCAGTTGTTGATGAATGTGGTGCTATCCACAATTCAGGACAAGGTTGTAGAACGAATAAGTGGTCACGAAATGCAATAGGATAAAAGAGGAAACGATGGCAGTTATGTTAAAATCACGGCAAGAGATTGCGCAATTACGTGAATCTGGGCGTATTGTTGCTGAGACATATGAAGTATTACGCCCCTATGTTGTGCCCGGTACTTCCACGGCAGAACTAGACAGGATTGCGGAGGATTATATCCGCAGCAAAGGGGCAAAGCCTATCTACAAGGGCTATGGCGCTCGACCTGCCAGGAACGGGCTGCCTGCTGTTCCAGCGTTCCCTGCTACTATTTGCGTGGCGGTCAATGATGTGATTTGTCATGGTATCCCCAGTCCCAAGCAGATTCTGCACGAGGGAGACATTATCGGTATTGATATTGGGGTGCTTTATAATGGCTGGGTTGGGGATTCATGTGTGACGTTCGCTGTTGGCACTATCGATAGTGAGTCGCAGCGGCTGTTGGAAGTGGCACAGCGCTGCATGGAACTGGGCATCGAGCAGGCACGCCCGAATAAACAACTCGGTGACATCGGTGCTGCAATTCAAGCATATGCGGAATCGCAAGGCTTTTCGACGGTACGGGAGTTTGTTGGTCACGGTGTCGGTCGTTCACTCCACGAGGACCCACAGGTACCACATTATGGTCATGCAGGTACTGGCCTGAGGTTCCGCCCTGGCATGGTTTTTACTATTGAGCCGATGATCAATGCTGGGGGTTATCAGGCACGAGTGCTGGCCGACAAGTGGACGGTCTGCACTGTCGATGGCTCACGCTCGGCACAGTTCGAGCATACTATCGCGATAACTGAGGGTGCACCGGAGTTGCTTACACTCCCTTAGTTTAGCTTGTTAGGTATGGTTCACTTCAGGAAAAGAAAGCCACTCGAACTGCGCCTAACTAATTGCCACTGCCCTTATAATTCTATGCTCTTTAAATGTGGTAAGAAAACAGGTTAGCCTGTAGAGCCAATCCATGCTACTTTCTCCATGTTTTTGATATCATTGCATTTGATGAACGGAGCAATAACGGTGGTTTGTTGATTCGGGAATTACCATTCCCTCGCTCTTTTGCTGGCGGCTGATTCTGTCTGGATTCTTCGCTCCTGAGAAAACATAGCCTGGCTGCCCTGCATTAAGTAAAATGCTCATGTCAACAAACTACCGCTACTGCTGCGTTCCTCATTGGCGCTATCATTTAAATTAGGGCGATACGGCTCTGCAAGCCTATCTCTGTTTTTAACGCCTTTAAGGAACGCAGCAGTAGAGGCTGTACGAAAAGCCTTCTGGAGCAGGTTGCATTGATGAGTTGGTTCGCCCTGGCAAGCCATTCCAGAAGCCAATAAGAGATATTTTTGTTCAATTGGGCCTTCGCTTGCAGAGCAAGTGACTCAAGAAGCCAATGGAAACCCAACAATGGGAAATGGCTTCTCTGGCCTTTTCGTACAGCCTCTAGCAATAATTCACAAGCCCTGACCTTCCTGCTAAATAAGGTGAAAAGCGAGATGCTCGGGGGCGTGGGGGCCCATCACGGATTGGGTGGGTAGACCGAGACGAGCCGGAAGGAGCCGGAGTTCCGTTGACGAATCTCCGCGGCCGGCAGCCGAGGCGCGAGCGCCTCGAGTGAGCGCGCATACGCGGTCAACGGATCTTGCTGGTCGGTCTCGAAGACCTCGAGCCAATCCGGCGGCTTGGGAGAGCCCTCTATGATCCGGAACCGCGATGCGGCGTAGAAAAGTCTTGTCTCGAGCACTGCGGCCGCCCACCGCTCGCGCGATGCCTCATCCGCACCGTCCGTGAGGACGATGTACGCGCCGGTAAGCGCGCCATGGGCGCCTGGCGTCTCCAGTGACCCAACGAGCGCGTACGACGCGCGCAACGCCGGAGCCACGAGCGCACTCCTCGGGTCGTCAAACAGGTAAGTCGGATAATCCGGAGACCCCTTGGTGCTCGGCCAGGCAGTTGCGGGGTCCGGCGTGACGATGTCGTAGATCGCGGCGTACCGCGGGTCGTCGTCGTTGCCCGCTGCGCTGGGGTTCTCGAACCGAAAAGCATTGGCGAGAAAGCCCGGACGCGTGATGCCGACCCCATAGGTGTCGTACCAGGCGCTGTACTCGTCCGCCCGGCTGGGGTCGGCTGCATTTGAAAGAACGAAGCGGACGCCTGTCCGCTCGACTCCGTGCATAGTTACTACCTCCCTTTCGTCGTGGGAATCGTTCATATTCAACTTGTGTTCTTCAGGCAGCGTTATGCAACTGGTTTTGCGCATCGCTTTTCGAGGTATCTACACCGAGACTCCGTCGCACTTCCAGATAGTGGACAATGGCATCGCGGCTCACGATGCCGACAAGGGCATCATTTTGTACCACGGGCAACTGGTTCACGTCGCGACCTGCCATTAACGGGAGCACGTCACTCAAGCTCTGCTGTGGGGTCACGACGTGCAAGCGCGAAAGCGGGATCATAGCATTGCTGACGGGAACCTGTCCCCACTGTTCACGTGGAATATGGCGGATATCACTGAGCGTTATCAGACCCACCAGGTGATCGGCTTGCATCACCAGAGCGTAACGCAGGCCACCAGGAAGAAAGTAGGCATCGACCAGTTGTTGCAGCGAGATGTTGGCAGGGACGGTCGTCGGTTTGGGATTCATGACCTCACCAACGGTCACGCCACGCAAGACGGACGTCAGCATGACTTGAGCGTTGGCTGACTGGGCGGCGCTTAACAAGAACCAACCGATGAAACCGAGCCAGAGGCCATCTAATATGCTGCCGGCGAAGAATATCCAGATGCCGAGCAGGATGAAAAGGTAGGCAATGAACTGGCCTGTCAGCGAGGCGACACGCGTTGCTTGACGCATATTGCCGGTGAGCCTCCACACGATGGAGTGCAACACGCGACCTCCGTCCAGTGGGAAGCCAGGAATGAGATTGAAGACGCCCAACAAGATATTGGTCACCGCCAGGTAGTACAAGATGCCTTCCAGCGGGGAGTTGCTCCCGCGCAACGGCAACTGGAGCAGGAAACAGATGACGCCAATCACAAGACTGGTGAGTGGCCCGACCACCGCCATCTGGAACTCGATGCCCGGACTTGGTGGCTCCCGCTCGATATTGGAGACGCCGCCAAAGATGAACAGGGTGATACTTTTCACGGGCAAGCCACGTCTGCGTGCAACCAGCGAGTGGGCCAGTTCGTGCAAGAGCACGGAGACAAACAGCAGCACGGACGAGAGAAAGGCGATGAGCCAATAGGTGGCGGTTGACCACCCGGGATACAACTGGGGAAACCAACCGGTGGCAAGGGACACCGTCAGCAAGACCAGAATGATGATCCAGCTGACATTGATATCGATGTCGATTCCGGCAATTTTGCCAATACGGAACGAACCAGGCATGGCGATACTCCTTTTCATGAAAGTTGACGTCGTTTCAGACCTTGTTTTTCTCTTTGCTCGCGCAGTTTGCGCATACCCTCTAAGCCGGGCTTGCTGTTCTTCTTCATTCCGGCAACCTTTACCGAGGCAAGAATGCTCTCATTCCAACTGCCGGGAGACGGGCAGAATACGCCAATCGGTTTCAAAGATGCGCTGATGCAGTTCTAACTCGACAATGGCAGCCAGGACGCCTTTCTGACGCCCGGCATCGGCCACGCTCGTGACTTGAAACGGCCAAAAGCCTGCGGTACTTCCAGAGAGGTGAGGATGCAGGAAGCCCTGGGAGTAGTTGACGACAATACGCACCGGCTGAAGCGGCCCGTTTGGACCCCGCATGACTCGTGCCGCTCGCTGTTCAGGCCAGCTGAGCTCAAAGCGGGTCGCCAGACCGCCAGCACCATCTTCTTCGGGGCCGATCATCTGCACAGTTCCAGTGCCGTTTAAGAACAAGGTATTGGCCTCCTCTAGGATCTCCACGGCGACTGGCCTGAGCAGGTTGATACCCTGGCGATACACGACCTCTTTGGCACCGCGGCTCATTGCTCCCTCGTAGGTGCCGGATCGCAAATCTTGCAGGTGACGAAGCAGATCGTCAGCGCGGACTGTGGACGGGATCGGATGACTCATAAGGCGCTCCTTTCCTGGCATATCTCTGCTTTGAGAATGTTGTGAGAAATCATTATCTTCTCCTTACTCTGCAGAATACTTGAACCCATACCCTCCGTGGTCGAGATGCCATCCATACCCGGCATCTCGACATCCATCAGGATGATGGAGAGGAGCGAGCGATTGCACCAGCACTCGTACCTCCTCAGATAAGAGTATAGAAGGATACTCTGGAGAAGTCAGCGTGCATCAGATAGCATGTCACTTCCACTCACTTCACTTCTTGGTTGCGCCGACTGTCGCTGCTGCCTGGATCAGCTCGAACACCTGGAAAGGATGGGAGACGATCGACGCATGGCTTGAGGGGACCGAGATGGTCGTGGCCTTCATGCGGCTGGCGAACATCTGCTGAGTGGCCGGCGGAATGATGCGATCGAGCGTCGAGATCAGATACCAGCTTGGCAGGGTCTTCCACGCCACCGCTGTCGTTGGATCAGTGAAGTGGGCCACGTTGCCGGGCTTCTGCACAGTGGCCATGATGTTCGCCTGAACAGCGTCGACATCCTGCGCAAACGACTCGCGGAACTTCTGCTGGTTCAGAAACAAAAAGGTGCCGAAGGTGTTTGGATACGTCACCGGGTACAAATTGGCCGTCCCCGGCCCTAGTGGAAATTGGCCAAGCACCTCTCCCAGGTCGGGCGCGAAAGCCGAGGCGTAGACCAGGCCGATGACGTTGGGTTGACCGGCGCCCGCGTTGGTGATGACGGCTCCCCCGTAGGAGTGTCCCACCAGCACTGTGGGTCCTTGCAGCTGCTGCAGCACCCCCAGCGTCGCGGTTACATCGTCCACCATGTGGGTCGTGAGCGGAAGCTGCGGGGCGAACACGGTATGGCCCGCTGCGAGCAGCAGCGGGATGACCCTGCTGTAACTGGACCCGTCAGCCCAGACCCCGTGCACCAGCACGACATTGACGCCGGACGGGCTTCCCTTGGGACTGAACTGAGCGATACTCGTTGCTTCTTTGTGGGTGGCCGCCAGGGCTGCTACGGGAGAGAGTGCCTGCGCACCTGAGACGAGAGCCGTGCTCGCGGCTCCCACACCCAGGTACCTGAGAAAGCTGCGTCGTGTCGAGCGAGGGAGAGCCTCTGACCCCCCATCGGTGTTCGTGGTAAAATGGTTTCGTAATCGCATGGGAATGCTCCTTTTGCGATTGCATTCCCCTACCCGCAGGCAGGTGAGATACGTTAGACGACTTGCGTTAGCCAGTTGTGAATGTTGGCTGCGATCTCTCCCCAGCCATCCTGAGCAATAAGCCAATGGGAGCGCCCAGGAAACTCCAGCAGGTCCGTGCGTGCCGAGGTGTGCTCGTAGAGCTTGTGGTTGGATCGTACGATGCCTGTCCATCCATTGAACCAATCAAGAACCAGCGCGCCCTTCGAGCGAGATGCCGCGACTCCTAGCCGATCGAGAGCTGTTGGGCGATGAAGGCGAGCGCGATCTCGGCCACTTCACGCCACCCATGGTCAATGGTCAGGGAGTGCCCGCGACCCGGGATTTCGCGGAACTCCGTGACCGCGGGATTGTTTTGCTGCAACTTGTAAGCAGCCGTGACGACCGTCAACGGGACCGTATGGTCTTTCTCGCCCGCGATGAGCAAGAGGGGGCCACGCGCGGGGTTCTTGGTGTTGAGCTGGTCTTCCGTCCACGGGTTGAGGTTGGCGGCAGCGACCTGGAAGACTGGCGTGCCGGACCCGGGGACCGCAAACCTGTCGTAGAGGGCGTGCGCTTCGTCTTCCTCCAGCGCATTGGCAAAGCCGTACCGGAACTGCTCGTAGGTCAGTGAGACGGCCCGGTGGTAGTTGGCGGG